>ERZ780157.424-NODE-424-length-57042-cov-7.097198_pt1 | contig 57042 bp, 52 predicted proteins | sample MGYA00511169_ERZ780157 | MGnify/ENA primary metagenome ERZ780157 (study PRJEB29588, sample SAMEA1965149) | human gut metagenome | biome: human gut; feature: human-associated habitat; material: faeces | place: Denmark | collected 2008/2010 ...
GTAAGGGCAAAAGATTTGCATATTCGTCTTTTGCCCTTACAGGGCGCAGAATACCGGGAACATTTATTCCCGGGGTGTTACCCCGGGCTATAAGATAAGAGCCTTTCAGGCTTAAAGATAAAAAAACTTTCAGCCTTAGGTTACGCTATTTCATCGTTACTGATACAATCTAATTTTCAACACCTATTTAATAATTTAATTAAAGAATAAGCAGATGAGCAGGAGTAAAAATCTGACGAATTATCATAGTCACAGTCTGTATTGTGACGGACGTGCCGGTATGGAAGACTTTGTACGGTTTGCCTTGAGCGAGGGATTTACTTCGTATGGCTTTTCATCCCATGCCCCACTGCCTTTTTCTACGGCATGGACCATGGAGTGGGACCGTATGAACGACTATCTGGCAGAATTTCATCGGATGAAACAGAAATATGCTCGGAGGATAGAACTGTATCTCGGTTTGGAAATAGATTACCTGAATGAAGAGAGTAATCCGTCTATTCTCCGCTTCCGGGAGTTGCCATTGGATTATCGTATCGGTTCCGTACATATGTTGTACAATGAGAAATCGGAGGTTGTAGATGTGGATGTTCCGGCTGATATTTTCAAACAAATAGTGGATGAACAGTTTGGTGGTGACTTGGAACATGTAGTGCGTTTGTACTACGGACGGTTGAGGCGTATGTTGGAGTTAGGAGGTTTCGATATAGTAGGGCATGCGGATAAAATGCATTATAACGCGTCTTGTTATCGCCCCGGTTTGCTGGATGAGCCTTGGTATGATATGCTTGTAAAAGAGTATTTTGAGGACATTGCCGCGCGTGGTTATCAGGTGGAAATCAATACCAAGTCTTATCATGAACTGGGTACTTTCTATCCCAACGAACGCTATTTCCCGCTATTGCACAGTTTGGGGATCCGTGTCCAAGTAAATAGTGACTCTCACTATCCGGAACGGATTAATAGCGGCCGTCCGGAAGCATTACAGGCATTGAAGAAAGCCGGTTATAACACCGTAATGGAAATGTATGACGGCGCATGGCAGGAAATGCCGATAATCTTATAGTATCTTTATCAAAAGAGCAAGTTAACATTATTATTGTGATGATGTTAACTTGCTCTTTTGATAATGTTAACTTATAGGAAGCAATTATATTAATTTATTGCTTATAATACAGTTAACTTCTTGTTGGTGCTAATTATTTCTTCAATAAAAACTCATCAATCGCTTTCTTGTAAGTTGCCTTATCGGCAGCTCCGCGGAACAACTGAGGTTCGCCCTGCATCGGAATAAAGACAAATAAAGGAATACTGGTGGCATTGAACAAAGCAGCCAGTTCTTTCTCCTTATCCACATTGACTTTATATATCACGATTTTTCCGGCATATTCTTTCGCCAGTTCCTTCATGATAGGAGCCGTCATTCGGCAGGGTCCGCACCAGTCGGCGTACAAGTCGATGATGGCAGGTTTGTCACCCTTATATTTCCACTCTTTGGATTTCTCGTAATCGAATACGTCCTTGATAAACATATCTTTGTTCATTACGATTACGCTGCCGTCTTGAGTAGTTTCTTGCGTTTCCGCTTGTTTTTGTTTGGCTCCATCGGTACAGGCATAAGTCAGTATGCTTGAAAAGATGAGAGCGGTCATAGCTATAATTTTCTTCATTTTCTTAATTATGAGTTTTGTTCGATAATGGCTTTAAGCTCCTTACCGCTGATTACACCCGAATGACGCCATACGGCTTCACCTTTTCTGAACAGGATGAAAGTCGGAACCATCTGTATACGATAGCTTGCAGCTAATGCTTCATGTTGGTCTACATCGATTTTTGTGATACGCGCTCTGTCGCCAATCTCACTTTTCAATGCTTCCAATACAGGATGCATGGCTTTACAAGGTCCGCACCAGGTAGCAAAGAAATCCACCAAGACAGGTTTTTCTGATTGTATTAATTCTTCAAACTTTTCCATAATCTTTGTTTTTATAATAGTTTATGAGTATATAACAGATAAACGGGAGATTTGTTCACGCTCGATTGTAAATTAGTAATAACTAATTACTCATTGCTATGTACTAATCACTAATCGTCAGCTCTTTGATAATGTGCGAAGCACCGGCATATTTGTCTATGATGAACAAAGTATAACGAATGTCTACACAAGCTGCACGCTGTGAAGAGGGACGGAATGCGATGTCACCTGTCAGCCCTTCATAGTTACGGTCAAAAGCCGTACCTATCAATTCACCCTTGGCATTGAACACCGGACTGCCGGAATTACCACCCGTATTGTCTGTATTTACGATGAAGCAGACGGGCATTTCTCCATCGGGCATCGCATATCGTCCGAAGTCCTTGGTCTGATATAATTGTTTTAATTTAGCCGGAACTACAAACTCCCAATTGTTGGGATCTTCCTTTTCCATCGCTCCTTTCAGAGTGGTGTAACAGCCGTACTCCACACCGTCGGCGGGCTTATAAGGCAATACGCGTCCGTAGGTCAGGCGCAGGGTGGAGTTGGCATCCGGGTAGATGGGGGTGCCGGCTTCCTGTTTCATATCCATCATTCCTTTGACCCATACTTTATGGGCGGCGTTATAGTTACGGTTGGCATCCATCATGGCGATGGTGGTTTGTAGCAGACCGTCGGTAACGGAGTACTTGAACAATGTCATCCAGTCGTTACCGAGCTTATACAAACTAGGTTTACGGATAAACTTGGCAAAGTTTTTCTTGCTGCCGAAGATGGAATATTTGAAGCAGGCATCGATAAAGGCATCACTATCACCCTTGAAACGCTTGTCGATAACCTTGAAGATACCTATGCGTTGTTCGGCGGGAATATATTTCATGTAGGTTTGCAACATCTTCTTTCCTACAATCCGCTCTACTTCGGGGAAGGGGACGGATGCGAAATATTTATCGGCTGCAATTTGCAGGCTGTCGGAAGCGGCTTTTATCCTGGCTTTGTCCTTGCTCTGTAAGGCTGTGGCCAATGCGGTGGTATTCGGAATCTTCATAAAGTCAAGACCCGTAATCAATGCTTCCTGGATGGCTTGCTGGTGATAGAGAGCATTACGGCGATGCTTCACGATACTGCGTATTTGGTCGAAAGCTTTCTGATAGGAACTGTCGTTTAAGGCGCGACTGCGTGCGAGGAGTTGTTCCTGTTGCGCGCGTTTCGTATCCAGTACTTTCAGGCGTACAAGTCCTTCGTTCATGCCGATGGCATTCTTCCAGTAATTGGCGGATGAGGCATACTTGCTTGCGTAGTGAATGCGTACGGCATCATCCTTCAGCATTTGTTCCATAAGGGCTTTCTGACGGACATCGCGCACGTGGTGGCGCATAAAGTTGGTGGTCTGCATACGTTCTTCCACTTCGTCGGAAATCATGTAGCGCCAGTTGCGTCCGGGGAATCCCATGACGAATGTAAAGTCGCCTTCACGATAGCCGGCAAGGCTGATAGTAAGGTGCTTTTTTACCCGCAGGGGCACATTGTCCGGGTTGTAAGCTGCCGGTTGTCCGTCTTTGTCGGCGTAGATGCGGAACAAAGAGAAATCTCCTGTGTGGCGGGGCCACATCCAATTGTCCGTATCGGCGCCGAATTTGCCGATGGAAGAAGGGGGAGCGCCCACCATACGGATGTCACTGTAAGTAGTCTTGAGAAACAGGTAGTATTTATTTCCGCCATAGAACGCTTTCAGTTCCGCTTTACGGCCGGATGTCAGTGTGATGCCTTGTTCGGAAAGAAAACGGTCGGCTATCATGGTGAGGTATTTGGGCGACAGATAATTCGTGCCGCTCGGATCGGAATCTATCTGCAATTGGTCGTTGACGTAATCCGTTACGTCCATTATTTCATCGATGTAGGTTACGGTAAGTCCTTTGCAGGGAAGTTCTTCGTTGCGTGACATTGCCCAAAAACCATCGGTCAGATAGTCGTGTTCCACACTGCTGTGTTGCTGGATAGCTCCGTAACCGCAGTGATGATTGGTCAGTACCAGTCCTTCTGCCGAGATAACCTCGCCTGTGCAGCCGCCACCGAAGTGTACTACCGCATCTTTCAGGGCTATACCGCCGGGATTGTATATCTGCTCGGCAGGAATCAGCAGACCGAGCTCCGTCATGGCGACTTCATTTTGTTGTTTGAGGTCGGTCAGCATCCACATCCCTTCATCGGCATAGGTGGAAAGAACTCCCGATGTAAGGAATAATGATAGTATTGATAGTCTTAAATGTTTCATAATAAATGTGCGTTAGAAGGTATTATGAGAGGGGGGAGTCTCTGTGTACGACTGAGGTACCCTAAGTATACGACTGAGGGTATCTCAGTCGTATACTTAGGGTACCTCAGTCGTATTGTGTGTGGCCGGGAAAATAACGGTTACTCGACTATGTTCATTTCTTTTATCAGGTGTCCGCAGTCTCCCAGTTTTTCCAGAATAAAGAGTACGTAGCGGATATCCAGTGCGATGCAACGTTGCAGGTTGTTATCGAAATTGATGTCACCGCTCAGGGATTCCCAGTTGCCGTCGAACGCGCAGCCTATAAGTTGGCCTTCACCATTGATGACCGGGCTGCCGGAGTTACCGCCGGTAATATCGTTGGTCGTCAGGAAGCAAACGGGCATTGTACCGTCCGCCATGGCATACCGTCCGAAATCTTTATTAAGGATAAGCTCTTTCAGCTTGGCAGGTACTACGAACTCACGGTCTTCGGGGTTCTCTTTTTCAAGAATACCGTCTGTGGTGGTGTAGTAATTGTAGTGCACTGCATCACGCGGGCTGTATGATTTCACGTTACCGTAAGTCAGACGGATGGTGAAGTTAGCGTCCGGATAAGACGGTACGGGCAGCTTCATTTCACCTAAACCGCGGATGTATGCTTTGTGCAGCAGGTCAAGGCCTTCACTCAACGCTTTTTCTTCCATGGCGACAGCTCTTAACTTTTCTACTTTTGAACGGGAATAAGCTGTGGCGGGGTCTTTCTCGATAGCCTTTATGGTTGGCTTTTTCATGAACTTGTCAAAGTTGGCACGGTTGGAGAGGATGGAGTTGTCGTATATATCATCTATAAAAGCGTTGTAGTCGCCTTTGTATTTGTTCTGAACGGTCAGATAGAAAGCGGGAAGCTCTTCCGGTTTCAGCTTTTGGGCGAGAGCCGGCAAAATGGCTTTGGCTACGGCGCGGTCTACTTCATGGTCGTAGTCTTTGTTGTGGATGTCGTTGAATACTTCTTCCAGTTGCGCCGTGCTTGCGGTGAGCAGTGAATCGTTTTTCTCTTCCAGCGCGGTTTTAATCTTGTCCATAATCATGTACGGACTGCCAAATTCAATGGCGCCGCTCAATGCTTCGTACAGGTAATTGAGCTGGCGGGTAACGGGCATTCTTTTGGCGATGATACCGTCCATCTTGTCTACCACGCCTTCGTATTCAGGTTTGCCTTTGGCAAATTCGGCGAATTTCTTTTCCTGTTCCGCTTTGGTACCCAATACGTCGTTGTCGATGATTGCCTTGTTCATGCCGATGGAATTCTTCCAGTAGTTGCTGCTTCCGGCAAACTTATTGGCGTACTGGATACGGGTTTTATCGCTGGCATCCATATATTTGCGCAACACATCGAGGCGGACGCCGCGCATGTCAATCATGGCTTGGTTGTCTGCTTCCATGCGTTCTTTCACTTCCGATTGGGTGAGGTAACGGCTGGTTCTGCCGGGGAAGCCCATAATCATGGCATAGTCGTTCTCTTGCAGGCCTTTGATGGAAATCGGCAGATATTTAGGAGTTTGCAAAGGTACGTTGTCCTTGGAATATTCGGCAGGTTCTCCGTTCTTGTCGGCATAGATGCGGAACATGGAGAAATCGCCCGTATGGCGAGGCCACATCCAGTTGTCTGTTTCACCGCCGAACTTTCCTACTGAGGAGGGGGGAGCGGCTACCATCCGTACATCGCTATATACCTTATAGTAGAACAGGTAGAATTTATTTCCCGCATAGAAGGGCAATGCTTTTACCTCGATACCCGGTTTGCCGTTCAAATCGCTCTTTTCCAGTTCTTCTTTGGCGAGTTTGTTGAGAAACGGAGCTGTCAGCGCATTGACTTCCGTCACTTCTCCGGCTTTGACTTTCTCGTTTACGAGGCCGGTGATGTCTACGATACGATGTACGAAACGGAATTTCAATCCCGGAGTAGGCAACTCTTCACTGCGGTTTTTAGCCCAGAAACCGTCTGTCAGGTAATCGTGTTCTACCGAGCTGTGTTGCTGGATTGCTCCGTAACCGCAGTGGTGATTGGTAAGGATTAATCCTTCCGGTGAGATGATTTCACCGGTACAACCGCCGCCAAAGATACCGACGGCATCTTTCAGTGATACACCGTTCGGGTTATATAAATCATCGGCTTCGAGTTTTAATCCCTGTTTCTTCATCATGTCGGTGGAGTTCTGCTGCTTCATGAGTTGCAGTAACCACATTCCTTCGTCTGCGCGTACGGAGCAGACTGTCAGCACGGCAATAGCCGCAATCAAATACTTCGTTAATTTCATCCTTGTTATTGTTATTAATTAATTTACTATATGTTATTTGAATTTTCCTTCCCGGATGGCGTCCATGATATTGGCAGGCGGACGCTGATTCAGCAATTCCTGTTTCATAAAGTCCATGTAAGGAGCCACATGCTTGAAGAATTTCCGGTAACCGGCACAAAGGTAGTTCAGTCCGGGCTCACCGTTTGCGGTATGTGCAAAGCGGTTTTTAGGACATTCGCCGTTGCAGGCGAACAGCCATTCGCACTCCCGGCACTGGGTAGGGAGTGATTTTTGTTTCATCAGTCCGAAAGCCTGCTGTTGCTCGCTGTACATCATTTCAACCAGTGTTTTCTGGTAGATGTTTCCTAATTTATATTCCGGAAATACAAAGTGGTCGCAGGCATATACATCACCGTTGAACTCCATTACGCCGGCATGCCCGCAGGTCTTTGCCATAGAGCATACGCCCGGTTGCTCCCCCACCCAGTTGGCAAGGGTGGAGTCGAAGAGCTGGATATAATAAGTCCCCACATCTTGTTTCACCCATTCATCGAACAAGGCGCAGAGGAAGTTTCCCCATTGTTCCGGACTGACGGAGAAATCAGCCAGTTCGGCAGCCTTCTCCTTGTCGGCCAGTGAAGCCAGATGACGTCCGTCTTGATGCGGTGTAATCCGTTCTACGATAGGAGCGAACTGGATATAGCGGGAACCTATCTCTTTAAAGAAATTATAGAACTCAAGGGGATAGTCGGCGTTGAAGTCGTTCACTACCGCCATCGCGTTCCATTCCACCCCATGTTTTTTCAGCAGGTTGATGCCTTGCATCACTTTGACGAAAGAAGGCTTTCCAAGCCTGTTTTTGCGGTACTCGTCGTGAAACTCCTGCGGACCGTCGATGGACACGCCTACCAGCCAATTGTTCTCTTTGAAGAACTCGCACCATTCGTCGGTAAGCAACGTACCGTTTGTCTGTATGCAGTTATCAATCGTCCGGCCGTTGGCGTACTTTTTTTGCAGTTCCATAGCCTTTTTGTAGAAGGCCAACGGGCGCATCAGGGTTTCTCCGCCATGCCAGGTGAATAATACTTGCGGCATCGTTTGCGAATTGATATATTCTTCAATGAACCTTTCCAGCAGTTCATCGCTCATCACATGTTTGGGATTGTTTACATACAGTTTGGACTTCTCCAGATAATAGCAATAATCGCATGCCAGGTTGCATACAGCCCCTACGGGTTTGAGCATTACATAAAGAGGTTTGGCGAAAGGAGCATAGGTTGACATGTATATTTCTCCGGTTTTATGATTTATGATTGTGCAAAAATACGTAAACCAAATGAAAATTCCTTTCTTTCTATCCGGTTTATAAGGAATATTAATACCTTTGCCGCGTGTAATTCATAAATCGTTTCCTGCATGATTAGAATGAATGTAAACTATATCTTGCCTTTTTTGTTGTTACTTGTGTCTTTCTCTTCTTGTAGTCGCAAATATAAGATTGAAGGAAATTCTTCGGTAACCAGTCTCGATGGTAAAATGTTATTTCTTAAAACACTGCAAAACGGGCAGTGGGTAACAATTGACTCGTCCGAGGTGGTTCATGGACTATTTTCGATGAAAGGCCCCGTAGATTCGGTAATGATGGTGACGCTGTATATGGATGACGAGGGTATTATGCCTTTGATTCTGGAAGATGGCAGGATTGAGATAATCATTTCCAATTCACAGCTGTCGGCTAAGGGAACCTTGTTGAACAACGCGTTGTATGAGTTTATAGAGAAGCGTAATGCAATGGAAGTTGAAATGGGAGAACTGGAGCGAAAAGAAGCGCGTATGGTGTTGGATGGCGCCAACTTGGAAGATGTACACGAACAATTGGCTAAGGAGGAAGAAACATTAGCCAAAGAGATGAATGATTATGTGAAAGACTTCATCATTGAAAATTATGAGAATGTGCTTGGTCCGGGAGTGTTTATGATGATGTGCAGTACACTGCCGTATCCTATAATGACACCCCAGATTGAAGATATAATGAGAACCGCTCCCCTGATTTTTAAGGAAAACGCTTTTGTAAAAGATTTCCTTTCCAAAGCCAAACAAAACATGCAGCTGCTGGAAGAACATAAGCGCTTGCAGCAGAGTTCGGAAACCACGGCCATGCAACATTAGTACTTTCACTCATCTTGCCGATATTCGAGAGATTTGTTACATTTATGTAACTAACAAATTAAGTAGAAGTATGGCAAGAATAAAAAGTACGAATGTTCTTTCGTTTTTTAAAGAACAGATTACACTGCTCGAATCGAGCAATAAATTGGGTACGGCAAGGAATTACCGTCGCACCCTCAGTAGCTTTTCCCTGTTTCTGGAAGGCAGGGATATTCCTTTCAGGCTGCTCGATGAGCCGCTGGTTATCCGGTATGAAAGCTGGCTCCGGTCGAGAGGCGTTTTACGTAACAGCTCTTCATTTTATATGAGGGTTTTGCGTTCCGTATATAATAAGGCGGTTACAAAGCGGCTGGTCAAGCAAACTTTCCCTTTTCAAAATGTATATACGGGAGTGGATAAAACCCGTAAACGGGCGATAGACGAACAGCACATACTGGACTTGTGTAAGTTGAGTTTACCGGCATTATCTCCATTGGCCTTGGCCCGCGACCTGTTTCTTTTCAGTTATTGTACACGGGGAATGGCTTTTGTCGATATGGCGTTCCTGTGTAAAAAGAATATACACAACGGCTATATCTGCTATACCCGTAAAAAGACCGGGCAGCAACTTGTCATCCGTGTTGAGCCTCTTATCCAGAAAATCATCAGCCGGTATGCCGGACAAACGAAGCGTTCGCAATACCTTCTTCCCATCATTTCCTCGGAAGATCCGGTGATAGCGTTTTCCCAGTATCAGACGGCGCTGGGGTATTACAATAAGCTGTTGAAGAGGATTTCCAAGATTCTTGACCTCGATATATCGCTGTCTTCCTACACCGCGCGCCATTCATGGGCTACGGCGGCACGCAATCATAATGTGCCGATTTCGGTTATTAGTGCAGGAATGGGACATACTACGGAGAAAACAACACAAATTTATTTAGCCAGTTTGGAAAGTTCCGTTATCGATCAGGCTAATCAAAGCATATTATCAGCTTTGGTATAGGCTTGCGGCCATACATCGTATTGTTCGATATAATGTATAAATCTATATCGTTTCTATACAAGAGACGTTACAGATTTATCGGCAAAAATAAACCTTTTCTGATAAAGATGAGAGTAATTGAAAGGTATTTTTTGATACATTAACAAACAAGATTGCTTGATAATTTGTTGTAAGTGATTTTTGGACAAAATTTATAGGGCTGATTATTATTGATTAATAGAGATTTAGCTGGCAGAGGCGAGCTGAAAGCGTTAAGTAAAACACTCCTGTTTTATGATTTTAGGGAAGAGGGTTATAACTGCTTAGCCAATCTATGTCTTATTCTGTGACTTCGGTGTACAAAGCATGCTGAATTATCATTTATTAATAGTACAAAACACATCTATAAGTTTTGTATAAGATTGATTATTAGCAATTTATTGACATGTGCTATTTCTTGTATAGAAATGGTATAACGGATGTATTGAATAAAAGTATCTCATAATCAATTGATATATAGGGTATTAATTTGATGTTGAGGAGCCAAGAGTACATCCGCTTTTCTTGTTTTGATAAATACTTTACATGAATAATGATGAAGAAAATATAGTGTGGTTTGCTATGCGCGCTCCTTTTTGCAAGGAGCTGGAGGCAAAGCGGCTGTTGGATAAACAGGCTATAGAAAACTTTGTTCCCATGTGCTATAAAGTTTTTGAGAAGAATAACAAGAAAAGGAGAGAACTGGTGCCCGCCGTTCACAATTTGATATTCGTTCGTACCACCCGGCGGATTATCAGGGAAACCAAAAGAATTGTTCCGTTTCTGCAATACATCACGATGCCGGATGCCGGTAAAAACTCTCCTATAATTGTGCCGGATATACAAATGCAGCAGTTTATTTCCGTATCCCGACTGCATAATGAACGTTTAATCTATCTAACTCCGGAAGAAATTAATTTGGCCAAAGGTACGCGGGTTCGTGTGTTGGGCGGTCCGTTTGACGGTGTAGAAGGAGTGTTTGTAAAGGTAAGAGGCTGCAGGAGCAAACGTGTTGTCATACTCATACAAGGTATTCTTGCTGTTGTCGTTGCGGAAGTGAAACCTGATCTTATAGAAGTCATTGGCTGATGACTGTTGTTTTAAAGAAATGAAACCATGACATTCATTACTTTGTTAGAAGCGGCTATTATTATTTATTTGGCGATATACAATATTCGTATCATACGTAAGATGGATCGCTTGAAGAAGCAACTCCGGAGTTCTTCACCGGATAAACCGAATCTAAAAGAAACTTTGGATACTCCTCTACCTGTTATCCAAGAGACGGAACCGGAGAATAAGAATACAGAACCGAAAGCCGATGGTGAAACTAAAGTAACGGATTCTACAAAGGACAAAAAACTCTTTGAACGGATAAACCGCACTATTATTGAAGAACAATTATTTCTCGACCCGGAATTCTCAAGGGAGAAGTTCATCAGGCTCGGACTCATCAATAAGAATAAAGTGGCGCAGTTGCTTCAGCAATACGCCAATACCAATCTCAACGGCTATATCAACAGCCTGCGTTTGGAATATGCTTCGAAGCTGATACAGACTCAACCGGACATACCTATCAAGGCTGTTGCCATAGATTCCGGTTTCAATAGTTCACGTACGTTTTACCGGCTTTTCCAGCAAAAGTATGGAATGACTCCGGCTGAATATAAAGAGTCTCTTCACGGAGTATCTTGATGTTGATTTTTATATACTAAGTTTATATGATATTACAAATAGCAGATTGGCTGATGGAGGTATCGTGTGGCAATGAAGTCGCAGACCGATTACAGAACCTGAAGCCGTTTCTCCTGCCGGAGATGCCCGTATGCTCCCGTTCCCATATATGCCGGTTGGAGTTGGGTTGCAAGTTTCCCATTAAAGAAACTGCTCCCGATGTAGTGAACCATCCGGATGGACGGACAATACATATATGGCTTACCGCCGATTATTGCTACATTGCGTTAACTCCTTACGGGAGCCCTCATACCTATTGGTTGCGTACCGACCGCCGGTGGAGAAATGTACAAACCGATTTGCTTCCGGAAACTTCCGAGGATTATGCGCTCCTGAATGATTTTATCATGATTTCTTTTATTTATAGCGCAGCGTTTCATGGGGGAGCATTGATACACGCGTCTTGTATAGCCATCGATGATAAGGGAGTGGCTTTTGTGGGACCATCGGGCATTGGCAAGAGTACCCACTCGCAGTTATGGCTGAAACATATACCCGGCGCGCGTTTGTTGAACGACGACCAACCTATACTGCACCTGATGCCGGGGGGAGAAGTAATGCTATTCGGCTCTCCCTGGAGTGGAAAGACTTCCTGCTATATCAATGAAGGTGTCAGACTGGAAACTATTTTCCGTATGGAGCAGGCAGATGAAAACCGTGCGGTTCGCATGGACGGGATAGAAGCTTTCCGCATGCTGCTGAGTTCCACTTCCCTTATCGGGCGGGATAGTTTGAGCTTTGCCGTTATCAGCGGTACGCTTGCACAGATTGCAGGAAGTATCCCGACATTTACTTTATACAATAAGCCCGAACAAGAGGCTGCCTTGCTGAGCTATAATATCTTTAAAGATAAATAGGAATATATGATTATTGCTGTCGATTTTGACGGAACTATCGTCGAGCATCGCTATCCGGCTATAGGCAACGAAATTCCTTTTGCCATCGAAACGTTGAAGCGCCTTTCCGAGGAGCGCCACCGGCTTATTCTGTGGAGCGTTCGCGAGGGTAAACTGCTGGAAGAGGCTGTGCGTTTTTGTAGCGACCGGGGGTTGAAGTTCTATGCCGTCAACAGTAACTATCCGGAAGAGAACAAGAATCATGAGAACTTCTCCCGTAAGCTGAAAGCCGACCTCTTTATCGACGACCGTAATGTGGGCGGATTGCCCGATTGGGGACTTATCTACCGTATGATACACGAAAAACTGAACTATGAAGATATATATCGGGAAGCCTGCCGTTCGGCAGAGCATCCCAAACCCAAAAGTTTTATAAAACGACTCTTGGGGTAAGTAAGCCGAATCAAACGAAACATTAAACAAAACAAGTATATGAATATTAGAAGAATTCTTCTGTTACTGTTGCTCCCGCTGTTATTTTCAGCTTGTACGTCTTATAAAAAGTCATTGTATCTTCGAGACGACGAAGTCTTGGAGATGGTGCCTCAAAAGGGTATGCTTTACGAGTATCGTATTATGCCTAAGGATGAACTGACTATTGTTGTCAGTACTTCGGCTCCCGAAGCTTCGGTCCCGTTCTATCGAAAGATTGGGCAGACGAAAGAACAACCTACACCAAATCAAGGTTTGGATAATGCGAAGCTGTTGGCCTATTTGGTTGACAATGACGGATATATTGATTTTCCTGTATTAGGCATGATTAAAGTTATAGGGCTTACTAATCGAGAATGTGAAGCTTTGATACGTCAGAAACTTAGGCATTATCTCAACGAAGAACCCAATGTTACAGTACGTACTTCTAATTATAAAGTTAGTGTGCTGGGAGAAGTGAATAAACCGGGAACTTATACCATAAGTGATGAAAAAGTCACTATTTTTCAGGCATTGGCACAGGCCGGAGATATGACTTTGTTTTCCATTCGCGAGGATGTTCAGCTCCTACGTGAAGATTCTGTTGGCAGACGCCATGTCGTTCATTTGGATCTTACTGCCGCCGATATATCACTTTCTCCCTATTACTATCTCCAGCAGAATGATGTGATTTATGTAAAACCCACTAAGGCAAAGGTTCGCTCCAATACTTTCAGTAATAATTCTTCCATTTGGATTAGTCTGTTAAGTTTGGCTACCACTATTGCGTCCTTAATTATAGTCACTGTCAAATAAGTATTTTATAAAAATGAAAGAAGAACAATTTAGTGAATATCTTCAGGACGAAGATAAAAAAGTCGATTATAAAACCATTTTTTTTGAATATCTTCTTTATTGGCCTGTTATTCTTGCTTTCCTTGTAGTCACTTTAGCGGGAGCCTATGTATATCTTCGCTATAAGGCTCCGGTTTATAGTGTCAGTTCTACGGTTTTGATAAAGCAGGGAGATAAAACGAAGTATAATGCATCTTCGACATTAGCTTCCATGCAAGATTTGGGTATGCTTTCCATGGCCAATAACTTTGACAATGAACTGGAGATACTTCAGTCGTACACATTGACCAAAAAAGTGGTTGATGCTTTAAATCTTTATATCGATTATAAGGAAGATGGTGGCTTTGGCTATGACCGTATTCTTTATAAGACTTCACCGGTGCAAGTTTGGATGGCTCCGGATGAAGCGGAAAAACTTCCTTCCGCTCTGCAAATAAAGATGGTTTGCTCTCCTGGTGACAAGTTGTCTGTAATATTAAATTATGTAGTAAAGGAAGAAGAACATAGTATCGGCAAATCTTTCACCAAGCTTCCGGCAGTGTTTGTTACTCCTATAGGTACACTGAATTTTTCTATAGCTCAAGACAGTGTTTTGGCTCATATTTCAGAACCTCGCACATTGGTAGCCACTATTATCCCACCATCAGTCGCTGCTGATGGATATAAGGGGCGTTTAGGGGCAGAACCTACCAGTGAATACACATCTATCGTTCGGTTAACATTCCATGATAGTAGCATTCGTCGTGGTATGGACTATCTTAATATGCTTGTGGCACTTTATAACAGTGACGCCAACGATGATAAGAATCAGGTAGCAAGTCGCACTGCACAATTTATCGATGAGCGTATTCATATTATTAATACGGAACTAGGAACGACAGAAAACGAACTTGCAGATTATAAACAACGTGCCGGGCTGACTAATCTGAGTGCTGATGCACAACTTGCCTTGCAAGGGAGTTCCGAATATGATCGGCAGCGTGCTGAGAACACCAATCAACTACGCTTGATAAATTTCCTGAGGAGCTATATTGACAATGCGGATAATAAGTATGAAGTGATTCCTGCTAACGTTGGTCTTACAGATGCAGGATTAACAGACATAATAGCTCGCTACAATGAAATGCTTATTGAGCGTAAACGTCTATTGCGTAGTTCTAATGAAAATAATCCGATGCTTATCAATTTGGATACTTCAATTGCTGCTACCCTCAACAGTGTGCTTACTACTGTGGAGAGTGTGGAAAAAGGACTTCAGATTACTCGCAACAATTTGGATTTGGAAGCCCGTAAATATCAGACACGTATCAGTAATGCCCCTCAGCAGGAGCGCGAGTTAATCAGTATCACCCGTCAGCAGGAAATCAAGGCGAACCTTTATTTGATGCTTTTGCAGAAGCGTGAAGAAAATGCGATAACTTTGGCGGCCGTAGCAAATAATGGACGGGTGGTAGAGGTACCTCGTGCTAAAGGATTGGTAGCACCCAATAGTCGGAATATTTATATGGTGGCTTTCCTTTTAGGGCTTGCTTTTCCTATAGGATGTATCTACCTCACTCTCCTGCTTCGGTTCAAAATAGAGGGACGTGCGGATGTGGAGCGTATCACCAATGTCACAATAGTAGGCGATGTTCCCCAAATCAAATATCCGGAAGGGCAACCCATTGTAGTGAATGAGAATAAAAACGGGCTGATGGAAGAGGTATTTCGTAGTGTGCGTACCAATATTCAGTACATGTTGCAAGAAGGCCAAAAGGTAATTCTTTTCACTTCTACTACTCCTGGAGAAGGTAAAAGCTTCAATGCGGCAAATCTTGCTGTCAGCTTTGCTTTTATGGACCGTAAAACCGTTATTGTCGGTATGGACATCCGTAAACCGGGACTAAACCGCATGTTTGCTTTATCTCATAAAGAAAGGGGAATTACTCAATATCTGGCATCTCCTAAAGATACGGATTTGCTGTCACTTTGTCAGCAATCTTCCATTTCTCCCAATCTTTATATCTTGCCGGGTGGGGCGATACCGCCTAATCCTACGGAATTGGTAGCGCGCCAATCTCTCGACCAAGCTATTGAGATATTGAAAGAGCATTTCGATTATATCATTCTCGATACGGCTCCTATCGGTATGGTTACCGATACCCGATTGATAGCTCGTGTGGCAGATTTAAGTGTTTATGTTTGCCGTGCCGACTATACGCATAAGAGCGATTACGAACTGATTAACGAACTGAAGCATAATGAGAAATTGCCTAATTTGTGTACACTGATTAATGGTATCAACATGGATAAGCGTAAGAATGGCTACTATTATGGCTACGGTAAGTATGGTAAGTATGGTAAATATGGCTATGGTAAGAAGTATGGTTACGGCTATGGCTACGGTTATGGAAAGGATAATAAATAATAAAAAGTAAAAAATGAAGAAAGTTGCATTAATTACAGGTATTACAGGACAGGACGGTTCATTCCTTGCCGAGTTTTTGATTGATAAAGGATACGAAGTTCACGGTGTTCTTCGTCGTTCTTCTTCTTTCAATACAGGGCGTATCGAGCATCTTTATTTGGATGAATGGGTACGCGATATGAAAAAAGACCGTTTGGTAAACCTGCATTATGGAGATATGACGGACAGTAGTTCACTGATTCGTATCATACAACAGATACAACCGGACGAAATATACAATCTGGCAGCACAAAGTCATGTAAAAGTGTCATTTGATGTTCCTGAATATACGGCGGAAGCCGATGCGGTAGGTACACTCCGTATGTTGGAAGCTGTTCGTATTTTGGGGTTAACTCATAAAACTAAAATCTACCAGGCTTCTACATCCGAACTGTATGGTAAAGTACAGGAAGTCCCCCAAAAAGAGACTACTCCCTTTTATCCCCGTAGTCCGTATGGTGTAGCAAAACAGTACGGCTTTTGGATAACAAAAAACTATCGCGAGAGCTACGGTATGTTTGCTGTGAATGGCATACTTTTTAATCATGAAAGTGAGCGTCGTGGTGAAACTTTTGTAACAAGAAAGATAACTCTTGCAGCTGCTCGCATCGCACATGGACAGCAGGATAAACTGTATCTTGGTAATCTGGATGCCCGTCGTGATTGGGGATATGCTCGCGACTATGTGGAGTGCATGTGGATGATTCTTCAGTATGATTTTCCGGAAGACTTTGTGATAGCCACAGGCGAGATGCATACTGTTCGTGAATTTGCCACATTAGCTTTCCGCGAGGCAGGTATGGAACTCCGCTGGGAAGGAGAGGGTGTTGGGGAAAAAGGTATTGACATGAAGACTGGTAAAGTGTTGGTGGAAGTTGATCCTAAATATTTTCGTCCTTGCGAAGTAGAACAGTTGTTAGGTGATCCGACAAAAGCAAAGACATTATTAGGTTGGAATCCAGTAAAAACAAGTTTTGAGGAGTTGATACACATTATGGTGAAATATGATATGAGATGGGTAGAATGTAATTGCTGTTAATTAGTACGTTATTGAAATATATTTACTGTAAAGGATTAGTTTAATTTTTGAATAGTTTAGATGAAATTATATTGATAATTTTGTTTAAGAAAGTTGTTATCATAATCTGTAATCATATTTAGTAATCAAGAACTTGTCAAAATGAATGTTGTTGAGCAAATATATCAACTCCGTAAAAATTTTATTCTTATAGGGCTGACAGGACGTACAGGAAGTGGATGTACTACAGTTGCGAATGTATTGGCTACTCCCGAATGTAAATCTCTGAAATCATTGTATTTAGAAAACAATGATAAACCTATCAATAATGAAATAAGGAAGAATAAAATAATATATCAGTATATCCAGAATAATTGGCAGGGATTTCAGGTTCTTAAAGCTAGTGATATTATTTTCTACTATGCTTTGTTGTCTGATTTTGAAACTTTTATGAAATCATTTTCTGAGGGAAAAAAGTTGGAAGATGAAACCAAAGGAGGTGTAAGTCCTTATTGGACTGGATTTAAACAAAAATATGATGCTCTGTCTTTGATAGTAAAAGAGTGTGATGCATATTTGAAAGAAAAGAGGTATGATGATGATGAAAAGAACAAAAAGTGTAAGCAAGTAATACTTAAGGATATCCCGGAATTTCGTAATTCATTGAAAGAGTTATTGAATAGCAGCATAAAGAAAAAAGTCTTATATAAAGAATTACAGCAATGGGGAAATAATATTCGTATATATGATTCTATAGTGGCAGATAAAGAAGAAAAACAGTCTGAGCATTCCCCTTCATGTTTAGCCAGAAAAATTAATCAATTCGTTAAGTTATTTAGAGTTATAGATAGAAAAGATAAAACTCCGACACTGATTGCCATTGACGCTCTGAGAAACCCATTTGAAGTTTTATATTTCCGTGAAAGATACTCAGCTTTTTATTTGATGTCGGTTAATACAACAGAAAAAGTTCGTAAAGATAATCTTTTCAAATTAGGCTATCGTATTGATGAAATCGAAGAACTGGATAAAAAGGAAAAAGCTAAAGGTGACTTTTCCAATTCATATCAAGAGATTGATTTAGATAAATGTATTGAGTTATCGGATATTCATATAACACATGATGGTACTAAGGTCGGGGATAATCGGCATTTAATAAATCAGATATTCACGTATCTTGCTCTAATTCAACATCCGGGATTGGTACCACCATCTCCTATGGAACGTGTTATGCAGGTAGCTTATACCGCTAAGCTTAATTCCGGTTGTTTGTCTCGGCAGGTTGGTGCAGCTGTCACAGATGAGTCCTTTTCTGTTAAAGCTATCGGATGGAATACTGTGGCAGAAGGGCAGACCCCTTGTTCGCTCCGGCGTTTAGACGATTTATGTGAGAAAGAAGATGCTAATGCTTATAGTGCTTATGAAAAAGGAGATGAAACCTTTTTCAATTATGCTAGTACATTGCATACACGGTACATCACTGATTCATCTATTGAGAAGCTGAAAGGGCTTCCTTTGTCTTATTGTTTTAAAGACATATATACTACTGTAACAGGACAACTTAAGAATCAAGTCCACACAAGAAGCTTACATGCAGAGGAAAATTCTTTCTTGCAATTGGCTAAATATGGTACAATAGGAATAAAAGGAGGCAAATTGTTTACGACAGCCAGTCCTTGCGAACTATGCGCAAAGAAGGCATATCAGCTTGGCATTAAAGAAATTTATTATATAGATACTTATCCAGGTATTTCTATGCAGCACATCTTGGATTGTGGAGATAAAAAGCCTGATTTAATTTTATTCCAAGGGGCTATTGGAAGGGCCTATGTCAGTTTGTATAATCCAATGTTGCCATTAAAAGATGAAATAAAAGCTATAACAGGTATTAATGCTAAGCAGGCAGAAATTGAAAATAAAAAGAAAGAACAAATTAACGATTGATTGACTGAAAATGGCTATTTGTTTAAAAATAAAAGGCAGTAGTGATTCTTTTGTAGAAGCCATAAATGTTGCTATACAAAATAATGATATTTTGACTTGGGCTGTTGATGTTGAAGGTGATTATACTTCCTCCGTTTTGCAATGGCAGGAAAAGGCTTGGTTTAGACCCATTGAAGATAGTTTTAGTGAATTTAATTTGTCTTTTGGCATTATAAAGGCGCGTAATATAGAACTGACCTGTTCATTATATGCTATCTATCATGCACGTTTTGTAGAGATGCTGTTAGCGCATTTTGATGATAAGATAGAGGATTTGAAGATTACGCCTTTATTGACGAAAGGAATAGATGTTTTTTAGTATACAAGCCTGTGCTCAGAATACTTAGGGGACGGGGGAATTATGGAACTTATAGCCCTATGACTTTTTAGATATATACTAATCAACTAAAGAAACTGTTCTTAATTTTTTTATTTAAATGAGAAATACTTGTTGGTATTTTTATATGCATATATCTGAATTAGGTATTAACTGGATTTTAATGGACTATGGTGGAGAATTCAAAAAATAAAAAAATAGCAGTTAATACATTATTGTTGTATGTGCGAACTTTTGTTTCTCTTATAATTAAGCTGTACACTTCTAGGCTGATATTAGCTTATCTTGGGGTAACTGATTATGGTATTTATAATGTAGTTGCGTCATTTATTGCTATGTTTGCTATATTAAATAATGGTCTGACAAACACGATACAGCGTTTTTTAACTTTTACTTTAGGACAGAATGATATAAAGAGACTGAAAATTATTTTTTCTGCATTTTTAAATATATTACTATTAATTTGCGCAATAATCTTATTATTAGGTGAAACAATAGGACTTTGGTATTTAAATAATAGACTGAATATTCCTATCGAACGTATGTTTGCAGCCAATTGTGTATATCAATTATCATTAATTACATTTATTCTTAATGTTATAACTGTTCCCTATAATGCGATTTTGTCCGCTTATGAAAATTTTAAGATATTTGCCTATTTTGATATTCTCAATGCTTTACTGGGGTTGTCTGTTGTATTGATGTTGCCTTATATCTCCGAGGATAAGCTAATATTTTATGCATTAGGACTTACTATTGCGGCTATAATTGTAAGATTTCTATATGGTGGATATTGCACCTATCAATATAAAGCTGTCAAATATTGTATCATAAAAAATAGGCAAATATATAGAGAATTATTTTCTTTTTCTGTTTGGTCGTTTATCGGTAATGCTGGAACTGTGATATCCGAGGGAGGAGTGAATATTGTAATGAATATTTTCTTTGGAGTCTCAGTCAATGCAGCTAAGGGAATCAGTACTCAAATAACAAATGCTACAAGAGCCTTTATCAACGGATTTGTTATAGCATCAAATCCTCAAATAGTAAAAAGTTATGCGGAACGTGATATGAATAGAATGACAGTTCTCGTTTTTAATAGTGCGAAATTCTCATTTTTAGTTTTAATGATTGTAATGATTCCTGTAATAGTAGACTTGCCTTTTGTGTTAGATTTGTGGCTGATAAAGCAGCCTGAAAATACCGTTTTATTTGCAAGAATCGTTTTGATGCAATCACTTATCCATATACTTCTTAATACATCAACGACAACGATAAGTGCAAGTGGAAATATTAAGAAGTGCCAGTTATGGACTTGCTTAATACAAATAAGTTCAATAGGGGTTATATATGAGTTGTATCTATTGGGTTTCCCTGCGTATATTGGATTGATAGTTCAAGGATGTGTCACTCTATGTTTAGTATTTCTTTATTTAGTGATTCAACAAAAAGAAGTAGGAATAAAGATTCGACTATTTACCAATAAAGTGTTTCTACCTATTACAGTAAGCTTTATCCTTTCATTGGTTTGTTCAATATGTCTTAAAAAAATATGTAATGAAATAAATATCCCCTCTTTGGGATCCATATGTTTCTCTTTTATTATTTCTTTTCTATTTAGTTATTTCATAGGGCTAAATCGCTCTCAGCGTGCATTAGTAAATAATGCTATAAGAAAAAAAATAAAGACGGTATAATGAATATATTAATGACATCTGTTCATTTTTATCCACATATTGGTGGAATAGAGATAGTAACAGAAAATTTAGCAAGAGAATTTGTAACATTAGGGCACTCTGTAACAGTTGTTACGACAACACCCGATTCGTTATCGGGTAGTAAAAGATTTTCATTTGATGTGCTTCGTAATCCCTCTGCATATGAGTTATGGGTTGCATATAAAAAATGTGATATTTTTGTGCATCAAGGAATATCTTTAAAATGGGTATGGCCTTTGTTGCTAAACCGCAGGCCATGGATTATAGTGTATCATCAAGTACATTTTCAAAAGGGGATCCTTGGCTATATTAAAAGAGCTTGTTCGTATTTTGCATATTCTATAGCGGTAAGTGAAACAGCTAAAAGGGGATGCGGTTTGAAAAATGCAAAAGTGATATATAATTCATATGATGATGGTATCTTTTATATGCGTAATGATTGTGAACGCCAGAATTTTGTTTTTGTAGGAAGAATTAGTAAAGAAAAAGGATGTTATGTGTTGTTAGATGCTTTTTCTAAATACAAGAAAAGCGTTGATAATAATTCTCAATTGACATTAATAGGTGATAGTGATGAAAAACAAGCTATAGAAACATATGCGAGAGACTTGCCATGTTCTAATGATATTCATTTTTTAGGCTTTAAAGAACCATGTGAGATTGCGAAAATATTGAATAAACATAAGGTCTTGATAGTGCCTTCTACTTTTCCTTATGTAGAAGCTTTTGGCTTAGTTGTTCTAGAAGGTTTAGCGTGTGGATGTATTGTTATTGGTTCTACTGGAAATGGTATAGAGGAAGCCCTTAATAATTGTGGATATACTTTCATCAATGGAAATTCTGAAAAATTGGCAGAGTGCATGTTGCATGTTGACAATCTATCTGAAGGCCAATTGCAGAAGATAAAGGAGAAATCTTTTTGTTGGCTACAGCAGCGAACACTTAATGAAGTTGCAAAAGCATATATTAGTGAGTTTAATAAATATGTAAGCTGAGTAAGCCTATGAGTTCTATATTAAAACTGTCTATTATTTTATTTTTTATAGGGTTAGTATTTATTGTATGGCGCATTTTTATTCCAGTTTCTTTATATGAGAATGAATACACCTTTTTAATGTTTAGCTATAGTATTACATGTTTAGCATATATATATAGTGTTCAGAAAAGCAAATTTGACATATTTTATCCGATACATATTGTAACCTTTCTATATTTTTCACTTTTTATCTTTACTCCTATGGCTTTTATTAATACAGGAATGACAGATTGTCATGGGGTAGATGTGATGCCTGGATGTATAAGAGGAACTATTATTTTTTTGGTAGGTTATCTTGCTTTTTTATTGGGTTATAATAGTATTTGTATTCATAGAAAAAGTTGTAGTCTTATAAATCCGATTCGATATTGTTCTTTGTCATTTTTAAAGATAAATTGGATACTATGGAGTATCGGCTTTTCCATTCAAGCATTACATTTAGTTTTATCAGGGAAATCTCTATTATATATACTTTCCTTAGGTGGAAGTGGGGATGCAATGAAGGTTGAAAGTAAGCTTGGTTTTTTTGCGAATTTTGGCTTTTTTATGATATATCCTTGGTTGGCACTATGTTTTTCTCCGATAAAACTCAAATACAAATTAGTCTTATCCTATTTAACATTTTCTGTGTTCTTCATAAGTGGGGCAAGATTTATATTTGTTATTATGACTATTTCTTTCTTGATATGTTTTTGCCGAATCTATAAAACCAAGCTGAAAGCATGGCAGTTATCTGTGATTTTTCTAGCACTCATTGCTTTTTCCAATTTTTTGGGTGATTCACGAAGAGCAATTGCACGTGGAACAGCCTATGATACAGAAATAAATATAGATAGAATGCTTTACGTGTTGCAATCTAATTTTGATATCTATCAAATACAGTATTCTGTTGCTAATGCTTATCCAGAGCATAGAGATTTTGATTATGGCGGACATATCTTTTATGATACATTTATGTTTTGCATTCCTCGTTTTCTATGGGAGAATAAACCGAGCATATCTGATAATTATGCGGGAAGGATGATACGAAGTACTATTGGAAAAGTAGGGGTTGATGCTGCTATGGCTTGGCCTAATTTGACTGAATATTATGCCGATTTTGGATTTGTAGGAGTGGCAGTTATAATGTTCCTGTTAGGACGATTTTCAAAAATAATGTTGACACGATATTATAGTGATAATAGACTTCATTTAATGGCTTATGCAATATTTATTCCTGTGTTATTTCAAATCATAACGCGTGGATATACCCCTCAAAATTTTGGTTTATTATTGTTTTTGTATTTTCCATATTTTTACATAAAAAAACGAGTATAATGAAAGTTTTATTAGTGCATCCAGGGAAACAACATTCTTTTGAAACGGCTAAAGCATTGAAAGATGCAGGTGTTTTTTATAAATATATAACGACGGTATATGACAGACCAAGCTCTTTGACTAATAAGTTTAAGAGATTTTTAGTAGGAAAGAATCTGAAAAAAGCAAATACAAGAAGATGTGCATATCTATCAGATGAAGATATAATACAGATTTATGAATGGTGGGGATTATTAGTTCTTTTTCTCTCCAAATTCCCTTGTCTCTCTAAAGTGTATTTTCATTTAAATTTGTCTCTCTCAAATCATTTTGCAGATAAAGCAGCAAAGATTGCGGTTAGAGAAAATGTTGATGCTATTATTGTCTATGATGGTATATCAAGGAAGGGGCTTGAATATGTAAAGAAAAAAGCACCACAAATCATAACGATTATGGATGTTTCTATTTCTATGCGTCCGTTTATGCAGAGTGTTTTTGAAAAAGATATGAAAACATATCATCATAATGGATTTTATTTGGAGGAGAAATATTTAACAAATAAACATTGTATGGATGTTATTAGAAATGAACTTAAATATGTTGATTATTTTTTTGCACCTTCTGATATTGTAGTACAAAGTCTGATTTATTGTTCTGTTTCTAAGGAGAAAATCTTTAAAGTTCCCTATGGAGTAAACATAACTCAATTTAAATATAAAAGAAAAGAGGTTGTTACAGCATCTCCTTTACGTTTGATTTTTGTAGGGCAGCTTTCTTATAGGAAGGGAGTACATCATTTACTGAATGTTGTGTCTCGATTCACTCCTGATGAAGTCCAGCTTTTTTTAGCAGGAGCTTATGAACCAAAGAAGAATTTAGTAAATAGATTCCTTAATAAACTTAATATCCATTTTTTAGGTTTTATAACAAGAGATATGTTAACGCAAAAATTGCAGGCGGCAGACGTTTTTGTTTTGCCGTCACTTGGAGAAGGAATGGCTATGGTTATTTTAGAAGCTATGGGGACGGGGACGCCTGTGCTTATATCTGATATGACAGGTGGAAACGATATAATAGAAAATGGCATGAATGGAATTGTGTGTAAAGCTGGCTCTGAAACTTCACTGTTCAATGCAATAGAATGGTATATGAACAATAGAGACAAAATTCCTAATATGTCTTTAAAGGCTCACGACACGGCTTTAGGTTATACATGGGAACATTATCATAAATCGTATGGAGAACAGATCCTAAATATATTGAGTAGTAAATGAAGGTTGGTATAGTGACTTTGCCTCTCCATTTTAATTATGGGGGGATTTTGCAAGCTTTTGCTTTGCAAGAAACTGTAAAGATGTTAGGAGCAGACCCATTTATAATAATAGAGTCTCATAATAGTGCAAAACAAATATTGAAAAGTTTTCTGTATAAGAGAACAAGTACATATAAATTTATAAAGACTAATATAGCTTGTCTAAAATTGACCGCTCCTTTTATATGTAGAGAACTTGAAAAAAGGAATATAGGTGTTTTACTTGTTGGAAGTGATCAAGTCTGGAGACCGGATATGGGGGCTGATAGAGAAAATAATATTGATAGATATTTTTTGCGAACCGACAAAACAAATATTATAAAAAAAATTGCTTATGCGGCATCTTTTGGAGTAGATAATTGGCTGTTTACAGATATAGAAACGACCGTTGTTAAATCCTTGACAAATGATTTTACTGCTATTTCTGTGAGGGAAATATCTGGTCTTAAATTGTGCTCTCAATATTTGAGTTTGGAGAATGTAATGCAGGTGCTTGATCCGACAATGTTAATAGACATAGGCAAATATAAAAAGCTCATGTTGAGTTCCCCATTTAAGACCAAGAGCTCTCATAGTTTTGTATATCTGTTGGACTATGATAGCGCAATAAATAAGAAAATAGTAGAGGCATGTATTCCTAAAGAATCAGAGTTGTTATTAGCTCGAGTCGAACGTAATGTTTTAAAAAAATATTTGAATGTGGATAAACGTGTTGAATGGTGGCTTTCTGCTATTTATAATAGTGACATTGTGATTACAGACTCTTTTCATGGCTGCGTCTTCTCAATTTTGTTTCATAAGGATTTTTATGTAATGAGTAATACTGCAGGTGGAAATACTCGAATTCAAACTTTATTATCATTGTTTGGACTTAATAATAGACTAATAAAAGATGTGGATTGCATGTCATATAAAAAAGAGTTTATTGACTGGGAAACTATAGATTTGAAGTTGCATGAGATGAAAGAAAAATCAATCACATATTTACAGAAAGCATTGAAGCAATGATTGAAATTATAGATAAACAAGATTGTTGTGGTTGTAATGCTTGTGTTCAAAAATGTCCTAGAAAGTGTATACGGATAGAGGTAGATAATGAGGGATTTGAGTATCCGATTGTGAATAAAGAGTTATGCGTAAATTGTCACTTATGCGAAAAAGTCTGTCCTCACATTAATGATGGATATGTAAGACGTCCTACTGCTGTTTATGCAATCAGACATCCAAATAATAGGATACAGTTACAGTCCTCATCAGGTGGGGCTTTTTCATTAATAGCAGAATGGATTATCCAACAAAAAGGGGTTGTTTTTGGTGCTATATTTGATGATGAATGGAATGTTATTCACGGATATACAGAGACTCTTGATGGACTTGTATCATTGCGAATGAGTAAATATGTACAAAGTAGAATAGATTTTTCATTTAAGCGTGCAGAGAAGTTTTTAAAAGAAGGAAGGAGTGTCATGTTTGTTGGAACTCCTTGCCAAATTCATGGTTTGAAACTGTTTTTGAGAAAAGATTATGAAAATTTGATAACAGTTGATTTTGTATGCCATGGTGTTCCCAGTCCTAAAGTGTGGAGAAGTTACTTAAATGGAGTCGCAAGACGATATTATATAGAAAGTATTGCATTTAGGGATAAACGTTTGAGTTGGGAGAAGTTTTGTTTTGCCTTGCAATTCAAGGATAAGAAAAAAGAAGTTTGTGAGGATTTAAGGCGCAATTCATATTTACGAGGATTTATCCATGATATTTACTTGCGCCCAAGCTGTTATAATTGCAAAAACAAGTGTTTTAAAAGTGGTAGCGATTTTACTTTAGCTGATTTTTGGGGTATCAAGAATACCTATCCGGAGTTATATGACAAGAATGGAGTATCGTGCTTGATGGTAAATTCGCACAAGGGGATGAATATCTTTTCTGCTTTAAATGTTCATGCTGTCAAAGTTGAGTATGATAAAGTATTACAATATAATCATAGTGTAGAATATTCGGTTAAACAGAAATATTTTCGTAATTTATTTTTCTATATGCTAAATAGAAAATGTATTCCCTTACAGTTTTCTGTTTTAACCATTCAATGTTTGAATAAACTATATGGAATGATATATAAGTAAAGTTTCTTGAGAAATATGTAAAAATAAATTAATATAGATGGCTGTTAGGATATTGTATGTAAATGGTGGTCTAATGAATCGTGGCGGTATTGAATCCTATATGATGAATTATTATCGTCATTTTGACCGTGATAAGATCCAAATAGATTTTGTTGTGCATGATGCGGGGGGATATGGATATTATGATGAAGAAATAAAAGCAATGGGAGGGCGGATTTTTGTTCTTCCACAAAAGAGTAAGCATCCCTTAAGTTACAGTCGCAAATTGAAGCGAATACTAATCGAAGGTAATTATAAAATAATTCATACCCACATGGATGCAATGGGGGCATGGGTGCTGAAAGTTGCTAAAGTTTGTGGTATCCCTGTGCGTATAGCTCATAGTCATAATACAAAGCATTTGACATCAAATCCTATCAAATTATTTTTTTTGGAACAAGCAAGAAAAAATATTAATAAATACGCTACTTGCCGAATGGCTTGTTCTGAGATGGCTGGAAAGTGGTTGTTTGGCAATCAAACATTTCATGTTATCAGAAACGCAATAGATATTGACAAGTTTAAATTTAATAAAGATGTTCGTGAACAAATTAGGGTAAGGTATGGTATCGGAAACGATTTTTTGATAGGGCATGTGGGCCGTTTTGATGTACAAAAGAATCATTCGTTTTTGATAGATGTTTTTGCTAAAGTACACCATGCAATGCCTAATTGTAAGCTAATGCTGATTGGAGAAGGCTACCTGAAAGAAAATATCTTGCAAAAAATAAATGAACTATGTTTGCAAGGCCATGTCATATTGACAGGGACAAGGGATGATGTGAACTGCTTCTATAATGCATTTGATCTATTTGTTTTACCATCTTTATTTGAGGGGCTTCCTGTTGTTGCGGTTGAAAATCAAATAAATGGTTGTCCTGCGTTACTTTCATCGGCAATAACAACTGAAACTCAAATTTCTCCCGATGTAAGGTTTATTGGTTTACGGGAAGAATTATGGTATGCTGAAATAGTTAAGTATATACGGATGTATGGGAATCGTAGAAAAGAAAGACATATTAATTCTTACATCTTTAGTTATGATATTGAAATAGAAGCAATAAAATTACAGAATATATATAGAGATTTATGGAACAAAAATTAAAAAAAATTCTTTTTATTACAAATATACCAGCACCTTACCGTGTTGATTTTTATAATGAATTGGGAAAGTTATGCCAGCTTACTGTTATTTTTGAATCTAATAGAGCTTCTGTGAAAGTAAAGTATAATTGGAATGATGATCAAATTACAAATTTTACTCCTATATATTTAACAACAAAGCCTTTTAATGCAAAAAAAATAAAGTGGAATATCTTTAAATATCTATCAGCATCATTTGATGTTATAGTTGTGACTAACTACGCTTATATTACAGAAACGTTGACAATGTTGTATTTGAAAGTAAGAAGAATACCTTTTTTTTATGAAACAGATGGCGGTATTGTAAAGTATGATGAGTCTATAGGTAGAAAGTGGTTTAAGAAGGTTATGCTTTCTCAAGCTGTTGGTTATTTTAGTCCAAGTAAATCAAGTGATGAGTATTTGAGATATTACACACCTTCATCTTCTGAAATGTATAGATATCATTTTACTTCTTTATTAGAAAAAGATATAGTTGGTAAATTACCATCTTTTGAGAGGGAAATAGTGAGACAAAAAATAGGTGTAAAAGAAAAGAAAGTAATATTAGGTATCGGACGATTTATACCAAGGAAGGGTTTTGATATTTTGATAAAAGCTTTTCAACAATTGTCTGATCCTGATGTCGGGTTGTACATTATAGGGGGGGAACCAACTGTGGAATATAAACATTTAGCAAGTGGCTTTTCTAATATACATTTTGAAGGTTTTATGAGTAAAGATATGTTGAAGCATTATATGTTAATTGCTGATTTATTTATACATCCTACGAGAGAAGATATATGGGGGCTTGTTATAAATGAAGCGATGTCTTGTGGCTTGCCGATTATTACGACAAGCAAATGTGTTGCTGGTTTAGAATTGTTGCCTAACGAGTGTATTATTCCTGTAGGAGATGTGAATGCTCTTGTCTATAAAATGAAGCAATTGATTGGTGATGAAAGCTTGTTGAATAAATTATCAGATTTGAATTTAAGTAAAATAAAAGACTATACTATACAGCAGATGGTAGAAGATCATTTAAAAATATTTACATTATATACCAAATGAAAAAAATAGCATTAATAACGAATTTTTATATTAGAAACTATGGAAGTGTTTTACAATCATATGCGTTGTATCAGAAACTTTGCAATATGGGAGTAGATGTTTCTGTTGTGAATTATCAAGATGTTCCTTCTCGTTTAATGAGGTTAAAAGTTTTATTTTTATTAAATTATAAGTGCATATTTAAAATTATACATCGTTTCATTATAAGGAAAAAAGCGGATAAAAAATACTATTTTGATATATGTAAACGTAATGAATCATTTAGTCTTTTTATTAAGAAATATTGTAATTTCACATCGTTATGTTCTAATGTTTCTCAATTACAAGAAGTGGTAGGCTCTTTTAATATATTAATGATTGGTAGTGATCAATTGTGGGCTCCTTCAGATGTCATTCGAAATTATCATACTTTAGTCTGGGCTCCTAAAAATATAAAAAAAGTATCTTATGCAACCAGTTTCGGTGTTGAGGTTATTCCGAATTTTCTTCATAAGAAATATTGTCGTTTTTTACAAAAAATGGATGTGATATCTGTACGTGAGATTTCTGGAAGAAAAATTTTGCATGAAATATTGAAGAAGAACGTTCCTATGGTGATGGATCCTACATTACTTTTGGAAAAAGAAGAATGGGAAAATATTCTTGATGAACGGTTAGTTAAAGAAGAATATATATTTGCATTTTTTTTAGGTACAAAAAAGGAACATAGGGATTTTGTACAAGCTGTTGGTCGGAAGTATGGTTTAAAAGTCGTGTCAATACTGCATGTAGAAGAATTTCAGGAAATAGATAAAGAATATGCAGATATAACGTATAATAGTGCTACTCCTGCAGAATTTATAAATCTTATTAAGTATGCTAGTGTCGTTTTTACCGATTCTTTTCATGCTTCTATTTTTTCCATTATAAATGAAAGAAAATTTTATGTGTTTAATAGATATGATGTTCAAGCAAAAAACTCAAGAAATACAAGAGTGGATTCTTTGCTGGATACATTAGGATTGAGTAACCAGAAAATATTGGATTTAAAAAATGCTAATATTAATTTGTCTTCAAACATTGATTATATTGCAGTGAAAGAAAAACTAGAGTTATGGAGATTAAAGTCTAATTCATATCTTAAACAAATATTGTTATAATGAATATTTTATATTTATGATAGAAATAATAAAGAAACAGAATTGTTGTGGCTGTACTGCTTGTGCACAAAAATGCCCAAAACAATGTATCACAATGTCTATGGATGAGGAGGGATTCTTATATCCAATAGTTGATCGCAGTTCATGTATAAATTGCAATTTGTGTATGAAAGTTTGTCCTATAATAAATAGAATAGAAATACCTAAAAATATGCAATCATGCTATCTTGTCCAGAATAGTAATGAAGAGGAGCGTTATCAAAGTGCATCAGGTGGCTTTTTTAGTCCAATGGCTAAATTAATTTTAAGTGAGGGAGGGGTGGTCTTTGGCGCTGTATTTGATAATAATATGGAATTGGTTCACTCATATACAACAGATATAAATCAGTTGGTAAGGTTCAGAGGATCTAAGTATCTTCAAAGTAATATGAGAGATTCTTACTCCAAGGTTAAGTACTTCCTTGGTCTACAGAAGAAGGTTTTATTTTCAGGGACTCCATGTCAAATACATGGGTTATTATCATACCTGGGATATCAAGATGTAAAGAATTTGATTACATTAGACTTTGTTTGTCATGGTGTGCCATCTCCAGGCTTATTTAAAAAATATATTCGTTTTATGGAGAAAGAACAACAATCATCTGTTGTTAGTTATACTTCACGAAATAAGAGATTAGGATATTCTACACGAGATTCTTTTTTTGCTCATTGTCTTTTTGCAAATGGTACTGATATATATGCGGATACGGATCATCCATATGTGAATTTTATGAACAAAGCTTTTTTTGCAGAAATATCATCACGTCCTGCATGTCACTTTTGTGCTTTTAAAGGGAAAAAACACATAAGTGATTTTACAATATATGATTCTTGGAACACGAAAGAGCTATGTAAAGAAATGGACGATAATAAAGGTACTACTATTCTGTTAATGAATAGTGATGTTGCAAAGATTTATTTTAATAAAATCCAAGACGAAATGAGAGTTCAAGCAATTCGCGTTAAAGATCTTCTTCGTTTTGATACTACATCTATGTTTTATTCAATGATTCCTAATCCGCAACGGAGAGGCTTTTTCGAAGATGCATCTTATTTAAGTATACCAGAGTTATATGATAAATACTTAAATTATGCACCGATAACGCCTAGTTTGACAAGGAAATACCTTAAATGTTTTTTAGAATTTTCAGGTTTAATTTATCTTGCAAGAAAGCTGAAATATAAAATTAATAGATCTGAAACTCTATTTTAACTAAATAATGAAAGTAATCAGTTTTATAGCTCAATTCCCGCCTCCTATTCATGGTTTATCCAAAGCTGTGGAGACTTTGTATAGTTCTGCACTACAGTCTAATTATTCTTTTTCTAAAGTAGACATCACAAATAACAGCAGGATACTGCTATCGTTATGGCGGATAGTCATGGATAGGAGTGATTTATTTTATTTTACCATAGCTCAAACACGTGGGGGAAACTGGCGTGATTTATTCATCCTAAAGTTATTGCAATGGAAAAAGACAAAATGTTTGATTCATTTGCATGGTGGCTATTATCGTACATTAATAGAACAAGATTGTGGTAAGTTGCAAAGGATGTTGAATTATAGGGCAATAAAACATGTTGCAGGAGCCATTGTATTAGGAGATTCTTTGAAAAGTATATTTAGAGGAATTGTGGCAGAAGATAAGATTTTTGTTGTTCCCAATTGTGTAGATGAACAGTATCTTTTAAATACTAATAATTTCAATCTTAAAAAAGAGAATTTGTTAGTACAACCTGTTTTAAATATTCTTTATTTGAGTAATTTTATAGAAACCAAAGGATATAAAAAGGTATTGCAATTAGCATCAATGGCACGGATGGCTTCTATGAATATGTTGCATTTTCATTTTGCAGGAGGTTTTTTCTCTGAAAAAGAAAGGAGCTACTTTAATGATTTCTTAACTAAATATCAATTGATTGATATTGTTACTTATCATGGAGTCGTTTCTGGTGAAGAAAAAGGTAGCTTGCTAAAAATGTGTAATATTTTTATATTGTTAACTTGTTACCCTAATGAGGGACAACCTATTTCGATATTGGAAGCAATGGGAAATGCAATGGTTATTGTGACAACAAATCATGCCGGCATTCCTGATGTTGTAAAAAATGGAAGAAATGGATTGGTTGTGGATAAAAATAATATTGAGTTGACCAAAGTATATGACTATATATTGCAAATAAATGATAATAGGAGCATGCTGCAAGAAATATGTGAGATGAATTATTATACAGCTAAGGATTATTATACTGAAAAGCAATATATAAATAATATGAATAATGTTTTTCAAAAAGTCTTAAAACTATGACACTGGTTGATTTGTCTTCTTTTTCTATAGGAAATTTTGATAAAGGAGCAGGATTGATAAAACAAATGTTTTGGTTCTTTATAAATGCCTTATTTGTACGTGCATCTTGGAATCCTTTTATGGGTATTAAGGTTTTTTTTCTAAAAACTTTTGGAGCAAAGATTGGCAAGAATCTGGTAATAAAAAATAATGTGAATATAAAGTTTCCATGGAAATTAGTATTGGGGGATAATGTGTGGCTAGGAGAAAACTCTTGGATTGACAATTTGGATGATGTGACAATAGGTAGTAATACTTGTATCTCGCAAAGAGCACTACTGTTGACAGGAAATCACGATTATTCTTTGTCCTCTATGCCTTACCGCAATGCACCAATTGTGATAGAAGATGGTGTATGGGTAGGGGCTGATGTTGTGGTTTGTCCAGGTGTTACAATGCATGGCAATTCAATAGCTACAGTCGGAAGTATAATAACAAGAGATACTGAGGTGAATGGTATTTATCAAGGTAATCCGGCAGTTTTGATTAGGAAAAGAAGATTTACTGGATAAAATAAACTATGATATCAAGTGTAACTAAAATCATTGATAGGATAGGTGAAATATTCACAGTCTTTGATTTCTCTTATGTCGTTTCAGGTGTAGCATCGTTTTCCATTATTTGTTATGGATTATGGAAAAATGATTTATTAGGTAGCCTTGGCGGTACTTCATTGAATGTGATTGCTGCGATTATTTTTACGTATTTATGGGGTCTGCTTTCGTTTACTATTGGTAAGGCTGTCAGAACAAAGGTCATAGACTATGAGTTGAAAAAGTGTTGTTGGATAATATATTGGCCCCAAAAAAGGCAAGAAACTCGCTTTATGACTGATTTCAAAGGAACTGTGGAGTATGTGAATAAAGATGCAGCTGTTTTGATGAATTATGATAACGAAAGCGACTGCAAAATGTATTATACCGAAATGTGGACCTACTTGCGGGAATGTGAAGATGCCGTTGCTACAATGGCATTTATTGATAAATATTGGGTGATGCAGGCGGTTTATGAAGGACTGATAGCTTCTTCGTTGGTAGGGTTAGTGGTAGGGATAATATTGTCTTTTAGCAATTTATATTTTATAAATCTGATAATAATAGTGTGTTCTGCCATAGCTTGTTTCTTTTGTTGTTATGAAGGGACGCGCTATGCGGAAGTACAAATAAAAGAAGTTGTGATAGCATATAAATACTTTAAATTGAAAGAATAATGTTATGGAAGAACAAAATGAATGTACACACAGTTTTATTTTAGGAGAAGAAACACGGCCTAAAATAGAAATATTTACTAAGAAAAATAGAGATGTAACGGTTAAGAACTCTATTTTTTATAAGCAATACCGTCAGGTATTGAGTGCAATAGCCGAGCACCTTTTGCTGTGTAATCGTAACGGGGATCCGGAAAATCTCTATTCTTCTTGGGAGTTTCCCAATAATATATTTGTATTTGCGGGCGAAAGAGGTTCTGGCAAAACTTCGTGTATGCTGACTGCCAGAGAATTACTGTGTATGCCGGAATACGATAGTGAAGCTGTGCTTGAAAAATTGTTTGATGTTGAAGATTCGTCTGAAAACGGAAATACGGGAGAAGAAAAATCTACAAAGAATTCAGATAAAATAAGGAAAAAGAAAGAGGAGTTGGCTGTCTATGAAAATGTTCTTAAAAAAACGTCTTTTTATAGATGTGAGGTGATTGATCCGTTGTTCTTTGATAGTAACCATAATATTTTGGAATTGTTTGTCGGAACTTTGTTTCGCGATTTAAAAAAGAAGAAAGAGGAAGATCCACAGTATAGGAACGATGGTAAATCTTTGCTGTCTCGTTTTGCAGATATCAAACGGATATTCCCGTTGTTGGGAAGGCGACCTGAGTTTTCCGATTTTGACGATCTTGAACAGTTGAAAGATTTAAGTGCTTCTCTTGATTTAAAGGAGGCTATCAGAAAGTTGGTGCAGGATTATTTGAAGTATGTTTATGAAGACGAAAAAGGTAAGTTGGTATTGTGTATTGATGACATTGACTTGGATATGAAAGACGGGTACGGATTAGTGGAATGTATTCGTCGTTATCTGAACATGCCGGAACTGGTTATTTTGATGGCGGTAAAATTGGAACAATTGGGAAATGTTATCCGGATAAAATACACGAAGGATTTTCGTCCATTGCTCGAAAGATATGAGAGGGAAGCAGAGAAAGAAAATCTGAGAGTTGAGGATAACTATAACGAGGTGGTGAATCATATTGTGGAACGTTATGTTACCAAATTGCTCCCTCTGAATCAGCGTATCATTATGCCTTCTGTCCAAGATTTGTTTGATAAAGATATTCAAATTTTTCGTAGGCAGGGAATCGAAATAAAAAAAGTAGCTACTCTTTCTCCAATGAAAAATGGTATTTTGGAGGAGATTTATAAGAAAACACGTCTCTTGTTTTATAATACCAAATCGCATGTCAACTATATAATTCCTCGTAATTTGCGTGAATTCTGCAATTTGCTTCATTTGCTCTATAATTTGGACGATGTGGAAAGTCATGAGGGGGCATTACCCAATATAGTTCATTTCAAGGAATACTTCTATAGTGTATGGTGTACGAATAATTTGGATAAAGACGGATTGTTTATCATGCAAAAATTGCGGGACATGTTGGACTATGGACTTATGAATCAGACTGTCATAAAAAATTTGAAACGGAGATTTGAGATTTTGCGAAAGATAGAAAATGAGAACGAGATAAAAGAAAATAAAGATAATAGATTGAGCAATAACAGCATGAAAGAATTGCAGAATATTCTTGATGAAGAGAATGTGATGTATAACATATCGTTAGGGGACGTGTTGGCATGCTTAGATTGGTTGGGTAAAGTATCATATAAGGAATATGATTTAAAACTGCTTTTTGCGATAAAAACATTTTATACTTTTTCTTTGTATGAGGCTTTTCGAAAAAAAGAAGATATTACAGAGGAAAAGAGTAAATTGAGCCAAAAAGAGATTATAAATAGGGAAGTATTGACTAATAATGAGACTATTTATGGGGACATTGTCAGCGGTAATTTTTTTAATTCTGAATATTTAAATGTAGCACCTTATGAAAAAGGAACTATTTCAAGGTGTAGAAGAGTTATAGATAACGGGCAGATAAAGGAACTGATGAAATATATTTCAGATAGAGAATTGAATATGAAAACCGAAAAACAAAATGATACTGACATAGATGTTGCTCTTCTTAGGAAAATAGTCGAGTTCTTTTTGCTTACTACCTCTTTTGTGATAGAACCTAGTCGTGAAGCTTTTTCTTTATACAGAAAACGTAATGAAGTGTATTATGAGAAGGAAATAACACAAGGTAGGAACTTTATTTGCTTTGATATACTCTCTGTCTTTTATAATTTGTTGGATGTGTTTACATGTTATAGCCGTTTTGAAAAGTCTATTTTGAAAGATGGAAAGAAGGTCAAACCAGGTGAATTGAGGAAGTTAAGAGATGATATGTTATCAGATAGAACCATATTGATGAGTAAATGTCCATTGTATGTAGAGATACTAGATGATATTGTAAAGTCTGAATCTATATCCGTTTCCGAAGATGGGAAATATAGTTACAAGGAGGCAGATACGAAACTTGTTTATAAAGTATGCCTGAGAAATATAGATCTTTTGGAACAGATTTCTTATAGGCTGCAACGGAAGAGACCTGATAAGAGTAGTGATAATATACAGCTTTTAAAAAAAATGTTTGATAATCTTGCTGAAATTACAATTTCAACTTATCAGAATGATAAAGGAATACAAGCAGATATAAAATATCGGTTTTTTGATGCTATAAAAAGATTCTTAGAAGAATTGTCTAAGGAAGGAAATGAACGGTATCAAGGTGTTTTTAATAGTATATATGCCGATTCGCGGGTGAGTATCTTTCATTTTCTGAGACCAAATCAATAATATACTTCCCCTTTGCACCACTCCATGGACAATATTCGTGCCGTCATTGACACCTTGTTTTCCCAAGTAAACAGTACGGAGATTCTGCATAACAAGAAAGAGTGGGAGGCCACTTTAGGAGTTACGGAGGATATGTTTTGCAGTAAGTTTATGGTCGAAAACAAATGTTATACGATAGACCAAGTCAGAGAATTATATTATTTGTTGCGTTCAGATTGGATAGCCTATCCATTGGATTGTCCGAGGCATCGGCCGTCTAATTTCTTTTACGTATTATTGCATTTCAGCAGGAAAGTACTGACTGAAAAGGATTTTCAGCCATGTTGTAGATTTCAGGATTTGCTGCGGTGGCGTATGCTTACCTATAAGTTAGGAGAAGATTTGTTTACCACTTCTTATTTGGCATTTAATGATTTGAATGCGAATACCAAGAGAGATTCTTTCTTTTGGCCTGTGGTGCTGATACAAGACAATCCATCCATTGCTCATCTGTTGCGCAAAGGTGTGTGTGACTTACATTTTCATTTACGCGGTTCTTCCTTGAATTATGAACTGAATTGGCTTTCGTTGATGAATGACATGTCCCATCGCAAAGCGGAGTTTGAACAGTTGAAAATGTGTCTTTCACATAAAACTGTTACTACGGATGGTGAAATATGGGAAAGAACCTATCTGACCACTATAAAAGCATACGCCATACGTTTTTACCTATTCCTACGGATTACAGATGAGAAAAAGGCAGATATTTTTCGGAAATACTTGATAAAGATATTGCAATGTGAAAATGAATTGACGATTCATACTGTAAGAGAGAGTATAGAAGTAAATGCACAGATTGAGAGCTATAGGTTTCTGAATGGAAATAAACTGAAGATGGATGGTAGAGTGTTTTGCCCGGACTATGCGATTAGGGATGGTTTTGGAACCACAGAGCCTTGGAATCTTGCAGAAAAAATATTGTCCGGAGAACGTCGGTTGATGTACAATGTGTTCTACCGTATATTTGATAAAAGTGTATCAGCAGAAGATAAATGGCTCTTCTACATTTACTTGCTTCAAAAAGGGCAAATCAGGAGAGAACTGATACAAGCAAATGAGAAGGCGGGCTTTCGTAATTTTTCAGATTATGAACGGCGTAAAGAATTGTTCATAGAAGGACGTTGGGGCTATCAGGAACTTATACCCAAACTGGCAGTGGATATGGCTTTCTCCAAAGGACATCTGAAGTATTTGGAATGCCGGATTACACCTAAAGATACCAGCCGGAAGCTGATTGATTCCATAGAACAATTGGAACATCAAATCTGCAGGAGACTGCCTGGAGAAACCATGAGTAGGAGTGGTGGGAACAAGGAAAGAAAGCATTACTACATACTTCATTTTATCAAGCAGCGCGATAAGGAAGCGGATTCCTATTTGAAATCCTTGGCACGCGAACGGTGGGAGATTACCGGATGTCGGCATAGCTCGTTTCGACAACAGATAAAGAGGCAAGGAAAAGCTATTCTGGAAACTATGCGCAGAAATGAGCGTATGGCAGAGATGATTGTAGGTGTGGATACTGCCAATGCGGAATTGTATTGTCGCCCTGAAGTCTTCGGTCCGATATACCGTTATCTGAAGCGCTTTTGCAATCATAGTGCGGATTCGGATTTAGGATATGAGCATTACAAGGGACTTCGTTCTTTAAATTTCACTTATCATGTAGGCGAGGACTTTTGGGATATCACAGACGGATTACGGGCAATAGATGAAGCTATGCTCTTCTTAAACCTGAAAGCGGGAGACCGAATGGGGCATGCTTTGGTGTTGGGTGTCAATATTGACTTATATTACAAACATCGCAACCACCGGGTTGTCATGTCCAAGCAGAATATTTTGGATAATGCGATGTGGCTTCACTATAAAGCTCGTGAATTGGGAATAGCATTGTCTACAAATGTCTCTTTGGAACTTGAGAATATGTTTTATAAGTTCTATGATGAGGTCTATCTGAATAAAAAACAGAAAATGTTTAAAGAATCCGGTGCATTAAGCCTTGGCAAAAACATAAACAGTTATTATCATGGCTGGCTGTTGCGAGGGGATGACCCGTTCTTTTATATAGATCCTTTTAGGCAGTTGGAAGAGTATGATTATCATACCCATTGGAATGTTACAGCCCTCAATACTGCTGTGCCTGATATGTCTCGTGCAAGACATAATAGGATTGATGTACGGTTGAACCAGTATTACCATTATGATAGTGGTATCCGGCAAAGAGGAGAAGAGAGATGTGAAGTATGTTTGTCGCCAGAAATCATTGACTTGATAAAGAAAGTGCAACATGCCATGCGCATGGAGATTGCGGCAAGATATATAAGTGTTGAAGCTAATATTACTTCCAATCATCTGATTGGAAGTTTAAAGCATTACGCACAACACCCCATTACACAATTATACCGTTTGGGATTACCCTCAGTTGATGGAGAAGAACAGTGTCCGCAGGTATCAGTTTCTGTCAATACAGACGACCGGGGTATTTTTGATATTTCCATCGAGGATGAATATGCCTTATTGGCATTGGCTCTTGAAAAAGAGAAAGATTTGGAAGGGAAAAAGCGGTATGTACCAAAAGAAGTTTATGAATGGTTGAACAATGTTCGCAAACAAGGGTTTGAACAGCAATTCCGTAAGCGGGATAAGAGTAAATATGGATAGTGTAAGACTAGGTGTAGGCGGGGTATTGTAAGACAACAAAGGTAGGCTTTTTTTGTTGAAAAGGAAGAAAGCGCCGGAAGCCGGTTGCTGGTCGATTTCGGGTGGAGCAGTGGAATATGGTGAGACTGTAGAGGAAGCGATAATTCGTGAATTTGGTGAAGAAACGGGACTTGCAGATTGTACAGCCTGGTTTATAGGGTACACTGAACTATATCCTGCCTTCGGAAAATGCTCATTGGTGTTCTTTGTTTTTTGCTATGCATAGCTGTAATACAGAATGGACAGTGAACCGGGAACCAGATAAGCATGAAAAAATCGGTTGGTTTGCTTGGGATGATTTGCCGGAAAACCTGTCACAAAATACGCAGAGAGTTTTTGGAAGTACAGTTAGTCAATGTGACAGCACCTTTCTTACTCTGTTCGCGGTTGGTGGAATTATTGAAGAAAGCCCCTGTTAAAGAAAAATTCATAGTAAATGTTTCTGCAATGGAAGGTTGTTTTTCCAAAAAAATAAAAAATCCGTTTCATCCTCATACCAATATGGCCAAAGCTGCTTTGAATATGCTTACCAGAACTGTTGCAGAGGACTATCTGCGTTTGGGAATTTATGTGAATAGTGTTGATACCGGGTGGACTACGGATGAAAACCCTTATCCGATAGCAAAGAGAAATTTGGAAAGTGGTTTTACGCCCCCTCTTACTGTGGCTGACGGAGCGGCAAGAGTGTGCGATCCTTTTCTCTCTTATTTTTATTCCGGTAAAAAAGAGTTTTTGAAGTCCGGATTGTTTTTGAAAGATTATCATGGGATAAAATGGTAGTGGTTTTCAGATGAATTTGTACTCTTCCTTTGCATCAAAGCAAGGACACGCCTTCTTGATATTCGGACTGACCTGATAATGCCCCAGTATCTTTGCTTGCGAATAATCTGCCTTCAATAGCCGTAGCAGGTCCAGCAACGAACACTTTTGTACATACATACGTGTATCAGCGGGCACGCCTTTTTCCGAGATCCCGCCTTCATAGTAAATGCCGATGCTTTTGTCGTTCCAGCCGGTGACATGCGTTCCGATTTGATGTGCGGGGTGGCAGATATGCACCTCGCCCTCGCGGGTAATGTAGAAATGATAGCCTATACTGGCAAAACCGCGTGACAGATGGCTGCGGCGTAAGGTATCGAGCGGAAAGTCACGATTACAGCGTGTGGCGCTGTAATGAACTATCAGGAGGCGAACCTCCCGATAGTTTTGATAGAAACTACCTGATTGCATACGTCTATTTGGTACAGACGCTTAAACCGAATATACCTGCCAACGTGGTGCTGATGGCGATAACTACTTTGAGGATAACTCCTTAGATTGATTTTGATTCTTTCTTCATGATAATTGTTGATTTGAAATTTTAAATGTGATGATAAAAGGGAAATAGGCCCGTATGACGGTTTTATTCTAACGGATTTTCTTCCTCTTCACCGGAGCCGCCGCTATTGCCGCCACCGCCTGTGGAACCACCGCCGGAAGTGTCTTTTCCCGAAATATCTACCATTGTCTCCCCGGCCTTTTGGGCTTTGAGTACGGCACGGGCTACCGTGCGTGTTGGCACAGGGGTGAAGCCCATACCTGCAAAGATGTTTCTTAAATCTTCACCGGGTACAAACTGAATATTGACCCTGGTGATGTTGGCTGCGGTGAATTTTTCGGCTGTTTCAGCTCCGCGGTTGGTGATTTGAAGATGGAACTTTCCCAGTTCTCCGAAATCCACCTGTTCTCCTGCACACAGACTGTCTATCATGTTGTCTACAGTAGCAATCAGCACGGCAGATACATCGGCGCGGCTCACAGTGGTTTGACCGGCCACGAGGCGGCTTAGCTCTTTCAATGTCAGTTCCTGACTGATTTGTGCCTTTGCATAGGCTTTTTTAGCTTCACCCGGTTTCATGGGGTTGGAGAGCATGGAAATACTGTAATTTAATGCCATAAAATAAATTATTAATTGGTTACGAAGCAAAGATACAACCTGCGGCAAGGGCGAAAATGAATGTAGCGGAAAGAGCGTGAGCGGATAGGAAATAAGATGAAAAACAAGGACGGAAAGTGATGGTTGTATAAGAATGTTTTTTGTGGATTTATACTTTAAAAATCAAAAAGTTATAGGCGTGAAGATAACTATGGATACAGAGAGAATGGCTTTAGAGAAATGTTGGAAAATCAACCCCTATTCCTAGCAGAAATTGGTGCAGCCTATGCTCCCGATATAGCGCCGATATCGGCGCTGAACCGTTTGGTACGCTGGATTAAACTGAACAAGGTACTCAAGAGGCTTTACAAAATGCGGGATATAACTCCCGGCAGCACATATTTACTTCATGGCAGGTAGAGCTGATTTTTGCACATTTGGGCAGGCCTTGAAGCGGGGATCGGCATTAGTAGTCTCGTGAACGGATGAGACTACTCTCACAGGGCTTCGAGGATAGTCTTGACAAGCTGGCTGTGAAAGTAGTCTTGATTTTGTCACCTTGCCACCTTTGACACTTACATATGAAAGTCTTAGATATAATGGTTCGTTAATAATACATGATAGTGAAAATGGATGTTATATATAATTCTGCATGCGACTTAAAAAGTAAGTGTCAAAGGTGGCAAGGTGTCATTTATTACGGTTGTTTGTCCGTGGTTGAAGAATCTTTCCAGAGGCTGAGTTGAAGTTCTTTCATATAAAATTATTTCGTTGATAAATGAGAGCCTGTATCCTTTGGGGCAGGTTCTAAAAAGTGTCGAAGCTCACAATATTTTTTTGTTGCAACAAAATTTCATGACCGTCATGGCGGTCATGAAAGGTACGTGATTTAATATTCTTAATAAATTTAAACTAAATGAAGAAAAGCAAGCAAACTGCGGATTTCGTACCTAACCTGGAATTGGGAGACCTTTTGGAACTGTTTCGCTATAACTATATGGTGGGTGGTAAGTTTTTGACTATAAATGAAGTATGCAAAATGTCCTCTATGAGTACCCGCATTTACTATAAGGTAAAAAAGGGATTAGCGTAGATATAAACCAGTGTTTTTAATAATGTGTAAAGGAGCGCGTTGTTTTATTATTAAATGAAAGTATCCATTATAACTTCCTGCTTTAACAGAGAGGCGACCATAGGGCAGGCCATAGAAAGTGTGTTGTCGCAAGACTATCCGGATATAGAGTATATCGTTGTGGACGGAGCAAGCAAAGACGGCTCTTTGCAGGTGATAAACCGATATAAGGACCGGATTACCAAAATTATTTCAGAGCCCGATAAAAGTATGTACGAGGGCATCAATAAAGGAGTGCAGGCCGCAACCGGAGATATCATAGGGCTGTTGCACTCGGATGATTTTCTGTTCGACAGGTATGTCATTTCGGATATTGTGCGAAAATTCAGTGAAACAGGGGCCGAACTGGTATATGGCAATGGATTGTTCGTGGATTTTGAGCACACGGACAGGCCCGTGCGCGACTGGATTAGCGGGAACTATCGGAAATGGAAAGTGAAATGCGGCTGGCTGCCGCTGCATCCTACGGTGTACATCCGGCGCGAGGTGATGGGCAGGTGGGGATTGTATAACGAGAACTATAAGATAGCGGCGGACACAGACCTGCTGGTGAGGTATCTGTATGAGGCGGATTTGCGTGTGGAGTATTTGAACAAGTACATCGTGAGGATGCGTATGGGCGGCTTGTCCACCGACAGCGCCAGACGGAAGCAGATGTGGAAGGAAGATGTGGACATATACAGGGCGCACGGTTTTCCGGGAGTACCTGCAAAGCTGATGAAGATGAGCTGGAAAGTGCCGCAGTTTATCGGAGCAAGGATTAAACGGATTGGTGCGGGAAGGTAAATACCAGGGATATGGAAAATATGGGGCGTGATGAGGAACTCTTCTTCCATTTTCTGAGACTGGGATTGTGGGGAGAGGAGCCGGATGAACCCGGATATGACATGACCGGACTGACACGGGATGATTGGTGCCGGATATACGATATGGGGCATCGGCAGGCAGTGTCGGGCATTGTGACGGACGGCATCGCGCATTGTGGCGTGCGTCCGGACGGAGAGTTGTGGGGGCAGTGGATTGCACAGTTGATATATATGGAACGGATGAACAGCCGCATAGCCAATGAGGGAACCTTTTGGCTGGAAAGTCTGGAAGAGGCAGGCATAGAGGCGGAGGTCTTTAAAGGGCCGTCGGTGGCGCATTGGTACAATAGGCCGATGTATCGCAGCTATGGCGATTTGGATATTGTAGTGCATGCGGGCTGGGAGAGGTTGGAAGAGGTGCTGCAAAAGTGGAAATTGCCTTATCGGGTGGAGCACGAAGATGTTGTGCTCCGGAACAGGGGAGTGTTCGTTGAATTCCATCGGCAGCGGGAATATCTGTATAATCCGGTGGTGCATAACAGGCTGACGCAGCTGTTGCATGCGGATAAAGAGGGGTATGAGCTGTATCTTGCCTGTCTGATTCTCCATTTACGTCGCCATGTGCTGACCTACGGGATTGGGTTGAAGCAGGTGTGTGATGTGGCGGTGATGCTGCGCAATGCCTCGCTCGATAGGAAAAAACTGGTGGGGATACTGCGTGAGCTGAATATGATAAGGTTCAGCAGGGTGCTTTTCGGGTTTATCGATGTCTATATCAAGGGCGTCAGGGAATTTCCGCTACGACCTTTGCATGACAGGAATATGCAGTTATTGCGAAATATCATCTGGCGAGACGGCTATCTGTTGAAAATGGAGCGAGAGCAGTGCAGTGAGAACAAACGAACAGTTGCCGGCAGGGTGATGGGGAACGGATTCTTTTGGTTGAAACGCTGTTCCTTACTGTTTGGCCTGATGCCCGACGAAGCTTGCTGTTTCCCTCTCTATATGGTGTGGAGAAGGCTGAAAGGCAGTTCTGTGAAGTCTGTGAATGCTGCCTTATAGACAATTTATCACACACTGGTGACTGAATGTCTATTTGCTTACCCGTTTTTTCTCTTTTTTTGCAGCTTGATAAAAAGAAACAAGCAGATAACGAAGAATGGTAAGAATACAATCATATAGTAAACTGATAAAGGCTACGGTAATTATTGGAGACACTTTATTATGTGGCGTTATCTTTGAATTGTTCTGCTTCTTTCTGGCAGGTACGCATTGGGAGAAAATACTGAGCGCTCCGAAAGCTCAGATTATACTGACCTTGTTGCTGTGCTACGTGCTGTGTAGCATGAAGAGGTCGGTTATTCTGTATAAAAGAAAGGTGTATGCTTATCAGATTGTAACGCTTGTATTCCTTAACATATTCTACTTTGCCGTTTTGTCCGGGGCGATTCTTGCCATAGGGCGGTACATGGATGTGTGGTCTTATTTCTTTTTGGGTTATATCATCGTACTGTTTGTCTGTATCGTGTCTTTCAGATTGCTTTTGCGTTTTTTCATCAAGAATTCCCGTCTGAAAGGTAATAACCTGCATTCGGTGGTATTGGTGGGCAGTACGGAGAATAATCTGCAATTGTATTATGAATTGACGGCACAGCCTTGGTCGGGATATAAAGTTGTGGGGTATTTCGATTATCAGCCCAATCCGGCTTTTCCTGAAGAGTGTACATATTTGGGTAGGCCGCAGGAGGTCGTCGGATTTCTGAAGAAACGTACTTATATACGCAGTCTTTTCTGTTGCTTGTTTTCGGAGCATAAGGATGTTATTGTGCCGATGATTAATTATTGCGAGAATAATCTGGTACATTTTTACAGTGTACCAGATGTGCATAATTATTTGCAGAATCAGATGTATCTTAATATGGTGGGCACTGTGCCTTATCTGAGCCTGCGGCAGGAACCGCTGAACCAATTAGGCAATAAGGTGCTTAAAAGAGGGTTTGACATTGTGTTCTCGCTTGTGTTCCTATGTACTTTGTTTCCTATTATTTATGTAGTGGTGGCCATTGTGACGTGGTGTACCATGCCGGGGCCCGTATTCTTTAAACAGAAAAGGAACGGACTGAATGACAAGGAGTTTTATTGCTATAAGTTCAGAAGCATGAAAGTGAACAGTGATGCCGACCGGATGCAGGCCACCAAAGGGGATGCCCGCGTGACGCGTTGGGGAAGCATACTGCGCAAGACGAACCTTGACGAGACGCCGCAATTTGTCAATGTGTTGCTGGGGGATATGAGTATTGTGGGGCCCCGCCCTCATATGTTGAAGCATACGGAAGAGTATTCGCAACTGATAAATAAGTACATGGTGCGGCATTTTGTGAAGCCCGGCATTACGGGGTGGAGTCAGGTGTCCGGTTTTCGTGGCGAGACGAAACAGTTGAGTGATATGGAAAACCGTATCAAGAATGATATATGGTACATCGAGCATTGGAGTTTCGGGCTGGATGTATATATCATTTATAAAACGGTGGCCAACATTGTTCATGGTGAAAAAAACGCTTATTAGACGGAAAAGACAAATAACAATAATTAATATATTCAATACTAAGAGAAAATGAAAAAATTAGCATTTTGCATGATGCTCTTCTCCCTGCTTTGGAGCGGTAGTATCGGCGCACAAACGGTGGAGCAGGATTCCATCGACATGATTGAAAATCCGCAGCCTACCGATGATGAGTATCGTGTGGTGACCAACCGTTTCTGGGATAACTGGTTTGTACTGGGAAGTGTGGGCTACCATGCCTTCTTTGGTGACTATGGCAAGGTAGAAGATTTTGCAGGAAAACTTTCTCCCGACTTTAATGTGGGTGTGGGTAAGTGGTTTACTCCGGGCATCGGTGTGAAACTTCAGTTCGGAATGGGTAACTCCCGCGGATATAGCAAGGAACCGACTCCCTTTACATACGGACAGATTCTAATAAATAGTGACGGTGTTCCTTATTGGAAGACGAAGAACAAATGGTGGGATTTGAATGCCAATGTTATGTTCAACCTGTCCCGTCTTTTCTGCGGATACGAAGGTATCGATTCCGACAAGTTGATGAACCAGTTTATCTTTTCTGCGGGTATCGGCGCATTGCATCACAGAGATATCGGTCCTCAACGTAATGAGTGGAGCGGACACCTGGAAATGCTGTACAGCCGTTTCTTCTCCAAAAAGAAAAATCTGTCTTTGGACCTGAAATTGTACACAACGTTGTTCCAAACTAATTTTGATGCAGTGACATTAAAGGCTACCGGTGAGAGCAGCAAGTGGTTCGACAACAATACGGGTATCCGTATCGGTATGACTTACTATTTCAAAAAACGCGGTTGGGAGAGATGTGCGCCTTGTGCGAAACCGGTGTATATTACCCGTCCCGTCATCAATCAGATTATCAGCGATTGTCCTGAATATAAGTCAATGGTATTTTATGTGTTCTTCCCGAACAACTATTCAGGACGGGATGATGCTCCGGTAGTGTTTGATGCTGCGGTGAACTCCATCGATTACTTGGCATCGGGTATTTTCACTCAGAAGAAGTTCGAGGACAATGATGCGGTAGCTGCACGTTTGGCATCGGGTGCTTCGCTGTCGACACTGCGTACTACGGATGTGGCTACGGATGAAGCCGGTGAGTCGGCCGGTATGGCAGGTGTGTCACGCGGTTATGAAATATCTTCCTCACCTATTTCACTGGATATGGATACCGAAAGTATGAATGCCTTTAAGGAGAAAAACGGATATTACTATGCTCCTGTATACAGCGGGAACAAGGCTTGGTACTATCGTGTGGATAATGCTACCAAGAATCAAAGCCTGATGAGCGGAGACAATTATAAAGAGAGCACTTCTTATGGCTTGAATGCGCATGCCGGCCTCGGATTGGTGAAAGAGAACATGAAACCGGATACTGATGCCGAACTGTTCAGCTTTGCCGATATATATGCAGCTATCGAGGGTAACGAAGGTTATACCGGACAGTTTGCCGACTCTGCAGCTGTGAGCGCTCTGAAGAGAATCTTTGAAGAGGGAAGAATACTGCACGTACAGGCTGAGGGATTGGCTACCAGCCAGGACAACTACACGGGTAAGGATGCTGCCAATGTTGGTTTGGAACGTAATAAGACATTGGCTCACAACCGCGCTTATTCGGTTATCAAATGGCTGAAGGAAAATGAGCGGTTCAAGAAAGTGGTGGGAAGCAATTTCTCTCTCAACACACTGACCGATCCTATTGCCACCGTGAATGATAAGAGTACACAGGGACTGAATGCAAAATTGAATCGCTGTGTGAAAGTTAAAATACACTATGTGGTTGACAAATAAATAGACATAACGTCCTATGTCGTCGTGAGACGAGTTCGCATTCCTGCTTAGCGAAGCGGGAATGCTTGAACGGAAAGTCATAAAAGACTTTCTTGTTTGTTTTGTTTGTTTGCGGGCCGCCTCAGGATTTAATGAGGCGGCCTTCTTTTTTCAACGGATACTCTTTTTTTAGAACTGAACGTGTACAGAGGATGAAAAAGGTTTTTGATAATGAAGTGATATTGCCGGAGGTGGCACGATTGATTGAACAAGGACATTCGGTTACTATTCCTGTGCGGGGAAACAGTATGAATCCTTTTTTGGCGGATGGTCGTGACTGTGTTACTTTGGGCGGTTTTGTTCCTGAGGAGTTGCAAACCGGAGTTACCGTATTGGCAAAGGATACGGAAGGGCGGTTTGTGTTGCATCGCATTATAGCCCGCAGGGATGATAAACTTATATTGCAAGGCGACGGCAATCTGCGACAAACCGAGGAAACAACTCCTGCGCAAGTTGCAGGGAAGGTGATTGCCGTGATACGGAAAGGCAAAAGGTATGCCGCCGGCGGTGTGTTGTGGCGCGCGTATTCTTATTGTTGGGTGAAGCTGGCGCCTTGCCGCCGGTATTTGCTGGCATTGTATAGACGATTATAAATATTGAGTGATGAAAGACGACTTGATACCTGCTCTTACAGGGAAGAATCTGAAAGATAAAATCTGCTATTTGTGGAGAGTTTCTGCCGGACAGCGTTGGGCGGTTTTGGTGAGTTGTGCGCTGGGGGCATTGTCCGTATTGTTTTCCCTGGCCTTTATCGGGGTGTCTAAATATGTGATAGATATTGCTACGGAGACGGTTACGGGCAGTCTGCCGGAGGCGGCTCTGTTGCTGGTCGCTTTGCTTGTATTGCAGTTGCTTTGTAATATTGTTGACAGTTGGGTGGGCATACGTATGCAGATTGAGCTGGGAAATACGCTGAGACACCGTCTTTTTACCCGCCTGCTGCATAGCCGCTGGAATGAACTGGAACGGTTCCATACCGGAGATATTGTGAATCGTGTGGAGCAGGATGTTTCATCGGTAGTGGGGTTGCTTACCGGGTCTTTTCCGTCACTGGTGGTGACCGGAGTGCAGTTGCTGGCGGCCTTTTTATTCTTTTGTTATTTAGACCCGTTTCTGCCGTGGATTGTGGTAGCCGTCTTTCCGTTGTTTCTGCTGGGTAGCCGTTATTATATGAAACGTATTCATCGCTATACGCATAAAATTCGCAGAAGTGACAGCCTGATACAGGCTGTTATTCAGGAGAGTTTGCAGCATAGGACGGTTATCAAGACATTGGAGCAGAGTGGTAACTGCGTCAGTAAGCTGGACGAGTGGCAAGATACGCTACGCAATCAGGTTCTGGGGCGTACACGCTTTTCGCTTGCCGCACGTTCTTTTGTATCGTTGGCTTTTTCCGGTGGCTATCTTACCGCTTTTCTGTGGGGTAGTGTCAGTCTCAGTACGGGGGCTATAACTTTCGGTACAATGGCCGCTTTTCTTCAGCTGGTGGGGAAAGTACAGCGTCCTGTGCTGGACCTTTCCCGGCTGATACCTTCCTTTGCACAGGTATTTACGGCCATAGACCGATTGGAAGAGCTGGAACGGTTGCCGGAAGAAAGCGGTGAGGAAAGTATGCGCTTTGCTGAAACTCCCGATGTGGAAATCGATAATATTACGTTTCGCTATGTGGAAGGCGAGGCACCTGTATTCAGCCATTTTTCCTGTAAGTTTCCGGCGGGTAGCTGTACGGCTGTAATGGGGGAAACCGGCAGAGGGAAAACAACCTTGGTGCGTATGTTGCTTGCTCTTGCACTGCCGGAAGAGGGGAGCATTGTGCTTCGCTCGCATTCGCAGTTGCAATCGTGTTCGTATGCGCAGCCGCAGTCGTTGCAGGAAGAGGCTTGCCTTGTTTCTCCGTCCACGCGCTGTAATTTTACTTATGTGCCCCAGGGGAATACTCTGTTTAGCGGTACTATCCGTGAAAACCTCTTGATGGGCAATCCTGAAGCTACGGAAGAAGACATGAACCATGCTTTACGTACGGCAGTGGCCGATTTTGTGTTCTCACTTCCGGATGGGATAGATACTCTGCTGACCGAACAAGGCGGCGGACTCAGTGAGGGACAGGCACAGCGTATTGCCATTGCCCGTGCATTGCTTCGTCCGGGGCATATTCTGCTATTGGATGAAGCGACTTCTGCGCTCGACCCGGAAACGGAACGATTGCTATTAGGGAATTTACGTCGGGATTATGGGGGGAAGACGTTTATCTTTATTACGCATCATCCGGCGGTGGCAGAGAAGTGCGATGGGGTAGTAAGAATATAACTCCAATCGTTTCTAGCTCTTAGATGCAGAAAATATTCGTTTTCTGCAAGTTGTATTTCTTTATTACTCTTTAACTAGTCAATAGGTTTCCTTGTACAGTACATATCTTATATGGGGAGCTTTATCTTTTATGTTATAAACTTCATTCAGCAAAGTTATTCGCTCTTTAAATTTTTGGAAGTCTATAATTGTTTGATTATTTTTTAGGAAGCATTGTTCCGTTTTCCTGATAAGTGATGTCGTTTCTTTCTCTGTTCGACAGTTGGTCTATCAGGAAAGTCTTCTCTCCTTTTTTGTAGCAAATTATTGTATGCTTTTATTTGTAAAGGAGAGGTTTATGCTTGTAAAATCTACTTTAGTCCAGCAAAGTAGACCTTTGGAAGAATGCTGTTTCAGTGATTTTGTTCTTACTTTATTCTTCAATGATTACTATTCCTTGTTCTTCTAGATGCCAGAGTAGTTTTTTTATGTCGGCTTGGGCTTCCTTTAGGCTGACATCGTATATTTCTGTTAATCTCTGGGTGAGTTTTTCCGGTGTGGCGGGTTGTTTTTGGAGTTCTGCGATAACCCATGCAGCGGTATCATTGAGCATTAGCATTTTTGAGAAATCAACCCGTTGCTCTACATTAATGAGAACTTTTTCTCCTGCAATATTGTGAATGGTAAAATCTGTTTTTAAAGTGATTTTCATTGGTATGGGGTTAATATTAAAAAAAGACCACAGGCGGTTTTATAAACGTCTGTAGCCTTTTTTGAGTAATTATAAAATTTTATCTAAGAATTAGTCGATTTGATGACAGTACAAGATCTGCCTTGTCTGATGAACTACGTGTTATAATTCCTTGTTCTTTCATTTCAGCCTTCATTTCAGCATCTACTACAGCTAAATCTACCAGATCTTCAATAGTAAACATCAAGTAGTACTGATGATTTTTATTGGGTTCTAAACTGATTCCAGTGCGATCAGTCTGAACATCTACTGTTAATAAATTTTGTGGCGCATTTTCAGGGGTGTTAAGCTTTCTAATTCCCATATAAAGTCTTAATGTTGCATCTTGGATGGTTGTAGCTCTAATAATAGGTATGAAAGGGTGATTATCACAACTACTTGAAATACCGTATACGGTGGATCGGCTTTCAGCGTCACCAAATGTGTAATTTCTAGCTTCATCCATCCATGCCGGATAATTTAAATTGCATAGATAAAATGTTCCTCTATCTGTACTGTTCGTTTCAGGTCCTGTTATAAAATTATAATGGACAGGAAAAAAATTCAATACTTTTTTTCGTGTGAAGAAATCACCAACACTAATTTCATAATCCAGTTGAATATCTTTTCCTTCTTCGTTTAATTTAGCTTGTCTTGTTTCTAAGGCTGCATGAAATAATTTATCTGTTTCTTTAATCATTTCCTCTGGTGTCGAGTTTTGATTAATTGTGCTTATTGAAGAAGGATAATGATTTTCATATTTCTCTACAACCATTGTACATAATGTCATAACTGTGGTCATACGCTTCATTGTTATGCTTGATTCATCGGTGACTGGTTTACCTGTGGCTGAACCTTGAACTGCATAATAGAGTTTTGCTTTTTCAGATATTGTTGTTCCCGATGGATTCTTGATAAAAAAATGTCCATCTGAGGAGAATAGGCTGTCACCATATTCTACATAAGCGTTTCCTTCAAAATAACGGTCATCTTCTTTTTTTACTTTTGGAAGATAGAAATTAGAACCTGCATTCTTTTCGGGATCATCTTCGGGATTATATGTAGGATTATAAGTCGTAAAAAAGAAACAGTCTTTAGGATTTTTAGAATCAATATTTGGATCCTCCCTTACAAGAATTTTTAATGTATCCTTTTCTTCATTATTACTAACAATAGCCCACAATATACCGTTTGTATCTTCTTCTATTGCGTATTTATATTTGTATTCAGAACCAATTTTCGTAATAGGAATTACTTTTTTCTCATCTAAGCTATTGTCTTTACCAATGTAACGCGCTATATAAATATCGATATTATCAGGGAGTTTACTGGGAGGATTCCCATATTAGTCAACTTCTTTTTCAGATCTAGTATTTATACTGCCATTGGCTTCACTTCCTTGCTGTACTTGAGTTGAAATACTTCCTTCTATCCAATTAAGATTTGATAAATCTATATTATTTTCTCCTTTGGATATATCATCCAAAATATCTTCAGAGGAGCATCCCGACATTATTCCACTTGCAATAATGGCAATGGATAATATTTTTTTTAAATGTTTCATATTACAATGTTCTTTATTATAATTAGTTACTTCTGCCACCCCAACTTCCGTCATGTACTACATCACCTTTTTCTATTACTTTGTCTGTGTAGTCGTTGCCATTAAATGGATCAGCAGAATTGCTACCCCCCGTGACAAAAGGAGAAGCGGCAATACAACAACTTAATTCTACTTCTATGATCTTAAGTACTGGCTTTTCATACTTTTTTTTCTTCTTCATACTTTTTATAAATTAATAATTTGTACTTAATCTTTAACACTTTACAATTGGTATACTACCTAAAATAAACATCCTAATTCTTTTTATTTTAGAAATTTATTTTTAGGTTGTTCAATTATCCTTCTGTAATACTATATTATTGACTTATACTGCTATACGATTATAAATTGTACTAAACTTAAAAGATCTCTTAAGTCCCTATCTCTAAAGATTTACGTGCGCAAAATTAGTTCTTATGAGAATACTGGTATGTATGAATAGTCATAATGGAGTGACAAATAGTCCCAGTTTGGTTTTTGTCAATATGCTTTTTTGAGAAAGTTATGTGCTAAGATGTTGATTTTCATCTACTATCCTATTGTTTTAAGTTAAAGAACTACAATAGGAGTTATCTGTCCTGGTCTTCATTCTTCACCATCCCCCTATACTGTTCAGGCAATGCACTTTCTACCGCTGTATAAGCTTCCGCCATAGTCGCTTTGATATTCTCCGTCCCTTGTCCTTTAGGAGCAATCGGCTCATGAATTGTCAGTATCATGCGGTGGCGGTGTATCCACTTGCCGGTACGGGGAAGTATCTCGAACGAACCATCAATCGTGACAGGCACTACTGCCAGTTGCAGTTCGTCTGCCAATTGGAAAGCTCCTCTCTTGAAGTACCCCATATGTCCGGTGAATGTGCGTGCACCTTCGGGGAATACCACTAATGACACTCCGTCCTTTAAAGAAGCCTCTGCCTGACGCATGGTAGCCAGTACTTTCCGGGGGCTGGAACGGTCTACGAAAATATGCCCGGCGCTTTCGCAAGCCTTGCCCACGAATGGAATCTTACGCAGGCTTTTCTTCATCATCCATTTAAAGTTTCTTCCCAGAAAGCCATAAATCAGGAAAATATCGAAAGACCCCTGATGATTGGGGACAAATACATAAGAAGTACGTTTATGGAGCTTCTCCCGTCCGTTTATTTTTACCGGAATAAGCAGGAGATAGCAAATCAGTTGTGACCATATTTTACCCGGATAATATCCCCAGAAATGAGCGCCACCCAATAAGGAGCCGACAATTGTGACCAGTGCGGTAAGAATAGTCAGCACCAATAATATAGGCAGTGCAAAGCAAATCTGATAAATATTATAGAGTATTTTCATAGGTTTTGGATTTTATTGCCACAAAGATAGACCTTTTTTAGATTTTGTCACTCATTCTCGCTAACTAATTTTATAACGGTGATTTCGGGCCATGCACCGAAGCGGAAAGGCAGTCCCACATATCCTATGCCGACATTGACATACAAGGCTCGTTTGCCTTCGTAGTACATACCCGCCCATTCCGGGTAGATGAGAGAAGCTAACGAATGTTCGAACATTTCCATCTGCATGGCATGCGTATGTCCGGAAAGGGTTAACTCTATATCCGAGCCCGGCAGGACTTCACGTCGCCAGTGCGTAGGGTTGTGGCTGAGCAGGATACGGAACATACCTTCCGTGCCCTGCATGGCTTTGGGCAAATCGGCGAATTGTGAGAAAGGCGGCTCCCCGTCGTTCTCGACACCTATCAATGCTATGCTGTCGCCCTTATGATATAGAATGTCATGTTCGTTATTCAGCATTTTCCAGCCCATCTCTTTTTGCTGTTCTATTAAATACTCCAAATTGGCCGCTTCCTCTTTTCGGTTACGCCAACGGTAGTAAGTCCCGTAATCATGATTGCCGAGAATAGAATATACTCCGTCGGGAGCATGGAGCCGGGAAAGTATCTCCTTGAAACCGTCCAGCTCGTGGCTTTGCTGATTAACCAAATCACCGGTAAAGACAATAAGGTCTGCTTTCTGCTCATTCACCAGCTTTACCAAATGCCGGACAGCTTCTGGATTCCCCAGCCAGCTGCCTATATGTATATCCGACAGCTGAAGGATGCGATAACCGTCAAAGCCTTTGGGTATGTTGGCTGAGCGATACTCGACATCCTTTACCTCAAAGCGTGTGATACCCGCAATGGCTCCGTAAAGAATATTGGCAAAACTGATTACCCCCAATATCAATCCGAGCAGTGTGTAAGGAAGCCGGTGTGCGACGAAAGGAGAGCGGGGGCTTCTGAACGGCGTGCGGAAAATGACGAGCGACAGGAGCCGGCTGATTCCCCGCATCAGTATACCCAGCAGCGAGCAAAGCATGAACACCGTTTTCGGAACGGCGAACAGCATCACGGCCACTGCCAGCCTGCCGATGCCTTGCGGATGATGTGAAAGGGCATTATCCCCTGTCATATAGATATAATACATGTATATGGCCACCAACATAGCGGTGGGAAGCCAATATGTACTGCGCCAGACTATGTTACGCGTTTTCTTTACGATGTACACCAGGTAGATGTACATATCCGGCAGAAGCAGGAATAAAATGAGTATAAGAGTTATTCGGTGCATATATCTTCGAGTTCTTCTATATTCTTTTTAATACTGTCGAGATGCTTATAAACAACCTTTTTATAGATGAAATAAATAAGAATTACGTCCCAGATGACGCAGAATCCCAGCATGGCGGCTTGCGCTATGAGAGGCATCGTGTAGTAATCCATTACCCAGTAGAACAGTGCGGTGAAGATAACGGCCCAGACAGCTACTGCCCACACTTCGTAGCGGGTCCAGTAACGGAACGTGGCCATGCGCCGGCTTACTTCGGCTACGGACATCTCATCCACCCGGGTATTCCTGTTCCAAAGGTAAGTTTTACGGTCCCACCACATACCGCCGAGGATGGTGACGGTGATGAAAGCCAGAAATATGGCAGTCTTGTTTTGCAAGTGTTCATTGAAGCCGAAAGTAGGTAGCAAAAGCCATATCAGCAGGATGACGGCCAGCCCCACCGCACCTACTCCAAGCGAGAAGCGTTGCAGGATAACGAGCCGCCTCAGGCTGCGCCGGGTATTTGTTTTATAGCTCGCAAGCAGTTCCTTTATTTGTTTTTCATCGGCGATAGGTTCCTTTTGCAACTGTGCATCCAATGCATTCCATGATTTTTTCAGTTCGTCCAGTTCCATATATTATTCCTCCTTGTTCATCTTTTTCAGTTTGTCTTTAATACGGTTGAGTTTGGTAGCCACATTGGTTACGGTCAGTCCGGTGATTTCGGAAATCTCCTCATAACTCTTCTCTTCCAGATAAAGCAGGATGATAGACTTTTCCAGTTGCCCCAGCCGGTTTATCATCCGGTAGAGTTGCCGTAACATGGCTTGCGTCTCGTCGTCCTCTTCGCTGCGGTCGGCTTCCTGTGTGAGGGTTACAATCTCCGGAATGTTCTTTTCTTTCCGTATGAAGCTGATACAGGTATTCAAGGCGATACGGTAAATCCACGTCGAGACTTTACATTCCTTTCTGAATTTAGGAAAAGCTTTCCAGATGTTGAGTACTACTTCCTGGTACAGGTCGCTAAGAGTCGCGTTCGGAGTGGTGTACAGGTAACACACCTTATAGATGACGCGCTCGTATTCCCGTATGACGGACATAAACTCTTGTTCTATATTTTCCATTGTATTGTTTCTCGAATCGCTTTTTATTTGTTTGTCGTAACGGAAACCGGAAAATCACACTCCCGGCTCTTAACTCTTCAGGTTGGCTGCAAGAAACTTTCGCATTTCATCAATCGGCTTACCGCGTCGGCGGGCATAATCTTCCAGTTGGTCTTCACCAATCTTGCCTACGGCGAAATAGTGTGACCGGGGATGTGAAAACATAAGACCACATACAGAAGCATGCGGATACATGGCCCCGTTTTCGGTGAGTGTGATACCTATCTGTTTCATATCCAGCAGTTCATCCAATATGAAGTTTACGGATTGGTCGGGTAGGGAAGGATAGCCTACCGCCGGACGGATACCCTGATATTTCTCAGCCAGCAAGTCCGGAATGGAAAGCGATTCGTTGGGAGCATATCCCCAGACCGCTTTGCGCACATGTTCGTGCATCTTTTCTGTCGCGGCTTCGGCAAGCCGGTCTGTCAGGGTCTGTACGAGGAGATGTTTGTAAGGGTCGTCTTTGTAGTAGTTTTCACTTTCCGCACTGACGGAAGATGCGAAAAGGCCTATCGTGTCTGCCACCCCGGACGAGAGAGGCCGTATGAAATCGCTCAGGCAGAGAAAAGGACTTCCGTCCGGGTGAGGGGTCTGCTGACGGAGCAGAGGGAATACTGTATCCTCGATAAGGAGATTGTCCCCTTCCGCATTGGCGCTGCACAACCTGTAAATGCATTGCACCGTAATTACCTCATCCAATCGGTTGAGTACTCTGTTGGCTTCCTTAAACAGTTGCATGGCTTCGGCGGCTTTGGCACGCTCTTCTTGAGGAAAAGCCGCAAGCCGCATGGCACGGCAGGAATCGCAACCGTGGATATCGGCTATTGCCGCAAACTTGGGTTGAAAGCCCCAGGCATGGAAAAAATAAATCCAGTTGATGTAGGGACTTACTTCATGTATTTTATAATTGATGGTTGACAATGGATAATGTATATATAATAAGTGTTGATAATGTATATATAATAAGTGTTGATAATGTATATATAATAAGTTAAGTAAATAAGTAAATGTTTAGATTTAATTTGTATCGGTAACAATGAGTGTATATAAGTAACAATAATGTAACGTAACCTAAGGCTGAAAGCCTTTTTATCTTATAGCCCGG
>ERZ780157.428-NODE-428-length-56418-cov-19.036425_pt1 | contig 56418 bp, 58 predicted proteins | sample MGYA00511169_ERZ780157 | MGnify/ENA primary metagenome ERZ780157 (study PRJEB29588, sample SAMEA1965149) | human gut metagenome | biome: human gut; feature: human-associated habitat; material: faeces | place: Denmark | collected 2008/2010 ...
AACTTTTTTCTTTGCTCTTTTTTATTATAAATCATTTTTTATACACGCGCAAGGGTAATTAATTTATTATTATCATTTCGCAATTAATACAGTCAAAATTGAGTTTATATTTTTTCCCTTTTTCATCAATCAAAAAAAGTTTTTCAGATGATTTGCATAAATCAAATTCAAATTTTAGGCAATGTTTGGTACGCATAAGCTCTTTGCCTTCAAAATCATGAGTTTTTTCAGGCGTAAATTCACAAACTTCACAATTGCAATTTTGGTAGAAAGTTTTAGCAGTTTGATTAAAAACATTGGCTCTGTAATCGTAAGTTTTGAAGGGAAATTCAGCATATTGCAAACGGGTTTGGGCAGGTCGGGTGTAAGTTTTGAGCCTTTTGAGCGAAAGTTCTTCCAAACTTCTCCGTCTTATATCATTAATTACTGAAACCGGCATAAAATCAAGAAGTGAAAGAATTTCAACATCTGTGACAAAAAATTTACTGTCACCTGTTTTTGAAATTTGATTTTTAAAAGTTTCCAGCATTTTTTCTGAGTTTTTGGGAATTTCACCTGAAGGAAGCTGTATTATGACGGAAATTCCATCCTCGTCAACGACAATCAGATTTTTATTTTGTAAAGTAAATTTGACTGCGATTTTACGTTTGGTTTTTGAATTTTGCAAAGCTTTATTAAATTTGCTGTCGAAATTTCTGTAAATCAGAGTTCCAGGCGTAATTTTGCCAATATTATTTGGAAAAATCCGATTACCTTCGACCTTGTTTACTAGACAGCCAAAAAGTTCACCATCTGCAAAATAACAGAGTCCATCCTGCGGATTTAATTCAACTCCATTAAGAGCAAAACTATTTTTGTCAACTTTTCCGACTTTACCGAGTTTTTCACCTAATGACTTTGGGCTGTCAAAATTACAAATATTTTTACTCCGGTCTTTTCTGGGAATATCAGAATTTTTTCCGGTTGCTGACAGAAAATAGTCTGTAAAACCACGATTGAAGCTCTTTTTTACATCTGGTTCAAAGTCTAAGAAAACTTTTCCTGATGAGGTTTTATCTGCATATTTATCGATTTCTTTCCGGTAAAATGCAACAACATTTTTGACATAATTCACATCTTTCAAGCGGCCTTCTATTTTGAAGGATTTAACACCTGCATTTATAAGGCGTTCGATATGCTTTGAGGCATTGAAATCTCTCAGACTCAGAAGATATTTGTCTTTTGCCAGAATTTTTCCTGCTTCATTAATCAGAGTGTACTTTTTGCGGCAAGCCTGTGCGCATTCACCTCTGTTTGCAGAGCGCCCGCCAATTGACGCGCTCAAATAGCACTGCCCGCTGTATGAAACACAAAGCGCACCGTGAATAAAGGTCTCAATTTCCATTTCAGAATTGAAATCTGATTTCTTTACTTCATGACATATGTCTTCGATTTGTTCGAGTGTAAGCTCACGCGCTAAAATAACACGCTTAACACCCATTTGTTGAAAGAATTTAACTTTTTCCAGCGTTCTGTTGTCGCACTGCGTGCTTGCATGAATTTCAATCGGCGGAAGTTTTTGACGGATTGCAAGGTCAAAAATTCCCATATCCTGAACAATTATGGCATCAACGCCGATTTTATAAAGCTCATTAATCAATTCAAATGACTTTTCTAATTCCTCGTCTGTCAAAATCGTATTCAAAGTTACATGCACACGGACATTATAAAAATGCGCAAATTCAACAATATCTTTAATATCTTCAAGCGGGTTTGAAGCATTTTGTCTTGCCCCAAACATTGACGCGCCTATATAAACAGCGTCAGCGCCTGAATTTATTGCCGCTAATGCCGTTTCTTTATCTTTTGCCGGAGCCAGAAGTTCTACCTTTTTGTATGATTTGTTAAGTTTCATAAACCGATTATAATATAAAATAGCAATTTATTTTACTTTTAAATTTTATATGTACATCAAGGAGAAAATCAATGAGCGTAAACCCGGTTTCATTAAGTAATACAAATCTTTCAAAACGCTGCGAAGTACCAAATTTCACAGCAAACACAAACGAAAAGCCTGTAACACAACCCTCTGCTGCAAAAGTTGATTCTGCTGACAAATTCATTAGTAAAATTGAGAAAATGCCGCCGGCAGCTGTCGGTTTGAGCAGCGCAGTTTTATGGTTCGGAGTCGGAATGGGGCTTGACAAGCTTATCGGAATGGTTTTCAAAAGTATGAAATCAAGTCTTAAAACTTCACTTATTATGAATGGAATTTTTGGAGCTGTAATGGGCGGAATGTCATACTGGCGCGCAAAAAAAGAAGGTTAAATTTAAAGATTTTATTTAAAGAAAGAGGCGCGCCGACCCTTTGGTCTGCGCGCTTTTATTATAATAAGTTTTTATTAAACGAGGCGCCCGCTGCGCGGGAGCACCGTTTAATATCTAAGTTTACAAAGGTTTGATTGAGTCTCTGTAAATCTTTTCAACAACATCGCGTCCGTTTCCTGAAGGTGCGATATCAAGAAGTCCGCTCAAAGAGGGTGTTGTGTATACCAGATTGGTTAATTTTTCAACATCAGCTTCTGTGAAGCCTTCATCTTCAAGCTTTTCCGCAACACCGACAGACGCAAGCCAGTTTTGAACATCTTTTGCCGCTTTTTCTGCTTCTGACGCTTCACCTTTTAAACCTGACGTAATCGGAGCAAGGATTTCAGCCAAAACGTGCGGTTTATCTTTGTAAATAGTTTTAATTACAGCAGGCAATAACATTGCAAGTCCAAGTCCATGTGCAAGTTCTGGTTTCACAGCGCTAAGCGGATGTTCAAGCGCATGGGTATAATGAAGAAGTCCGTTATCAAAACTTACACCGCCCATCATTGCCGCATAAGCAAGATAATATCTTGCTTCTAAGTCATCTGGATTTTCAATTGCTTTCGGAAGATATTTGGCAACAAGTTCAATAACTTCTTTTGCAAGCGTAATTGAATAAGGAGAAGCAACAGCAGAAGTTGCAGCTTCTACAACATGGTTAACCGCGTCAATTGAAACAAATCGTGTTTGTTTCGGGCTTAATTTTGTCATCAACTGCGGGTCGTCGATTGCAAACATCGGATAGATGCAGTCGTAGGCAATCGCGGGCTTGAAGTTTTTCGCAAGATTTGTCACAACTGCAAATCTGTTTGTTTCGGTTCCTGTTCCGTGGGTTAGGTTAATTGAAACAATCGGAGCCGCTTTATCCGGTGCAAATTCAAAGTCGTAAATATTTTCAGCAGTTTTATCAGGATATTCAAGAAGAATTGCAACTGATTTTCCTGCGTCAGTCGGCGAGCCGCCGCCAATTGCGATAACCGCTTTTGCGCCGAAGTCGCGGGCCATTTTAGCTGCTTCATTTACATGCTCAGTTGTCGGATTCGGAGTTACCTGGTCATAATTAACATATCCGATTCCGTTATCTTTCAAAGCTTTTTCAACATAATCCCATGCTCCGGTTGCTTTGTAAGCGTTGCGGCCTGACATTACGATAACTTTGTCAATACCTTTAGTTTTCAGAACTTTCGCAATGTCGTCGATTTTCTTGATTGCGCCGACGCCAAAATATACAGTAGTGCGGGTTCTGATTTCTTTAATGTCGTTGATATTAATATCTTTTTCAAACATATTAAACTCTCCTTTCTTAAACCTTTACAGCATGATTATAGAGCAGAGCTTAACATTTTGCAACACAAATTTAAACAATTAATTTAGCAGTAACAGCACCTGCTACAACAAGCCATACAAACATTATTCCGGCAAGAAGTATCGGCTTCATACCCAGACCTTTAATTTTTTCGAAATTTGTTTCTACGCCAAGACCGAACATAGCAACCGTTAATAAAAACACATCAAATTCAATAATTCCGGACTTTACAACCGCCGGCAAAATGTTTAAAGAATTAAAACCGCACATTACAACAAACAAAATTGCAAACCATGGCATTGGGACTTTTGTTCTCTTAGTATGTGATTTTTTAGAAAGGTAAAAACCAAGCAAAAATAAATATGGTACCAGCATCATAACTCTTGTAAGTTTTACGATTACAGAAGTATCGCAAACCTGTGGAGAAACAGCGCTTCCTGCTGCAACAACCTGTGCAACTTCATGAACAGTTGAGCCTATATAAATCCCGAATGCCTCTGGTGGAACAATTCCCAAATTCGCTAAAATCGGATACAAAAACATTGAAATTGTTCCGAAAAGCACAACGGTTGAAACCGCAAGAGAAACTTTATGAGAATCAGCTTTCAACATGGAATCGGTACCTAAAACAGCCGCCGCGCCGCAAACAGAAGACCCGATTGCTGTCAACATACATAAATCTTTATCAAGTTTGAAAATTCTTGTTCCGAGATAATAACCAATCAAATAAGTTGAAGTAAGCATAAACGCATCAGCCCAAAAACCTTGAAATCCAACCGCAAAAATCTGTTGAAATGTTATTCTGAAGCCGTAAAGAATAATTGCAAGACGCAAAAGACGCTTTGCTGAAAAAGAAATTCCGTCTTTAAAAGTTTCGGGAAGGAATTTGTGAAAAACATTTCCGACAATCATACCAACTATGATTGCAAGAGTCAATGAATTCAGATTAATTGACCTGCAAAATTCACAGCAGCAGATAAAATATGAAATAAGCGCAAAAAATGCACAAAAAATAACACCTTTTATATTTTTCATAAAAATTCCTCCTTAATTCCGGCTGTCTTATTTTATCATGAAAATAATTACTATAAATTGGTTTTATAAGCAAAACTTTGCTTATTGTTAGCATTATTTGTAATTGCAAGTTTTATTTTTATAAAAAGAGACGACAATATTTGCCGTCTCTTTTAGTTTTACACTTAATACTTTCTTACTTATCATCCAAAGCTGCAACGCCGGGAAGAACTTTTCCTTCAATGAATTCCAATGAAGCACCGCCACCTGTTGATACGTGTGTGAAATCTTCAGCCTTGAAGAATTTCTTAGCTGCTGAAACTGAGTCTCCGCCGCCAATTACAGAGGTTGCGCCGTTTTTGGTTGCTTCTACTATTGCTTCCAAAACTGCTTTTGTACCTTCTGCAAATTTCGGGTTTTCAAATGCACCTACAGGACCGTTCATCAAAATTGTTTTTGAAGATTTCAAAACATCAGCAAAAGCTTTTCTTGAATCAGGGCCAGCGTCAACGCCTTCAAATCCGTCAGGAATTTCGTTGATTTTTACGAATTTGTTTGTACCGTTGCCTGAAAAATCATCTGTTACAAGAACGTCAGTTGCCATAACGAGTTTTACGCCTTTATCAGCAGCTTTCTTTTCGATTGCTTTTGCAACTTCCAATTGGTCATCTTCGCAGATTGAATTTCCGATTTTGCCGCCGTTTGCTTTAACGAAGGTGTAAGCCATGCCACCGCCGATAATCATGTTATCAACTTTGTCTAACAGGTTTTCAAGAACACCGATTTTAGATGAAACTTTTGCGCCGCCGACAACTGCTGTAAACGGACGTGTCGGATTGTCAAGAGCTTCTGAAAGGCATCTGATTTCTTTCTCCATCAACAAGCCTGAAACAGCCGGTTTAAGAACTTTAGCCAATTTTGCTGTTGAAGTGTGGTTTCTGTGAGCAGCGCCGAAAGCGTCGTTTACATAGAAGTCACCGAGTTTTGCAAGTTCGTTTGCAAAAGTCATATCATCATCTTTTGCTTCTTCAGCTTTGTAGAAACGGATATTTTCAAGCAATGCAACCTGTCCGTCTTTCAAAGCTTCGAGTTCTTTGTCAGCGCCTTCGCCAACCGGAGATGAAACAAAAAGAACGTCTTCGCCCAAAACTTTTGATAAGTATTTTGCAACCGGAGCAAGTGAAAATTCCATGTTCCATTCACCTTTCGGTCTTCCGAGGTGCGCCATCAAGATAATTTTTGCACCTTTATCTTTTAAGAATTTTACAGTTGGTAAAATTGCCTGAATTCTTGTATCGTCAGTAACATTTTTGTCAGCATCAAGAGGAACATTTACGTCAACTCTGATTAAAGCGCGTTTACCTTTGATGTCTCCTAAATCTTTAATTGATTTTTTCATCTGATTTTCTCCTTATTTAAGTAAAAAACTTTCGCAAGATTATTCTACAAAAAACAAAAACAGAAAGCAAAATTTTTATTTACCCATTCGGGTAATTTAAACCATGCGTTTTCGGGCTAATATTTTAGCAGGACAAAAGAAAGGATTTACCATGACTAAAAAAATCAGCTTCTTATTTATTTGTTTAATGGCATTTGCTCTGGGTTATTCAATCAACAACATTGCAATCTCGGACACTGCACCGAAAATCGCTGTTGTTGATGTTCAAACGCTTATTCAAAACTCTTCTCAGGTCAAGCAGTTGAAAGCCGACCAGGAAAAGAAAATTGTTGAAATGCAGAACACTATTAAAAAAGCGCAGGACGAAATTTCAAAAGAAAAAGATCCGGCAAAAGTTGCAGCGTTAGAGGAAAAATACCGCAACCAGATTAACGCTCAAAAAGTTGCACTTGATAAAGAATATAATGATAAGCTTACAAAAATCGACACCGAAATCCGCGCCAACGTAATTGAAAAAGCAAAAAGCCTGAATTATTGCCTTGTTCTTCCCAAAAGCATGGTTTTATACGGCGGTGAAGACATTACAGACGTAATTGCAAAAGGTATCAAGTAAATTTTTGTGCTACAATGTGTGTGCTAAAAGGAGAGAATTATGAAATTTTTACACACAATGATTAGAGTGAAAGATGCTGAAAAATCGGTTAAATTTTACACCGAACTTTTGAACATGACACTTGATAAGCAAAAAAGACTTGAGGATTGCGAACTTTACTTTTTAAATGATGAAGACGGCGTTTGTCAGATTGAATTGACGCAGAACGATGAAACTCCGGCCGAAGGATATGATTTGGGAACGGGTTTCGGCCATTTCGCGTTTTCAGTAAAATCTCTGGACGAATTCAGTGAAAAACTGCACCGATTGGGTTATGAATACCTTTACGAACCATTTGACCTGAACGGAAAAGGCACTAAAATAGCCTTCATCAAAGATCCGGACGGTTACGAAATCGAATTGATTGAAAAAGTTGTTTGGTAACAATAAAAATAGCCGATTATAATCGGCTATTTTTACGGAAAAATGAGTTATAACTCAATTACCAAAACCTTATTTCGGAAGATTTTTCCAATAACTGCTTTTATTATCATCAGGATTTATATCATTCATGGCGTAATATGAGCATCCATAGCCATTGTATTTTTGAGTTGATTTTATCGAACAAGGCCGGCCGGCTATTTCTGGATATGCTTGCTCTTCAAGCTCCTCATCAGTTAAAAGTTTTTCTTGTTTAAAAGGTTTTACTATATCCTGATTATCTATAACGCCAAAACTAAATACATCAAAACCTAAACGATTTGGTTTACCATAAGGACCATTTGTGTCTACATAAAAGACTATCATGGCGCCTCCCACTCTTGTTCCAATGCTGCTGCCGTCAGGTAACATTTTTAGAGGGGCTATATGCTGCCAGCCAGCAGTAGGATGAAGCCCTCCAATAGTTGTAAAGCTGGTTGTATTATTATAATTTTTTATCACATATGGCTCGGCTTCCTGACTGGCACCTAATTGTTTATAAAATACTCTTGTAAATTCCTCAGCCAGAGGATACGCTTTATCCTCTTCATCATAAGTTGCAAAGGCTTTTCGAAGATTTGTTACTCCCAACTCCTGAAGAGTCATTAAATAGGCTTTGGAAAGGTTTGAATAGGATTTTTTGAATGCTGTTTCCAATACTTTTGCCTGATAATTTTTTATCAGCTGAGGAATTGTCAGGGAGGCTACAATCCCAATTACACCCAGCGTTATTAAAACTTCCGATAATGTAAATCCTTTTAGGAGCTTATTCTTAGGCGCCCCCCCCCCCCTGAAATTCAGTCATATTAAACATTTTCATAACTTTACTCCTTTACATTATATAAATCACTTATTTATTATACATTATTTAATTTTTATTGAAAAGGGTTTTAACATTTCGCAAAAAGACCGGTTTTCACCGGTCTTTTTTCATGCTTTTGCTATTTTTAATTATTAATCAAAAACATAATCAATAATTGCTGCTTCACGGGCGCGTTTGATAGCTTTTGCAATCATACGCTGGTGTTCTGCGCAGTTGCCTGTAATTCTACGAGGAATAATTTTGCCTGCTTCTGTTAAGTATCTTTTCAATTTAGCGGCATCTTTATAATCGATAGAAGTTACTTTGTCTGCACAAAGTGAGCAATTTTTGCGTTTTTTCTTATCTTGATCCTGTCTTGCCATTTTTTGAATTTACCTTTCTATTGTGCGCTTTCGCGCTCGACCTATTTTTTCTTTCTATTTACTTTTATTTAAGAATCCAGCGATGAGACTAACCGGGAAACCATTTTTTTGAGCATTTTGCTTCGATTTTATTCCTACGAATTCATCGGGTCTCATTATTTTTTGTGCCTGTGGAATAAAGCCTTGTTTTTTAATGTTCAGTTTGGTTTTGATATTTTTAGCGTTTGCGGCGTTGAGCGTAATTTTAGGGCTGCAAACTTTTGTGCAATTTTTCATTTTTTGGGGTACCTTTCTAATGTATATTTACTTAAAAAGGGATTTCGTCTTCGTTAATCAGTTCGTTAGACATGTCATCGCTTTCAAACTTAACAATGTCTTCGCCGCCATAGTTCAGCGACCCGGATGAGGCTGTAATTTCACCCCATCTTTCGATTGTGTTGGCATCAATTTCGTAAATTCTTTTTTCTGTTCCGTCGTCCATTTTTGCTGCTGCTGTTTGAAGACGGCCTTCAACAAGAACTTTGTCGCCTTTGTTAAGTGATGATACCAAATCATCAAGGGTGTTGCGTTTTGAAATTACTCTGACAAGCATTTCATCTCTATCGCCTATGTTCAGAACAAATGCAGATACGCCCACATTGTTTTGTGTAAAACGTTTTTCGGGAGTTCTGTAAACTGTTCCGGTTACAACTGATTTTGCTAATGACATTTAATTTCCTCTTTTTTCTTAATTTTGCGGCGTTAACAAAGACTAAACAGTTTGTTTTTTTGAAACTTCAAGAAACATTGTTCTCAAAACATTATCGTTTAATCTTAATTGTCTTTTTAATTCAGCAACTTTGTCAGCAGGAAGTGTGAAAGTTAAGGTTGCAAAAAATCCGTCACGGAAGTTCTGGATATCGTAAGCAAGTTTTTTTCTGCCGATTTTGTCTGTAGCTTCAACTTTTCCGCCGAATTCAACGATAGTTTCGTTCAATTTTGCGATTTGTTTATCTGCTTCTTCTGCATCAAGATTCGGCTTAAATACAGTTAGTAATTCATAAGTTTTCATATTTTTTCTCCTTTTATATTTTGGCTATGAGTCAATAGTATCATGGAAATACAATTTTTTACAAGATGTAATCCGCAAAAAAACTGTAATCGGCGCTTCCTGTCATGAAAACATGTTCTTGAAGATTTTGCTCTGACCCGCGCCATTCAATGATTACAGACCCGCCGAGAAGATTTACTTTAACCTTTTGTTCTGTTAAGTTATTTAAAACACCGGCAACAACTGTTGCGCATGCACCCGTTCCGCACGCGAGCGTAATTCCGCAGCCGCGCTCGAAAACCCGCATATCAACTTCATTACGCGAAAGAACTTTGACAAATTCAGTGTTTGTTTTTTCAGGGAAAAACTCGTGTTTTTCGATTGCCGGCCCGTAAGTTTCAGCAAACTCAAGCGGGTTTTCCTCCACAAAAATAATGCAGTGGGGATTTCCCATAGAAACAGGAAAAATCTCGAATTCTTTGTCCAAAGCCTTGAGTTTTCCGCTTCCTTTGAACGGAATTTTCTCATCTTCTAAAATCGGCGCGCCCATATCGACTTTCACAAGGCCGTCGTCAAGAAGTTCCGGTTTTATAACTCCTGCCAGCGTTTTGACGCTGAATTTCTTTTTATTAACGAGTTTTTTGTCATAAACGTATTTTGCAAAACATCTCATACCGTTTCCGCACATTTGCGCGGTTGAGCCGTCTGAATTGTAAAAATACCAGCCGATATCGGCGTTATTTGTGTTCGAATTGTTCGCGTTTAACGGGTCTGCAAGACTGTCCGCCCTCAGCTCACAATTCGGGATAATCATTCCATCCGCCCCGACGCCAAAGTGGCGGTCGCAAAGCTTGCGCGCAAGTTCGTCCATTGCCAAGCCTGTTTTTTCATATTCTTCATAATCAAGCAGGACAAAATCATTGCCAAGCCCTTGCATTTTAGTTATTTTAATCGTTTTCATATTACCTCGCTGTCAAAAAGATTTTATAACAAACAAGACAATATAAAAACTACAGTTATCAATTGTATTTTTTGTCACTCAACGCACGCATAGAATTTAATACTGCAATCAGCGTAACGCCGACATCTGCAAACACCGCGCCCCACATTGTGACAAATCCCAATGCACCGCCAATCAGGAACAAAGCTTTCACAATCAAAGCAAACGCGATATTTTGTTTTACAATGGACATTGTCTTTTTGGAAATCCTGATTGCAGAAACTATTTTTGAAACTTTATCATCCATAATTACAACATCAGCAGCCTCGATTGCAGCGTCCGAGCCAAGCCCGCCCATTGCAATTCCAGCGTCGGCTCTTGTCAAAACCGGGGCATCGTTAATTCCGTCGCCTGCAAAGATTACAGTTGAATTTTTGGGTTTTTGGCCTATTAATTCTTCCAGTTTGTCGACTTTGTCTGAAGGTAGAAGTTGTGCAAAATATTCATCTATTCCCAATTCAGAAGCGGTGTATTCTGCGGCATTTTCTGCATCGCCTGTCAACATAACCGTTTTGCAGCCGGAAGCCCTAAGTTCCTTGATTGCTGCCGCAGCTTCCTCCTTAATTTCGTCTGAAATAACGATATAGCCAAGGTATTCATTGTTTTTGGCAGCGTAAATAATTGTTCCGTTTTCTTCCGCTTTCGCGAAATTAACCTTGAAACTCTGCATTATTTTGTCGTTTCCGGCAAGAATAATATCGCCGTTAACCTTTGCCTTAACGCCGTTTCCTGCAATTTCAGAAACCTCCGTGACAAGGTTATTATCAATTTCTTTGCTGTATGCGGCTTTCAACGAAAGCGCAATCGGGTGGTTTGAATAAGCCTCTGCCATCGCAGCAAGCCGTAAAACCTCCTCAGCCGAAGAATTTCCGCAAGGTACGGCCTTAACAACTTTGAAAGTTCCTTTTGTCAAAGTTCCGGTCTTGTCAAAAACAACGGTTCTGGCTTTTGAAAGCGCCTCCAGATAACTGCTTCCTTTAACCAAAATTCCATTCTTTGAAGCACCGCCAATTCCCGCAAAAAATCCCAAAGGCACTGAAATTACAAGCGCACAAGGGCATGAGATTACAAGAAAAGTCAGAGCCCGTTCAAACCACACGCTGAATTCAGCACCCAAAAACAGCGGCGGCAAAAGGGAAATTAAAACAGCACCCAATACAACAATCGGGGTATAATATCCTGCAAATTTTGTTATGAATTTCTCGGTTTTGGCTTTTTTAGAACCCGCATGTTCCACAAGTTCAAGGATTTTTGATACGGTTGATTCCTCAAACCTTTTAGAAACCTCAATTCTAATGACGCCGTTTGTATTTATGCAGCCGCTTAAGGCATTATCACCTTTTGAAAGCTCAGCCGGGACAGCCTCCCCTGTCAAAGCCGAGGTATCTACAACAGCCTTGCCTTCACAAACAACTCCGTCCAAAGGAATTTTTTCACCTGTTTTTACAACTATAATATCCCCGATTGCAACTTTTTCGGGAGAAACTTTTTCAATTTTACCGTCTTTTTCGAGATTTGCGAAATCAGGCCTTATGTCCATCAGCGCAGTTATTGAAGCCCTTGACTTTTCAACGGCTCTGTCCTGAAAATATTCGCCGATTTGGTAAAGAAGCATTACCATAACAGCTTCGGGGTATTCTTTTATAGCAAAGGCGCCGAGAGTCGCAATGCTCATCAAAAAATTTTCGTCGAAAACTTTTCCTTTAAAAAGATTTTTGAAGGCGCTCAAAAGAACGTCGTAACCCGCGGTCAAATACGCCGCAAAAAACACCGCAAACCTTGCAATGCCCGACAAATCTAACATTAACGCAGAAATAAGAATGACAATTGCTGCTGCAATTTTAATTAAAGAGGAAGCCTCTGACCCGCCTCCGTGTTCATGGGAATGCCCGTGTGAATGTTCATGGGAATGTTCGTGATGATGATTGCACATATAACGCCTTTCAATTGAATAATTGTTCAACTATATTCCCATTATATATGAACAGTTGTTCAATTGTCAATTCTTTAGAAAAATAATTTTACTTTTGTTCACATAGTTGAACAATTATTCATTTAATGCTATAATACAATTTGTCCTGGCAATATGAATTAAAGGAAGGTTATGAACAGCAAAAAAACTGACTGCGGCGCAATTAATCCTGATTTGGTTGAAAAAGTTAAGCCAAACATGCCGAAAATTAATTTGTTATTTGAACTCTCTGATTTTTTTAAAGTAATGGGTGACAGCACACGCCTTCGGCTTCTCTGGGCTTTGGAAGAAGAAGAATTATGCGTGGGCGATTTGGCTGTTATTCTTGAAATGACAAAATCTGCAGTTTCGCATCAGCTAAAGGTTTTGCGCACAGCAAAGCTCGTCAAAAGCCGCAAAATCGGAAAAAATGTTTACTATTCTCTCGACGACCATCATGTTAAGACTGTTCTTGAAAAAGCCCTGGAACATGTTTGCGAATAAAGTAACTATTTTTATATAAGAAAGATGCAGAAAATTTAAGATTAAGAATTTCCTATTAAAACTATAGGACTAAACTTCACTTTGTCAATTGGCCGATGGTATAGTATATTAATTTTAGGTAACTATATAAAACTCAAGCTCCTAACGATGATTTTTCCGCGCATATACTTGACAAAAGCCGAAAAATCGTAAATAATGTGAACATAGGGAAAAGGCTCTAGGAGCCGCTAACTCTTAGAACCTTTCTTAACTCCCTATTTGGTGAAATAAAGTGCTATGATTATCAACAAGATAAGCCATAGCGCTTTTTCTGTTATACAGAATTTCACTTTTTCATCACCACCTTTCCGATTTAGTCCACTTAACTTGTCTGTGTCGGTGGCGGCAAACAGGAGCTTACCCTTAAATTTATCATATCATAAATAGTTGTGCTCTCCAATGTTCATAAATAATAGAGGAAAATTTTCAGGAAGTAATTTCGGCTGTCGAAAAGTCAATCACACGGCTCAAATCAGAAAGTTTCATCTCTACCTGATATCCTATTTTTCCGGCGCTGAAAATTATTGTATCAAAATTCTGTGCGGATTTGTCAATTACGGTTTTGAAGAATTTTTTCATACCGATTGGCGAACAGCCGCCATGAACATAGCCTGTTAAAGGTAAAAGTTCTTTTGATTTAAGCATTTCAACAGATTTTTCATTGACTGCAAGCGCGGCCTTTTTCAAATCAAGCTCCTGTGCAACAGGTATCATAAAAACATAATGGCTTCCTGATTTTGCAACCGTAACAAGTGTTTTAAAAACTTTTTCGGGATTTTGATTTAGAACTTTAGCGACATCAACTCCGCTGATTGCGTCTGTGTCGGCATAGGAATAATGGTTGTATTGAACTTTATGTTTATCAAGCATTCTCATAACGTTTGTTTTGAAATCCATAGTAAAACCCTCCCGTAAATCCGCGTGATTAAATTATCAATTAAAAATTAACACAAAAACATTATTATTTAGTAATATTTTTGATATAATTTTGAAAAAACAGTATTTTGGAGGCAATATGAAATCTCTTGTTTACAATAAGGACTTTGAAGGCGGTATAAAGCTTTGCGACAGAAAGACGCCTGAAATAATCAACCCGAAAGACGCAATCGTTAAAGTAACACTTTCTTCAATTTGTACAAGCGATTTACATATTATAAAAGGTTTTGTGCCGGCTGCCGAAAACAATATAATTCTCGGCCACGAATTTGTCGGAGAAGTTGTTGCGGCCGGCGAAGAGGTAAAAACCTTAAAAGTAGGCGACCGCGTAAGTGCAAATTGCGAAACCTTCTGCGGCGAATGTTTTTTCTGCAAACGAGGTTGCATAAACAACTGTCAAAACGGTGGATGGCTAATCGGCTGCCGCATTGACGGATGTCAGGCCGAGTATGTAAGAGTTCCTTATGCAGATAACGCGCTTACAAAACTTCCTGAAAATGTTTCTTATGAAAACGCACTTTTTGTCGGAGATATTTTATCAAGCGGGTATTTCGGCGCGGAAATGTGCGAAATTAAAGAAGGTGACACGATTGCTGTTATCGGAGCAGGCCCGGTCGGGCTTTGCACGATGATGTGCGCAAAATACATGGGCGCAAAACAGATTATTGCAATTGACCCTGACGAAACCAGGTTACAAATCGCCGAAACACAAGGACTTGCGGATTTCACCTTCAACCCTCACAAATCCGATATTCTTGCAGAAGTAAGACATTTGACCGAAAACCGCGGCGCTGACGGGGTTATCGAATGTGCCGGAACAAAAGAAACTTTTGAAATGAGCTGGAAAATCGCTCGCCCGAATGCAATAGTCGGCGTTGTTGCAATGTATGAAGATGATTTGACCCTTCCACTCCCTTCAATGTACGGCAAAAATCTTACTTTCAAAACCGGCGGCGTTGACGCGGTTCATTGCAAAAAATTAGTGGAACTAATTTCAGAAAAGAAAATTTCAACTGATTTTCTGATTACGCACAGGTTCAGGCTTGAAAACATTGTTGAAGCATACAAGCTTTTTGAACAAAAACCCCTGGGCTGTCTGAAAATCGCAATTGAAAGTTAAAGCCCCAAACCCTCAAATTTTATCTGCACTAAACCAACTTAATTCATACCGTGAGGATTTAATTCAAAAATGAAAAATGCACATAGAACGCACACGGTATATAATATTAAAAGCCCGAAACCTTTATGGCTCGGGCTTTTTAAATGGAGGAGGAGGTGGGATTCGAACCCAACGAATTTGATAAATTGGGCGAAAATACTGCATCCTAGACCCCCTTGAACTATATCCTTTTGTACTGAATTAGCATATAAAGTGGACACAGAATGGACACAGTTTCTATGTCTTAATTTTGAATTGCTAATATTCAGATTCTACCAAAAACATATATAAAAATAAAACAACAAAAGGAGAAATAAAAATGACAACAAAAAAATTACAAAGTGTTATTGAAAACAAAGAGAATGCACAAACTCAAATGATAAATGTTAATGATATTATAGTCGATGAATCCAAACGTCTACGCTCAGCCGGTGATATAAAACCAATAAAAGACAGTATTGAAGCACTAGGAGGCTTAATACACCCGATTATTATTGATGCAGATAATAATCTTGTAGCAGGTTATCACCGACTTTTAGCGTATAAAGACTTAGGAAAATCAGAAATACCGGCAAGAATAATCGACAAAAATACCAATAAAGAATTAGTTGAAATCGATGAAAACCTTATTAGAAATAATCTAACAACTCTGGAAACAGCACAACAACTGCAAAAAAGAAAAGTAATATATGAAGAAATATATCCTGATAGTAAAACTGAAAATATTAAACGAAATAATTTCGATTCGGTATACTCCGTTAAAAGTTTTACGAAAGATATGTCAGAAAGAAAAAAGAAGTCGCAACGATGGGTACAGGCACATTTGCAAATAGCAGAACATCTTACATCTGAAAGTATTGAGAAAATTAAAGGCACTGCAATAGAAAACAATTTTATTATTTTGCAAAATATTGCCAAAAAAGAATCGCAAGAACAATTAAAAGCAATAGAATCCTATCTTACATCAAAAAAAGCTACTAAAAAAGAGTTAAGACCTCTTAATATAAAATACAAAGTGGATTTTCGTTTAAGAAGGGTCGTTGTAAATAATAAATGGTTCCAACTGCCGGAAGATTACAACATTGATGACAACTCTTACAACCAGATGGTAATAGATATGAAAAATCTATCAGACAATAATTAATTTAAACAAAAGCTCATAGATATAAATCTATGAGCTTTTACCTCTTAAAATTTTAAATAAAATATACTATAATATATTTAAAGTGGTATAACATATACGATAATATATTTTAATTTTATGAAGAAAACATCCGTAATACCAATACCTGTTAATAAAGCATTAAAAAAGCTTGGTGCAGATTTAAAAGAAGCCCGTATAAAAAGACGGCTTACAATGGCACTGGTAGAGGAACGTGCAGGAATTACACATATTACCTTAACTAAAGTGGAAAAAGGCGATTCCGGTGTTTCTATGGGAATTTATGCCAAAGTTATGTTTGTTCTCGGTTTGATAGATAACCTATATAACCTTGCAGACCCTGATAGTGATACTGTAGGCAAGATATATGATAAAGATAATCTTCCACAACGAGTCCGTTACAAAAAGAGTGAAAAAATATAATGGCTATTACTTTTGTTCTCTCTATGTAAATTTTACAAAATAACATACTCATATTTTACAAAATGACAGGTATATATTTTACACTTTTACAGGCTTATAAAATAGCCTCGTATTTATCATTCAATCTGTATTTCCGTTTTCTTCCTTCACCTTCTGCAATAATAAATCCTGCATCTATCCACTCGGAAGCAAGTAATCTTGCTGTACGAGGTGCAAATTTAAAGAAATCGGCAATCTCTTTTGCCGTAACATACTTTTGGGTTTCAAACAGATTAAGTATTTGACGCTGCTTAGAATCAAGTTCTCTTAATACTTTAACTTCATCCTTAGAACTTTCATTATCCTTAGCCTTTTTATAGACTGATTTAAACGCAACTGACATTCCCTCAACAAAGTATTCTACCCACTTTGTAATATCTGCTTCTGCACGTCCCATATAGTAGTTATGGGAATTGCCGATAGTTATTGCGTCATAATATCCCTGCAAATCCTTTGCATAATATTCTTCCAGAGAGTAAATACCTTTAAGGTCATATCCTTCTTTATGCAGAGCAAGGGTTGTTAAAAGTCTTGCCGTTCTTCCGTTACCGTCAAAATAAGGGTGTATTGTTACAAACTGATAATGAATAATCCCTGCTTTTATCGGTATAGGAACATCATTAGTATTATTAATCCATTTAACAAATTCTTTCATTAACTCCGGTACGTCATTTGCTTCAGGAGGCATATAGACAATATTACCGGATAATGAGTCTGTAATTACATTTTGTCCTTCTCTATATTCATCAGGTTTTACTTTTATACTTCCGCCTCCGGTTACATAGGCATGGATAAGTTTAATATTATCCTCTGTTATAGGTGATTTACTCTTCGCAAGTTTTTCAATATAATCAAGAGCTGAATAGTAACCTCTAATTTCCTTCTCATCACGTATTCTGCCCGTATTAGAAATAACCTTGTTTTTCTTGATAACTTCAAAAACTTCTTCTCTGGAAAGCCTGTTTCCTTCAATCTGGGTTGAATAGTGAATAGTTGCAACTTTGGCGGTTTCTCTTAAAGAACTTAAAAGTTTAGGATTAATCGGCAGAGTTTTAATCCCTTCTTTAACCCGTTCAATTTCAAGAAGGTTATTTGCAATGGAATTAGTGATTGAATACTTTGGATTAAACTCTGCCATAAAGTTACCGCATTATTGCCACTATTTTGCCATATTTTTGCCGGATTGTCAAGACTTTATAAATAACATTAAATGCAAACAGAACAATAAAAACGAGCCTCAAAAAGGAATTTCTTAAGTTAATGGCTAACTTGACACTCACAAGTTCAAACCTTTAGCTCAAAATTACTACGAGCATATTAACTCTAATTACATCCAAAAGATACGTTACCTATATCTTGACTTGGATGCGTGGTATAAAAGTAATCTCTAGAAAAGTTCATCCTGTGAAGCATATCTAGAATAGGTCTGTTTATGACACTTAAAAGTTGTAAGCACGAATAAATGAAGTTCTTTATGTTGTAGTAAAATATTACATTTCTTTTATAAATTATCTATTTGGCCAGCATATTTTTGCTTAATGTACTCTATAATTTTTTTACAACCTTCTTGAATATCAGCATCGGTGAAAGGCTTTTGTACTCGTATAGCACCATGCGATAAATCATGAATTGCGGTTAATAGATATTCATTATCAGCTAATACTTCATTTTGTGCAATAAAATCTTTCAATTCTTTACTTGGACAACTAAAATTACAGATAGTTTCTAATACATGTCTCATTGAGTTTGGTGTTTGGAAAGAAACTGCTTTATTTCCATTCGCAACATCATTTACAAATTTTAAATGTTCTGTATATGGTAGTATAGTTTCTTTTTTTAATTCAGTTAATATATTATTACTTAAAACCAAATTTAAAGAAGATATATTATTTTTTACTAATAAGTTTAAAAATTCATAGTTATGTGTCAGTACTATAAACCGATATCTACTACAATTCAGCTCTTTTCCAAGATTTCTAATAATATCAGCAACTTGATAAACATAATGATAATCCATACTAGAAATAGGGTCGTCTATTACAAAAAGCAAATTTTCACAATCTTGCTTGCTATTAATCCTTTTATAAGTTAATGCTAAATAGTAACACAAACCTATTATATTCTTTTCCCCTTCACTTAAGACATTTTCAGCATTTGTTTGGATTAAATGTGTGTTCAAAGACAGGCAACGTTTATCCCGATTAAAAGTATACTTATCATTAAAAAATTCTTTCAAATATTTTTCAAAAGTTTCGTGTACTTTATCCTTTTTATTCTTCTTATTTATTGCCTTCTTGGTATTTATTTCTTTTTGTTTATTATCTATTTCAGTATTTAATTGTTTTACTTGCTTAATATTATCCGCTTGGGAATTATATACTTCTCCTAAAGCTGATAAACAAACTTCCCTTCGTGATTTTGTTTGTTCAGTTGAAATTTCACGTTTTTTCTTCTCAATATTTTTCACATGATTATTCAATTCAGTTTTCAAGTTTTCTAAATTTTCTAAAAACTGATTAATTATGTTCTCTTGAGATTCTAAATCAACAGGAAAACTTATTTTATTTTTATGAAGCGATTTTTCTTGTAATAAGTTTTTTATTTGAGTAAATGCATTGGTTATGGAATCCTTATTAGGAAAGTTCTTAAAATCAATGTTTTTTAAATCTACAAAATATTTTTTCTGCTCACAAAATAATAAACTTATTTTATTGTAATCCTTTTCTATATTATTAATATCATTTTCATATGCCTGTAATCTACCTTTTAAATCTTCTAGTTTTTCATCAAATTTTGCTTCTTCTTGATTAAAATATTCAATATATTGATTAATTAAGTCTGATTTTTCTTCTAATGAATTTTCACAGAAAGGACACTTAGATTTATCTACATCTAATAAGTGCAAACCTTCTTTTATGAATGTGGTTTTGGTTATTACCTTTTTCTTAAATTCCTCACCAATAGTACTCAAGTTAACAGGAGTTTTTATTGCAGTATCAATATCTCTAAATAAATTAGTATCTAAAGTATAGACTAAATATTTAATTTCTTCCAAGTTATCTGGGATATTTTTTATTGTAGAATAATTATTTTTGGCACTTTCAAAAGAAATGCCTGTATAATGTTTTTGTTTTAGTAAATTGGGATAGTTGATTTGAGTAAACTCTGTTAAATTTGTTCTAATCCCTAAGTTAGCAACATTATTCCTGCATTCATTTAATTCTTCTGTAATTTTTTTGGTTGTATCATTAAGATTATCCTTTAATGCTTTTAAATCTGCTTCATCTTTTGCAACGTCGATTGTTTCATCACCAATTAGAATTTCACCAGTAATATTATCGCTATCAATAGCATAATTATTCCTAGCAACATTTTTATCTACAAACTCTTTATTAAACACATGTATGATAAAGTTAGAATTTATCTCTTTTTCTAAAAAACTATCCTTATTTATTTTAAACTTTAAAGTATTTTTATTGCTTGTATCAGAAAAGTCAAAAAGAAACTTTGCTTCTGATGAGTCAAAATTAATTAAATTTTTAAAATCAATATAGTTAATATTTTGTTGTATATCAGATAATACATTAAAACATCTGCCAATAAAAGTTTTTCCTGAACCGTTTGTGGCAAATAAAGCGATTCTTAAGCTTTCTGAATTAAATTCATTATTTAAGTTTTTTAATGGTCCAACATTTTCAATATTAAACTTTAATTTTCGATTACTCATAAAATTCACATTCTTGTATCTATGACTAATATATAATACACCAGTTTATTAATCAATCTAATAATAATTAGAATTTTACAACCAATTAGAACTATATTTATTTTTGCATTAAAAAAAGGAGCTGAAAACCTCTTAAAATTGACGGACACTCAAAGGTTCAAACTTTGAATTCAAAAATATTTCAAGAATATATGACAAATTTTGTTTTTTGTTCCATAGTTCGTAATTATTTACTCTGTATAAATTCTTTCTTGATGAAAGGATAAATAATGAATGAAAAATCCGTAAACTTGTTTCCGGTGATGAGCATCAACTCGTATTTTTAATGAAGCTTGGAAATTAAGATAGGTAACTGACTTTATAAATCGTGGTATAGTACGATAGAAGATTTTTTACTAAATACAGAGTAATATCTCAATTAGATATATTACTAATTCTCCATTACATATCCGCTCACAAATTTGTTGAACACTTGCTTTAAACAAGGTTAATAAAGGTAAAAAATATTGTATGTTCCTTAAAGTGCTATTGTTTGAAACACAAAACGGAACTATTTACAAAATATCCGCCTATAATCATCTATATATCAAGTAGCCATATGAACTGTGCTAAGAATTGAGATTTTAAAACATTATTATGCCTAGTATTTATGGTTAAAGTTTACAAATGGGATTCTATATATAATTAAATAGATTAATTAACATTTGTTGAATTTACTAATTCTAATAATTCTTGTCCAATTTCCTCAGGAGTCATTATTGCTGTGTTCATTGCCCTTTTGCCAGCCAACACCGGACTAAAATCTTGAATTTCCTTTTTGGTAATATTATGCCATATAGGTAAAATTCGTTTTGTATCTGTTGATTCACGCTGAAATAAACCTTCTAACTCATAATTTGTCCAGTATTTAGATAAATAATGTCTTGATAGAATAACAACACCAAATCGACATTGTTTAAGCCCTATATCTATACTTGTTCTTATACTATCACCCCATTTTACATTATTTTCATCATACCATATCTTTAATCCTAAATTATTTAAAACTTCAGCAAATTCATTAACAAAGTTTTCTTTGTCTTCATTTGCATGTGAAATAAAAACATCATATTTTTCATTGCTATTATTTTCATAAACTGATAAATTAGAACTGTTTTTAACTCGTGATACCTCAGAATTAATAGCTTGTGTTAAATCAGCTATTTGCTTTTTATAAGTTTCCTCTACTAGTTTTCTAGTTTCAAACTCTTTTTTATCTTGTTTTTCTTGTTCTTTTTGTATTTTTATTGATAAATCATTACGTTTAGACCGTTTTTCAGCAATCTTTTTGTTAATGTCTGCTTTTTGCGTAACTATACGTGATAACTCATTTCTCAAACTGCTGATTTGTTTTAGCTTGGAATTTAAACTTGAAACAGATGTATTTTTTGTAATACTTTTTTCAATAGAATTTATTTTCTTTGTTTTTTCTGCTTCAGATTTTGCATAATAAGCAAGTTTCTTTTCTAAATTTGCAATGTCTTTATCAACTTGATTTAAAGAATTTTGATACAGTTTTATACTCATAGGGCTATTATATCATAATTATTTCTACTTGTACCATATATAACACTATGGTGCAAAAACATAGTCAAGCTTTAGCCAATGTCAGTTTTTAGGTTAGAGCCTTTTTGAAGTTTCTTCATACCCCTCTATCGAACTTTTAGGAATAATTTTTAATTCACAATCAAACAGTGCTACAATATCCATCAATTCAGTTACTTTAAATGACGACCGTGCTAATTTATTAAGGATATTTGAAACCGATGCAGAGCGTCCATATTTTTCATTTAACATCTTTGCAAGTTTGTATATAGAAGTATCATGCTCTTTTAAAAAGTCCTTAATGAGCATCCTAACCTGTTCTTTTTGTTCCTCTGAAGCGTTATAAATATCTGCCATTTTATTACCTCTGTATTTATTATAACACTATTTTGTAATATATCACTCTTTTGTAAATATTTGTATCAAATTATGTTTAATACGCTTGATATTCATGAAATAGTGATATATCATGTAAGCGTGAAAAGTGAAAGGATAAACGACATGGCAAAAATTATTACAACTACAATTAACATTGAAGATGAAGCAAAACTTATCAAATCTTTAGAAGCTAAGATTGCAGAACTACAGGAACTAAAAGAAGAAAAGGTTACAGCAATTAAAGAAGTTATGGAAAACAACAACCTTACGGAATTGCAAGCAGGGGCTTTTACAATTAGACTTGCAGATGTTGTAAGAAATAATTTCAATACTTCTGCATTTAAGAAAAAATACTTGGAACTTTATAATGCATTTATCAAACAATCAACTTATAAAAAGTTTTCAATCGTGTAGGGTTTATACCCTACACCTTGAATTTAACAGAATACATATTGTGTTAAATTCAGACAAATAACCTTTAAGCCATATAGGATAAGTGATACAGGTAAAAATATCTATTCTAAAAGTTATTGAAATTAACAAAATGGTTGCAGGTAATAAGTGTAACTTAACAAAACATCAGTAAAAGAGGTTATCATGAAGTATGTTCAACCGATTAGAGATAAACATAAAATTGAAGAAATAAAGTCTATTCTTAAACAGAATGGTACAAGGGATTTACTTTTATTCTCAATGGGGATTAATACAGGGTTGAGAATATCCGACCTGCTTAAACTTAGAGTTATTGACGTAAGAGGCAAATCACATGTTGAGATAAAAGAACAGAAAACAGGTAAAATTAAACGCTTTCCTATTCTTGGCAGTTTACAGGTAATGATAGAAGAATACACACGTAATAAAGATTGTTCAGAATACTTATTTAAAAGTCGTAACGGAGTAAATAAGCCCATAACAAGAGTAATGGCATATATGATAATCAATGAAGCATGTAAAAAATGCGGAATACAAGATAACATCGGAACTCATACATTAAGAAAAACATTCGGATATCATCATTATCAGACATTTCATGATGTAGCGATTTTACAATACCTGCTTAACCATTCAAGCCCATCAATAACACTAAGATATATAGGTATTGCACAGGATAATGTTGAGCAGACATTACAACAGTTTGAGTTATAAGGAATTTTAAAAATGATTAACTACAATACAGTACAACAGATTTATAACAGGAATTACGGAAGTATGCAGTTATTTAAGCGACCGTTCTTCAACCAACTTGTATATACAGAAGGGGTTATGGATTTTCAGCAAACTTTAAATGCGTATTGGGTCGTTGATAATGTTATCAGCTACATGCCAGAGATTTTTAAATGCTTTAAAGAAACAGAAGATACATTTTATGTAATTGAAATTTGCTTAAATAAAGAGCGTAAAGGTTACATGGAAGTTTACCATGAAGGCTATCTGGGTAATGATTACCACGAGCATTTAACAGTTATAAAACAGGATATTCCTTATATTGATTTACCTGTTAAAGCTGATAAAGATGTAGCTACTTACAAATTTTACTTAATATTGAGTAATTATGAGCCGGTACAGTTCACTTTGTTATTGCCGTCTGAATATTAATATATTTCAGCTATAATAAATTTATGTTAAATGAAGACCAAAAGAAAAAATATATTGAATTGCTAATGGATTATAAGAATAATCCCAACTGGATAAGTAATTTTTATAATTATAAAAATAGTCTCTTACCTAAAAAGCTTTATAGGTATAGAACACCAATTTCATATAATTTAAAAGCACTCAAGGGGAACTATATTTGGCTAAATTCCCCTGATAAATTTAATGATATTTACGATTGTATGTTAAATATAGACTCTGAATTGTTATTATTATATAACGTACTAAACAATAACTGGTACAAAAACAATCCTTTTGAAAAAGATGAAATCCAATCACTTTTATTCGCCGAAAAAGAGATTAAAAAAGGAAGTATGGATTTAGCTTTATTTATATCTTATTTAAAGTCAAATAATAACGAACATATACATGAAAAATTAACGTCTTCACCTTATTTTATTTCTTACAAAGACATGTATGACTGTTTACAACAGTTCAACGCAAATCCGGAACCGTCTAAAAAAATGGTCGTAAAATGTAAAACGGCATGTTTTTCAGAAACATATGATAATATTTTGATGTGGTCTCATTATGCTAAATACAATAAAGGTTTTTGTGTTGAATATGATACCTCTAAATGTAAGGAAGTAACAAAAAAATTATATCCTATTTTATATATTTCCGAACCGATTTTTTGTCCAAATTTAATGAATGATTATGCCGATGGCAAAGCTGATATTAGTATTTCTCAAACAATATTTTCAACAATGAAGTTTGAAGATTGGCAATATGAAAGGGAATGGCGAATTTTTAGTGGTGAACAAAGAATTGAAATGCCGTCATTGCCTAGCTGTATTTATCTTGGAGTAAATATAAAACAATATGAGCAAAGAAAAATATGCAAAATTGCAGATAAACTAGGAATACCTGTAAAAAAAATGCAACTCCTTGAAGGAAAATTTAAGCTAATAGCTGTTGACATATAATGTTTAAATATCAATTCTTCTTCCTATGCTGGTTCTTTTATTAGATTGTTGCTTGTATACAGTTTGCTGCATCAATTTATTTGTATTATATGGTTCACTCTGTTGCACTTTATTTGCCATATTGATTATGTCATCAAGGTTTAACACTACAAAATTAGGTTTATTACTTACAAAATCTGCTCCTGATTGCGTTATTCCTGATGAGGCAACCATGATAACTTCATCTGCACCAAAATCATCTTTACAGCCCCATAACGCTCTAATTGGTTCAGGCGGTACCGGATTTCTATAGTGTTTACACTGAATTATGCCCCGATATCCTTCTTTTTCTACAACAATATCCACACCGCCATCGCCGGAACCTTTTGTAACTGTCGCTTTATATCCATTGAGAATAAATATTTTTGCAACTTCCTGTTCAAATTGCCATCCGTCAAGAGTCCACCACCAGGATTGTTCTGTCCAATAACCGGAATTTCGTTTTAACTGGTTTGGAGAAAACTGTCTTGCATAACTATTGTTAAACAAATGATTCCAATAAACGCAAAATGCAATAAAACATATTAAGCAACTCCAGCCAAAAACATAAAAAGGTAAAATTTTTGTATCTCCCAAATAATAGAGAAGGTAATTAAATCCCAAAACAAAACCTACGGATAAAATACACTCCTTCCACAATCCATGCCTATTTACTTCAATTAAAAATTTTATTATTACAGTTATGACTGCGATAATTGCTGTTATAAATGCTATTATATCTCTTGTTGTAACTGCTGTTTTTTGTCTTGCCATAACACTCCTTTAAACGCTTATTGTTATAACGATTGAATTATCTTCCAGTACTTCTTCCTGTTCAATTTTCATAGCTTTATTCATTGACACTTTTTCTTTTATATTGTTACACACCTTTTGTTGCACCTGACGTTCATACTCAGCACCTAATTTGTTATATAAATTTTGCACCGGAGCAAGATTTCCATCTCCTACAATTCTAAATTCGTAATTGCCGTTTCTTGTTTTTGCAATAGTAATATCGCTGTTACCAGCTCGACAGGTAAAACGGTTATTGTTTTCTGTAAAAGCTATGTTAGTCTTTTTTAAGGATATCTGCAAAAGTTCTTTATCTGCTATTTTAGTTTGTAATGTTTGCCGTTGTTTAGGTTCTGCTTTCTTTACAGTTTTACCAGTAGAAGATTGCCCTCTTAATCGTTTTTGTCTGTAATGTTCCCTTACATCTGCTTCTGTCCATAATATCTGGTCTCCCCTTCCAGTAAGAACCCAGAACAAAGTTTCTAACGGTGATAACTCTATCAATACCGACATGTTTATCCTCCTATTATTTTTCTACCAATCAATTTTCCTACCCATTTTGTTTTTAGGTTTATGCGGAAAAATTATTTTATCTTGTATCTCTATCATCTGGTGTGGCTGAAGACCAAAGTCTTCAGCAAAAGAATCAATATCATAATAAATTTTTCCGTTATCTCTATCTGAAATAAATTTTTTTGCTTTCTTAGAATCAAACCCTTCGAGAGTTAATAAATCCTCAAATAAACAGTTTTCTAGTTCTATTTTGCGATTTTTTAAATACGGCTGCTTAGTTGTATTCTTTTTAGTTTTATGTTTAGTTCCGCTGTCTGCCGAATAATTATAATTTGTTTGCTCATTAACAGATGCTTTTAAAGCTTCTTCCTTTTGCTTTTCAAAAGATTTTTGACATTCTTCTATTTTATTTTGAACTTCTGCATATTTATCATTTTCAGTTGTAATTTCTTTGTAGTATTTAATTGCTTGCACAAAGTTGTTTAATTTAGTATATTCTTCCGCAAGTTTATAATTATACATATCTAATTTTTCTATAGTACCTGGATTTTTTTCAGTTTTTTTAATGGCATTTTTTATATCATCAATAGTTAGTTCATTTTTATTTAGAGTTGAATATACTATTGCTCTTTTATAATAAATATCTGGAAGTTCTTTAATATCAATTATTTTTTGATTCATAATTAAATAAGTATAAAAGAATAAAGCATCATAGAAATTATTCTTTTCAAAACTGTTTTGAGCAAATTGTTTTAAGTCTTCATACCCTATATAAGGTAAGATATTTTTAACTTTCTGGAAATATTCCTGTGTAAGATGAGAGGCTTTTTTATTATAAATTTTTGCTACGATAAAATTAAGTTCTAAAAATTCCTTATCTGAGCCATTATATTTGATATTTTGTTCAATACAATTTTTTAAATTTTCAATATCTTCTAATGTTCCTTCTTGCTTACAGTCTGACAGTAGCCTGTCTAGAATTACTTCAGGATTTTTCCGTTGAATATCTGCTCCTGTTTTTAGTTTTTCACCATCGTTTTGTAACTGTTTTTCTGAATTATTTTCAGAAGTAAAAGATACCATTTTAAAGAGAAGATACATAACAGCATCTATAATATATAAACAAAACCAAATATACATTATAATTGCCAGAATTTTTAATAATATATTTCGTATTGTTTGTAGTTGTTTCCAGATAATCATTTTATTTCCTTATAATTTACACTTAATACTTACGAATTTTTGACTTTTACGAAATTATCACTCAACAAGCCGAGTAAAATAACGAATATTTCTAATATCCGAATTATATTTATTATCAAAATTTTTACACCTTTATTGTTAAAAGTATCGATTTATCCTCTAAAATTTGTTCTTGTTCTATCTCCATTGCTTTATTCAAGGAAATTTGTTTTTTTATATTTTCAAGAACTTGTTTTTGTAATTCTTGTTGTGATAATTTATTATAATGAGTTGTTATTTTTTCACGAAACTCTATAATATCGTCTTTCCAATCATCATAACCTTTTGTTATTATTTCATATTCACCATCTTTGTTTTTCTTAAAATGGAGGTCATAAAAACTGATAGAACAAACAAATTCTCCTTTTTGTTCTCTATAGGACACATTTGCTTTTTTTAAAGCTTTTTTAAGAATTTCTTTATCTGTAAATTTTGTTTTGTATTTTAAATGCACATATATTGACATAAGGTCTCCTTATACATACAAATTTGTGCTACCAATCAATTTTTCTACCTATTTTATTTATCGGCTTAGGAGGAAAAATTATTCTGTCTTGTACCGCTATCATCTGGTGTGGCTGAAGTCCAAAGGCTTCTACAAAAGAATCAATATCATAATAAACTTTTCCATTCATTCTTTCTTTTAAAAATTTTGTTGCTTTACTCAAATCAAAACCGTCAATAGTTAATAAATCTTCCACAGTACAATTTTGTAGATTAATTTTTTTACTACTTGATTTCGGAGCATTTTTTATTTTCTGATTTGTTTGTTTTGGCAGTTGTTCATTTTCAAGTTCTTGTTGTAGTTTCAAAATGCTATCATTAATCAGACCCAGTTCAATTAGTTTATTAATATCGCGAAGTGCAATATTGTAATATCCAAGCCCCTTAAGCCACAAAGCATATTCATAATGACATTTGCAAAATTCATCTTTAGAATAATGACCTCTGTCATAATAAAGTCCTATCTTTTTAGAAGCAAATTCTTTTTTATAGATTTCTGTTTTTGTAAAAGCCCCAAAATACTTTCTTTTCATCAAGAGAAAATCAGGGTTGTTAGGATTTTCTCTTATAAGACAGGTCAGCCGCAAATCAAATCCATGTAATTCTTTTTCATCTAAATTAGCACCAAGAAATTTTTCTCTTATTGTACTAATTTTTCGATTTATTTCTTCATTATCCATCGGAATAAAGTCTTTTAACTTATCAATAGCAACGCTGTATTTACCTAAATCCATAAATGTATTTACTTCATCAAGTAATTTTCTATTTGCATCAAGTGCATTCTCCATTTTTTTTAATTGTTCTTCAGGTATTGGTGTATCTTTATCTTGTTTTTCTTGATTATTTTCAGAAGTAAAGGATACCATTTTAAATAGAAGATACATAACAGCATCTATAATATATAACCCAAGCCAAATGTATAGTATAATTGCCAAGATTTTTAGTAATATATTTGGTATTGTTTGTAGTTTTTTCCAAATAATCATTTTTACACCTTACAAATCTTACTTAAAATTCAATAGTTCTACCGCCTCTGGCACGTTTGACAGTTTCTGTTGATTTCTTTTCTTTCTTTTTCTTTTCAATTTGTTCCTGTGTTTCTTCAGGCACATAGTTATAACTTTCATCATGAGCTGTTGCCGCTACGGCTCTTTCGTTTGCCCAGTCTCTTATTGCAAGAATTTGTTCTGCCTGGGTAGTTGAAAGCGGAACTGTATTTTTTATAACTTTATACAAATCATCTTCCTCTAAGACTCTATTTTCAGAAAAAGCCTCAAATAAAGCAGCAATTACAACCTGTTCTATTTCCGCCCCAACAAATCCTTCTGTTAAATCTGCCAGTTTATTTAGTAAGGTATCCGTAATTTTAAAATCTTTGGAAAGACTTCCATTTAACCTTTTTTCGAGATGAAGTTTAAAAATAACTTTGCGTTCAGTTTTTGTCGGTAAATCAACAAAAAATATTTCATCAAACCTTCCTTTTCTAAGCATTTCTGACGGTAATGCATGAATATTGTTTGCTGTTGCAATTACAAATACAGGCTTGGTTTTTTCTGACATCCAGGTAAGAAAAGTTCCGAAGACTCTTGTAGAAGTTCCTCCGTCCATTTCTCCGCCGGCATTTCCAAAACCCTTTTCAATTTCGTCTATCCAGAGAATAGATGGTGCTACGGCTTCAGCTGTTTGAATTGCTTTTCTCATGTTTTCTTCAGAACTTCCTACTAAACCTGAAAATATTTTGCCGACATCAAGCCTCAGTAAAGGCAACTGCCACAATGCACTCATTGCTTTTGCTGTCAAACTCTTACCGCAACCCGGAACCCCTGTTATCAAAATACCTTTTGGTGATGGTAAGTTATAATCTTTTTGAGCTTTCCCAAGCCAAGAATTATTTCTTTTTACAAGCCATTTTTTTAAATTTTCAAGACCGCCAATATCATCCATATTAAAATTAGACTTAATAAACTCTAAAATTCCGGTCTTTTTAATTACCTGACATTTTTCATCAAGTATTACGTCAAGTTCTTTTACGGTTAATTGCCCTTTTGATACCATTGCTCTTGCAAATGCGTTTTCTGCTTCTTGCAAGGTTAACCCCTGGGCTGCTTTACAAAGAATTTCTTTTTCATCTTCTTTTAAATCAATCAAAATCCCTGAATTTTCATTCATTTCTATCATTTCATTAAGCAATGATTTAATTTCATCAAGTGTAGGCAGGTCAAAATCAACAACAGTAATATCTTTTTGCAATTCCAACGGTAAAACTAATGAAGGAGCTATAATTACAACATTTTTGGGTACGGATGCATTCTTTAAAGAACCTGCAACATCTCTGATTTTTCTGATTAGGTTGTAATCTGCATTTCTGCCATTTACCCCGAGCAGAGGATGAATATCCTTGAAAATAAGAATCGCAGGGTTGTTATAATTATCAATAAAATTCAGTGCATCAATAGGCTGATTTCCGTTATTAACACTTTCCTGCCCGTCTTTCAGGTTTTTCTTTAACCCCTCTGTAGAACTCCAGATAAACACATCTCGTTTTGTTCTGATTGTTTTAACATCGTTTGCAATCTTGGTTATTGAATCAATAATACGAACTTCCTCCCAGGTTGGGATGTATATAAAAGAAAATCTTGCTTTAAAAAGGTTTGTTAAATGCTGTTCTGTTTTCTTTATTCCTTCCAATGTCATTGCTTTTGCCATATCCTACCTCATAGTTTTTAAAAGTTCTTTAAAATTCCCCATACCGTTAAGAGAAATTTTATTGTTCTTATCTATCCTTACTTCAATCTTGTTTTTGTACTTACTGATAATGCTTTCATCATATCTATCAGTGAAAAAATAATAATTCTGGTTGCTTGACCCTACCCACGGGCGGCTAAAATCTTGTTTGTCTTCCTCATACCTACCGTCAATCAGAATATCAACGTATCTTATTAGTTCTTGAAAATCTTGCCTGTTTTTAAGGTCTGAATATTCATACCCTGTAAAAACCAAAACAGACAGTCCAAAAGTCTGAACTGTCTTTGATATTTCCGTTACTGCTTCTATTTGTTCCAGTGGTTCACCGCCAAGAAAGGTTATACCCTCTATTTTGTCCATATATGATGTTATCAAGTCAATTAATTCTTCTATCTTGTAAATAGTACCACCTTCTTTATTCCACATTGCTGAGTTTGCACAACCTTTACAATGCAGAGAACACCCTTGAACCCAGATACTAAATCTTTTTCCGGGTCCTTCTACTGTGGTTATAGGGATGTATGAATTAATCCTAATGTCCACTTTGTTGATATCCCTCATTGTAAGTGTCGTTATGTACTTCCTGCTGATGGTATTCTTCCGTAAATTCAGAATGAACAACCTTTGCTCCCGTCAGATTTTCAATATCTTTAATGTAGCCAAGGCAAGACTTTCCTTTAATTCCTACTGTTTCAGATTCTATCCTGCCATCAAGATATACACGGATTTTTATTTGTTTAGCCATTGTTGTTACCTCTGATACTGTTAAGAATTATATTTTGATTTTCCTGTGTGTTTTCGATATCAAGCCATCGAACAGGAGTATTTGTAAATAAATTTCTTATTTCCACTAATATCATCCAGTTATCAAAATTAATATCCCCCTGCGAAATATTTGTATTATCAGCTCTTACAATTTCGTTAGCGATTCTTTCTGCATAATTAATAATTCTATCTTCATCATTGCTATTTAAAACAATTACGGCATCACTAAATCTTCTAACTTGTTGTTCAATTCTTTCATCATTAACTCTTGTTAAATTATTTCTCTGGATTTCAATAGTTTCTGTAAAATTATTAATAAGTCTATCAATACTACCTTCTATGATTCTGCACATCTTGTTTTTATCTATCCTTTCTTGAATTTTTACACCGTTTTATCTATTTTGGAGCATAAAATAATTAAACCTTACAAAGTCTATATTACAGACTTGTAAGGTTTTCTTAATTTTATTGGTTATGCACCGTTATAATTTTATCTTTTTGTGTTATTATTTCTTTAAGGAAACTTATGCTCCAAAATAGATAGTCTGGTGTATGTAATACGGTGTATTAAAGTTCAAAATTATTGTATGAGAGGTCTATTTCATCTTGGTCTACACCAATATAACGCAAAGTAATAGCAGGGCTTGAGTGGTTCAAAATTTTCTGTAAGAGTGCTACGTCATTATATTTCTTGTAAAAGTGATATCCGAATGACTTTCTCATCGTATGTGTTCCGACATTGGCAAGTATACCAAGCTGCTTGCACGCATCATTAAGAAATCTATAAACCTGCGAACGGTCTAACCTGCAATGTTTCTTGCCAATAAATAAAGGCTCTGTTTCTGACAGGGAATATTTTTTACAGCGTTCTACTGACAAATATTCTTTAATCAGAGCTTTTAGTTTTGTATTTAAAGGAAATCTCTTATACTTACCTGTTTTCTTTTCTCGTATTTCTACATAATTTTTGTCTTTCACATCCTCAACGTTTAACCCTAGAATATCCGACACCCGTAACCCTGTATTAATACCGAATGCAAATATGAGACGATTTCTACGGCTGTGTTTCTCAAGATATTGTTCTATTCTTCCAATATCTTTTTTACTTTTAATAGGTTCAACAAGATTTTTCATATATACCTTCTTCCTGCACCATTCACTAAAATTCGGTGCATTAAAAAATGTAATAAATCCAACACGAAACCCGAAACGAAATAATTTCGTTTCGGGTTTATTTTTAATTCTGTTTTTTCAAATAAACTTTTAAATTTTTCCTTGCAGGGTAAAAACGGTAAAAAGAATAAAAAACTTAAAAACAGAAAATAAAGTTTATATTTTATTCTGCAGGAAATAAAACCTGGCGTAGTAAAAAATGGAGACACAATATGGTAATAAAATTCACCTGTTATACGCCGCAGGATGTAGGGGAAAAATTGAAGAAATTACAAAAAGACAAATGTCTAAATGTAAGCAAGTTTATTACAGCAGCTATAGTAGAAAAAATATACAAAGAAGAGGAGAAAAATCATGTTTAACGAAAACAGATATTTTAACGAAATTATAAAAAAGCATCGTGAAAAAGAGAATGAAAAATCACGAGAAGAACTAGGGCTTGAACTCATTCGCCCATTTAAGGATATAACGTATGATGTAAAACTCGTTGCAAAAGTCAATAAAGATATTGAACGTTGCATTAAGTGCTGTAAAACTAAAGTAATAACAGAAACTTATAAGCAATATATGTTAAATTTATTGCGAAATTATCATCTTGAAATTGAAGAAGCTTTCACTCAAGAAGATGTTCAACAAACATATCCGTATTATTTACAAATGACACTGGAGGGTTTACGGCGACTTGTTTATAGATATCACGTATGGGGTTATCTGCCCAAAGGTATTAGGTATCTTCCTATCTGGTATCTTCTTGATTGTATTGAAAACCATTTGCTGAAAAATTTGTAGGATAAAACGGGTGTAAAATGCCATTTTTACACCCGTCTAAAAAATTATATGATTATAGTTGCAATGCTATTTAAAATATAAATAGCATTCGGAAAGGTTGCAATGTTAAAATTCGATATTAAGAAACTGGCAGCAAATTGCCAGATGGTTAAAGTATGCCTTGAAAATAAAGGAAATGATGAAGATTTTTTAGAGAATCTTTATAATCCCAAAAACTTTGACTCTTTAAATATATTAAAAACGCTGTGTGAACTATCAAAGACACAGGTAGAAATAATGCTAACATATTTTATTAACGTAAGGGAGACGAATCCTGATTTTAATAAAATTAAAGAAAATATGAAGTTAGGTAAGTGTATAGGCTGTAATGATGCTGATTGTCCTTATGAATGTATATTTAAAAATATATTAGACAATCCTCTTACGCTTGCATTTAAAGAGAAAACAACTCCGATTGCATTTAAAAATTTTCCTTCAGAACATTTCCCCACAGTATTAGGAAATTACATAAATGAACTTTCAGAAGCAATGGTTGCACCTCCGCAATTTATTGGCACTGAACTTCTAGCATTATTGTCCGCATTATGCAGCAGGTTTGCATATTTGCAGGCAACACCTACATGGAGAATACCACTAACAGGTTATTATCTTGTAATTGGGGACGTATCAACAAAAAAATCTCCCACTATGAATGTAGTGCTTTCGCTGGTAAACGGGCATTTAAGAAAAGATGACAGGCTGATTGCAAATGACAGCACCGTAGAAGCTTTAGAACAATTATTATCAAAGCACAACAGTATACTTTTGCAGGCAGATGAAGCCGGTATTATGGAAACCCTCGGCGGATATACCAAAACAAATCATGCCAGTTCCTCTAAACTGCTTTCACTATATACCTGCAATCCATATCGTGTGGACAGAAAAGGACAACAGCCTGTATTTATTCAAGAACCAAAATTAACAATACTAGCAGGAGTGCAACCATCTGTTTTGACTCAATCAAGAAATTTAATGACAACAGGGATGTTGCAGCGGTTTATAATTACCTTTGCAGAACGCAATAAAAAATATAATGGTTTCTCACAGAAAAACCTCTCAACTGAACTACAAAATAATATGTCCAATCTAATTGAAGAACTGTACGAAAGAGGGCAGGAAGGGATTGTTGAGAAATTGACACTATCAAAAGAGGCATTACAGTCATTAAGTTTCTTACAGGATGAGCTATATACAGACATTGAAAATACTCAAAGTACGTCGTTACACGACTATTATGGCAAGTACAAGGAGCATGTTCTGAAAATTGCCGGATTATTTCATATCGTACGAATGGTAACTGAAGGAACGCAAGACACAGAAATTTCTAAAGAAACCTTTGAAATGGCTCAGGAGGTATCTTTTTATTATTGTAGTATTTCAAGGGATATCTTTCAAAACACAACTACCGAAAAGCCTATTGACACTGAAAAGGGGTACAGAGAACTCCTGAACAAATCACAGGATGGTACTTTTAACCCTACATTTCTGAATAAATGTGGTATAGGCGGCTGTGATGCAAGGAAAAACGGTTATACTGAACAATTTATTGATAGATTGCTTGAACAAAACAGATGTTTTGAAATCTTCAATCATGGTGGAAAAGGCAGGAAATTTATTATTATAAAGGAGTAAGTTTATTCTTACTCCTTTTTCTAAGTTACAAAAATTACAAAAAATACATAAATTCAAGTAAGGTACTTATTGGATTCAGGATTTAACAATACTTAATAACAGGTCTATAATCATTTTATAACCTGTTTTTTGTTATTTTTGTAGTTTTTGTATGTTTACGGCTCTATTATAGACCTGCGTTTATAAGAACCACTACGTTGACTTTCTCTTAGAGCGTCTATTTGAATCATAATGCTTTGAATATTAGATTTAGATAACCCGTATTGAAGTAATACACGCTCAACATCTTCGCTTTTACAATTGTTCATTTTTTGTACAGCATCAATTTTTCCCATAATCAACCCTGTAAACATATCTTCTGGTAATTCTAATGCAATAGCTAATTTAGCGAAATTAGCTAAAGAAGGGACACGCCCCCTATTGTTTATTAAATCAGAAATTACCCCAACACTAACTCCGGATTTTTCTGATAATTCTGCTACTGTAAGGTTCAATGCTTCTTTTTGCTCTTTTATCATTTTAGCAATTGCAATTAGCATTGAATCTATATTTATTTCTTTAGGATTATTCATCATAAAAATATTATATCATAATTTATTAAATATGCAATTTCGAATATTTTTAGAAATAATATTCGAAATTTAGTTGACAAGCAAATAAAAATGTGCTACTATAACTATATTCGCAATTGCGAATATACAAAAAGGAGACATTTAATGGAAAAATTTAAAATTATGAAACTAAAAGACTTTGCAAAAGAGTTAAAGACCCCTGAAAGTACTATAAGAACTTGGAAGCGAAGAGGCGACATCCCGGCAGAATGTTTTGTAGAAATTGCAGCAACTATTTTTATTAGGGTCGAGGTATTTCAGGATTGGATTGATGGCTCAAACAATAGGAGACAAACAATATGACAGTAAAACAACGAAAAAATGGCAAGTGGTATTGTCGATTTCAAGTTAATGGAGAACGCTTGCATTTGTTATGCCCTGGAGCGACAAACAAAAAAGATGCTGAACAAATTGAAAACGCATTTAAATATCGCTTGCAACAACAACAAAACGGAGTAATCTCCAAAGAAGAAAAGAAAATGACAGTTGATAAACTCTGTGACAAATATCTGGAATATTCTGAATTAAATAAAAAGAGTTATAAACAGGACAAATCCAGAGTTAAACAAATAAGGGAATTTTTCAAAAAATATAAGTACATAAATAACATAAAACTTGATGACATTGAACAATTCAAAAGATTCCTGCTTAATAAAGGTCTTAAAAAAGTGACGGTAAACAGGCATCTGGAAGTAATCAGTAAAATGTTCAATATAGCCATCTGCAATAAATGGGCGGTTGAAAACCCAATCAGGAATGTCAAGTTTAAGTTAAAGAACGATAACAATTTTAGATGTCTTACTATTGAAGAACAGAAACGATTATTTGAAGCCGTAAAAGGAACATATCTCGAAGGTATAATAATATTTGCCCTCAATACCGGTCTAAGGAAATCTGATATACTGCCTTTATTGTGGGAAGATATTAGGTCTTACGATGATAAAGTAATACACTTATATGTGCGTAAGACAAATAAATATGTAGATATGCCTTGCACTAAGATGTTGTATGAATTTATAGAATGCACTCCAAAAGATAAACGACATGGGGCAATATTTATTAATCCTTTAACAAAACAATTTCCCAAAGATATTAAGCGAGCCTGGAACACAGCCAAAAAGAAAGCTGGAATTGAAAATCTTAGATTTCATGACCTTAGACATACTGTTGCGACTCGTTTAGTTAATGCAGGAGTTCCACTTCCAACCGTTAAAAAGGTAATGACACACTCAGATATTGCAACAACCATGAGATATGTACATACGCCTGAGACAGAATTGTTTAAAGCTATGGAAGTTCTTAATTCATGTAATGAGGATTTAATTCAAAATGACTAATGGACACAGAATGGACACGGTAAATATTAAAAAACACCTGAACTTCAATCATAGTCAGGTGTTTAAATGGAGGAGGAGGTGGGATTCGAACCCACGGTACGCTCGTCACGTACGACGGTTTTCAAGACCGCTCCGATAAACCGCTCTGGCACTCCTCCAAATGTATTTATCAGATGTGATTTTATTGTATTATATCAAAAATTTTTGTCAATATGGTTTTTATTTAATAATTCATCAAGCTTACTAAAAAATCGCAATTGAACCTTTTTATAAAAAATAAGGAGGTTTTAAGATTTTCGTAAATTATTACCAGACATCGACTTTTTCCAGCGGCTCTTTCCTAATCCTGTAATTGCCTGCCTAATTCTTCCGCCAGCGACCTTCACCTAATTCAGCTCCAGTATGTAAGGGCACACTTCGTGTGCAAAAAAAAGCTATGTACTTGAGGTGCATAGCTGTTGATTAGGGATATGTGTATCTTAGTCTCTAAGGAGTATGGTTTTATATTAGCAAAGTACCCGGAAAATTAAATCATACATTTTTATGATGTTTCGAAATACGACTATGTAAAATAATGTAAATTTTTACTATTAAGGTAGCACAAAATGTTATTTTTAAGGTTTATAATCACAGTAAAAAAAGTTAAAACTACAGAGGTGCTATGCAAATATCATTAAACACTTATAAACCGTACACACAAAACTACAAGGCATTAAACCAAGCCAAACCCATGCAGAAACATAATGTCAATTTTACATCAGGATACGGCGCCGAAGAATTTAATGTTATAGATAACCCTGATTTAACACCGAGAAGCAACGGTGAAAGATGGCGCAATATTGCAAAAGCAATAAAAATGATGACCATTGACCATTATAAAGAAACACACGGAATTTTCCCGCAAAAGCCAAAACCGCTCTTTACAGAAGAGGAATTCAAAAAATACCGTGACTCCTTCTACGAAGGAACAGACGCGGAAGGTATGAATCCGGAAGATTTAGTTCCCGGCAACCCGTATGATAAATATGTAATAGACGATTATTCGCCGGCCAGCGATGTCGAAGACTAATTCAAACATTTTCATGCTATAATTCTGTTATTAACAGATTAACGAAGGGATAAAAATGTTTGACAGTTTAAGCGACAGACTACAAAGTATAATCAGCGGCACAAGAGACAAAGAACTAACGCAGGAAAATATGCACGAAGCCTTGCGGGAAATCCGTCGTGCGCTTCTTGAAGCAGATGTGAATTTGCGTGTTGTAAAATCTTTCATCTCAAATATACGCGACAAGGCTGAAGGCGAAAACATTGTCCAGGGCGTTGACCCGTCGCAGCAACTTGTGAAAATTGTTCATGATGAACTTGTCGAACTTTTGGGAAAAGAAAAGAAACCGCTTGAACTTCATAACAATCCTGCTTTGATTATGATGCTTGGCCTTCAAGGGTCAGGAAAAACCACATCAAGCGCAAAGCTTGCAGTTAAACTTAAAAAAGAAGGCAAAAAACCTCTTATTGCAGCCTGTGACGTTTACCGCCCCGCCGCAATAACCCAGCTTCAAACCCTCGGTAAAGAAACTGATACAGAAGTTTTCACAATTCCCGGCTCAAAAGATGTTCAGGAGATTGTTCAAAAAGCTATTGAACATGCGAAAAACAAGGGGTTTGATGTCTTAATTCTTGACACGGCCGGCCGTTTACAAATCGATACTGATATGATGGCGGAACTTCTTTTGATAGACAGAATTTTCCATCCTGATGAAAAACTTCTTGTAATCGACGCGATGACAGGTCAGGAAGCAGTTAATGTCGCCGAAAACTTCGACGCACAGCTGGAACTTACAGGCTTGGTGCTTACAAAACTCGATGGCGACAGCCGAGGCGGCTCTGCTTTGAGTGTAGCATACTGTACAGGCAAACCCATTAAATTAACCGGAACAGGAGAAAAACTTCATGCGTTAGAAGACTTTTATCCGGAACGCATGGCAACAAGAATTTTAGGAATGGGAGATATCGTCTCTCTTGTCGAACGCGCACAAGAAGTTTTTGACGAAAAGCAGGCAAAAGAACTTGAAGAAAAAATGGCAAAAGCCGAATTTTCATACAACGATTTTCTCGGGCTTCAAAAGCAGATGAAAATGTTCGGTTCAATGGGCAATCTTTTGGGAATGATACCGGGTTTAAAGATTAGCAAAGGCGACCGCGATATGATTTCACATGAAGGCGAAAAACAGTTTAAGCGGATGGAAGTATTCATTTCGTCAATGACTCCCGAAGAACGTAACAAGCCTGAGCTGATGAACACAAGCCGCAAAAAACGCATTGCAAAAGGCGCCGGAATGGATTTGGCCGAAGTTAACACATATATCAAGCAATTTGAACAAATGCGAATGATGATGAAGGGAATGCATGACATGAAAAGTATGTTTGGCAAAATGGGCGGCGGAATGCCTGCTATGGGCAAAGCCGGAAGCGGCGTTCCCGGATTGAATCCGAAAATGGGCAAGCATGCAATGAATAAAGCCCTCAAAATGATGCGACGGTTTAAGTAAATAAATTGAAAAATGTTAAAATGTAAAGAATAAATGCAAACGAAAAATTGGAAAGCTAATAAAAGAGTTAAAACCAAGCCGGAACATTAAATTAGCAAAGCTGTACTTGAAAGTGATCTTATAAAAGGCGGGTTAAGTGAAATAGTAAAATGTTTGCGGCAAATCAGATTTTCCAGCGTATTCGTTTATTAAATTTGTGATTAATATCCACCTTAAATCAAAGTGCTCTGATAATTGACTTGATGTTTTCGTCCGTAATCTTCAAAAGCGCAACCTGACGTGATGTATCGTCAAGCTCATTGTGGGCTTTCAAAACTTCAGCGGTTTTGACAATGATTGTCTGGTTGCTGCATTTCAGAAGTTCTCTTACTGCATACATATCGTGCGCAAAATCAAGTGCGGTGTAAACAAAAGGGCTATTTTCATTCAACTCCTGATTTACAAAGCAAAGAAGTTCTTTTTCATTGATGTGGCTTAAAAGCTTTTTAATGTCGAGAATTTCTTTTTTTGTTTCTTTGTCCTCATCGTAAAGATACTCATCATTTTCGGTAAGAGTTTCGAATTTTTCATGCGCATTCAAAAGCACAACTGCGGTTTTGCTGTCATCGGCGTGAACCATAAGCCTTTCAAAGATTTCGTATATCTCATAATCAAAAACAGACGAAAGCGGAATAATTTCCCCCAATCCGTTAATGATGTTGTTCAAAACCAGAAGTCCGTTTTCCAAATCGTTCTCTAAAATTGAGAAAATATCTTTGAGATACGGAATTTCAGCGGCGATATTTTCGGACATTGTGGAATTTCTCATTGTTTCGATAATAGGAGAAAGCGCACCTTGTCTGCCGTATGATGTGAGAAATTTAACAGCCTTTAACTTTTCAAATTCGTCTTCGGATTTAAGCTTTTCGAGCGCGTTCTGGTATGAAAATTCGTCTTTCATAGCGCCGAGCGCCGCTGCACAGTTTGAATTCAAAAACTCATCATCTGTTTGGGAATTTTTTCTCAAAAGTTCAATTGCCAGAGGGTCTTGAATGTATGTGAAGAATTTCGCACAGTAGGTTTTTTCGTCATTAGAACCGGCTTCAAAAATTTCGAGCATTCTGTCAGTCAAATCTTCGTCAGCATATTTTACGAGGGTAGAAATAATTACTTCCTCGTATGAGGGCGAATATATTTGCAGAAACGAAAGAATATTTTTGTAATTGGTTTCATTAATAGCGTTTGCAATCCTGTCGGAAACATTTTGCTTAACGAAATCAAAAAGGAAATCGTCTTTTGCAACGAGCGCCTTGAACATCTCAACGTCTGCCGTATTCACAAGATGACAGGCCGCGGCTTCAAAATCCTGTTTATTTTTGCCCGTAAGTTTTTTTATTAAATCTTCAACCATTTTCCCGCCTGCAAAAAGCTAGTCAAGATAGAACACGGTAATAACTTTGTGTCCTTCTTCAGCGTATTGAACCGCGTTGTGTAAAGTTTTACTTGTATGAGAAAGGAAACAGATTAACTGGTTGCAATCGTCGATAATTTCTCTGTTGCAGACGCGTGACGCATCGGCAAGCGTCATCATAGCGCGGTCAGCGTGTTCGATGATGTTTGGAACACCGATTAACTGGTCTTGAACATCGCTCGGCTGCTGGCCGATTGTTTGCGGAAGAATTACTTTTAATTTATCGGGATTAGCCTTCATTGCACCTCTGATAGCAGCGGCGTTTGTTCCTGAAGAACCGCCGGAAGTGATGATGGTGTTGCCCTGTCTTACAAGGGCTGTTGCAAGGGTTTCAATCATCTGTTGATGCGTAATCGGTAAGTTACGGCTTCCGATAATAGCAATTTTTTTGGCAGATTGTCTGATTGTTGCAAGTTCCTGAGCCAACTCGTCAACTGTATGCGGTGAATCCGCACTCACACTGTCCATATCATCCAACGGAACCATAATTGACGGCTGTTCATTATTTTTGTTGTCGTCAGAACCCATCACCATATTTTCTACGTCTGCCATTTTTCCTACTTTCTAAATAAATATACAATTGCAAATAATATTTTTTTCAAGTATGCTGATTATAACACAAAAATTTAATTTTGGGAATAGGGAGCATGGAAAATCTACTGGAAAATCTTAACAAAGAGCAGAAAGATGCTGTTCAAACAATCGCAGGACCCCTTTTAATACTGGCAGGCGCCGGCAGCGGCAAAACTAAAGTCTTAACAACACGTATTGCGTACCTGGTTCAAAGCGGCGTGCGTCCGAAAGACATTCTGGCCGTAACCTTCACAAACAAAGCCGCAAAAGAAATGAAAGAACGTCTTGGCAAAATTCTCGGCGAAAACACTGTTAAATACATGTGGGTCGGAACTTTCCACGGAATTTGCGGAAGAATTCTTCGCGAAAATATCGACAACTACAATTTCCAGTCAGGCAAAAAACTCGATAAAAATTTCACAATCTATGACGAAACTGATTCAAATGCCGTAATCAAGCAGGCTGTGAAAAAACTTAATCTGGACGACAAAGTTTATGCGCCGAAGCTTGTTAAATCAATTATTTCCAATGCAAAGAACAAAATGCAGGACGCATATACTTATGCAACTTTTGCGCGCGACTTCAAATCCCAGAAAATTGCCGCAATTTATGAAGAATACGAAAACACGCTCAATAACAATAACGCAATTGACTTTGACGACATGTTGATGCTGACCGTGAAACTTCTTGAACAAAATGCAAAAGTGCGTGAATATTATTACAACAGATTTAAACATATTCTGGTCGATGAGTATCAGGATACAAACCTTGCGCAGTATCGATTGGTTAAAATGCTTTATACAAACAATGCGGATTTCAACGCGGCGCCGACGGCCGACCAGTCAAGCGCAAGCGAGCAGGAAATCGCTTTTGCAAAACGTTCGCTTTGTGTTGTGGGCGATGTTGACCAGTCGATTTATAGCTGGCGCGGCGCTGATTACACTATTATTTTGAACTTCCAGAAAGACTTCAAAAATACAAAAGTTATCAAGCTTGAACAAAATTACCGCTCAACCGCAAATATTTTGAACGTGGCAAACGCGATTATCGAAAATAACACAGAGCGCGTTGACAAAGTTCTTTACTCAAACAAAGGCGAAGGCGAAAAAATAGATTACTTTGAGGCACAGGACGAGGCGGATGAGGCAAACTTTATCGTAAGCAAAATCAAACAGAATTCCGGCGGCGATTACAATCGTTACGCAATCCTTTACCGCACAAACTCGCAGTCACGTGCGCTTGAAGAAGCCTGCATGGCAGCAGCTGTGCCTTACAGAATTTACGGCGGCCTCAAATTCTACGACCGTAAAGAAATTAAGGACATAATCGCGTATTTGAGATTGATTTACAACACGGACGACAGCCAGAGTTTCCGCCGTATCGTGAATGTGCCCAAACGCGCAATCGGCGACACAACGGTTAAAAATCTTCAGGAATACGCTGACAAATTCGATATTTCACTTTTTGAAGCAGCGCAAAGAATTGATGAGAACAACGACATTCCGCCGCGTACACGTTCAAAAATTAAAGATTTTGCGGAATTGATTTTGAAATTCAAAGACGCTGTAAAAAACTACTCTTTGCAGGAATTCGTTACTCTCGTAATCGAAAAAACAGGTTATCTTGCAGAGTTGCAGGCGCAAAACACACCCGAAAGCGAAGCCGACATTGAAAACTTGCAGGAACTTGTTAACGTTGCCGGAGAATACGAACCAGAGGACATGGACAACATTCTTGGCGAATTCTTACAGCAGGTTGCGCTTGTTTCAGACACCGACAACCTTGACAATATCGCAAACAATGTTACTTTAATGACGCTTCACGCGGCAAAAGGTCTGGAATTTCCGGTGGTATTCCTTGCCGGCTGTGACGAGGGGATTTTTCCGCACCAGAGAACGCTCAATGTACCCTCTGAAATGGAAGAAGAACGCCGCTTGATGTATGTCGGTGTTACGCGCGCAGAAGAAAAGCTCTATCTGACTTCTGCAAAACGCCGCCAGATGTGGGGTGAATACAAATATTACAACCCGTCAAGATTTATAGAAGAAATTCCGCGCCAGCTTCTTGAAACAACTTCTTTTGAAGGTTCAACAAGCGGCTCTTCAACTTTCCAAAACGCAGTTTCAAAAGCGCGCACAGGTGAGTCTAAATACAACTATGCAGCCGCACAAGCTGACAGTTACGGCTATATCAAACCTTCATCCGGTTTTGGTAAAGGTTTTGTGGCACCGACCAAAGGCCTTGCCTCTGGCGGAAAATCAAATTCAGGAAGCAATTCACAACAGCACAAATCAAATTACGAATATTCACAGCCTCAGCGTACTCCGGCACGTACGATTTTAGTTAAAAATAAGACAAACAAAGCACGCGACGAAGAAAAAGTAAAAGAGTTTTTCAAAGACAACGCCATAAAGAGAATGCTTGAAGAACGCAACAAGCAGCGTGCCGAACAGGAGCAGAAAGAACAGGAAAAGACAGAACGCGAGCAAAGCGCACCGCTTGTCGAATATGTTTTCTCTGAAGGCGAACGGGTTTTCCACGACAAGCTGGGAATAGGCCACATAAAAGAGGTTACGCAAATCGGCGACAGCATGATGTACACAATAGACTTCGGCAAGCAAGGCATAAAAGCCATGGACGCTGCCTACGCCAAGCTCAAAAAATTCTAGCACACATAGTATGCTCTTGCATATTGGAGATGTTATACAGAATGCGCTTTTACAAAAATTATGTATATAAAGTTGTTTATTTATAAAAAATTGTCTTGATATATTAAATAATTAAAAAATTTAAATTTTGATGTTTTATCTGGACGCTTCAGGATTTATGAATTTCCACAATGGATTGACAAAAGCTTAAAATCGGTTAATAACGGAAATATAATTAATAAGCTATCTTGTTAATTTTCTTCACTTTTTATGCTAAAATTAAGAAAAGAGGGTTAAGTATGGAATTAACTGAAAAAACTTTAAGCAGTGAAATCGTTTTCGACGGCAAAATAATGACAGTTCGCAAAGATGAAATTGAACTACCAACAGGTCACAAATCAAGCCGTGAAGTTGTTGAGCATTCGGGCGGAGTCGTAATTCTGGCGATTTGCCAAAAAGATGAAGAAGGAAAAATCCTTATGGTAAAGCAATTCAGATATCCTCTTTCAGAGCCGCTTTTGGAGCTTCCTGCCGGCAAACTTGAAAAAGGTGAAGACCCCCTTGAAGCTGCAAAACGTGAACTTCATGAAGAAACAGGCTATGAAGCCGCAAAGTGGGAATATTTAGGATATATTTTCACATCCCCAGGCTACAGCAATGAAAAGCTTTACCTTTACAAAGCAACTGACTTGAACTTTGTCGGCGAATGCCCGGATGAAGGCGAAATACTTGTTGATTATCAATTCAGCGCCTCAGAAGTAAAAAAAATGATTAATTCAGGCGAAATTAGCGACGCCAAAACAATTTGTGCAGTTATGAGAGGGCTTTGCTAATGATTAAAATGATTGCAACCGATATCGATGGAACAATTTTAAAATGGAGTTATGACTACAGCCAGTGCGTAAAACAATGCATAAAAAGACTTGAAAACGCCGGCATAAAAGTTGTTCTTGTAACCGGCAGAATGCATTGTGCAGCCCTCGGGATTGCTAAAGAACTCGGGGTTACTACTCCGATTGTTTCTTATCAGGGAGGAATGATTAAAGAATTCTATAAATGCAATGATGTACTTTGCAGAAACGACATGGACCCTCACAGAGCAATGGAAATCATAGAATGGGCTAGGGAAAATGATGTTCATATAAATCTTTACATGGATGATGTGTTATATGTTGAACATGATACTGAAGTTGTCAGAAAATACACTGATGCAAGGTTTATTGACTATCATGTCTGTTCTTTTGATAATTTGGAGATTAAAAATGTAAATAAAATACTTGCAATTGACTTTGACAACCCTGAGCGCGTGACGGGCTGGGTTAACCAGTTGAGCCAAAAGTATCACGATTTATATGTAATAAAATCAACACCTTATTTTTGTGAAATCGCCGGACGAGAAGCTACAAAAGGAAATGCTGTTAAATTTTTACAAGACAAATGGGGTATTAAAAAAGAGGAAATACTTGCAATCGGCGACCAAGACAATGATATAGAACTTCTAAAAGCAGGTGGAATTGCCGTTGCTATGGGAAATGCAACTGATGAATTGAAAGCTTATGCAGATTACATTACTGACACAGTCGAAAATGACGGGTGGGTTAAAGCTGTAGAAAAGTTCTGCTTTGAAGACGATAAAAGTTCCATTTTCTCAAACAAAAACGAATAATTATTTTTTTTAAAGTCAAAAGGTCAAACTATTTTAAAAGATTAATTAAATCAGTATTTTTACCGTAAAAATCATCTACCCATTTTGCAAAACACTCATCAGCTACTGCTTTTTGTGAAGCAGCAAGCTGCTGCGGGGTGTATTTTGAAACACAAGCCCATGTTGCATTTTCGAGCTGTGTGCGGTTGAGCCGGCCTTTTAAAGACGCAACGTATTTTGAGGTCTTTGCCTGTGGAATACCGCGCTGCAAAAGAGTTTGCTCTAAAGAATAGAACATTCCGCCTTCAAACCCGTCATAAAAGGCTTTCTTCTCATACGCCGAGTACTCGACAGCTAATGCAGACCCGCTAAAAATAACCAACGCCACAAACGAAACTATAAACTTTTTCATAAAATCACCTGATATACTCTTAATTCAATACTTTTAATTATAACATATAGCTAAACAATCCGCAAGCCTGTTAAAAGCTTGCGGATTAAAATTAATAAGATAAAAATAACTTTATCCTTATATCTTATGCGTAATCAGTGCATAAATATCGTTGAAAATTACAAAAATCATAAGCGCAATAAGGAACATAAACCCGGCCGTGCCTATTTTTTCAATAGTTTCTTCATCAAGTGGTTTACCGCGGAGTTTTTCAATCAGAAGGAAAAGCACATGCCCGCCGTCAAGCGCCGGTATCGGAAGAAAGTTCACAATCGCCAAATCAAGTGAAATCAAAGCCGCAAGAAGAATTCCCGGGAAAATCCCCTCGTCTTTAATCTTGTCGCCGCCGATTTTCGTAATCAAAATAACGCCATGAAGGTCATTGAGCGGAACTTTGCCTGTAAATATCTGCTTCAAGCCGTAAAGAAGAAGATATGTGTTATCATAAAGATATTTGCTGCTGCCTTTGACAATTCCTTTGAAATCTTTTGTCGGAATTATTATCTCATCAGTGTTGTATTCAATACCGATAAGCCCGTCTTTGTTGGAATATAGAGGGTTTAATTTTATAATTTTACCATCACGTTCAACTGTAATATTGATTGGATGAACATTATCAGAAATCGCATAAGCAATATCATTTAGAGAAACATTTCCGTCTGAAATAAAATACTTTTTGCCTTCAATTTCATTACGAAGCTTTTGCTGCGCGTCGCTGAGATTAATCTGTTTGTCCTTAATCTTTTCAAGCCCCATTATCTGGTCTTTGCTAAGCGAAATTGCAGCCTCCGTACCAACCTGCGGAAGTTTAACCATAACGCCTTCAGGAATAATTTCGTCTTGTTTAAAAGCCGTGTTAAGTTGTTTTAGTTTTTCATAATTCTGCGCAATATAAACTTCCTCCGCTTTTCCGTCAAACTTTCTGCTTAATTTTGCATAAGCCACAAGTCCATACGGAGAAGTGATTTTTGAACCGTTGATTTCGATTATTTTATCGCCCGGTTTTAGACCTGAACTTGAGATATATTCATTTTTTTCAGTATCTAATTTTTTAACCGAAACGTCGTATTTGCCGCTGGGAAGCTGCCCCCACAATGCCGCGGTTAAAAACACCAGCACAAATGCCAGCACCACATTTGCAAACACACCGGCTGAAACTACAACCAAACGCTGATAAATCGGTCTGTTCATAAATCTGTCAGGAGAGTCGGCAGGAAGTTCTTCATCCTTTTCATCATCCGGAAACGCAACGTAACCGCCCAAAAGAAAAGCGTGAACAAGAACTTTGACATCTCCAACCTGACCTTCCCAGAGAGTAGGCCCTATCGGAAGCCCGAAACCAAACTTTGCAACCTTCATTTTGAAAAATTTAGCCGCAAGAAAGTGTCCGGCCTCATGAACCAGAATAAGTACACTCAAAAGAAGTATCATTATAATTATCGACATATTTCCCCTCGTCAGTTCTCTCTCTTAACTTTTAAATTATAGCATGGAAATAGGTTAAGTGAAAAGTGAAAAGTGAGAAGACCATTTTCTTTATGCTGTTAATGTGAAAGTTTAATGATATTCATATATAAAAAACAAATCTTATCGTCCTTACGATTTCCTAAAAACCGTAACGGACTTTTTACCTTTCACTTCTCACTTTTCACTTTTTATAATATAATAGAATCATGGACAAAATAAATTTAAATGAAATTAACCGGCTGGTTGTTGAAAAAAAATTCGAAGAAGCTAAAGCAGAGCTTCTTAAATATAACCTTGATGAAGAAAAAGAACTTGATGCACTGAAACTTTTGGGGCTTTGCAACGTGAACCTTGAAAATTACAAAGAAGGCAAAAGCAACTTTGAAACAGTTGTAAAATACGACCCTGAAGATGCCTCAAGCTGGTTTTACCTTGCAAACTGCTATGACAATCTTAATGACCTTCTTCATGCAAAATCCGCTTACCTCAAAGTGATTGAACTTAGAGAAAACTTCCTTGACGCATACAAAAATCTCTGCATTTTATATGTAAAAAGCGAAGAACAGCAAAATGCAATTGACCTTGCCAAAAAAGCACTGGAATTTGAAAAAGAAGACTACACGCTTTATTACATTATAGGAACCGCCTATATGTCTATGAAAAACTTTCAGGACAGCGTAAAATATCTTGAAAAAGCTATCGAACTAAATCCGGAGCATTCACAGCTTTATAACAACCTCGGAACCTCATATATCACAATCGGAAAACTTGACAAGGCTTACAAAAACTTCCTAAAAGCCAGTGAATTTGACCCGAACAATTCAATCACATATTTTAATATAGCCTCAATTCTTCAATTGAAAAATAAGCACAAAAAAGCTTGTGAATATTTTGAAAAAGCTTACGCAATCGACCCGGAAGACAGTTATCTTGTGGCACTTGCACTTTCTGAGACCAAATGCGGTAAATTAGACAGTGCAATAGCACATTACAAAACCCTTATCAGCCGTCATCCGGAAAAAGACATTTACCAGTACAATCTTGCCTGCTGCTACGAAATGAAGGAAGATTACAACTACGCAATCGGAATTTTAGCGCATCTTGTTATGCTTAACCCTAAATCCGTCTCAATGGCGCAAAAGCTTGCCGGTTTGTATCTCAAAACAGGAAAACCTGCAGCCGCAAAAGACATTTACGAAAAAATTCTTCTTCAAGGCAATGTGAATGAAGATTTGTATTACGATTTTGCTCACGTATGCCTTTTGATAAACGACACGGACAAAGCAGAAAAAATTCTTAAAAAAGTTATTGAATTAAACCCTGAACATGCACAATCACACAAGGATTTGGGCGTTATCTATTTAAGCAAAAGACTTTTTGACTATGCAAAAGACGAGTTTGAAACTGCTTACAAACTTGCGCCGGAGAACTTTTCAATAGCTTTTGAATATGCAAATTATCTTCATGCAACAACGGAATTTGAGAAAGCTGACAAAATGTATGCAAAAGCACTCGAGCTTGAGCCGGAAAACCGCGATGTTCTAGCATTTTCCGCACTTAACAAACTTCATACAAAAGATTTTGACAACGCTTTAGAACAAATCAACAAAGCAGTCGCCCATTCTGTTCACAACGGATTTTTGCTATACATAGCCGGAAAAGTCCGATTTGCAATGAAAGATTTTGAAGGCGCAAAAGACTTCCTGATAAAATCCTATGAGCTCGAACAGGTCGAAGATGTGGAAAACCTTCTTGGCTTCTGCTACTTTGAACTCGGCAACTTTGCACAGGCAAACGTGATTTTCGAAAACCTTCTCAAAACAAATCCCGGCAATATAAATCTTTTGCTGAACCGCGCAAAATGTCTTGAAAATATGGGTGATAACACGTCTGCACTTCAGGCTTTAGAAAAACTTGTGGAGATTTTCCCTGATTGCGAAGAAGCTCATGAAATGATAAGAAGACTTTCTTAACGCATTTTGATTTTGTTTTTCAGACTATTAACTTTTGTAACAATATTCCTTTCATGGTTTAAAGTTTAACGGCAGAAATACCGTTAACCATAACAAAGAAATGTTACTAAGCTTAACTGAAAGGAAATCGGGCAGCAAATGGGATTGGCAGCATCACAAGCAAGATTTTTAGCCATAACCGCAAGAAAGGCAAACTGTGAATTTCAATCTATGCAGATTGCACAGGAAAAGCTGTCGACTACCCGCGAGCTTGAAAGAGCAACCGAAGAATATCAAAGTTCCTTAAATAAAACAAAACTAGTCTGGGATCCGGACGGAAGCGGCGAAAACGCATTTGATTTAAGCTATGACTTAATGATGCGTCCTTCTGCTGTAAATAATTATACCCCATATCTTATGACAACAAGGGACGGAAGAATTGTTCTTGACAGTAAAATGGCTGCTGCGGCACGTCAAGCCGGTATTCCAGAAGGTGGTTGCGAACGAAGCGCAGAACTATATGAAAAATTTCTTAATCAAATGGTTAAAAATGGCGGCATGAGTGAAACTTCTGCTGCAGTATGTAAATCAATGGACTATGAGAAAGATTTCAAAAATGTTGGTTTAGGCGGTCCAATGCTTGACAAAACTCAAGCTTCTGAAATGGGTATCAATGACCTGATTGCCTATATTGACAATACTATTTCAAAATCCGGCACCGGTGCTGAAAAAGAATTAGCCGATGCTTTACAGTTTGAATTCGGTGTTGATGAAAAGGGTAATTCAACTCTTGATTTACAAACTGTAATTAAAGATAAAGGTTATTCTAATTCAAACTACTTTGTCGTCAACAACAATAAAACAACAGATACAAACTTTACTTTCTCAGACTTATTAACAAGCGATATCACCTTTGCAAGAACAGGCAATAAAAACTCTACAAAATGGTGGAAAAAAGTTCTTGCAGGTATTATGTCAGCTTTCACCGGCGGCTTTGCATTTATGACATACGGTGGTCTTAAAGGCCTTTTAGGCGTTGACAAGGGCGGATATCCGGAAGGTTATACCGAAGCAGATATTGCTTTATTAGAATTTTTAGACCAAATGTTTACTGCCTTCTACGAGCTTATAGATGTTGAAAGCGGAGGCGAAACAGCTGAACAAGCATTCCAATACGCAATTCAGGAAACTCTTGCCCTACTAGCCGGATGTAAAGATTTAGGAAGCCGAAATCATTCAACTGATGCATTTAATGATGCAGTAAATGAAGCAGATAATTACAACGGTTGGGTCCAAAAAAATGCAAATAAAGATAAAAACTATGGCACACAAGCTATTAGTTTATCTAACCTTACTGAATCCTTTATGACTTTGTATGCGCAAGGTATTAATGGATATGATGACACATATTATATTAATAAACCAAGTAAAAAATCTAATTATGTAACAGACGATCCTTATTACATGTGGACTGTAAAAAATCCTAACGCAAACACTGCTATGGACATGTATATTAACGAGTTCTACAGTGCCTTGTTCAACAATATCTGCCAGAGCGGATGGACTGAAGACGCGCAGATTGATGACAATGAATACCTTGGAAATACTTTAAAAAATGCGAGATACTTTATTGCCTCCTTAAGTACGGACAACTATTATTATCAAGACAAATATATGGATAATTCCTATGTTGTTGAAGTAACAGATGAAGATGCAATCACTCAGGCTGAACTTGCTTATACACAGAAAAAAAGTAAACTTAATTACAAAGAAGAAAGACTTGAACTTGACATGAAGCAGCTTGACCTTGAAATCTCATCACTAACAACCGAATATGATACCGTCAAAAACCTCATAAACAACAACGTGGAAAAAACCTTCACAATGTTCAATTCATAAAAAAGGCGAAATCAAAAGTTACATCTTTTTTATTTTAAACCTCTTTATAAGTTTTAAAATGTGTTTTGCAGACTTCAGAAAGCCTTTCGCGGCCATATTTAGAGATAAAGTCTTTTGCCGCATCTTTAACCTGTGCAGCACAGCCTTTCGGGAATTTCACACCGAATTCAGCCTCCATTGCGGCAATCTTATGTACAAAAGCCGCTCTTGCAAGGATTGAAGCCGCCGCAACAGCAATATCGCTTTCTGCCCTTACCATTTGTTCTAAACGTATTGACTGGCCTTTCTTCATCAACGCGGATTTAATCAGTCCTTCGTCGCCAAACTGGTCTGAAAGAGCATATTCACATTCTTTTTTTTCAAGAATATTTTCAATCGCACGCGCATGTCCCCAGGCAAGAAGTCTGTTAAGATTTTTAATGTTGGAATAAAGTTCGTTATATCTTTTGTTTGAAATTACAATAACCGTATGCTCCGCATTTGCCTTAATTTTTGGCTCAAGTTCCAGAATTTTCTTGTCAGAAATCTTTTTACTGTCTTTAATCCCCAGTTTCAGGAATAACTCAGACCCGCGCTCATCAACAAGCACACCTGCAACACAAAGCGGCCCGAAAAAATCTCCTTTTCCGGATTCATCAACTCCAATATGAGGTATAAAATCAAATTCATTCATTAATGTAAACTCTCCGGAACTGCCATTGGTATAGGAACTGGAGCTTTGGGCACCTGCTGCTGCACTGGCTGAGGTACAGGTTGTGGTTTTACAGATTCTGTTTGTGATTGTTTGAAGTTTTTAACAACATCAGAAGGAGTTACTGCCGGTTGAATATTCTCCTGCTGCGGCTGAGCTGGTTGTTCTGCAGGTTTTTGACTTTCAACATTTTCTTCCTCAGCTTTCGGTTCTTCACGTTTAACTTCTCCGCCGGCTTTATAAGGCTTAAGTTCAACGTCTGGATAATCAAAATCTGCATTCTTATATGGTTCAGTTGCAACCTTCATTATATCACGCCAAATTAAAGCCGGAACTGTTCCGCCCTGAACTGATTTGAAGTTGTCTGTGTTGTCATCGTTTCCAACCCATACGCCTGTAACGACATTAGGTGTATATCCGATAAAGCTTGCATCTTTGTAGTCATCTGTTGTTCCGGTTTTACCGGCGGCAGGCTTGCCTATATTTGCAGCGGCACCGGTTCCGCTTTTGATTACGTTTTTAAGCATCGCAGTCATAACAGCGGCTGTATTATAACTTAACTGATGGGAAGCTTTTGCTTTCGGGGCACGGTACACAACTTTTCCGCGCGAAGTTTCAACGCTTTCGATTGCATAAGGCTGGACGACATAACCGCCATTTGCAAAAGCACCGTAAGCTCTTGTAATTTCATATAATTTAGTTCCGTTTGAACCGAGTGCGATTGTATAATCGTATTCAAGCGGAGTTGAAATTCCAAGAACTCTTGCAAGCTGGATTACAGAGCGGACTCCGACTTCTTTAATCATTCTTGCGGCACAAACATTTGAAGAAAGCATTAATGCTTTATAAACAGGAATTTTACCTCTGTATTTGTTGCCGTAATTTCTAGGCGACCAGTCGCCAAGTGTAACTGGTGAATCGTCAATCAAATCATTCGGGTTGATACCTTTTTCAATAGCCGCCGCGTAGACAAAAGGTTTAAATGCAGACCCGGGAGGTCTTACGGCCTGAACGCGGTCGAATTGACTTTTTGTATAATCTTTCCCGCCAGCATAGGCCAAAATTCTTCCGTCAATCGGGCTGAAAGAGAAAACCGCCGCCTGTTGATTATTACCTTTTAGGCCGTAAGCGTTAAGGTTTTTGATAATTGCTTCGTTTGCTTTTTGCTGGGTTTTGAAATCAAGTGTTGTTACAACTTTATAACCGCCTTGTGAAATATCTGTGTCGTCAAATCCGAGTTTTTCAAGTTCAGCCATAACCAAATCACAGAAATAAGGCGCTTTATTTGTTGTGTAATAACGCGGCATTGTACTTAGTTTAACTTTTGCTTCTTTGGCTTTTTCGTACTGGTCTTTGTCAATATAACCCATTTTGTACATTCTTAAAAGCACCTGGTTACGTCGTTTTATAGCCAAATCAAGATTGTTGAACGGCGAGTAAACCGATGGCGCCTGCGGAAGACCTGCAATCAGAGCAAGTTCCGGCAAGGTAAGGTTTTTAAGTTTTTTGTTGAAATAAATTTCAGCCGCGCCCTCAACGCCGTACGCGCCGGAGCCAAGGTAAACGTTATTCATATACATTTCCAAAATCTGTTCTTTAGAAATAGTTTTTTCAATTCTTGCTGCGATAACAAGTTCTTTTAACTTTCTATCAAAGGTTTTTTCATTTGAAAGGAACAGAATTCTTGCAAGCTGCTGTGTAATTGTGCTTGCACCCTGAACAAACTTTCTTGCCAGAAGGTTTTGGACAGTTGAGCGCGCAAGCCCGTAAATATCATAACCGTGGTGTTTATAAAAATTCTTATCTTCAGTAGCAATTAGGGCGTTAATAAAATCCTGCGGAACTTCTTTAATATCAACACGCGAATATGTGTATGCAGTAAAGGTTTTGATAATTTCGCCGTCATGTGCGTGGAATTTAGTTACAATATTGGGTTTAAATCCGTCAAGATTATTGATTGGCGGAAGGGATGAAAGATAAAGGTTAAAAGACACTCCTGCTGCCAGAACAAACGCTATGCCTAGAATTAAAGTTATTCTGACACTTCTCAGAAATCCGTTTTCTTTTTTGATAATATTTCTTTTTGCTGCCGCCTTATCTGAATTTGAGCGTTTTATCCTTACCATTTGTATAAATTATCCCTTCTTATTAACTTATAGAATTTTAGTATAAAATTAATATATAAGCAAGTTTTGCAACAATTTAGGTTATAATACTGTTATGTTTGACTTTATATTTTCGATAATCAACGAAATCCGCTCATATTTTGTGCCTGAGAAAACCGTTTATGAAGTAACCGGCGAATGCAAAAAATGCGGCAAATGCTGTAATTACATGTACAGCGTTGACACTTACACTGAAAAAGAATTCAAAATTATGCAGTTTTTATTTCCGAAATACAGAAGGTTTTACATTAAGGGCAAGGATGAATTCGGAAACTTCATATTTGCCTGCAAACTTGTAACTCCGGAAGGCTTATGTTCGGATTACAAAAGGCGTCCTGCCATGTGCAGGAATTACCCGGCAAAAAGGATTTACTTTCCGGGAAAACTTCATGAAGGCTGCGGATACAAAGTCAATATCAAAAAATTTGAAGATTATTTATCTGACAGAATGCAAAAATAAGTTATAAAATTGCAAGTTTACAATTTGCCATAAAAAATTTTTTATATAAAAATATTTTTATGAAACAAATTCCTGAAAAAGCAAAAAACGAACTTGATAAACTTTTACAAGGCAACAAAAACTTTGTAAACGGCACTCCGACTGCGAAAAACATGTGTCTTGAAACCTTAAAAAAATACGCGTTTCATCAGGAACCTTATGCGGTTGTGTTGACCTGTTCGGATTCGCGTGTGGTGCCGGAAATAATTTTTGACTGCGGAATAGGAGAACTGTTTGTTGTACGCGTTGCAGGAATGACGACAGGGCCGAATGTTGTTGAAAGCGTTGAATATGCCGTCAAAAAACTTCAAGTTCCGCTTTTAATCCTTTTAGGCCATGATGACTGCGGCGTTATGAAATATGCAAAAGAACATTATCCGGAACCAATGAGGGAATTTTCATCAATTTTAAAATGTGTTTATCCGGTTTTGGACAAAAAGGAAGATATTTCCTGCCACAACTTTTTTGCGCAGGAGCATACGCGCTGGGTTGAAGATTATTTAATGAAGCACTCGGTGATAACAAACGAAGCTGTCAAAAACGGAGATTTATACATTGCAAAATGCCACTTTGACCATTCAACAGGCCTTGTGGAATTGATATAAAGCGAGCCGCATGCAGCGTACTCCCTTTAAAAATGTCATTGTTTTGGAAGATTTTTGAAATAATCTTTATCAGTAAGCGCCCTGTAAGTACAACCTGCTCCATTATATTGTTCATTGGACGAAACTGAACAGTATTTTGTTTCATCTTGATAATCTGAGCCTTTCACACCCATAGGAATAAGCATTCCTTTTTTATCAATCTGAAACATAAACAAATCATGCCCAAAGCGGTTAGGATTTTTGTTTAAGCCGTTTACATCAACACTAATATACATTCTGTTAAGATGGACAGGATTTTCAACTAAAACAAGGCTTCCGTCGTTAAGCACGAACTGACCGTCATCAAAATACCCTGTGGATGTAATTAACTCACCCGAATATGTTCTGTAAACAGTGTTTCCCGAGCCAAACTTAAGGCATTTAGAATGGCCGGCCATACCTTCAGGATTTCTAAAATTACCGCAATCATCTATAACATTCAAATATTTCTTTAATATGTCGTTAAGAATTATTTCTTTTTCAGGCAGAACTCTTTCGCCAGTTTCGGCCTGATACATATTCAACGCCTGCCCCAAAACCGAATAACTCCGTTTTAAGCCGGCCTCAAGCTGTTTATTACGGCTGTTGTTAATTACTGCTGGCAGAGTCATTGCAGCGACAATCCCGATTACCCCTAGAGTAATAAGGACTTCTGATAATGTAAATGCTTTTTTCACATTGACCTCAAGTTTGGTATTTATATTATATATTTTATTAATATATTGGTCAATAAGAAAAAAGATTTTGGGTTGACTGCTTACAGGAGCACTATTTGCAGCTGCCCCC
>ERZ780157.439-NODE-439-length-55856-cov-12.047114_pt1 | contig 55856 bp, 54 predicted proteins | sample MGYA00511169_ERZ780157 | MGnify/ENA primary metagenome ERZ780157 (study PRJEB29588, sample SAMEA1965149) | human gut metagenome | biome: human gut; feature: human-associated habitat; material: faeces | place: Denmark | collected 2008/2010 ...
GGCAGCTGCCGGAGCGGTGCGTAAGCCGTAAGGCGGGAATTATGCGGTGTTGCCATAGATACATTCCGGAGATGACTTCCCTGTTCCCCATCGCGCGGGCATTGCACATGTCATTGGACGATTTGTGTTTTTGGGGTTCTGCTGCGGATGGTCGGGACACTATTCACGACTTACAAAGTATCGTTTCAACTTGCTCTCCCTATGAGGCTGAAATGTTGCTTGTTGTCAGCCGCGCTGTGCTGTCTGTTATGCGAGGCGGTTCTACAAAGGATGCGGTGAACCCCAACAAAGAACCCGCATTGGCAAAATAACCCCTAAAACAAAAAAGGAGCCTGCATTCAAGTCCGTCTGGACTTCAGAATGCAGGCTCCTTTTTGGCTCTAAGCTTCTGGGGTTTCGATTTTCAATTTATTACCTACTACACTGATGACTACCTCTTTTTTGCACCGTGAACAATATAACGGAAAATGAAGCAGCACCATTTCCGGCAAAATACGAATTTTTGTTTTTCTGCCGCACAATGGGCAGATCAGCCAATTCCCCATTTGGATTTCCTCCCCTATGGATTTTACAGCAATGCGCGCACTTCGTCCACCCATGTGTCGATTGCGGACTGGGGTGTGACGAGCTGGGGGCCGCCGGTGGAATCAAAGCGGAATTCCCGTTCCTGTGCAAACGAGGCACCACGACAGACGGCGCGCATATCGCGCAGGACGGTGCCCGGCCAACCGCCGTTTGTCATGAACGGGGCAACCGTTTTGCCGTGCCAGCTGTTGCTGTGCAAAAATGTCTTTACGGCTGGGGCCATCGTATACCACCATGTGGGTGTGCCAACGGCGATGATGTCATAGTCCTGCACATCGTAGGGCGTCGGGCGGATCGGCGGCTCATATCCGGTATTTACTTCGTCCTGACCTTGGCGTACCACCGCATTGTGGGTGCCTTGGTAGGGCTGTACGGTTTCAATGCGCACGATGTCCGCGCCGGTGGCAGTTTGCAGCTGCTCGGCAATGCGCTTGGTATTGCCGTTCGACCATGAATAATAGACGATCAGCATCTTTTTCATTGCGAAGTTCCTTTCTCGTGGAGGCCAAAAAGCCAGCCCATCGTGGTTTCATCGTGGGCAAATGCTCCACCGCCCGCGTGCTGATCGGTGAAGCCGTATTCCGTAAAGAACTGCTGGCCGCGCACATCCAGCACCACCAAGCGGTCGATTTCTTCCTGCGTTTTGCCGCGTAACTTATAAATTTCGCACAACTCGGCATACGCCTGCCGCAATGGGCCGGAGCCATAATAGCTATCGTTATCCCCCACACCCATGTAAACAGGCGTTTCGGCATCGGCCAGTACATTCAAATCGCCGTCCCATTGGGTAGCCAGTGCCAGATACGCCGTGTACAGATCCGGGTGCAGCCCCATGACAATCGAGCCTGCCTCCCCGCCGCCGGAGTACCCCTCCAGATAGACGCGGGCGGGGTCAATGTTATAGGTTTGTAAAAAATATTCGGTCAAGGCGATGGTCTGCTCCGCCGAGGTCTCGCCCCAATCGTTGAGCTGGGGCGAAATGATAATCATATCCGGCACATAGTTCTGCGCGGTAAAGGCAAATTCTTCCCAGTGCAGATTCTCGCCCACGCCTTGAAAGTACAGCCCCTCCCAGCCGGGCAGCGAAACAAACAGCGCATAAGGCCGGTTGCCATCGTAGTCGGCGGGAATGTAGCTGCTGAAATGAATATCACCATTTGCGGCAGAGCGCAGCACATTGTCATGAACAAAGCCGCGATCCTCTACCGTGCCGGGTGTGACGGTCTCGGCGGTTGCTTCTGTCGTTGGCTGCGGCGTTGCAGTCGGTGTTGGACTCTCGGTGGGTGTCGGCGTTGCGGTGGGCTGTGCGGCGCAGCCCGCCAGCAGCACCGCGCAAAGCAGCAATGCACCCCATTTTCGGAAATTTGCCATTGGTATTTCTCCTATTGGCCGGGTTTGCGATGCACACCCTGTGCAGCCCCGGCAAGGATGTAGCCCACAAAGGCAACCAGCACCATAATGCACAGGTAGTCGAGATAAAAGAAAATCAGCGGTTTCTCAAAATCAAAATAGACAAAGTGGGTGCGCAGGAAAAGATAGTCCGGCAAACTACGGCGGAAAAAGGCAAAGATACCGTAGACGCTGACAGCCAACACCCCTATCGCCAGCGGTTTACCGTGCTTTTTCAGTGTCGGGTATCCGCGCTGCATGGTCGCTATGACCATGCGCCAGTTTACGCCAAGGTGCAGCGCCATGCACATAAAGCCCCAGTAGGCCGACAGCAGATGCAGCGTGCGGCCAAAGGCGGCGTTGCCCACGGCGGGCAGAAACGCAAACACCGTGCGGGAAATGATGACCGCACTGACCATCGCCCCTATCATGCACAGGCAGACAAGTCCTGCTGTGACAGTCTGTAAAATGCGGAACGCCGTGTACCGCCCGTGCCGCAGCCCTGCCAGCCAGTGGCAGTTGAACCAGTGGTGCAGGATGAACAGCACAAACATCCCCATACCGATCCACTCATGCGCCTGTTCCCCGATGAGGGAATAGGACATGAGCAGCATCAGGCAGAGCGTCATAGCAGCATCCACCCATATTTTTATTGTCTGGTTTTTCATGGTTTATCGGATAAAGTTTGTAAAAATCATCGGCTCCTGCTGCGGAGCAGTCAGACCGGATTTTTCGGCAATGTCTTTGCAGTGCAGCAGATACGCCATGTTGTTGCCCAGCACACGCATGGTCTGCAAGCCCTCAGCATCCTGCTTGACCTGCTCCGGTGCGGCACCGTGAACCATGTTCCAGTAGCGGGAGGTCACAATGGGCATCTGCATCAGACCGAAATATTTGTTCATCTGGTCCCATGTGGCGGTAGTGCCTGCACGGCGAGCCGAGATGACCGCGGCGGCGGGCTTGAGCAGGAAGCGATTCGTGCCTGCGTTCAGGTCGGCGTAGAAAACACGGTCCAAGAACGAGGTGATTGCGCCGCAGGCACCGCCCCAATGCACGGGCGTGCCAAACACAAAGCCGTCATAATCTCCGGCAAGGTTCAAAAACTCGTCCACGGTATCATCTGCAAAAACGCACTTGCCGGTTTTGGCGCATGCGTGGCAGCCGATGCAGCCACGGATAGACTTGTTGCCAATCCAGAACATATCGGTATCGATGCCGTTGTCGTTCAGCGCTTGGGAAACTTCACACAGGGCGGTGTAGGTACAGCCCTTCTGGTGCGGGCTGCCATTTGTCAGTAAAACTTTCATTGTGATTGCTCCTTTTTATTGCATCGTAAATCCAATGTCGGTCAGCCATGCGTCAATATCGCTCTTGGCGTCCGGCACTTGGCTTTCATGGACGGTGAACGCATCGGTAACAACGGTGGCGTTGGGTTCCAATTCTTGAATGGTCTGCACCGTGCGGGACAGACGGCTGCCGTTGTGGGTGTTGAACGGGATGATGGTCTTGCCAGAGAGGTCATACTCGTCAAAGAAAGAGTAGACCGGCATCGGCAGATCGCCCCACCAGTTGGGATAACCGATGAAGATGGTATCGTAGTCGTCAAGGTTGTCGATGTGGTCAGCTAACTCTGGGCGAGCGTTGGCAGCCTGCTCCTGCGCTGCTTGGTCGATCACCTCGTTGATGCCCACCGGGTAAGTCTCCACCGTGCGGATGGAGAAAAGGTCACCGCCCACATCGTCTTGAATAAAGTCCGCCAGTGCGCGAACGCGCCCGATGGCAGTACCCTCCACCGTGCTGTAACTGGCCGAGGCCACGGCATCCACGCCGCTGTTTTCAGCGGCGGTGAAGTAGGCAATCAAAATTTTGCTGGCTGTTGGCTCGGCGGCGGTATTCTCGCTGTCCGCCGGGGCTTCGGTGGGCTGCGGGGCAGCGGTTGCGGTGGGTGCGGCGGCACTGCTGCTCGCCGCGCCGCGCGGGGTGCAAGCCGTCAGCACCAACGCCCCGGCTGCCAGCAGTACGGCAAAAGTCTGTTTCAGTTTCATGGAAATACCTCCTTTGTCTCTATTATAAATTTTCTTTGGTAGAATGAGAATTTTCTCTTGGTTTTGCAGTATTAACCTGTGGGTTGGCTGGCATTCCAGAAAAAGCACAGCCCGTTGTAGGTGTACTCATCACACGCTGTCGCGTTATGCTCGTAGCCCTCATGCTCCCGGAACGAAAGGTTGCCGCCGAGTTCAGAATCCGCCAGCGTGAAGAAGCCGTCAGAATCCCCTGCCATTGTCATGATCTGCGCTTTAAACGCCCTGTAAGCGAAGTCATTTGTGCCGGAGGCTGCAAAGATAAAGAAATCCTGTGGGCCATACCCCTGCGCTTTGGCAAGGCTCGCCATGTAGCTGCCATCTAAAGAATAGCTGCCACTCATCGGCATAAAATAGCGGAAGTAGTCCAGCGCATAGCGGAAAGTTGCCCATGTGTTGACGGACCCCATCGAGAAACCGCCAAAGCCGCGATGGTCGCGGGATGCCCGCAATCCCTGCGGAGTTGTATCCTGCGCGTAGGTGCTGTACTTGCTTTCCACGGCGGGAATCAAGTCGTTGACCAGCTCGTTGTGGAACCGGTCGGTAAGCTGCACGGCAAGGCTGTAATTGCCGCTGTCCTGCGGACTGGTATTGTTGTAAGTCGGCATAACAAGGATCATCGGCTGCATTTTACCGTCTTGTATGGCGTGGTCGATGACATTTTTGAAGCTGCCGGGGTCATCCGCGGTACCCATCAAGGTCGTTTCATCGCTCCACCCGCCGTGACTCAAATAAAAGACGTTGTAGGGTTTTGTATCGTCATAGCCGTAAGGCAGGTAGACCCACGCCTCTTTCGTCAGCCTTTGCGTGTGTTCAGCGTAGGTGAACGATTCCCATGTATCATAGGTAAGCTTTTCGAGTTTTCCCTGCTGCTCGGCCGGGGTGCGGTAGCCGTCCGGGATGGACTGCAATTCTGCGGGGATCGTGCCGCTTTCCGCAGTCTGTGCCGGGGCGTTCTCAGCCTTTTCAATCGTGACAGCGCCGCCGTAATCCTCAAAAACTTCCACCGAGGATGTGATTTTTCCGATGGTTGTAACCGGCACGATGGTTTCCAGCAAATCGTCATTGTAGAAAATCGCCACCGAGGGGCCGTTATCCCAGTAGGCCAGCCCTCCCAATTCATAACTGCGGGTATGTGCTGCGGCATCTGGCAGCGGGTCGTCCAGGTCAAAGGCTTTGGCAAAGTTTTCTGCCGGGTCCCACAGCGAGACGGTCAACGGCAGGCGCTCTGCCAGTGCGCGGGCAGTCTCATTATCAAACAGGACACCGTCCAGCACAGTGTCTCCCGCTGTAATCGTGATATTTTCAAGAATCGATTCCTGCTCCGGTGTGGACATAGGATGGCCGGGTTCACCGCCGCCTGCGGCTGCCCCGCAGCCAACCAAAAATAGAGCCGCTAAGGCGATAAAATAGATTGGACGCATGAAAGATTCCTTTCGATTACACGAAAAGCCCCGAACGAGCCGGGGCTTTTCGTGTGTATTAGAAAAATGCTTGTATGGAGAATGGTTATTTCAGTTCGCTGCCGACAGCGAAAGCCTTGCCCACGGTCTTGCCCAGCACACGGTAGCTGCGCTCCACAGGGTCATAGCTCAGAACCTGCATGAGATCGGCGCTGATTTGACCGTTTTCATCCAGTGCGGATTCATCGGCACTGATGTTGACGATCTGGCCGACAATGTTGCCGTCCGCCGTCTTTTTAACAAAGCTGCATTCCAGTGCAACAGGCAGTTCCTGAATGACCGGGGCGTTGACAAACTCACTCTTTTTCGTGGTAAAGCCCGCCTTTTCCATCTTGTCCGGCGTGTTGTTGGCGGAGACAAGGCCCACATAATCGCAGGGCTTCATCTGCGGCAGTGTACCGAAGCTGACGGTAAACGCGCCGTTTTTGAGGATGTTCTGGGTGGTCTTGTGACCCGCGCTCAAGCAGAGGATGACCTGATCGGCATCGTACAGACCGCCCCATGCGGCGTTCATGGCATTGGCGTTGCCGTCGCCGTCATAGCTGCCCACGATTAGCACTGGCAGCGGGAAAAAGTATGGATTCGTACCAAAATTTTTACGCATGAGAAAAACTCCTTTACAGGCCCAACGTGTCAAGCCAGCTTTGAATATCGTCTGCGGTGGTGGAGGAGAAGAACCGCTGGCCGTCCAGCCAGTCGCCGGTGCCTGCCAGTTTAGCAAGGTCGGTGCCGCTGTCACCCATGCCGGAACTGGCAGCAGTGGCAAACGGGATGACGGTCTTGCCGGTAAAATCATTGGCGGTCACAAAACCGTTCATCGACCACGCGGCACCGCCCCACCAGATGGGATAGCCGATGAATACGGTGCCGTAGCTGTCCCAGTCGGGAACCTCGGTGGAAACCAGCGCCACATCCCGCAGGGATTCATCGTCATGTTCGCGGGAGACGCGGCTGTTTTTGTCGGAATAGTTGAGGTCAGCGGTGGTGTACGGTTCGGCAGGCTCGACTTCGAACAGGTCTGCGCCGATGGCATCGGCAATCAACTGGGCAACACGCTCGGTGGTACCGGTGGCGGAGTAGTAAACGACCAGCGCCTTACCGTCTGTGGTGGTTTCTTCGGTGGAGTCTACGGTTTCGCTCGTTTCGGATTCTGCCGGGGCAGATTGCTCGGTCGGTGCCGGGGTGGGTTCGGTGGTCGGCGTAGGCGTGGCGGTGGCAGAAGATGCACTGCTGCCGCAGGCAGCCAAACTGACAGCCAGCACGGCGGCGGTCAAAAGAGAAAAAAGGCGTTTCATAAAAAGCAGCTCACTTTTGTTTGTCAACCGGCGGAACCATCAAGGCGTAGGCAGCCAGCTTGGCGGCGTTGGCCTCATAGTAACGCTTATTCTTGTTCAACGCGGCAATCTGCTGCATTTCCTCGTCCGTCAGGGCGAAGTCGTAAATATTGAAGTTGTCGCGAATGTGATCAGGATTCTTGGAGCCGGGGATGACGATGTTGCCCGCCTGCACGTGCCAGCGCAGGATGATCTGGGCATTACTCTTATCGTACTTGGCAGCAAGACTCGTGAACAGTGGCTCATTCAGTAGGGCTTTGTCGGCGTGGCCCAGCGGATACCATGCCTGAATGACCATGCCATGCGCTTTCAAATATGCCTTGAGTTCCGGCTCTTGGTTGTAAGGGTGAACCTCGGTCTGCAAAACTGTGGGCTGCACCTCGCAGATGGAGAAGATTTTTTCCATCTGTTTAATGTTGAAATTGGACAGGCCGATGGCACGGACTTTCCCCTCTTTGTAGGCTTTTTCCATCTGGCGATACCCGGCGACATAATCGCCTGCGGGCTGGTGAATCAGCAGCAGGTCAATATAATCTGTGTCCAGACGGGCCAGCGTCTTGTCTATTGCATCGGCATCCTTGTAGAAGCTGGGCCACAGCTTGGTTTCAAGGAAAATCTCCTCGCGCTGCAAGCCGGAGGCTTTCATGGCCCGGCCCACAGCCTTTTCATTCACATAGGCGTTGGCAGTATCGATCAGCGTTGCACCACTGTGCAGGGCGCTGACAACAGCACTTTCAGCTTCGTCCGGGGTCAGCAGAAAGGTTCCGATGCCCTCGGTGGGCATTTTCACGCCATTATTCAAAGTGATATATTCCATAGGTAACGCTCCTTTCAGCGGCACTCGTTCAGGATTTCCAGCAGTTCGTCGTCGGTCAGTTCTTTGCAGCAGCCGCCGGTGCGCACAGTAGATTTGGCAATAGCCGCAAAATCGGTATCAGCGGGGATGCCCAGTTCTGCAAAGGTCGTGGGTAGGCCGATTTCTTTAATAAAGGCGGCCAGCGCTTCAACACCTGCGTGGGCCAGTTCCACCTCGGTTTTGCCCTCCGGGTCGATGCCCCAGACGTTCACGGCAAAGCGGGCAAACCGTGCAGTGTTGGCCTCGCAAATGTGGCGGTACAGCACTGGGTGGAGCACCGCTAGCCCTGCGCCGTGGTTGCAGTTGGTGTAGGCACCCAGCTGATGCTCCAGCATATGGCACTGGAAATCGGTGACTTTGCCGATTTTCAGGATGCTGTTCTCGGCCATCGCGGAGGCCCACGCCAGTTCGCTGCGGGCGGCGTAGTTGTTGTGGTCGGTCAGCAGCACACGAATGTTGCGGATGGTGCTGCGCATGACGGCCTCGTTGATGTCATCGGAGAGGTTGTTCTCGTCCGGCTTGCCAAAATAAGTCTCCATCGCGTGGCTCAGCGTATCGAACGCGCCGGAGATGACCTGCTTAAACGGCACGGACATAGAGTAGTTGGGGTCGAGGAAGGCAAAATCTGCCTGTGCGCCCCAGAGTGCGCCCTTGATCTTTTTGTCCTCGTGGGTGATGACCGCGCCGTTGTTCATCTCGGAGCCAGTGCCGAACACCGTGACGATGGTGCCCAGCGGGATGAACTTCGAGGGGCGGTCATGCTTGGCGTACTCAAACTCCCACAGGTCCTCGCCCAGCATGGCCTGCGCGGAAACGACCTTGCAGCAGTCGGAGACCGAGCCGCCGCCAACCGCCAGAATCAAGTCAACATGGTTTTCTTTTGCCAGCTTCGCGCCCTCCTGCACTTTGGCGTAGGTGGGGTTGGACATGATGCCGGAGAACTCGACGACATTTTTGCCCGCGCGGTGCAGGATGTCGGTGACTTCCGCATACACACCGTTGCGCTTGATGGAACCGCCGCCGTAGGCCAGCAGCACATTGGAGCCGTAATTGGCCAGCAGGCTTTCCAGATACTCTTTTACGCCGCCCTGCCCAAAATAGACCTTGGTGGTGTTTTCAAAAATGAAGTTGTTCATAGTGATAAGCTCCTTTCCTGCTTTCTGCCTTTAGTATAAAACATCCCGCTGCAAAGCGGAATATTCGATTTGTTGTGCTGTATTAACCCAAAGGTTTTTACAGCCTTTTGGGTGACAGCACCATTGTAAAACTTGAAGTCAGCTTTAAGCCAAGCGTATTTTTTGCTTTTCACAAAAAACACACCCGGCAAGTGTAATCCCTGCCGGGTGTGACAATTACAGGTTGGTCTCAAAGAACTGTTTCAGTGCCGGGGCAGTCGTGTCCTCATCACTGCCCTCCACCGTGACGGTGACGGTATCGCCGCACTTGATGCCCATGCCCATCAGGGCCATAAGCTTGAGCGCGTTGACGGATTTGTCCCCCTTGGTGACCGTGACGGTACTCTGATAGTTTTTGATCTCCTTGACCAGCAGTCCGGCCGGGCGGGCATGGATGCCGACAGGCTCGGTAATGGTGTAGGTAAAGCTCTGCATATTCTATTTTCCCTCTATGATACTTTTTTGTTGTAGCGGATAAAGGCGGCTGCCACCAGCGCCAGCGATGCCAGCGTGATGGCCGTCACGATCCAATAGGCCGGAATGTAGCTGCCTGCGGCATCCGCAATGATGCCGGGAATCGTGTTGAACGCGATGGAGCCGATCATCGTAAAGCTCTGGAAATTCTTGGCCGCGCGGCCGAAGCCCTGCTCGGACGAAATGCTGCGGGCAATGGCAGATAAGCCTACCGTGGACAGCGCCATGCCTAAGTTGATGAACACAACAGACAGCACCGCCAGCGGCATACTCTGCCGCCCGGCAAGGCAGCAAAGCAGCCAGCCGCCCGTAAGGAACGCAAAGAACAGATACGCCGTGCGGCTTGTGCCGAAACGGTCGGTGATGACACCAAACAGGCATTTGCCCGCAATCATCAGCCCACCGCCCAAAGACAGCATCCGCGAAACCTGCAAATCACTGAACCCCGCCACGGTGTACAGCACCGAAACGTGCTGGTAGCCGCCGCCTGTTACCGCACCCAGCATCAGAATGCCCAACAGCATGCACAGCATCGTGCGGCGGTCAGCATCACGGCCTGCGGGGGCGGTGACTTGCTCCGCGCTGTGGGGCGTGCCATAGGCAGTCAGCCCCATCTGCTGCGGGCGGTCACGGAGAAGCAAAAGCACCGCAGCCGCGATAATGGCCATCAACACAGCCATCACACGGAACACGCCGGGCAGCGAGACACGCTCAATCAGCGCGGACAAAATCATGGGAATCGTGATGGACGCAGCGCCCGTGCCCGCGGCACAAAGCCCCAGCGCCAGCGCCGTGTGGTCAGCAAACCACGCGTTGATGACGATGGACACCGGCACCATACCGGCCAGCGCATATACCACACCGCCCAGCAGCGCGCCGCACACAAAGCCGACATACCCGGTGGAAAAGCTGTAAATCAAGTAATCCACCGCCGCACCTGCCAATGCCAGCGCCAGACCTGTGCGGTAAGAAAATCGGCGGTAGTACGGCTCCAGCAAAACGGAGGTAACGATCAGCGAGACAAGGCAGACAATTGTAAAAATGCTGGAGCCCTGCGTCTGGGTCAGGCCGCCGTACTCAATGATATACGGCAGATACGCGGTAATGGAGCCTGCCACAGCGCCCACGCAGAACATGGACAGGATACCGCACAGGCAGATCACGAAAGCATACGGCAGCCCCGTGCGTTTTGTTTCACTCAAAGAATCTCACCATTGCTTTCAATCACTTTTTTGTACCAGTAAAAAGACTTTTTGCGACTGCGCGCCAGCGTGCCGGTGGCATCGTCCTGTTTATCCACATAGATAAAGCCGTAACGCTTGCGCATCTCGCCGGTGGAAGCCGACACAAGGTCGATCGGCCCCCACATAGTGTAGCCCATCAGATCTACCCCATCCTCGGCCACGGCATCGTGCATGGCTTCGATGTGCTTTTTCAGATATTCGATGCGGTAGTCATCGTTCACGCTGCCGTCTGCCTCGCGGACATCCAGCGCACCAAGGCCGTTTTCGGCAATCAAAATCGGCTTCTGGTAACGGTCGTAAACCTGATCCAGCGCGATGCGCAGGCCCATCGGGTCGATGGCCCAGCCCCAATCGGTGGCTTTCAGGTAGGGGTTCTTGACACCCAGCGTTTCTTTCAGCGGGGAGTTTGGGGCGACCCACGGAGCGTTGGGGTCGGTGCTGACGGTGGTGCTGCGGTAATAGCTGAAGCTGATAAAATCCACCGTGCCCTGTGCCAGCGCCTGCTTATCTTCCTCGGTGCAGTCGATATGGATGCCCTCGCGCTCATAGCGGCGCAGCTGGTAGCTGGGGTAATAGCCGCGGGCCTGCACATCGGTGAAGAAATAGCATTTTTGGGCGCGTTCCCATGCCTTATGCACATTGGCGGGGGCGCAGTCTGCCGGGTAAACCACGGCCTGACTGATGGCGACCATGCAGCCCAGCTTGTTTTCGGGGTCGATCTCATGTGCGAGCTTGACCGCCTTGGCCGAAGCCACCAGCTGATAGTGGGCGGCGGGCAGCATGACCGCCGGGTCACAGGAGGTCACGCCCGCGCCGAGCCAGCCGGTCACGTTCATGCTGTTGATTTCATTGAAGGTGATCCAGTATTTGACCTTGCCCCTATAGCGGCGGAACAGCGTTTCGGCATAGCGCAGATAGCAGTCGATGGTGCGGCGGTCGCGCCATGCGCCCCACTTATTGACAAGACCCAGCGGCATTTCATAGTGGCTGATGGTCACGATGGGTTCAATTCCGTACTTATGGCACTCATCGAAAACAGCATCGTAAAAGGCAAGGCCCTTTTCGTTGGGGGTCTGCTCATCGCCATTGGGGAAAATGCGGCTCCACGCAATGGACATACGGTAGGCGGTAAAGCCCATCTCGGCAAAGAGGGCGATGTCCTCTTTGTAGTGGTGGTAGAAGTCGATGCCCTCATGGTTCGGGTACCAGACATCGGGCAGCACGGTGAAGGCTGCGCCCTTTGGCAGATCGTGCAGATCGATCATGGAAATTTTGCCGGTGGTACCGTCCTGATTGCGATAGGTCAGGTAGCGCGGCTCGGTGGCCGTGCCGCCGGTCAGCACGTCATCGGTGGAGGGGCCGCGGCCGTCTGTATCCCACGCACCCTCCAACTGGTTAGCAGCGGTAGCGCCGCCCCAAAGGAAATCTTTGCGGAATCCGTGGTTTGCTTGCATGGTAAGCTCCTTTTATTCTGCTTCGGCGGCGGCCACTTCCGCGGCGGTAGGCTCAGCCTTGACTTCATCCTTGTAGGTGATAAAGGTGATGACAAAAGAGACAGCCATGCCGACAAGGATAGCGACCACGGACCAGCTTACATCGTAGAAGCTCTGGGTCTCCGGGTTCAGGTAGGTAGCCAGTGCAAAGATACCCAGACCGCCCATAGAGTAACGCTTAACGCCAAGGCCGCCCATGATGGCACCGCTGACAGCGGAGGCAAGGCAGGAAATGACGAACGGCTTTTTCTTGGGCAGGGTGACACCGTAGATAGCGGGCTCAGTGATGCCGAACAGGCCGGAGATAAAGGCGGGCAGCGCCACTTTCTTGAGCTTCTCATCCTTGGATTTCAGGTAGATAGCCAGAACCGTGGCAGTCTGGACAAAGGTAGCAGGCATGGCCGTGGGAATGATGTTGTCATAGCCGACAGCCGCCATGCTGGTCAGGGCCAGCGGGGTCAGACCCCAGTGCAGGCCGAAGATAACAAAGACCTGGAACATGCCGCCGAGGATTGCACCGGCCAGCAGACCACTGACGCCGAAGATGGTATTGAACAGCTGGGTGATGAGGGCGCAGAGGATGCCGGTGATGGGGCCGATAACGAGGAAGGTCAGCGGGACAATGATGATCAGCGTGAACAGCGGAACGAAGAACATCTTGACGACGTTGGGGATGACCTTTTGCAGCAGCTTTTCCAGCTTAACCGCGAAGAAAACCGCCACGATAATCGGCACAACGGTAGAGGTGTAACCGCCGGAGGGCAGCAGCACGGGGATACCGAGGAATGTGGTGTAATACTGGGTAGCAAAGATGGTGCCCGCAAAGGCGGTGCCGATGGCCTCGGCATTGCTCAGCTCCACAATGGCCGGGTAGCACATCGAGCAGCCGATGGAGATGCCAATGAACTTGTTGCCGCCCATCTTCTCCGCCGCCGTCATGCCAAGGATGATAGGCAGGAAGTAGAAGAAGCTGGTGCCGACAGCGTTTAGGATGACATAGGTGCCGTCGGTGGCAGTCAGCAGGCCAAAGAAAGATGCCACTGCCAGCAGGCCGCGGATGATGCCGACGCCGGACAGCACGCCCAGCACCGGCAGGAAGGTGCCGGAGATCAGGTCAATCAGCGCCGCGCCGGGGGAAAGTTTCTTTTCATCGACTGCTTCTTCTGCCAGCTTCATATCGCTGGTAAAATGGCCGACCTGGCAGACCGTGTCATACACAGCGCCGACATGGTTGCCGATGACGATCTGATACTGACCGCCGGTCTGCATGACCGTGACGATGCCATCCGTGGATTTGAGGATGTCGGTGTTGGCTTTGCTCTCATCCTTGAGCTTGAAACGCAGGCGGGTAACGCAGTGGGTCAGGGAAATAATGTTTGCCTTGCCGCCAACATTCTGAATGATGATGCGGGCAAGACCATCGTACTTACTTGCCATGATTCTACTCCTTCTGTTTTGTTTGGTTATTTCATCCAGCAGCTGCTTTGTGCCTTTATTATAGCGTTGCAGCAACCAAAACAGAAGATTCACTTCGTTTACAAGTATATACTTACAGGTTTATGCCCAGCACATAGTAAAAGCGCAGGGGTTCCTTGTTTGGACACATCTGCGCTTTGTGTTCCCTATTCAAATATTTTCCTGCCAGAATGTCACGGCGTGGTCGAGCCAGCCCTCGGCCACTGTACTCTCGCCCAAGCCAAAGCCGTGGCCAAGACCCGGATAGATGTCGATTTCGGCGGGTGTTCCCTGCCGGAGAATGGCCTCAATGCGGCGCTGCATGATGCGGTAGTTGGCAATGCCGTCCGCTGTGCCTACGCAGTTGTAGGTCGGCGGCTCGTTGCCATACACTTCGGACAAACCCGTGTACTGCATAATGACCGCACCGGGGCGCGGGTATTCCTTTTCACCAAAGGCTGCTGTGCCGTAGCTGCCCAGCCACGCAGCCATGCGCGCCCCGGCGGAGCCGTCCCACAACGAGTAGCCGTCCATGTCAATTTGCAGTTCCTCGGCGTTGTCGTGTAAAAAGGCTATGGCGCGGGCCAGATCTTCACAAGCCGTCTCTGCGCCGGGACGGTAAATCAGGGCAAAGGCGTTATAGCCCCGCTTGGAAAGCTCCAGCGCATGGGGGAAGCTGTCCTGCATAGCGGCCACATACATAAACCCGCCGCCTGCGTTCAGAATCGCTGTTTTTGCTCCCGGTTCACCCCGGAAGAAGAACAGCCCGGTATCTTCCTTGGCGGGGTCGGCGGCTTTTTCGGCATCGGTGTAAATGTCGTAAAAAATGGTGTTTTCCGCTTCGGCCTGATCGTGCAGATAGTTGGCAATTTCCACCGTGCGGTCCGGGTTGACATTATTGTACCAGATCAAAATTTCGTCAAGATTTTCCAGCGTCAGGTCAGCGGGAATTGTCAGGTCCACCGGGAAAATCAGGCGGCCATAGTCGACAAACGCGGCATCGTTTATCACATCCTGCACCCGTGTGCTGCCGGTATAGGGCTGTGCGGTGGCAGTCTCGGCGGTTTTCGGTGTGGTTTGCGGCGGCGCTGCGGGCACTGACCCGCAGCCGGACAACAGCATCGCAAGGGCGCAGCTATACGCTGCGCCACGGAAAGAGGATGATTTTTTCATTGCCTATTCCCCCTTTTTATAAGTAGTATAAGAAAACAGAGCCTTCGGCGGAAGACTCTGTTTGTTAATCAGTATGTACCTGTCGGTTTTTACTCGGCCAGCGCTTTCTGCATAGCGGCAATGAACTGCTTTACGGCCAGGGTCGGCTTCTCGGCGTGCAGCAGGCCGTAAGGGACCTCATGGTTCCAGTTCACGGGCAGGATTTTCAGCATCGGATGTACCTGCTGCCACTGTGGGATGGCCATAAGCAACGCACCATCATTTCCGCATTTGTTGAACACATCCACGCTGTAAAAATCGAAGTCCACAATGCGGACCTGCGGGTGGTTTTTCCACAAGTCATCGCGCAGTTCATCCACATGGTGGCTCCAGCCGCGGCGCATCAGCATAAAATTCTGGCCGTACAGGTCGCTGACCTCCAGATGGTCCTTTTGTGCCAGCGGATGGTGCAGTGCCACGGCGCAGCAGATGGGTACCATTGCAAGCTGTGTGCCCGCACACTGGCGCAGGTCGAGCAGCGTATCGTCAAAAATGCCGCCCACCACGTCAATGTTTTGGCCGAGGTTTTTCAGGATTTCGCGTGCATTCTCCGGCGTATTGAAAAACGGCACCAGCTGGAATTTGATGTCGGCGCACTCTTGCTGAATCTTCGGCCAGACATTCACCAGCGGTTGGGGCGTCATGGGCGAAATACCGATACGCACCACCTTGCTGTCTGCAATCATCGCGCATTTGGCACGTTCCAGCGAGGCTTCGCAGTAGTCAATGATGTACTTGGCATCCTTGCAAAAGGACTGCCCCGCCGGGGTCAGCTTCAAGCCGCGGTGGCTGCGCACAAACAGCGTAACGCCCAAGTCTTCTTCCAGTAGGTTGATCTGCTTGGTAACGGCAGGCGGCGTGATGTACAGCGCATCGGCGGCTTTATTAAAGCTGCCCAGCTCTGCCACTTTCAAAAACGTATCCAACTGCGTATTGTACATCATAGCGGTTTGCCCCCCTATCGCATTTTTTACCTATTTTACCTTTATTTTAGGCGAAAAAGTGTGGTTCGTCAACCGATACGGTGTGAAGATTGCGGGGAATTTATGTGAAAATAGTGCTTTACTGCACCACACGGCTGCCGCCGAACACCTGCGACATTTCCATGCCGCCCAGTGCTGTATCAATGGCCTGCACCTCTGCGGCAGAAAGGCAGACGTCGGCAGCACCGGCGTTTTCTTGCAGGCGTGCAGCCTTGCGGGTACCGGGAATCGGCACAATATAAGGCTTCTTGCATAGCATCCATGCCAGCGAGATTTGGGCTGGCGTGGCGTTCTTCTCCCCTGCCAGTTTGTTCAGCAGGTCCAGCAGGGCGCGGTTCTGGTCGATACCCTCCGGCTGAAATTGCGGCATCACGCTGCGGTAGTCTGTACCGGCTTCAAACCGGGTATTTTTGTCATACTTCCCCGAAAGGAAGCCGTTTGCCAGCGGTGAAAATGCCACATAGCCGATGTGCAGTTCTTCCAGCATCGGGAACAGTTCCTCGTACCAGCGCGCCATCATGGAGTAGCGATTCTGGATTGCCGTGACCGGGCAAACTGCGTGGGCGCGGCGGATGGTTTCCGCGTTTGCTTCGGACAAGCCCCAGTGGGTAATTTTGCCCTCGCGGATCAGGTCGGCCATGACCCTGGCCACTTCCTCGATAGGCACTTTCGGGTCAAGGCGGTGCTGGTAGTACAGGTCAATATGGTCGGTGTTCAGCCGTTTCAGCGATGCTTCCACCGAGGCGCGGATGACCTCCGGGCGGGAATCCGGTACCAGCGGCTTGTTGACTGCCGGGCTGGACATATCAAAGTGAATGCCGAACTTGGTTAGCTTGTCAGCCCAGCCGGGAATGAACAATGCGCTGTCTTGATAGCGTAGTAGCCGTGGTCGATGCCGATAATGATGCTCATAGTGGAAATCCTCCTTATTATAATAGCTATAAAATGGAAAACTTGAAAACAAACTGAAAACTGTCGAAAAAGCGAAAAATCCCCGCAGCCAACAGGAAATTGGCTGCGGGGAAATTGAAAACATTCTGAAAACAGCAGGATTTATTCTGTTTTTTTCTCAAAAAAATTGCCCCCTCCCCTGCCATCATTCAGAATTTTGCGGGAAGACGGGGCAATAAAAGTGTCCAACCTCCTAAAAATGGTTGGACATCTCTACAAAAAGCAACCTGAAAACTGGTTGGCGAAATCGCCGATTTTCGACGATACAGCAAAGAAAAAGGCTGTGACATCTTTTTCATCACAGTCTTATGGAGGTGACGACCAGATTTGAACTGGTGAATGAAGGTTTTGCAGACCTTTGCCTTACCACTTGGCCACGTCACCATATAAGTGAAAACTGATGTTTACCAATCTCCACTGTTTTTTGGAGCGGCCGACGAGGCTCGAACTCGCTACCTCCACCTTGGCAAGGTGGCGCTCTACCAGATGAGCTACGGCCGCAGGATGTGTATTCTTTGCGAAGAATACACAAGAAATGGTGCCTCCGATCGGAATCGAACCAATGACACGGGGATTTTCAGTCCCCTGCTCTACCGACTGAGCTACAGAGGCAAATGGCGACCCGAATCAGGCTCGAACTGACGACCTCTAGCGTGACAGGCTAGCGTTCTAACCAACTGAACTACCGGGCCATATTAAGTGGAAGTTAACGGGCTCGAACCGCTGACCCTCTGCTTGTAAGGCAGATGCTCTCCCAGCTGAGCTAAACTTCCCCATAATGGAGCGGCCGACGAGGCTCGAACTCGCTACCTCCACCTTGGCAAGGTGGCGCTCTACCAGATGAGCTACGGCCGCATGTTGGAGAGTTTTTGCTCAATCGCTCTCTCCGGGCGACGTTTGTTATTATAAACTATATGAGCGGAAAAGTCAAGCGTTTTTTACATTTTTTTGCATAAATTTTTATGCGTTTTCGCTCGGCACATTTTCGGCGGTGGAAGGCCAGTTTTTGAGCAGTTCATTCAGGTCCACCTTATAATTCTTGTTGCAGAACTGGCAGTTCACCTCGGCAACGGGGTCCTCGTCGCGCATACGCTCGACCTCCTTTTTGCCAAGGGAGCGGATCATCTTTTCAACGCGCTCAAGGCCGCAGTCGCACTTGTAGGTCACATGGTAGCTGTCGAGAATATCGGGTGCAAAGCCGGCCAAGGCCAGCTCCAGCATATCGCGGACGCTCTTGCCCTCCTCGAGCATTGTCGTCACGCTGGGCATGGCCTTGATGTTCTTCTCGAGGTGCTCGATCTCCTCCTCGGTTGCGCCGGGCAGCAGCTGCACGACAAAGCCGCCCGCGCAGCGGACGCTCAGGTCCTTATCGACGAGCACGCCCAGCGCGCAGACAGTGGGCACCTGCTCACTGATAGCAAAATAGGTCGTGATGTCCTCGGCGATCTCACCGGAGGTCAGCGGCACCTGGCCGATGTATGGCTCGCGCATACCCAAGTCACGGATGACGTCCAGCGTGCCGTCCTTGCCGACGGCTGCGCCGACGTTCAGATGGCCGTCAGCCCGCGGGGGAAGTTCCACAACGGGGTGCTCGACGTAGCCCTTGACGTTGCCGGTGCCGTCGGAAACGGCCAGCAGGCGGCCTGCGGGGCCGCCGCCCTTGATCTGCAGCGTCACCGAGTCCTGGGTGCTTTTGAGCATAATGCCCATCATCGAGGCTGCCGTCAGCAGGCGGCCCAGGGCAGCGGTGGTGACGGCGCTGGTCTTGTGCAGGCGCTCCATCTCGCGGACGATTTCCGTAGAGTCAACACCGTAAAACACGATACCGCCGTTTTCGGAGATACCGCGCAGCATGTTATGATTCTGTTCCATTCGCTTTTTCCTCTTGTGTGTATTGCTTGACAGCCGTGATGATCCAGCGCGGGCTGTCACCGCGCACCGGGCCAAAGCTCTCGCCGTCGGCGACTTTGGCCACGGCGAAGCCGTACTTTTCCAACAGAGCGCACACGGTGTCCAGCGCGTAGCTGTACTCGCTGAACGCCTCGTGGAAGTGCTCCCCCGTCTCGTGGTAGTCAATGTTGATGGTAATATCCACCCGCTGCGCCGTCTCGTCGTAGCGGTTCGACCAGTGGCAGTCGGCGTCCTCGGCCTCGATGTCAAAGGTCTGGCCTGCCAGAATGTGCCGGTGCTTATAGGGCGTGTTCAAGTCAAAAATGAACACGCCGCCCCGCTCCATAAAGTAGGCAGCCTTGCGGATGGCCTTCTCAAAATTTTCCTGCGGGCCAATGTGGCTGTAGGTGTCAAACGTAGACACCGCGGCGCGGATCGTGCCGTACAGGTCCAGGTCCAGCAGGTCCTGCTTCAGCAGCAGCAAGCGACCCGTCAGGCCCAGCTCGTCGGCCTTTTCGCGCAGGACACTGAGCATCTCCTCGGAGCGGTCAATGCCGATGACATCATACCCTGCCTGGGTCAGCATCAGGGTCAGATCACCGGTGCCGCAGCCCAGGTCGGCCAGGATGCCGTCTGTGATGCCGTGGGCCTTCAGCTCGTCGGTAATATAGCCGTAAAGCGCGTCATAGTCAGCCTCGCCGTTGAACTCGTCGTAGAAATAGGCAAACTCGTTGTAGGCCATCGGTCAGTCCTCTGTCTCGGGGGTCATGCTGCCCTCAAGCAGCGCGCGCAGCTCGTCCATGCCCAGCCCGTTCTCGGCGCTGGTCAGCACAACGCTCTGGCAGCCGTAGGGAGCGCATATCTTTTCAAATTCTTCTTTGCGGGCGGTCATCTCGCTCTTTTTCAGCTTGTCGCCCTTGGTCAGCACGGCCACAAACGGAATGCGGTGGTAGTGCAGGTACTCAAGCATCTGCACATCGTCAGCGCTGGGCGCGTGGCGGCTGTCCAGCAGCTGGACAAGCAGGCAGACGGCACGATCCGCCTCAAAATAGCTGTTGATCAAATCGTCCCACCGCTCGCGCTCGGCGTTGGAGACCTTGGCGTAGCCGTAGCCGGGCAGGTCAACAAAGTAAGCCGTATCAACGCGGTAGAAGTTGATGGTTGCCGTTTTGCCCGGCGTGGCGCTGACGCGGGCCAGCTTCTTGCGGTTGCAGAGCTTATTGATGAGGCTCGATTTGCCGACGTTGGAGCGGCCCGAAAATACGATTTCAGGGCGGTCACTGTCCGGCAGCTGGCGGGACAGACCGTAGGACGCGAGGAATTCGCTGTTGTTGTAGTTCATGGGTGTTCCTTTATGCTTTGGGTGTGCTGTGTATTGCGGGGCGTCGAGGGCGCCTCCTCCTACATGCGCGACACGGCGTAGTGCGGGCGGATATGGAATCCGCCCCTACGGATGTGGCTGTATAGGGGTCGATGCTCGTCATCGACCCGCGGGCGGGTACGGGTCTCCGTCCCTACAGAGTGGCGTTCAAGGCGAATTACATCACCGCGGCGGGCTCCTTATGTCCCTCGGCGGGCTTGTCGTTGGCGATGAGAGAGGTTGCCTGCGGCACACCACGGACAGCGCGGGCGGGGGTGCGGCCCGGGCGCACAAGGGCGTGCTTCAGCACCTCGGACAGAGTGCTCACGGGGATGAAGCGCACCTTCTCCTTGACCTCGGCGTCCACCTCATACAGGTCGCTGGCGTTGTCCCTGGGGATGAGCACCGTCGAGATGCCCTCACGGAAGGCCGCCATGCTCTTTTCCTTCAGACCGCCGATGGGCAGCACGTTGCCGTGCAGCGTGATTTCTCCGGTCATGGCCAGGTCGTGGTTGACCGGGATACCGGACAGCGCCGAAATCAGCGCCGTCGTCAGTGTGACACCTGCGGAGGGGCCGTCCTTCGGCACAGCGCCCTCGGGGGCATGGATGTGCAGGTCGGTGTTCTTGAACTTGTCGGGCGTGATGCCGTATTCTTCGGCGTGGACCTTGGCGTAGGTCACGGCGAGCTGGGCGCTCTCCTTCATGACATCACCGAGGCTGCCGGTGATCTCGATTTTGCCGGTGCCGTTCGGGATGACGGCGACCTCAACAGGCAGCATCTCGCCGCCGACACTCGTCCACGCCAGACCGTTGGCAATGCCCACGGCGTCCTTGCGGGAGATAAACGTCGGCTTGACCTTCTCGGGGCCGAGCAGCTCCTTGACCATCGCTGCGGAAACGCTGATCTTCTCGGCTTCCCCTGCCGCGATCTTCTGCGCACATTTGCGCAGCACCGACGTGATGGTGCGTTCCAGATTGCGCACGCCTGCCTCGCGGGTGTAGCCGTCAATGATGGCATACAGTGCGCTGCCTGTCAGGGTCACGCGCCCCTCCAGGCCGTTGTTTTTCAGCTGCTTGGGCAGCAGATGGCGCTTGGCGATGTTGAATTTTTCGGTGCGGGTGTAGCTGGGCAGCTCGATGACATCCATGCGGTCATAGAGCGGGCCAGGGATCGTGGAGGCATCGTTCGCCGTCGTGATAAAGAGCACCTCGCTCAAATCAAACGGAATATCGAGGTAGTTATCCTTAAAGGTACGGTTCTGCTCGGGGTCCAGCACCTCGAGCAGTGCGCTGGACGGGTCTCCCTTGTAGTCGCCCGCCAGCTTGTCGATCTCGTCGAGCAGGATGACCGGGTTCGTGGACTTGGCCGTCGTGATGGCGCTGATGATGCGGCCCGGCATCGCACCGATGTAGGTGCGGCGGTGGCCGCGGATCTCGGCTTCATCGTGGACGCCGCCCAAGCTCATGCGGGCAAATTTGCGGTCCATGCACTCGGCAATGGAGTGCGCAATGCTCGTTTTGCCGACGCCCGGAGGGCCGACAAGGCAGATGATCTGCCCCTTGACGTCCTGATTCAGCTTGCGCACAGCCAGCAGCTCGAGAATGCGCTCCTTGACCTTCTGCAGGCCGTAGTGCTCACGGTCCAGCACCTTGCGGGCGTGGGCCTGGTCAAGGTCGTCCTCGGTGGCGGTGTGCCACGGCAGGGCCAGGCAGGCATCCAGATAGCTGCGGATAACGCCGCTCTCGGCGCTGCTGCCCTGCATACGGGCCAGACGGTCACACTCTTTCAGCAGCTTTTCGGTGGATTCTTCATCAAGGTTCAGTGCCTTGACCTTTTCGCGGTATGTATCGGCCTCGGCGCGGGTGTCCTCGGCGTCGCCGAGCTCCTCGCTGATGACATTCATCTGCTCACGCAGGTAGTATTCGCGCTGGCCCTTGTCCATGCGGGCGTTGACCTTGTCGTCCAGGTCGCGCTCGATGTCCATGATCTGGCATTCCTGCCGCAGCAGGGTCAGCAGCTTTTCGAGGCGGCCCAGCAGGGTCGATTCGTTCAGGATAACCTGCTTGTCCTCATACTTGAACAAGAGGTTGGCGGGCATGTACTCGCTTAAATACAGCGGCGAATCGGAGGAAACGATGTTATAGACGACATCCTTGGAAATTTGCGGGCTGTAGGACAGGTACTCCTCAAAGCAGTCCTTCAGGCTGCGGACGAGAGCCTCGACCTGGTTGCGCTTGTCGGCAGGGATGCCGCGCACCGCCACGGGGCGCACCGTGGCCTGCAGATACTTTTCGCCGACGTCCAGTTCCAGCAGACGGGCACGGGTCTTGCCCTCGACGAGGACCTTTACGAGGTCGTCGGAGACGCGCAGCACCTGCTTGATTTCGGCAATGACACCGTAGGCATACAGGTCGCGAAGGGCCGGTTCTTCCTCATCCATCTCGCGCTGGGCGACGAGAAAGACGCTGCTGTTGGCGTGCATCGCGGCCTCGATGGCGGCAATGGACTTGGTGCGGCCCACCTCAAAATGGACCACATTGTTGGGGAAAACCACCAGCCCGCGCAAGGCGATGGCCGGCAGATGCACCACATTGCGGGCGATCTTGATCTTTACTTTTTCAGACATTCTTACTCTCCCATAGCCTGCAGAACAGGCGTCTTGTTTGCGTTTGCGGCAAGCTCCGGCGGCAGCAGAATGCGCGCCGCACTGTGCGCGATCTCCGCGTGCATCCGCAGCTGGGGCGAGCATTCGCCGTCCAGCGTTGTGATGAGCGGGTTGCCGTCCAGCACCTCTATGTCAATGCTGCCTGTACGGAAAAACGTCATGTACGGGGCGAATTTCTCGGTGACGGTGTCACCCTCCGAAAGGTGCTCCCCTTTTTTGTAGCTGCCCAGCAGCCCCGGCAGCTTTAAACGCGGCACGGGCCGCAGCAGCACCACATCCAGCAGACCGTCGGTCATGCTGGCGTGGGGCGCGGCGCAGTAGCCGCCGCCGTACTGCTGGCCGTTGCAGACCGCCAGCATCATGAAGGTGTCCTCCAATTGGCGGTCATCGGCGGTGATGCGCAGACGGTGCCTGAAGGTGCTGCACACGGCCTCGAGAATCGACAGTGTGTAGGCCGTTGTGCCGCCGCAGAAGGGCACGCGCCGCCATTTGGGGATGCCGTTGGCGACCTGGGCGTCGATGCCCGCGGCATAGATGTCGATGCCGCAGCCCTGGGGCGTGCGGATGACGTCCGCTGCGAACGGCTGTGCGGCCAGCTGTGCGTCAAGGTCCAGGAACTGCGCCTGCGTGCCGAAGTTGCGCACATAGTCATTGCCGCTGCCGCAGGGCACGCAGCCGATGGCGGCGTTCGGGTGGCCGACGGTACCCTGCAATATTTCGTTCAGCGTGCCGTCGCCGCCGCAGGCGTAGAGGTATACTTCTTCCCCGCCGGCGGCGTATTGGGCGGCCAGGGCGCGGGCCTGCCCGGCGCGGCGGGTCACCTCAATGGTAGGATGAAGCCCTGCGCGGCTGGCAGCGGCGTGGATCTGCGGGATGAGCGCCACGCTAGCGTCCACCTTGCCCGCCGTTGGGTTTATGATAAAAATATGCTGCATCGGTTTGTCCCTTTCAGCATCGGTTACTTGCGGTCTACAGATACTAATTATTGTAGCTTTTTTGCCGCAAAAGTGCAATACCTTGGAGGAAATTGGTTGACGGAGAGATTGGCTTCCCCCTCGGGGGAAGCTGTCAGTGGCCCCGACCACTGACTGATGAGGGGCGGATATGCCGTTGCTGCCCGGTAAAGTGCTGCAGCGGCAAGGTCTGCCCTCATCCGGCCCTGCGGGGCCACCTTCCCCCGAGGGGGAAGGCTTAGGAGTTCTCCCACACAGCCAGAATTTCGGTGACCTTTGCAAATATCGCGGCGCTGGAGGTTTCGGGCTTTAAAATGCCGTCCTGCAAAACGGTAATGGTATACCGCGGGTCGTCCGCCGGGTAAAAGCCGCTGAACCAGTAGTTGAGCAGCTCCTCGCCGTTCTCGTCGTACTGGCCGGTCTGCGCTGTGCCGGTCTTGCCGCCTGCCGTGCCGGTTTTGGGCTGCGCCTCGCTGCCGATACCCTCCGACACGACGGAGGCAAGCATACTGCGCAGCACCCGTGCCGTGGCCGCATCAAAGACCGTGCGGGTGTCAGCCGCCCGGGTCTGCCCGGTCAGCGTGCCGTCGGCTTCAACCATTCCCTGTACAAAGGCCGGTGTCCTGTACACGCCGCCGTTTGCGACGGTGTTCATCATGGCTGTAATTTGCAGCGGCGTCACGGTCAGCGCTCCCTGACCAAAGCTGAACGTCGCCAGCTCGCCTGGGTTTTCAAGCGCGGCGGCATCGGGCAGTGTGCCCGATGCGCCTTGCAGGCCGGGCGCAAGCTGCGTGGCCGTGCCGAAGCCGAGTGTCTCTGCCATTTTGCGGATGCGCTGTGCCCCCAGCAGGCGGCCCAGCTCGATGAAATAGGTGTTGCAGCTTTGTTCCAGCGCGCCGCGCAGGTTGACCACACCGTGGGCGCGGTCCAGTGCGCAGCGGTAGGTCTGCCCGGCAACCTCGACCTCACCCGTGCAGTCGTGGGTGTACCAGTCAAGGCCGCTCTCGTAGGCGGCTGCAGCCAGCACGACCTTGAACACCGACCCGGCACTGAATGCGCGGAGAGGCCGGTTGAGCAGCGAGGTATCGTTGGCGGCAATGCTGGCGGCGATATTCTGCGGGTCAAACGACGGCATACTGACCGAGGCAAGCACCTCGCCGGTGGCCGTGTCCATCACGACAAGGCAGCCGCGCGGCAGATACAGCGTGGCCAGCCCCTCACAGGCGCGCTGCAGGTCGGCGTCCAGCGTCAGCCGCACGCCCTGCCCCGTGCCGGGTGTTTCCACCGCCACAAGCGGGCTTGTGTCCGTCAGCAGGCGTCCCTGCGCGGTCATAAAGCAGGTCACAGTGCGCGCGTCTCCGGAGGCGGTCAACAGGTCGTCGTAGGCTTTTTCCAGGCCGGACACGCCGCGGCCCTCGCTGTCCAGATAGCCCAGCAGGTGCGCGGCGATGCTGCCGCCGAAATGCTGCGGCACGGTGCAGGTCGTGATGCCCTGCGCGGTCAGGTCGCGGTCCACCTGTATCAAAAAGGGGCTTGCAAGGTTGCGGCGCTCATACAAAAGGCTCTGCTCCGCATACGGGACATACGGAAACAGCGCCGTGTACCCGGCGTCTCCGGGCAGGCAGAGTGCGTAATACTGCGGGGAAAGGCCGGTCAGCCTGCGGCCCGTGCGGTCATAGAAATCGCCCCGGGCGCGCGGCAGGGCCAGCGTCTGAACACTCTGCCCGCCCGCACTGGCGGCATAGGCCGTCTGCTGCCCCACCCAGTAGGTGCGGCAGAGCACGACGCCCGCCAGCAGCACCAGCACAGCGCAAAGCCCATACAACCGACGCAGAGACAAGGCACATCCCCCCGGTGGGAGTATGGGCGGCGGGTCAGCCTAAAATACCTCTATTACCCATATAATTTTGAGTTGAGTCCTGCTAATTGCGCAGCCTCCTGACAGCCCAAAGCACCAGATACACCGCCGCCACGCAGGGCAGAAAGCCCATGGCGTCAATCGCAACGTCGCTCAACTGCGCGGCACGGCCCGGCACAAAATACTGGTGGAACTCATCACCGGCCGCGTACAGCATACACAGCGCCGATGCCAGCAGTGCCTTTTGCCGCAGCGCAACGCGGTGCAGCCACAGCTGCACGGTCACGGCCATGCTGACGCCGAGGGCACAGTAGATATAGATGTGCGCCCACTTGCGGACGTTGGCGTTCAGGTTTGTGGTGCTGAACCACAGCGGCGTGATGGCTTTTATCCTGCCGGCCTGCACGGTCTCGGTAACGGCGCGGCTGACCTTGGTGGACAGCTCCGCCGGCTGCGAGGACAAGACAAAGATCACTGCCATAATCGCCAGCGTAACGGCCAGTGCCGGATATTTTGCGTATTTTTTCATGGCGGCTCCCCCGCTGCGTTATTTCTGTCTATTATAGCACACTTTGCCGGTTTATACAAAAAGGCCGAAGCCTCTTTTTACGGAGACTTCGACCTTAAGGCAACACCTCACAATTCCCGCCTAACGGCTCAAGCACCGCTCCGGCGGGAATTATGCGGTGTTGCCTTATATTTTAACGATTTTCAAAACGAATTTCAAACGTTTTTTCTGGAAAGTTTTCAATACAGCTCCGCGATGATGTCCACGCACTTGTCGATACCGATGACGCCGCTGTCCAGCGTCAGGTGATAATTTTGAGCGTGTCCCCACTTCATGTTGGTGTAGAAGCGGTGATAGGCGGCCCGGCGTTTATCCTTATCCCGCAGGCGCTCCTCCGGGGACTGCTCCCGTTCGCCGTACACCTTGACGATGCGCTCCGCACGGAACTTCATATCCGCGTGGATAAAGACTTTCAGGCAGTCTGCCTTGTCACGCAGAATATAGTCGGCACAGCGGCCAACAATGACGCAGGGACCCTTTTCCGCCAGTTCCGTGATGACCTTGTACTGATGCTCCCACAGAATATCCTCGTTGGTGGGGCCGAACATTCGGTTGGAAAAAGCTGCTGATAGGAAGCTTCCCGGTGCGTACTCTCCTGCTTCTTTTACATAGTCCGGCGCAAAACCTGTTTCCTTTGCCATTTCCTGAATGATCTCTGCGTCATAGCACGGAATACCCAGCTTTTCCGCCACCTTTTTGCCGATGGTGCGTCCGCCGCTGCCAAATTCGCGGCTGATGGTAATGACTCTGTTTTTCATACTTTCTGCACTCCTTCCACATTCAATTCCCGATAGGTTTTCACGATGATGATCGCCGAGATGATAAAGGTCAGAATATCCGACACCGGCATGGAATACAGTACGCCGTCCAAACCAAAGAACACAGGCAACAACAGGGCAAAGCCCACACCGAACACCACCTCACGGAACATGGACAGCAGCGTGGATGTCAGCGCCTTGCCGACTGCCTGCAAGAAGATAAAGCACGCCTTGTTGACGCAGGCCAGCACCATCATGCAGAGATAGGTGCGGAATGCCTTAATAGCAAAGTCCGTATAGTAGCCGCTCTCATTGGCTGCACCGAAAATGGCGATGAGCTGCCGAGGGAAACCCTCTGCCATCACCAGCGCCACCGCACCCACCAGTGCTTCGGCAATCAGCAGCTTGGTGAACAGCTCCCGAACACGCAGTTTCTTCTCCGCACCCATGTTATAGCCCACGATGGGGATGCAGCCTGCCGCCATGCCGACCACGATGGAAATGACGATCTGGAAGAACTTCATCACAATGCCGACCACAGCCATGGGGATCTGCGCGTATTGCTCCTGTCCGAACACAGCGTCCAGAGCGCCGTATTTGCGGAGCATATTGTTGATGGCCGCCATGGCCGCCACCAGACTGATCTGCGAAAGAAAACTGGTGATACCCAGCGTCAACATTCGTCCGCAGACAGTTCCCCGCAGTGCATAATCGCCGGACGCAGGCTTGATGATCTTCATGTGCAGCAGATACCACACAGCAAAAAACGCCGTTGCCACCTGACCGATGACCGTGGCCACTGCCGCACCCATCATACCCCATTTGAAGACAAAGATGAAAATGGGGTCGAGGATAATGTTGATAGCAGCGCCTGCCAATGTGGAGATCATGGCGAACTTGGGGTCGCCGTCGGCACGGATGATGGGGTTCATGGCCTGCCCGAACATATAGAACGGAATGCCCAGGGTGATATAGAAGAAGTATTCCTGCGAGTGGCGGAAGGTCTCCTCATTCACCGTGCCGCCGAACATGGCGATGATGGTGTTTGCGAAAATGAGGTATACCGCCGTCAGAACAAGACTGCTGACGACAGATAACACCACCGCGTTGCCCACGCTTTGCTTGGCCTTATCCACCTCGTTTCTGCCCAGCGCCATGCTGACGAAGGCGCAGCAGCCGTCGCCCAACATGACGGCGATAGCCAGCGCCACCACCGTCAGCGGGAACACCACCGTATTGGCGGCATTGCCGTAGGAGCCGAGGTAGCTGGCATTGGCGATAAAAATTTGGTCAACGATGTTGTAAAGTGCGCCCACCAGCAGCGAGATAATGCAGGGGATGGCGTACTGCCGCATGAGCTTGCTCACACGCTCCGTCCCCAAGAACTGATTTCCGGTTTCCAAAAAAATCACCTTTCTTTCAAAAAATAAAAAATGCGTAAGTCCCAGAACATCCGGACTTACGCATTTCTGCTACACGATTTGCCTATGAAGTTTTCGCTCATCTTGCCATCTCTCACCCGATTCCGCAAAAAAAGGCGCGTGGCTGCTCTGCAACTGGATTTACGCAGAAACGCCACACGCTGTACATTTATTATAGCGGATTTGGATGGAAATTTCAAATGCTTTTTGAAGGATTTTCGTCTCATCGATCCTACTTTTTGCAATCACCATGCTGCCGGATAACATAAAAATCGGCACCTGCTTTCGAGGCAGGTGCCGATTTCTGTTACCCTATAATGCGCTTGAATTTTTGGCGTAAGTCAGGCGTAAATTCGCTTTTGCGCATCCAAAAACTCAAGCAATTTCAAGGCTTTGCGGCGTCTCTTAGTACATGCCGCCCATGTCAGGGGCCGGAGCAGCCGGAGCCGGGGGTTCCGGCAGGTCAGCGACAAGGCTCTCGGTGGTCAGGACCATCGCGGCGACGCTGGCAGCGTTCTCCAGAGCGGAACGGGTGACCTTGGTCGGGTCGACGATACCGGCCTCGATCATATCCTCGACGTACTCCTCCTTCTGGGCATCAAAGCCGTAGTTGGGCTTGTTGGCCTTCAGGATGTTGTCGATAACGACGCTGCCCTCGAGGCCAGCGTTGGCAGCGATCTGGCGCAGAGGAGCCTCCAGCGCTTTGCGGACGATCTTCGCACCGGTGCGCTCGTCGCCCTCCAGCTCGCCGACCAGCTTGTCGACAGCGGGGATGGCGTTGATGGTGGCCGTGCCGCCGCCAGCGACGATGCCTTCCTCAACAGCGGCCTTGGTCGCGTTCAGGGCATCCTCGATGCGCAGCTTCTTATCCTTCATCTCGACCTCGGTAGCGGCACCGACCTTGATGACGGCAACGCCGCCGGCCATCTTGGCCAGGCGCTCCTGCAGCTTCTCACGGTCAAAGTCAGAGGTCGCAACGGCGATCTGGCTGCGGATCTGGGCAACACGGTCTGCGATAGCCTGCTTGTCACCGGCACCGCCGACGATGGTGGTGTTCTCCTTGGTGACCTTGACCTGGCGGGCCTGGCCGAGCAGCTGCATGGTGGCGTCCTTCAGCTCATAGCCCAGGTCACTGCTGATAACCGTGCCGCCGGTCAGGGTGGCGATATCCTGCAGCATCTCCTTGCGGCGGTCACCAAAGCCGGGTGCCTTGACAGCGACAACGTTCAGGCCGCCGCGCAGACGGTTGATGATGAGGTTGGACAGAGCGTCGCCCTCGACATCCTCTGCAATGATCAGCAGCTTGCGGCCGGACTGGATGACCTGCTCGAGCAGAGGAACCACATCCTGGAATACGCTGATCTTCTTGTCGGTGATCAGGACAGAGCAGTCGTCGTAGACGGTCTCCATCTTCTCGGTATCGGTGACCATGTAGGGGGTCACATAGCCGCGGTCAAACTGCATGCCCTCGACGACCTCGGTGTAGGTCTCGGCAGTGGTCTTGTTCTCCTCGATGGTGATAACACCGTCAGCGGTGACCTTCTCCATTGCGTCAGCGATCAGCTGACCGATCTCGGCATCGCCTGCAGAGACAGTGCCGACACGGGCAATGTCCTTGCTGCCGTTGACCTTCTGGCTGTGCTGCTTGACAGCGTCGACAGCAGCGGCGACGGCCTTCTGCATGCCGCGCTTGATGTCCATCGGGTTTGCACCGGCGGTGACGTTCTTCATACCCTCATTGACGAAGGCCTGTGCCAGAACGGTAGCGGTGGTCGTACCGTCACCGGCGGCGTCGTTCGTCTTGGTGGCGACCTCGCGAACGAGCTGTGCGCCCATGTTCTCGAACTCGTCCTTCAGCTCGATCTCCTTGGCGATGGTGACACCGTCATTGGTGATGAGCGGGCTTCCGAACTTCTTGCTCAGCACAACATTGCGGCCCTTGGGGCCCAGGGTGACCTTAACGGTGTTGGCCAGCTGGTCGATACCTGCGCAAAGCGCTTTGCGGGCGTCCTCGCCCTGCTTGATCTGTTTAGCCATAATGAATCTCTCCTTTTATCTGAAAGAAATCGGTGAAATCAAATTTACTCGACGATTGCGAGGATGTCGCTCTGGCGGACAATGGTGCATTCCTCGCCGTCAACCTTGACCTCGGTGCCGGAGTACTTGCTGGTCAGGACCTTGTCGCCGACCTTGACGATCATCTCAACGTCCTTACCATCCACATTGCCGCCGGGGCCGACTGCGATGACCTCGGCAACCTGGGGCTTCTCCTTGGCGGAGCCGGACAGGATCAGGCCGCCCTTGGTGGTTTCTTCTTCTTCGACCAGCTTAATGACAACGCGGTCTGCAAGAGGTTTGATTTTCATAGTGGAAGTTCCTCCCTATAAAAGATTTCTCTTTTGATTTTTAGTTTAGCACTCAATCTCTCTGAGTGCTAAATATATAATACTCACTTTACTGCAAAAAATCAAGTGTTTTCTATATAAAATTTTTGTGAACAAAAACACACCGGCGCATTCCTGCACCGGTGTGTTTGCAAATTATTGCTGGGACGCCATATTTTTGTAGCGCGGGCGCATCATGCCATGCTCGATGTGTGGCTCCCCCCCTGCCACCGTATCCGCATCGATGGTCACCTTTGTGATGGTGGCGTCCGACGGGATGTCGTACATGATCGGAATCAGCAGTTCTTCGACGACGCTGCGCAGACCGCGGGCACCGCTCTTGCGCTCCACCGTTTTCTTGGCGATGGCGTGCAGCGCGTCCTCGGTAAAGACGAGCTCGGCATTGTCGAGGTGGAACAGCTCCTTGTACTGGCGCACAATGCTGTTCTTCGGCTCGGTCAGAACTCGGACAAGAGCTTCCTCGTCCAACGGGTCAAGCACCGTCACAACGGGCAGACGGCCGATCAGCTCGGGGATGAGACCGAACTTGACGAGGTCGTCAGGCTCGACCTTCTTCAGCAGCTTCTGGCGTGTCTCATCCTTGTCCAGCGTTGTGCGCAGCTGGCTGCCAAAGCCGAGGGAGGCGTTGTCGGTGCGCTTCTGAATGAGCTTTTCCAGCCCATCGAACGCACCGCCGCAGATGAACAGGATATTCTTCGTGTTGATCTGGATGAACTCCTGCTGCGGGTGCTTGCGTCCGCCGTTGGGCGGCACGTTGCTGACCGTGCCCTCCACGATCTTCAGCAGCGCCTGCTGTACACCCTCACCGCCGACGTCACGGGTGATGGAGGGGTTCTCGCTCTTGCGGGTGATCTTGTCGATCTCATCGACGTAGATAATGCCGATCTCGGCGCGGGCGACGTCAAAATCCGCCGCCTGAATGAGCTTGAGCAGGATGTTCTCGACATCCTCGCCGACGTAGCCTGCCTCGGTGATCGTCGTGGCGTCCGCGATGGCGAACGGCACATTGAGCATCCTGGCCAGCGTCTGGGCCAGCAGCGTCTTGCCGGTGCCGGACGGGCCGAGCATCAGCACGTTGGACTTCTGCAGCTCCACGTCGCTGCTCTCGCGGGAGAGAATGCGCTTGTAGTGGTTGTAGACAGAGACAGCCAGCACCTTTTTGGCGGCATCCTGCCCGATAACATACTGATCCAGCCCCGCCTTGATCTCGGCGGGGGTCAGGATATTGATGCTCTCGAGCGGGTCATAGTCATAGTCCGCACCGGGCTGCGCGGCTGTGCGGCGGCGATTCCGCGGCATACCGGCGCGCGGCGGGGCCGGGCGCTCGCCGTCCTTGTACAGGGCATTGTTGCACATATCCAGGCAGTCCTTGCAGATATTGACGCCGGGGCCAATGATCAGCTGCTCTACCTCATTTTGCGTCCGCCCGCAGAAGCTGCAGACGAGCTCGCGTCCTTTTCCGTCCTTGCCGGACGTTTGATTTGCCATGTTGTTCCCCCGAATCAGTGTTTATAGAGGATGTCGTCGATCAGGCCGTACTCCTTCGCCTGCTGCGCGGTCATATAGTTGTCGCGCTCGGTGTCACGGGTGATGACGTCCAGCGGCTGGCCGGTGTACTGGCTGAGCAGCGTGTTCATCTTCTCGCGGATGCGCACGATGTGGTCAGCGTGGATCTTGATGTCGGTAGCCTGGCCGGAGATACCCTGCCCGCCGATAAGCGGCTGGTGGATCAGGATCTCGGAGTTCGGCAGGGCAAAGCGCTTGCCCTTGGTGCCGCTGGCCAGCAGGAAAGAGCCCATCGAGGCCGCCATGCCGACGCAGATGGTGGAGACATCGCACTTGATGTAGTTCATCGTGTCGTGGATAGCCATACCGTCAGAGATCGAGCCGCCGGGGCTATTGATATAGAAGTAGATGTCCTTCTCCGGGTCCTGGCCCTCGAGGTACAGCAGCTGTGCCACGATGACGCTGGCGGAGGCGGAGTTGACGTCCTCGCTCAGCACAATGATGCGGTCATTGAGCAGGCGGGAGAAGATGTCATAGCTGCGCTCACCGCGCGCAGTCTGTTCGACAACATAAGGTACAAGGCTCATTCTGGTTTCCCTCCTTGGTGCTTTAGATAAAGTATGGGTGATGACAAAGGAACCGATACGGCGGCATAGCTGCGCAACCGTACCGGCCCTTTTACTCAATGTTTACGGATGCCCGCAGGGTGATTACTCGCCCTTGGTCTCCTCTTCCTTCGGCTCCTCGTCCTGCTTGGCGGCAGCCTTCTTGGTGGTCTTGCGGGTGGTCTTTTTGGCAGGCTTCTTCTCCTCGGCAGCACCGGCGACGATGTTGGCCTTGGACTTCACGAAGTCGATTGCCTTGTTGACAGCCAGATCCTTCTTGACGGCGGCAGCATCGACCAGGCTCTTGACCTTGTCAGCCTCCATCTGGTAAGCATCGGCAATGCGCTTGATCTCGGCCTCGAACTCCTCCTCGGTAGCCTCGATGGACTCCTTGGCGACGATAGCCTCCATGGCCAGGCGCATCTTGACCTGCTTGTCGGCCTGCTCACGGAACTGCTCCTTGAACTGCTCCATGGTCATGCCCATATACTGCAGGTACTGCTCGAGCTTGAGGCCCTGCTGGGAGATGCGATACTGGAAGTCCTGCACCAGCTCCTCGATGCGGCTCTCGATCATGGCGTCGGGGATCTCGGCCTTCATGCCGCCCACGACCTGGTCGATCAGGTCGTTCTCGACCTTCTGGTCAGCCTGCTTCTCGTGGTTGGTCTCGATGCCCTTGCGGATGGAGTCCTTCAACTCGTCGAGAGTGTCGTACTCGCTGACGTCCTTGGCAAAGTCGTCGTCCAGCTCGGGCAGCTCCTTGTACTGGACCTCATGCAGCTTGATCTTGAAGGTGGCGTCCTTGCCGGCCAGCTCCTCAGCCTGGTACTCCTCGGGGAACTTGACGTTGACGTCGAACTCCTCGCCGGCCTTGTGGCCGACGACCTGCTCCTCGAAACCGGGGATGAAGGAGCCGGAGCCCAGCACCAGAGAGTAGTGCTCGGCCTTGCCGCCCTCGAAAGCGACGCCGTCAACGAAGCCCTCGAAGTCGATGTCAACGGTGTCGCCGTTCTCGGCAGCACCATCACGGGTCAGCAGACGGCCATTGCGGTCCTGCATGCGCTTGATCTCGGCGTCAACATCAGCCTCGTCAACAGTCTTGACATCTTTGTTGACGGTTAAACCGGTGTACTCGCCCAGCTCGACCTCGGGCTTGACGGCGACCTTGACCTTCAGGGTAGCGCCCTCGTCCTCGGACATGGAGACGACCTCGGGGTCAGGACGGCCAACGACCTCGATACCGGCCTCCTTGACGGCGGCCTCGTAGTTTTCGGGGAACAGGTCGTTGATGGCGTCATACTGGAACAGGTCCTTGCCATACATCTTCTCGATCATGGCCTTGGGAGCCTTGCCCTTGCGGAAGCCGGGGATGGCGTACTTCTTGCCCTCGCGCTTGAAAGCGGTATTGACAGCAGATTTGAAGGTCTCCGCGTCAATGGAGAACTGCAGTTCGACCATGCTCTTTTCGAGCTTTTCACAGGAAATCAGTTTCATTTATAAATTCCTCCAAAAATAGATGTACATAAAAATACAAGTTATTATACCATGCCTGTGCGGAAAATACCAGTCTTTTTTGAATTTTTTAACAAATCAGACGGTAATTTCTGATTTTTCACGGGAAAATACCGCCGCCAGACAGAAAACCAGCGGCAGACACCCCGCCACAGGCAGGAAATAGCGCATACAGTCATTGACCGGGGACGCAATGCAGGTCAGCCAGAAGATGCCAAGGCAGATAAAAACCGGCAGCACAGGCTTTGCTTTGCAGCGCGCCAGCCAGAGACCAAGCACGGCAGTCAGCCACGCCATGAACCCGATGGACGTTGTAAGCCCCACGAGCGGCAGCTTTTCAAATGCCGAGAGCGCCTGTACAAAAGCATACCGCAGATAGCCGGATTTATCAAGATAGTGGACGTTCATTTCAGACATTTCCATGCAAATGTCATTATTGAACGTGTAGTAATCGTTGATGGCGCGGCATTTCGTGATGGTGTAATACCCGTGGGAGTTCGCGTGCGTTGCTTCAAAATAGCAGACCGGGTGCTTGAGCAGCATTTTGGCCCAGACCAGCATATAGCGGGCCAGGTCACCCTTGCCGGGATTTTTGTAGTACTGCTTGACGCCGTCGGACAGCTCCGGCATGTAGCTTTGGGCAATGGCGTCGTAGTCGAGGACCTTCTCAATGGCGGTGCGCTCGTCGTCGGTGACTTCATTGCCGTAGTCGCGGATATAGCGGGCGGTCTGCTGCATCGGGACCGAGAGCGCCTCCCCCACGCTGCCTGCGGGGATGTCGAGGACTTTTTCGGTGAACGTGTCAAACCCGAACGAGCCGATACAGACGGCCAGCAGCACCGCCAGCACGGGACGGCGCAGGCGCTTTTCACTCACGGTGAAGGCCGACGCCAGCAGCATCGGCACAACGGCATAGATGCCGTTTTTGCGCAGCAGGCAGCAGAGCACGCCGAGCACCGCGTAAGCGGTCAGGCGCGGGCGGCTCCCCTGCCATTCCTGCGGAAAGAGCAGCAGGTCGGCGGTTTTCAGCACGAACAGGACGAACAGTCCCGTGTAGAGCGTATCCTTGACCTGCGTCTGTATGAACGCGCCCCAGATGGGGTCGAGCGCAAAGAACGCTGTGACCGCATACTGCACACCGCGGGAGCAGCCGAGCTTGGCGGCAAAGGCCGTTACCTGCCCGAACACCCACGCGCAGACGAGAAACTGCAATACTATGTAGAGAAACACACCGAGGTTGTCGCTGCCCAGCGCACGGCCCAGCCGGAACAGCCAGCCGTGCAGCCAGGTGGAGAGCACCGTATGGTGGGCGGTCATCTCCTGCACCCCAAGCACCTGCGAGATCTGCCCCCAGGAGTCCCAGTCCACGGAGCCTGGCCAGAACACGGCGACCCACGGCAGCCACGCCGCGCCGATGAGCAGCGACGACGCGCGGCCCGGTGCCTTGGCGAACCACGCTGCGAAGCGGGTCTGCGGGAAGTCCTCCCCGCCCGTCCGGCTGCGGCCCAGCAGGGCGTACAGCCCCCAGACCGCGTGGTAGAACAGCACCGCGTACCCGGCCATGCAGAACACGCCGACGCAGAGCTGATACGGATTTTTAAAGACAAACGCCCAGCTGCCCAGCTTGCAGATGCTCAGACCCAATACCTCCGCAATGCCAAAGACAATGCTCAGCACCAGCTCCGTGCGCTTGGGTTTCGCCTCACGCTGACCGCGCACCCAGCAGAGCAGCACAGCCAGCCCCGCGGCGGCAGGCCCCCAAGCCCAGCCGTCCAGCGGAAAATTCTGGTGCAGCATGACCAGCGCCGCAAGCCAGCCGGGCACGGCGTCAAAGTCGAGGCCCGTTGTCTCGTACTGCATGCCGATCAGCAGATCCGCGCGGGCGGTCTCCCAGTCCGGCACCGTAATGACGGCGGACAGCGTTACCGCGCATAAGACCCCCAGCAGCAGCGCCGTGACAATACTTTTTGTTTTCTGCTTCATCCGCATCACCTGATTTTATACGGGCAGAACGACAGACCGTCGGCGGAGATCAGCCGATAGGTGATGCCGTCGCGCTCACCCTGCGTTGCGTAGCGGATGGACTTGCCGTGCAGGTGGCCGTAGTAGCACTCGGTCACGCCGAACTCATTCAGCACATCCACCAGCTCCTGCGCCTGTGCGCCGGGGTAGATGGGCGGGTAGTGGAGAAAAGCGATTTTTTCTGCCGCATCCCCCGCCGCCTGCAAGGACATGCGCAGACGGCCCGCCTCCCGCGCCATGAGCTTTTCGCCCTGGGCGGCAACATCGTCAAACGGCCAGCCGCGGGTGCCGCACAGCGCCACATTGCCCACAGTGCAGGCGTTGTTGTGCAAAATATGCAGCGTGTCAAAGCCGTTGGCAGTCAGGAAGTTCTCCATCTTGCGGGTCGTCGTCCACCAGTAGTCATGGTTGCCCTTTAAGAGCCACTTTTGGCCCGGCAGGTTTTGGATAAAGGCAAAATCCGCTTTTGTGTCGTTCAGGTTCATGGCCCAGCTGGTGTCACCTGCCAGAACAACGGTGTCGTCCGGGCCGATCAGCTTGCGCCAGCTGGCTTCCAGTCGGGGCAGATACCCCTCCCACCCCGGGAAAACGTCCATGGGCTTGTCCGTTCCCAGCGAGAGGTGCATATCCCCGATTGCAAAGATGGCCATAGGGCCCTCACTTTCTAGTTGTTGCTTTTAACGAAGAGCCGCGGTGCGGATGTCGGCGGGCTGCAGCACGGTCTTGAACCGTACCTCGAGCTTATCCAGCTCACGCAGCGAGGCGGGAGCCTCGGCACCGGTCCCGGCGGTCAGCGCGGCCATGGCGGCAAAGTCGCTGGCGGGGGCCTCCACGCCCAGAGCCGTCAGGACGTCGCGCGGGAACTTGAACGGGCTGGCCGTGGAAAGCACGACCATCGGCGCGTCGGTGCGCCGGGTCTCGGCCACGCGGAAGGCCACGGCGGTGTGGGTGTCGCAGAGGTAGTGGTCGCCGTCAAAGCGGGCCTTGATTTCAGCAGCACCGTCGGCATCGTCGGCGTAGCCTGCGGCGAAGCTCTGCTGGATTTTTGCCAGCGTCTCGGCGTCAACGGTGTACTTGCCAGTGGCGGAAAGCTCCTGCATCCAGCCCGCGACCTTTTCGCTGCTGCCGCTGACGTGGTAGAGCAGACGCTCGAGGTTCGAGGAGATCAGAATGTCCATCGACGGCGAGGTCGTCTTGTAGAAGGTGCGGCGGGCGTCATAGGTGCCGGTGCGCAGGAAGTCGGTCAGGACGTTGTTCCTGTTGGATGCGCAGACCAGCCTGCCCACGGGCAGACCCATCTGCTTGGCGTAGTAGCCCGCCAGAATGTCACCGAAGTTGCCGGTGGGCACGCAGAAATCCACGGGCTTGCCCCACTCGACTGCGCCCTGCTCGGTCAGACGGAAGTAGGCGTAGAAGTAGTAGACGATCTGCGGCACGAGGCGGCCCCAGTTGATGGAGTTGGCGCTGGACAGGCGGATGCCGCGCTTTTCCAGCTCGACGGCGACGTCGGCGTCGGCAAAGACCTTCTTGACGCCGGTCTGGGCATCGTCAAAGTTGCCCTGCACGGCGTAGACCTGCACGTTTTCGCCCTTCTGGGTCGCCATCTGCAGATGCTGGATCTCGCTTGTGCCGTCGTTCGGGTAAAATACCTCAATTTCAATGCCGTCGAGGTCGGCGTAGCCCGCCAGCGCGGCCTTGCCGGTGTCGCCGGAGGTTGCCACCAGAATGCGGGTCGTCTCGGTGCGGCCCAGCATCTTCTTGGCCTCGACGAGCAGCTTCGGCATGAGCTGCAGGGCGTAGTCCTTGAAGGCGCAGGTCGGGCCGTGCCACAGCTCGAGAGAATACAGGCCGTCGCGGACCTTGACGGTCTCGCCCGCCTTGCCGCCAAAGGCAGCGCCGTAAGTAGATGCCGTTGCGGTGTGCAGGAAATCAGCGCTGTAATCGGTCAGAAAACCGGCCAGGACCTTCTCGGCCAGCTCGGAATAGGAGAGATTTTTCCATGCGTCCAAATCAGCCTGGGGGAAGGTCTCCGGCACGAACAGACCGCTCTGCGGTGCCAGACCGCGGACGATAGCCTCCTGTGCGGAAACGCGGAGTGCGGAATCTCTGGTGCTCAAATACTGCATACGTTTACACCCTTTCTCTTATTCTCTTTCCTCTATATGTATAAGCCTTTTTTGGCGCTATACCTTATATACTGTGCAGGCACATTTTGTAGGGGCGAGCATTGCTCGCCCGTGCCCGTCTGCCGAAGCCATACCGTAAACGGGTCATGCGGCAAGGTTAGCGGGCGAGCAATGCTCGCCCCTACATTCCATGCGTTGACAAAATTTTCCCCCAGTGTTTTTTCAACACTCAAACGCGCCCGGGATGCAATGCACCTGCCAGCCGCGGGCGGCGGGCGTGACCTCCACCACATCAAAGCGGATGGCGGCATCGCGGTAGGGGCTGTGCTGCAGGTATTGCTGAGCCGCCAAAATCAGGCGGTTCTGCTTCCGGGCGTCCACCGCGGCGGCGGGGCGGTCCAGCATCGCGCCGGTGCGGGTCTTGACCTCGGCAAAGACAAGGGTGTTTTCCTTATACAAAATCAGGTCCAGCTCCCCCAGCCGCGTGCGGTAGTTGTGGTTCAGCAGCAGCCAGCCGCGCTGCTGGTAGTACTTGGCGGCGACGGCCTCGCCCGTGCGGCCGACGTCAGTCATGCCAGTAGCCCTGCTTTTTCAGAAAGCTGCGGCGGTAAAACGGCTGGATGCCGTACTGCGCGATCAGCTCGTAGTGCAGCTTGGTCGGATAGCCCTTGTGCCTGGCAAGCTGGTACTGCGGGTACTGCTTGTCCAGCTCGAGCATATAGCGGTCACGGCTGACCTTTGCCAGAATCGACGCCGCCGCAATCGACGCACTGTTGGCGTCGCCCTTGACGACGGCCTCGGCGGGCTGTATCAGCCCCGGCGGGCAGCGGTTGCCGTCGATCAGCACATAGTCGGGCGTTATTTCCAGCCCCGCCACAGCCTGCGCCATGCCGTCCATCGTGGCCCACAGAATGTTGCGCTCGTCAATTTCCTGCGGCGAGATGAAGATAATTTTATACGCCAGTGCGCGCTTTGTGATTTCCTCATACAGCGCGTCGCGTCGCTTCTCTGTCAGCTTTTTGGAGTCGTTGACACCTTCGATGGGGTCCTCGGGGTTCAGGATGACCGCCGCGCAGCAGACCGGGCCGCACAGCGGGCCGCGGCCCGCCTCGTCCACGCCGCAGACAGTACCGTGTTCGGCGCGTTTGGCGGTGTCAAAGGCGTAGAGCGCCTCGTTACTGCTCGTCGTCCCAGTCGTCGTCCTGCGGGGCATCGTCCGTCACCTCTTCCATATCTTCCTGAATGGCGCGCCGGGGCGGGCGCTCAAGGGAGAGCCGACCCCACTTGCTGGCGCGGAACTCACCGACCAGCATCTTGGCGGCGCGTTCGGTATCGACCTCACCGCCGGAAATCAGCATACCACGCTTGGCGCCGATGGCCTGCAGGAGGTCATACGGCGGCAGCGTCAGTGCCTCGGCGTCCAGCTTGTAGCGGGCCAGCAGCTGCTGCGGATAAATGCCGCGCACGCTGGAGAGCAGACCGCAGGCCAGCTCCTCAATGTCGAGAATATCGTCGCGGATGGAGCCTATAAACGCAAGGTTCGACGCCGTTTCCAGCGAATCGAACTTTTTCCACAGCACGCCGGGCATGTCCATGAGGTCAAAGCTGTCAACCGAGATCCACTGCTTGCCGCGGGTCACGCCGGGCTTGTTGGCAGCCTTGGCGCGGGTCGTGCCCGCAAACGAGTTGATGAAGGTGGACTTGCCAACGTTCGGGATGCCCACGATCATAACGCGGATGGCTGCGCCGACCATGCCGCGGCTGCGGCGGCGCTCCATCAGCGCGGAAAGCTCCTTTTCGATCAGACCCTTCGTAGCCGTGGCGCGTCCGCGCTGCTTGGAGTCCATCGCAATGCAGCCCGCACCCGCACTCTTGAAGTAGGCCAGCCATTGCTTGGTGATCTCGGGGTCTGCCAAATCAGACTTATTCAATACGTACAGATGCGGTTTGCCCGCGGTGATGCGCTCAATCTCGGGGTTCAGGCTGGAAAGCGGGATGCGTGCGTCGAGAATCTGCAAAACGCAGTCGACGTTGCGGATCTCCTTTTCCATCAGGCGCAGGGTCTTGGTCATGTGCCCGGGGAACCACTGGATCTGGCGGCTGTTGATAATGTCACTCTGGCTCATTGGGCCGCTCCTATCTTGCCAAAGGGCAGTACGCGCAGCACGGCTGCGCCCATAATGTCACGTTCGTCCACGCAGCCCACGCGGGTATCGCGGCTGTCGGTGGAATTGTTGCGGTTGTCCCCCATCAGGAACAGGCAGCCGTCCGGCACCGTGATGGGAAAGTCCACACTTTCATATAAATACGTAGGCTCGGCGGTGTAGGGCTCGTCGAGGGCCTCGCCGTTGCGGTAGACGATACCGGCGGTAAAGTCAATATCGATGGTGTCCCCGCCCTTGCCAATGACCCGTTTGACGAGAGGCCTGCCGTATTCCGTGTAGCCGTCCACGACAACGATGTCGTCATAGTCGGGCTTTTTCAAAAGGTTGATAAGGATGCGTTCGCCGTTGGAGAGTGTCGGGTCCATTGAGTGGCCGTCCACCTTGACGATGCGCACGCCGAAGGTGAACACAAGCGCAATGACCGCCACGGCCATAGCGAGGGCGTCGTACCATTCCAGCGTTTCCTTATTGCGGCGGTAGCGGTCCTTGAAGGATGCTGCCATGTTTTCCACCACCCGTTTAAAAAAATACGAAAAAAGGGAGAACGCCAACCGTCCTCCCCTTTTCTAGTATGCTCAGATACGTGCCTTGACCTTGGCTGCCTTGCCGGTGCGCTCGCGCAGGTAGAACAGCTTCGCACGACGGACCTTGCCGCGGCGAACGACGTCAACCTTCTCGACGAACGGGCTGTTGACCGGGAACACACGCTCAACGCCAACACCGTAAGAGGTGCGGCGGACGGTGAAGGTCTCCGCGATGCCGCCATGCTTCTTGGCAATAACGGTGCCCTCAAAAGCCTGGATACGCTCCTTGTCGCCTTCCTTGATGCGGACGGAGACGCGAACGGTGTCGCCGACTTCGAACTGGGGCTTGTTCTCTTTGATCATACCCTCGGTAAAATGCTTCATTGCGTCCATGGTTTGAATTCCTCCATTTTATTGCGACGTTCATACACGATTGTTCGTCAGAGGACCGCCTGTATAATGATGTGTCATTATCCCGCCGATGGCTCGGCGGCACTAACGCTTTAGTATTATAGCATTGTGCAGCGCGTTTGGCAAGGGGGTTTTGACAGAAAAACGAAGATTTTTTCAGCTTTTGCCTTCCCCTGCGGGGAGGGTGTCCCTGCAGGGGCGGATGAGGGGCAAGTCCCCGGCAGTTACTCGTAAACGGGCTGTGACCGGAAGGCCGCCCCTCATCCGCCCTCGGGCGGGGCCTCGGGCACCTTCCCCCGAGGGGGAAGGCTTTTTACGCAAAGTCCTTCCCTGCCTTATTATACAGGTGCGTCCGCACCACGCGGCACTGCCAGACGGGAGCGGCCCCCTGCGTGCGGAGGAAGTCGGTCAGCAGGGACGGGTTCAGGTTTAGTGCCTCGCCGCTTCCGCAGGGCAGCAGCGCCGTAAAGCGCAGCGTGCCGCCTTCAATCGTGTACTCAATGCGGTCAAGGTAGTGCTTCAGCTCCAGCGTTTTGCAGCCGCGCTTCGTCTTTTTCGTGACCTCGGCGTGCTCGGCATTGTTGTAGGCGTCAAGGGCGATGGCTGAGCCGGCGGGCATCGTGATTTCATAGGCTGCCGTCTCGATCTCGCCGACCTTCTCCACAGCCGGGGCGACCTTCGTGATGACGATGCCGCGCGGCATCAGGGGCTGCAAGGCGTCGATCCATGCCTGCGGGTCAATCGTCTCCTGCTCGGTCTTGACCTCGCAGCTTTCGCAGAGGCTCTCCTGCCCCAGGGACAGCGGGCAGGTGAAGGACAGGTAGATGTGCGGGTTGAAGCCCTGCGTGTAGTACACGGGCAGGCTGCTCATTTTCAGCATCCGGTGAAAGACCCGCTGCAGGTCAAGCAGCGAGATATAGGCGGACTCGCCGCACTTCTCAAAGAAGATTCTTACTGTAGTCAAAGCACGGTCCTCCGATCAGCTTGTTGGCACCGCAGGCGCTGCACTGGCGGTTGCAGGGCTGGGTCGTTTTTGCCTCGAGCGCCTTGTTGTACTCGCGCACCAGATGGGCCTTTGTCACGCCGACATCCAGATGATCCCAGGGCGTGACCTCGTCCAGGCCGATGGTGCGGTAGTTGTAAAAGTCCGGGTCAAGGCCGCAGGTCTTGAACGCATCGAGCCAGCGGTCATAGTTGAAGTATTCCTCCCACGTATCAAAAAAGGCACCGTTCTCGAACGCCGTCTCGATGACACGGCCCAGACGGCGGTCCCCCTTGGCGAACACACCCTCGAGCACGCTTGTGGTGCTGTCGTGGTAGTTGACCTTGATCTTGCGGGAATGCACGCAGCTGAGCAGATATTTCTGCTTCTCGCGCAGGGACTCGCGGCGGTCCTGGGCGCAGAACTGGAACGGCGTGTCGGGCTTGGGCACAAAGCAGGCGACGCTGATCGTGACCTGCACGCCCTTGCCCTTCGGTCGATTGGGGATCTTATAGAACAGGTCCACGACCTGCTGCGCCGTGTCGGCAATGCCCTTGATGTCGTCGAGCGTTTCCGTCGGCAGACCCATCATGAAGTAGAGCTTGACCGAGGTGTACCCCTCCGAGAAGGCGATGCGGCAGCCGCGCTCGATCTGCTCCCACGTGACGTTCTTATTGATGACGTCGCGCAGGCGCTGGGTGCCGGCCTCGGCGGCAAAGGTCAGACCGCTCTTGCGGACCTTCGTCGTCTTTTCGACCAGCGATTCCGAGAAGTTGTCCACACGCAGGGACGGCAGCGACAAGCTGACGTGGTCAGCCTCGGCCCAGGAGTTCAGCTCGTCGAGAATTTCTTCCAGCCGCGAATGATCGGAGGTGGACAGGCTCGACAGGCTCAATTCATCGTAGCCGGTGTTGCGGCAGAGCGCGCGGGCGCTGTCGCTGATGAGCTTGGGGCTGCGCTCACGGAAGGGGCGGTAGAGCTGGCCTGCCTGACAGAAGCGGCAGCCGCGCACGCAGCCGCGCAGCACCTCGACGCAGGCGCGGTCCTGCACCGCACCGACGAGCGGCACAACAAAGTTTTCCGGCGGGGTGAAGCTGTCCATATCCCTGACGATGGCCTTTGTCACGCGGGCGGGAACGCCGGGACGGTTCGGGGTGACGGCCTCAATGCGGCCATCCTCCCTGTAGGTCACATCGTAGAAGGACGGCACGTAGACGCCGGGAATTTTGGCGAGTTCCAAAAGCAGCTGTTCTTTGTTCCAGCCCTGCTTTTTGCCCCGCTCGACTGCGGCGCAGATGTCCTGGAGCATCTGTTCACCCTCGCCCAGCTGCATAACGTCGAAGAAATCCGCCATCGGCTCGGCGTTGCAGACGCAGGGGCCGCCGGAAATAATCAGCGGCCAGCGCTCGTCGCGGTCCGCGGCGCGCAGCGGAATACCCGACAGGCGCAGCATGGCCAGCACGTTCGTGTAGGCCAGCTCATATTCCAGCGAGAAGCCGATGATGTCAAAATCGGTCAACGGGTCCTTGCTCTCAAGGCAGTAGAGCGGAATGTCCAGCCGCTCCATCTGCTCCTTCATATCGGTCCAGGGCATGAACGCGCGCTCACACCACCAGTTTTCGTGGCGGTTGAGGATGTCGTAGAGGATCTTTTCGCCGAGGAACGACATGCCGATCTCGTAGGTATCGGGGAAGCAGAACGCCATGCGCACATCGACCCTAGACTTATCCTTATAGACACAGCCCGGCTCGCCGCCGGTGTACCGGCCCGGCTTCTGCACAAGGCTTAATGCTTCTTTAAATTTCGGGGAAAATTCCGCCATATTGGTGAACCATCCTTAGCTTTTTAGTGTATCAGTTTATTGTACCCTATTTCCGGCCAAAATGCAACAGACACGCGGCAATATGCGCACCGTCCAGGCCGGGCAGGGGCAGCAGATTGCTGGCGCCCACCAGCAGATTGCAGCAGGCGAACCAGTAGCCGCCATAGGTATAGGCCGTGGCGCGCATGAAGGCCAGCACTGCCGCACAGGCCAGCAGGTTGACCGCCGGGCCCGCTGCAGCCAGCAGAAGCTCCTGCAGGTTCGTCATCGGCAGGCCGCGCAGCCGCAGGCAGAGGCCGAAGGGCGAGACCTCGATTTCCGGCCAGCGCCGCCAAAAAAGGCGGTAAGCCAGCGCGTGGCCGCACTCATGCAGCACGGCGCAGCCCAGCCCTACCCGCAGGATGCCGCTGCCGTCAAACGCCAGCAGCAGCGTTAAGGCCGCAAGGGTAAGCAGCGGCTGTTTCCAGCGGATCTTTGCGCGGCTACGACGCATTCTGCAGGGCCTCGGCGGGGTCATAGCGCAGACCGCGGTGCAGGATCTCAAAGTGCAGGTGCGGGCCGGTGGCGTTGCCGGTCTCGCCCACGGTGCCGAGGATCTGCCCCGCGGTGACGCACTCCCCCGCCTTTACGAATAGATACTGCATGTGCGCGTACAGCGTCTCGTCGCCGTCGGCGTGGAGAATGCGCAGGTAGTTGCCGTAACTCTTATGGCTGCCCGCCATCCGCGCCACACCGTCCGCGGCGGCCAGCACCGGCGTGCCCTGTGCCGCAGCCAGGTCGTTGCCGATGTGAAAGTCGTCGCCAAGGCCGCCCATCGGATCGGTGCGCCAGCCGTAGCCGGATGTTTTACGGCTCTGCCCGGGCAGCGGGAATTGCAGTGGAAAGCCGGGCGTGTAGCTGTCCGTCCTGGCGTAGGCAGGCGGCGACGGCTGGCCGTGAGCTGTGCGGGCGCTCTCCGGCGTGGCGGGCAGGGTGAAGTCCTCCCACATGCTGCGGGCGGAGTCGACCAGCTCCCCGGCGGTCTGCTCGGTAAATTTCAGAAGGTTGCGCTCCTCACCCAGCAGCAGTGATTGCTCGGGCTGCATGGCCGCCGTGAACGCGCGGCGCAGCTCCGGGTAAACCGGCCAATCCAGCGCCCCGGCGGCCAGCACAAGGCCGATGGCAGCAAGACAGAGAAGGATCTGCGCCCATAGGACCAAATCCTCCTCGGATCCGGCGCAGCGGGCAGGCGGCCTCGGCGGCTCATTTTCCGGCAGCGGCGCGGCGTTTTCCCACATGGCGTACACCTCCCGTGTTTTTTATACACGGTATGCGGGCGGGGAAAAAAATATCCGCCCCGAAGGGCGGATGCATGCTTACTTGCCTCCCTCGGCGAGGGAGGTGGCCCGCAGGGCCGGAGGGAGCGAGCCTTGCCGCAACCCGAAATATTTCGGATTGCCGGGAGGCTCTCTCCCCCACCCGCTGCGGCGGGAGCCCCCTCGCAGAGGGGGCCAAGGACCTTTTACGCCCCCAGCGTCTGGCGGAGCATCTCCAGACGCTCGTTCAGGAGCTTTTCGGGCTTGGTGAAAAGGCCCAGGCCGTTGACATCCAGCGTGCATTCCACGCTGGTGGCGTCACCGCCGCCCAGCAGCAGCGCCGTAAAGGTGCCGCTGATCTTACCCTTCTGGAAGTTGCAGCTCAGGCACCGGGGCTTTTCCTTGCGGGTAAAGACGATTTGGGTCTCACTGCCGTCGGTGTTCTTTTCGGCAGCCTTTAGGCCGTCGCCGCTCTCCTCATAGCTGCTGACGTCCCTGCGCCAGCCGTTGAGGGTCGGCTTGGTCAGATACAGCCACACCTTGTTGGGGTCACAGGCATAATTTGCGGTCACTACACAGCTTTTCATGGTTTGGATTCTCCTTATTTTTTCCCGCGTCCGAACAGGCTTTGCAGCAGACCTGCACGTTTGGGGCGCAGTGCCACACGCTGCCGGGGTATGGGTTTTACAGCGGCTTTTACGGCTGCCGCCTTGGGCCTGGATTCTGCTTTTGGTTTCTCGGGCTTGTCCGTCTCCTGCACGAAACCGTTCTGGAAATAGCCGAACATCGCCATCTGACTGTCCACCGGGGGCTGACCCTCGGCGGGGCGCACCTTCACATAGGTGCCGTCCGGCTGCATCTCGCGGGCATTGACGGTGTCGCGCAGCTGCAAGTCAAGGATGCCGCGCAGCTTTTTGGCAATGGCCGGGTCATCCACGCGGACGCCGACCTCAACGCGGCGCTCGGTGTTGCGGGTCAGGAAGTCGCCGGACGCAATGTAAATGCGCATGGCCTCGCCGCTGCCGAAGCAGTAGATGCGGGAGTGCTCCAGATAGCGGCCCACCAGGCTGCGGATATGCACGTTCTCGGTGCGGCCCGGCACACCGGCACGCACGCAGCAGATGCCGCGCACGATCATGTCCACACGGACACCCGCACAGCTGGCCTCGCTGATCTTGTCGATAATCTGCGGGTCGTTGATGGAGTTGTTTTTCAGGATGATGGACGCGGGCTTGCCCTGCATGGCCAGCGCAATCTGGCGGTCCATTTCCTCGAGCAGCACGGTCTTGAAGCGCAGCGGTGCGACCAGCATCGTGTCTGCCTCGCTCGTCAGGCGCTGCAGGGCCATGTTGTTAAAGACGGCGCTGGCCTCCTCGCCGATCTCCTGCCGGGTCGTGATGAAGGACAGGTCGGTGTACAGCTCGCTTGTCTTTTCATTATAGTTGCCGGTGCCGATCTGCGTCAAGTACTTATATTGGCCGTTGACGCGGCTGGTGATAAGGGTCAGCTTGGAATGGACCTTGTAATCGTCGAAGCCGTAGAACACGGTGCAGCCCGCGTCCTCGAGCTGCTTGGACCAGTCGATGTTGTTCTGCTCGTCAAAGCGAGCGCGCAGCTCGACCATCGCGACGACCTCCTTGCCGTTTTCGGCAGCGGCGATTAGGGCGTTCACGATCTGGGAGTCGCTGGCCATGCGGTAGAGCGTCATTTTGATCGACACAACGTCGGGGTCAGCACCCGCGCGCAGCAGCATCTTGATAAACGGGCGGATGCTCTGGTACGGGTAGGCCAGCAGCACGTCATGCTTGCGGACCTCGGTGTACAGGTCGTACCCTGCCGGGGCCTGCATGGGCTTTGCCGCGGGATAGAACAGCGCCGTGTGGCCGCCGTCAGCGGAGATGCGCCCGGCCAGCTTAAACAGCGAGCCGGAGTCGAGCGGCGACGTCTGGGTATAGCAGCGATCCGCGGGCACGACGAGCTTGTCCCGCAGGAATTTGACGATCTCCTGCGGGGCGTCCGGCCAGAATTGCAGGCGCACAGCCGCCAGCTTACGGCGCTTTTTCAGCAGCTCGCTCATGACATCGCGGAAGTCGACGTCGTGATCCATCATGCCCTCGTCCACCGTGATGTCCGCGTTGCGGGTCACGCGGAACAGGCACTGCTTCTGCACCGTGCTGGCGCTGAAAATCGTCGCAGCATAGTGGGCGATCAGCTCCTCCACAAAGGCAAAGCAGGTCGTCTCGCCGTCCTTGACAAAGAGTACCCGCTCAAACTGGCTGCTGACCGGCACGATGCCGTAGCTGATGCCCTCATTTTTGGAGTGGAGCTGGGCAATATAGTAAATGTCCTTGTTGTTCAGGAATGGGAACGGGTGGCGGGAATCGACGATCTGCGGGCTGAGCAACGGCAGCAGCTCGCGCTGGAAGTAGGTTTTCCAGAAATGCTCCTGCGGCTTGGCGAGCTTGGCGAAGTCTACCTTTTTGTAGCCCTCCTGCGACAGCGCCGAGACAAGATGCTGGAAGTATTTATCGCATTTTGCCTGCAATTCCGCCACGCGCGGCGTGATGGCAGCGATCTGCTCCGCCGCCGTCATGTGGGTGACGTTGTCGGTCTTATTGTTTTTGAGCAGCGTCTGGTCGTAGAGCGAGCCGACACGGACCATGAAGAACTCGTCCATATTGCTGCCGAAGATAGCAGCAAACTTGATGCGTTCGCCCAGCGGCACGGTCTTTTCCTTGGCAAGGGCCAGCACGCGGCTGTCGAAGTCAAGCCAGCTGAGTTCTCGGTTGATGAAGATGCTTTCCGGCTTTTTTTCCAAGTGTATCTCCTCCTAATGATTGGCAGCGGCCAGGCCCGCCCAGCTTTCTGTCATGCGCAGGGATATGCCCTTGACCGCAGCGGCGTCTGCCAGCGTGGCAAACGGGCCGTGCTCCTCACGGTAGGCTACGAGCGCAGCGGCCTTCCGGGGGCCAAGGCCCGGCAGGGCGGTCAGTTCCTCCGCCGTGGCCGTGTTGATGTCGATGAGGGTCGGTGCCTCCGGCGCGGCAGTGTGTACCGCCGCCGGGACATACGCAGCGGCAGGGCGCTGCGACTGCCAGACCGGAGCAATGAGGAACAGCGCCCCCGCCGCGATGAGCACCGCGGCCAGCACGGTCAGCACTGCCAATCTGCGCGTGGTCTGCATGGCCGATTCCTCACTTTCCGCCTGTTGAATTTTAATTATAGCATAGTATCCCAAAAAATACAGCCGATTTTTGCGGAATTTTACACAAAATATACAATTTGCAGACATCAGCGGCGGCGCGCGCCGGGCAGCGGCCCGGCATCGACCATGATGACGTCGGTGCCGATGGTGCGGATGCTCTCCCACGGGAGGATCAGGTCATCGTCGCAGCCCAGCAGACCGAAGCAGTGCGCCCGCCCGCGCAGAATGACCGATTGCAGCTGGCCGCCGTGCTCGTCAAAGACCACATCGTCGATGCGGCCCAGGTTCTCCCCGGTTTTCAGCTGGATGACGTCCTTGGCTGACAGATCGCGCAGGGTCATGGCGTGCCTCCCTTTCCGGTATTTCCGGTCTATTCTATGCCGGGAAAGTGAAATTGTTGCCTTGCCCTATCGCCCCGGGGCGTGTATAATAAAGGCAACACACACTGCCCCGCAGGGAGGTTTTTATGTACAAGAATATTATTTTTGATTTCGGCGGCGTTGTCGTCAATTTTAATCCCAGGGATTTTCTGATGGACCACTTCATGAACCGCCGCGCCGAGGAGGAGACCTACGACATCGTCTTTGGCAGCCAGGAGTGGCAGGATCTGGACCGCGGCATCATCACCCGCGAGGAAGCCAATAAGATCATGCTGGAGAAGGCCGCCCACGCCAACCGCGTGTTTGAGGTGCAGACCTGCCTTGACGAGTGGTTCACGATGCTGGAAACCAATAAGACCACTGTGCAGATCATGCGCAAGCTGAAGGCCGCCGGGTACCGCCTGTACTACCTGACGAACATCCCGACGGACGTTATGGACGAGCTGCGCCAGCGGGAGTGGTTCTCGCTGTTTGACGGCGGCATTGCCTCGTGCGATGTACACCTGTGCAAGCCAGAACCGGAGATTTTTACAACGCTGATGCAGACCTGCCACCTGGCCTACGATGAGTCGATTTTTGTTGACGACAACAAGGCCAACGCCCAGGCTGCGTACAATCTGGGGATCACCGGCATTTTGTACAAGAACCCGAAGTCCTTCACCCGCGCGCTGGGAGCCTGCGGGATCGAGGTGGAATAGCAGAATGTAAAATGGCAGTCCGGATGGGCTGCCGTTTTTGTGTGCAGAGAATGCAGGGGCGAGCATTGTTCGCCCGCAGGTCATGTGCGGCAGTGGCCAAACTCCCGGGCGGATATGGAATCCGCCCCTACGTTGTAGGGGTCGATGCTCGCCATAGACCCGGAAGATCCGTACTGCCGCAAGGCTTCAGCGGGCGAACAATGTTCGCCCCTACAAAGCATTTTTGATAATTAAAGCTCAGTTCGCGCAGATCTGTTCCTTGATATGGTTGAGCGCGGCCTTTTCCAGGCGGCTGACCTGGGCCTGGCTGATGCCGATCTCCTTTGCCACCTGCGTCTGGGTCTTGCCGTTCAGATAGCGCAGGGCAATGATGCGGCGCTCCCGCGGTGTGAGTGCCCTGACCGTGTCGCGGAACATCATGTCGCTGATCCAGCTTTCCTCGCCTGTGGCGTCGCGCAGCTGATCCAGAAGGGCAAAGCTGTCCTCGCCGTCGGAGTAGACCGGCTCATACAGACTCGTCGGCGTCACAGCGGATTCCAGCGCCATAGCGACGTTCTCCGGGCTCTGGCCGACGCGGGCGGCGATTTCGGAGAGCTTCGGCTCGCGCCCGTTCTGCTTTTGCAGCTCCTCCCGCGCCTGCATCGAATGGTAGGCCAGATCGCGGATGGAGCGGCTGACCCGCACGGCGTTGTTGTCCCGCAGGTAGCGCTTGACCTCGCCGACGATCATCGGCACGCCGTAGGTCGAGAACCGCACGTTCTGCGCCGGGTCAAAGTTGTCGATGGCCTTGATGAGCCCGATGCACCCAACCTGAAACAGGTCGTCCATGTTCTCGCCGCGGCCCGCAAACCGCTGTACAACGCTTAACACCAGCCGCAGATTGCCCTGCACCATCTCCTGCCGGGCCTGCCTGTCCCCCGCCCGGGCCGCCTTGATGAGGCGGCTTTTTTCGGCCTCGCTCAACACGGGCAGACGCGCCGTATCCACACCGCAGAGCTCTACTTTTCCTGCATACATCCTGCTGACCCCCAGTTTTTATTTACCGGGAGTATGGGCGGGTATGCACGGCGGCAAACCGGTAAATTTTGCACACGGCGCACCGCCGCGGCATAGCATACGGAAAAGGAGGGATTTTTATGGTAGATTCCCTGTGGTTTGTCCTTGCGCTGGTGCTGCTGGCCGTGGTGTCGGTGGCGCTGGTGCTTGTGCTGGTCCTGCGACGGGAGGAGGCGCACTGCGGACGCGAGACCCGCACCGAGTATCTACAGCCCAACTATGGGGAGACCGGCGGGTTCCGCGTCTCGTTCGCGCCCAGCAATGAAACCATCATTTCCTACCGCTACTGGCTCATTGAGGGGCAGGTCTCGGAGATCGACTACGATATTGTGCCGGGCCGCCGCATGAGCCTGCGCACGGCCAGGACCGGGCAGATGCTTTACCCCGCCGGCTTTTTTGACCTGGCATTTGAGGATGTACAGCAGTACGACATTGACGGTGTCACCGTGACCCAGCGCCAGAACGCCGGGCGCATCACCGGTATATCGTGGACGCGGGAGGGGTACGAGTACCTGCTGTACTCTTTGCAGCCCGAGATGAACATGATTGCCGGGCTGGCGGTGGAGTTTGTGACGAATACCCGGGCGGAGGCGGTGGTATAAAAGGCATTGCCCTGTAGGGGCCGCACCTGTGCGGTCCGCGGCTTTCCGGGGGCTCCTGCTGGCGGGCAGGCCGCGGGCCGGGCATGCCCGGCCCCTACGGGGCTGCAGATTTTTTATCCCACCGCCTCCAGCTCCCGGCGCAGGCGGCGGATGATGCGCTTTTCGAGCCGGGAAATATAGCTCTGGGAGATGCCCAGCGTGTCGGCGACCTCCTTCTGGGTGTGCTCCGTCTCGTGGTTGAGGCCGAAGCGCAGCTCCATGATGCGGCGCTCCCGGGGCGACAGCCGCCCCACCGCACCGCGCAGGGCGGCGCGCTCGGCGCTGCGCTCCAGTTCCTCGCCGACCTGCGGGTCGTCGCTCGTCAGCACGTCCATCAGCAGCAGCTCGTTGCCGTCGGTGTCGGTGTTCAGCGGCTCGTCTATGCTGGCGTCCTGCCGCCGGTTCGAGCTTTTGCGCAGGTACATTAAAATCTCGTTTTCAATACATCGGCTGGCGTAGGTTGCCAGCTTGATGTTTTTCGTCGGCTCGAATGTGTTGACCGCCTTGATAAGCCCGATAGTGCCGATGGAAATCATGTCCTCGATGCCCGCGGTGGGCGTTTCAAACTTCTTGGCAATGTACACGACCAGCCGCAGATTATGTGTGATGAGCAGGTCTCGTGCCTGCGGCTGCCCCCGGGTCAGCGCATCCAGGGCGGCGCGCTCCTGCTCCGGCGGCAGGGGCGGCGGCAGGGTGTCGGCCCCGTTGATGTAGTGCAGGTCCTGCGGCGCGGCCAGCCGCAGCCACAAAAGGTACAGCTCCTTGAGCATAGCAATTTACCCCCTTACATAAAATCGTTTCCGTACAGTGCCTCGTAGGCGGTGCTGCCAAAGCTGCGCGGCGCAAACACCACGGCGCTGCGCCCCAGCCCCAGCACGCCGTTTTCGGTGATCAGCCCAATGCCCTGCACTGCAAAGCCGGGCAGCAGGCTCTTTTCTGCCGCCGTGCCGCAGGGCACCAGCCGCAGCCGCGTGCCGGGCGGCGGGTCGGCCTGAGTGGCCCCGGCAAACCACTGGTCCAAAAAGGTGTTGACCGCGTCCGGCAGACGGGCCTTCGCATCCGGGTAGCTGACGACGAGTACCGGCAGGCAGGTGACGGGGTCGCGCAGATGACAGCCGGTGTCAAGCGCCGCGCGCAGTCGGACGGGCTGGCCGCAGAGCTCCAGCTCCAGACCTGCGGTTTTGGTGGGTGCCTCCCGCCGGGTGAAAAGCCGCAGGCCCAGTTCTACCGCCGCGCAGCAGGCTCCGGACAGGGCCAACAGCAGCAGCGGCGAAACACGAAGGTAGACCGTCAAATTTGCCGTATCCGCCACGCGGGTGCCGGTGCGCAGGATGACGAGAAGGACTGCCCCCGCCAGCGCAATGTTCAGCGCCGCGTACCAGCAGGCCGCCGTCACCAGCCGCCGCCTGCTCCGCCAGCCGAACGCTGCCGCCGTGATACCCAGCGCCGTGGCGGCCTTGTACGCGACCTGCACGGGGTACGGCTGCTCGGGCGCGAACAAAATCAGTGCCGAGAGCGCCGCCAGTGCGCTGCCCGCCAGCATCCGGGCAAACGGCGCACGCTGGCCGCTCAGCGCCCCCGCCGCCAGCAGCAGAAGGTACGCCGTCAGGAAATTCGTCAGCAGCAGCACATCGAGATACACCACCGTTTTGATACGCCCACCTCCTCTTTTTGCCGCCATGCTACCACTATATGCGCCGGTTGGGGAGAAAATCCGCGGACGGTGGGATGTGCGAAAAGCTGACAAGATGAATGCCTTCCCCGTGGGGGAAGCCAAACCAAACAAAAACGCCCCGCTGCAAACCACAGCGGGGCGTGAAATGTTATTTATGCGATTTTACTTGGATGCGCAGGCGGAGCAGCTGGCGCAGGAAGCGCAATCGGGGTGCTCCTCGGCCCAGATGCGGTCAGCGGACGGAGTCCACTGGTCAGCGTAGGGGCGGCAGCGGCGGAAAACATCGTCCGTAGATTCCGGCTGCTGCATATCGGTGCTGTGGGCGCCGGAACGCTTGACCATCTCACCCAGCAGCTCGGGGTTTTCGAGCATCGGGCAGGGGCGCAGGTGGTTGTGGTTGAAGGGCTGGCCCTTGTGGTACTCCTTGAACAGCGGCTGCTGCAGGCACTCCAGCAGGCTCTTGTCGTGGATGTTCGCGTTGGAGTAGTGGATAAAGACGCAGGGCTCAACATCGCCCGCCGGGTTGATGTGGGCATACTGGCGGCCGCCGGCAATGCAGCCGTCGATGTACTCGCCGTCGTTCTGGAAGTCGATGCAGAAAATCGGCTTGCCGCCGGTGTAGCCGCGGATCTCTCGCACGCGGTGGATCATATACTCGCGCTGCTCGGCGTTCAGCATCAGGTCAACGTTTGCACCGTCACCGATGGGCATATAGTGGAAGTACCAGTTGAAGCGTACACCGTGGCTGATGAGCATATCCATGAACTCATCACTCGTGACGGCCTTGTAGTTGGCGCTGGTGTAGCAGATGGAGGTGCCGAACAGCAGACCGTTCTCCTTCATCAGGTCCATGGCGTGCATGACGCGGTCATAGACGCCCTCGCCGCGGCGGTCATCGGTGGCATCGCCGATGCCCTCGATGGAGATGAAGAAGGCCATGTTGCCGACTTCCTTGACGCGATCACAGAAAGCCTGGTCGATCAGCGTACCGTTGGTGAACAGGTGGAACACGGAGTTCTGGTGCTTGGCGGCCAGCTTGAACAGATCCTCCTTGCGGCAGGTCGGCTCACCGCCGGTGCACATGTACCAGTGGATGCCCAGCTCCTCGCCTTCCGTGACGATGCGGTCCATATCCTCAAAGCTCAGGTTCAGGCGGTTGCCGTACTCGGCAGCCCAGCAGCCCTTGCAGTGCAGGTTGCAGGCGGAGGTCGGGTCGAACAGCAGGATCCACGGCATGTTGCAGTCATACTTCCTGCGCAGCTCCATGACGTAGTTATAGCCCGCGAACATACCCTCATACACAAGGTTCAGGGTGTTCATCTTGAGGATGTGGGGGTCGATCTCGTTGATAGCCTTGTAGGCGTACTCCATCCACTTGCTGCCGGGGTCGGACACAAAGGCGCGAACTTTGTCCCAGTCGGCATCGGGGTAACGGTGGGCCAGCAGAGGCTGGGCCAGGTTGACGAGCTTGACGGCCTGCTCGGCCATATTTTCAGGGCCTTTGCCGCGCACGGCCTTGATGGCAGAATCAATGGCAGCGCTGAATGCAGCGCGCTGAGCGGCATGAACCACTTTATTCATCGGCATGATAGATTGCTCTCCTTTTTCTCTCCGTTTGGGACACTCATTTGGTATGGCACTATTTTATGCTTATTTTCGGCTTAGTGTACATAGACAAAAGCCGTGGAATGTTCAATTTGACAGCCCGGAAACCCCGCCGCCGCGGGCAAAACCAAACACTCCGCGCAAATTGTCATACAACATCTGCGTGGTCTTGCCTTTTGTTCTTCTTTTGTTCTTCCCACAAAGCATTGCACTTTATGTCGAATTTGTGTTATAATGCAGGTATGTAATTTTACCACCTACCGTACAGGAGGATTGCTATGCCTCGTTCCAATCAAACCAAGCAGCTGCTGGCCCAGAGTCTGCAGGAGCTGATGGCCACGACCCCTCTGGAGAAAATTTCTGTCAACGACATTGTCGATCACGCCAATGTGGGCCGCAACACCTTCTATTACCATTTTGAGGATAAGTACGATCTGGTAAACTGGTATTTCCAGAGCGGCATCACCCGGTTTCTGGTGGAGCTCAGCGCCTATTCCAGCTGGAATGCCCTGCTGGCGGCGCTGGAGACCTATTTTCTGGAAAACAAGGTGTTCTACTGCAATGCCCTTGCCTATAACGGGCAGAACAGCCTGCAGCAATATATGTTCGATTATCTGCGCTCCATCTTTGAGCAGAACGTGCGGGAGCTGACCCCCGATGCCAGCGCCGAGGATACCCGCAAGATCGGGCAGTTCTTTGCCGGTGCGATGATGGGTATTCTGATTCCGTGGGTGCTCAGCGGCATGAAGAGCAACGCCCTGTCCAACATGTCGGAGCTGTCGATCCCGGTGTTCAACCACGAGATCATGCAGAAGCTGCTGCGCGGCGATCCGCAATAAACGCAAAAATAAACCGACCCCGTATCCGATCATAGCATCGGTACGGGGTCGGTTTTTGTCATTTTATGCGGCAGTACCTGCCTCCCTCGGCGCGGGAGGCGGCCCGAAGGGCCGGAGGGAGAGAATTTTGCCATAACCCGAAGTATTTCGAGCTGGCGTAAGGTTCTCTCCCCCACCCGCTGCGGCGGGAGCCCCCTCGCAGAGGGGGCCA
>ERZ780157.446-NODE-446-length-55427-cov-7.353789_pt1 | contig 55427 bp, 40 predicted proteins | sample MGYA00511169_ERZ780157 | MGnify/ENA primary metagenome ERZ780157 (study PRJEB29588, sample SAMEA1965149) | human gut metagenome | biome: human gut; feature: human-associated habitat; material: faeces | place: Denmark | collected 2008/2010 ...
GCAAAGCTAAAGCTTTTTGGAACCACCAGCACTGCTGGTGGTTTTCGTTTCACAAACAAAAAGCAACGGCACACCGATGCGCTCGGTGTGCCGTTGCTCTTTTTCAGGTTTTTTTCACGGTTACGGTTCGACATTTTGGGCAGGTGACGTCAATCATGCCCTTCCCCTTCGGCACGCGCAAAACTGCCTTGCATTTCCGACATTTGAAATAGCAGTGCGTTTTGCGGTCACGCCGTTTGTTTTTCAAAAGCGCGAAGAAACCGCCGATCGGTCGCCATATCCGCCTCCACACCTCAAGCTCGCCGCGCCTTTTTGTCAAATTACGCGAATAGCAGCGAAAGGTTGCCCAGATCAACAGCGCCCACGAGGGGAATACCAGCCACCATAGAGGGGCAAAGCAGGAAAGCAGCATCAGGACGAGCGCCGTGCCAAACAGCACGTGGTTGAGTGCGTCATTGCCGTATCTTCCGTACATAAAGCGAGCAAGCCGCTCGCCCATTCTCATAAGCCATCGTTTCATTTCGATCATCTCCTTTTCCCATACAGTATAGCACAAAAACAATAATTGTTTGTCAACTTTTTGTAAAATAGCGTTCATAAAAGCCGCTTTTTGAGGTTGACTATTGATTTTTGCGACAAAATATGGTATGATAAGGGAGGAAAAACGAAAACAACCGAATGGAAAGGATACCGCCATGGCAAAATCAACCGTTAATGTCAAGCAACTGATTGAAAAAATGACACTCAAGGAAAAGGTGTGTCAACTCACGCAGCTCAACGCAAACTTCTTTGCACAGAGCGATGCGGAAATCACGGGTCCCTGGGAAAAGCTGGGCATTGCGCAGGAGGACCTGCGCTATATCGGCTCGGCACTCAATTTCCACGGCGTGAGTGAAATGATCGAAATCCAGAAAAAGCACATGGAGGAGGACCCCAACGCGATCCCCATGATCTTTATGATGGACGTGATCCACGGATTTCGCACCATCTATCCCATTCCGCTCGGAATGGGCGCGTCCTTCGACCCCGAGCTCGTTGCCGAATGCTCGCGCATGGCGGCAAGGGAGGCGTCGGCAGGTGGCGTTCAGCTCACCTTCACGCCGATGGTGGACTATGCGCGCGATGCCCGTTGGGGGCGCGTGATGGAGACCTGCGGTGAGGACCCCTTGCTCAACTCGGTGATGGGTGCGGCACAGGTCAAGGCATTTCAGGGTGACGATCTCTCAAATCCCGATACACTTGCCACCTGCGTCAAGCATTTCGCCGCATACGGCGGTGCCGAAGCAGGCAGAGACTATAACACGGTGGAGATCTCCGAGCGACTTTTGCGCGAATACTATCTCCCCGCCTATAAGGCTTGCATTGATGCGGGCGTGAAGATGCTCATGCCCTCCTTCAACTCACTCAACGGAGTTCCCTCTACGGCAAACAAATGGCTGATGCAAACCGTCCTCAAAAAGGAATGGGGCTACGACGGACTCGTAATCAGTGACTACAACGCCATTGGAGAATTGCTCCGTCACGGTGTTGCTGCCGACACCAAGGAAGCAGCACGCATGGCATTTACCAACGGATGCGACATTGAAATGATGTCGATCACCTATTACCGCCACGTCAAGGAGCTGATCGACGAGGGCGTGATCACCGAGGCTGCGGTGGATGCAGCGGTGGAACGTGTGCTTGAGCTCAAGCGTGAGCTGGGACTCTTTGAGGACCCTCTCCGCGGTGCATCGGTGGAACGCGAGGCAACCGAGCTTCTCACGCCCGCACATCGCGCGATCGCACGCAGAGCCGCCGAGGAATGTGCGGTGTTGCTCAAGAACGACGGCGTGCTTCCCTTCTCCAAGGACGTGCGTCGCGTGGCTTTGATCGGCCCCTTTGCAGGCACCAACGAGATCAAGGGCTTTTGGGCATGCAACGGTCGCGACGAGGAATGTGTGAGCGTTTATGAGGGTGTGAGCACCCTGCTGAGTGACGCAGAGGTCACCGCCGTTGCAGGCTGCTCGGCACAGTGGAACGAGCTCTCCACCGAAGGCTTTGCCGAGGCGATTGAAGCTGCCAGAAACGCCGACGTTGTGGTGCTCTGCCTGGGTGAGCCCCAGAAATACAGCGGCGAGGGTAACAGCCGTGCCGATCTCGGTCTGCCGGGCGTACAGCTGCAGCTCGCGCGCGAGGTCCTTGCAGTCAATCCCAACACCGCCGCGCTGATCTTCAACGGCAGACCGCTCGTGCTCACCGAGCTGGATGCCATTGCACCCGCGATCATGACAATGTGGTTCCCCGGCACCGAGGGTGGAAATGCCGCCGCTCGTCTGCTTTGGGGCGACGCAAACCCCTGCGGTAAGGTAACCATGAGCTTCCCGAAGGCAGTTGGACAGTGCCCGATCTACTACAACCACCCCGCCACGGGACGCCCCAAGAGAAAGCCCGAGGACGTGCATCAGCCCTATGCCTCCAACTACATCGGATGCGGAAATCTGCCGCTCTATCCCTTTGGTCACGGTCTCTCCTACACCTCCTTTACCTACGAGGCACTCGAGCTTGACCGCCATGAAATGACCGCTGACGGGGCGATCACCGTTCGCGTGACCCTGAAAAACACGGGTGACCGCTGCGGAAAAGAGGTTGTGCAGCTCTATATCCACGATCTCGTTGCCTCCACGGTGCGCCCGATCCAATCGCTCGTCGCCTTTGAGAAGGTGGAGCTGGATGCGGGTGAAAGCAAGACGGTAACCTTCCAGATCACCGAGCCGATGCTCCGCTTCTGGGATGCCGAGTGCAATCACGTCTCCGAGCCCGGCGAATTCGACCTGTTCGTTGGCTACGCCGACCACCCTGCCATCACCGATCGCTTTACGCTGGTGTGACGGCAAAACAGCATATAAAAAGGAGGGTGCCTCAAATGCATGCATTTGAGGCACCCTTTGGTGTTTGCAATTAGTTTGCGGTACCACGCACAATGTCGCCCACGCCATTGAGAATGTATTTGGGGCGGTAGGGGAAATTGTCGATATCCTCCCGTGCGGTTACACCCGAGAGCACGAGAACGGTGTCGACATTCGACTCGATGCCCGCAATGATATCGGTATCCATGCGGTCACCGATAAAGGCAATGTCGGCACTGTGACATCCGAGGATTCGCAATCCGTGGCGAAGCATAAGCGGATTGGGCTTTCCAACGAAATATGCCTTTTTCCCTGTTGCGATTTCGATGGGAGCAACGAGCGAGCCGGTTGCAGGCATAATGCCGCCCTCCACAACGCCGATGGTGTCGGGATTGGCACCGATCAGCTTTGCGCCCTTATTCACGAGCGCAATCGCCTTTTCGATCTTTTCAAAGCAATAGGTGCGCGTTTCCCCTACTACAACGTAATCGGGATTGACGTCATTCATATAAATATTACGGTCATAGAGCGCCTTGGAAAGCGCCGCCTCACCGATTACGTATGCGGTGCATCCGGGTGCCTGACTGTGCAGAAACTCTGCGGTTGCCATCGCACTCGTGTAGAAATGATCCGCCGAGACCGAAAGACCCATGCGCTCCAGCTTCATGCTCAACTCGTGCGGCGTTTTCTCGGGGCTGTTGGTGAGGAACACAAACTTTTTGTCATTCTCGATCATCCAATTCACAAATTCGGTAACGCCGTCAAGCAGCTTGTTGCCGTGATAGATCACGCCGTCCATATCGCAGATGAAGCCTGCTTTTCCCAAAATACGGTCCATAATTGATGCTTCCTCTCTTTTATTTCATCTCAAAGGTGTCTGCCCATTCCCAGAACTGATCCACCCACTTGCTCTGCTCGTCGGCATAGCAGGTAAACTCCACCGACCAGAAGGCATCGTCGCCCTTGAAAATGACGTGCAGGCTGTAAAGCTCGTCACCCTCGGAGGTTTCCTCGTATTCAAAATACCATACGCCATCCTTGACCTTCATTCCAACGTCCTCAAGCTCAAACATCTCGATCACGAATTCGCCGTATTCCTTGTGAGTCAGGTTCGGGAAGGTGGGAATGGGCGATTCATCAAAGCCGTATTTGTAGATGGCAACGAGATTATCGTAGGATGAGAACACAACGAGATCGTATTCCTCCGTGTCGATCTCAAACTCATCGGTGAGCGTGATCTGCGCGCCCATGTCGAGCTCAAAGGTTTTCGGCTCGGGCTTATCCAGGAGAACCGACGCAACGCCAATGACAACACCGATAATAAGGGCTGCAACGAGAATGATCACGCCGCGCGTGGTGTTTTTGCGGCGGTTTTGCAGAGTTGCCTCGTCTGCCTGTCCGTCAAACTGAAAGGCGTGTCCGTTGGCGGGATTGTAGCGGTTCTGCCCCGTCAGAAAAACGTCGGCGTTGCCTGCGGGAACCGTGCAAAAATCGTTGCAATAATTCTTGCTGATCTTGTCGGCGATCACGTAGATCCTCGCCTCGGTCTCCTCGATCGAAAAGGTTTTTGTCTCACCGTTTTTCAAATCCCCCAGCTTTTTGCAGCGGACTTCGCCGATGGTAGTATCCCCCATGATCGGGTCCTCGATGTAGACCTTCATCGTGCCTAGGCATCCAACAAAGGTTTTATTTCGGGTAATCGTCAGATTTCTCACTTTTGTGTCCTCCATGATAATTTGTTACGTTTATTCTAACACAGAAAACGTGCAAAGTCAAGTGCGGATTGCCTCAAAACATGTTTTTACGTTGACTTTTTGTACGTATTTTGAAAAAACAAAAATTTTTTTCTTTTTTTCAAAAAAACTATTGACAAAGAGCGCGCATTGTGATATAATATGCGATGTTATCCAAAGACAGCAGGTTCCGGTAAAAGCGCAAGTTTTCCTGCCGAGGAGAGAAATTGAATTACAGAGATGTGATACGATCTTTCTTTTCGGCGAGGTGTGCGTTGCCGGAGGAAAGATTTTTTTATTCGTTTAATTCAATGGGAGGTAAAACGAAATGCCCAGCAATTCTATTCTCGTTCAGAAACAGCAGGTTGTTGCAGAGCTGGCAGAGCAGATCAAGAATTCCACCGCAGGCGTTGTCGTCAACTATCAGGGTATCACGGTAGAGCACGACACCGCAATGCGTAAGGCACTCCGTGAGGCAGGCGTAAAGTACGTTGTCATGAAGAACACCATGACCGGCAGAGCTTGCGACATGGTTGGCTACGGTGACTTGAAGCAGTACCTCAACGGTATGACTGCAATCGCAATCAGCGAAAATGACCCCGTTGCTGCTGCAAAGGTTCTCAAGACCTATGCTGAGAAGGTTGAGTCCTTCAATATTCTGGCAGGCTATGTAGATGGTGCTGTGATCGACGCCAACACGGTTAACGAGCTGGCTGAGATTCCGAACAAGGAAACGCTCATCGCGAAGTTCCTCGGCTCCATCCAGTCTCCTCTGTACAAGTTCGCTTACGCGATCAAGGCAGTTGTGGACAAGGAAAACGGCGGCGAAGAGGCTCCTGCAGAAGCATAATTCAAAGGCTCTGCACGGCAATCTGCCCCATCGGGTACCGATCCCCGCTTAAAGTCGGAACATAAAAAAACAAATTTTAAGATTCAAATGAATTTTGGAGGTAAATGAAAATGGCATCCGAAAAGATTACTAACATTCTCGAAGAAATCAAGTCCCTCACCATCCTCGAGCTCAACGACCTCGTAAAGGCAGTTGAGGAGGAGTTCGGCGTATCTGCAGCAGCTCCCGTTGGCGTAGCAGTAGCAGCAGGCGCAGCAGCTCCCGCAGCAGAGGAGAAGACCGAGTTCGACGTTATCCTTGCAAGCTTTGGCGCTAACAAGCTCAACGTTATCAAGGCTGTTCGCGAGATCACCGGTCTGGGTCTGAAGGACGCAAAGGATCTGGTTGAGGGCGCTCCCAAGACCGTTAAGGAAGGCGTTTCCAAGGACGAGGCTGAGAAGGTTAAGGCTGCTCTCACTGAGGCAGGCGCAACTGTTGAGATTAAATAATTTCAACCCAATTTCTAACTGTCTTGGAAAAACAGAAAAAGGACTGTCTCATATTGAGGCAGTCCTTTTTCTTTACTTTTTTCGGTTTGACAGGCACTTATTGCATGATCTTTCCCACCAGCTTGCGCATAGGCGTGGGTTCGTTGGTGACCGAATTGCTGGGCGCGTGAAGCTCTCCTGCAAAAAAAATTGCAAAATAGCCTGCGGGAACATAGAGACGTGTGAGCGATTCCATCGGCGGCAGACGGTAAAACTCGACGTCCGATGCCTCGTTGTAGGGTGTTTGCACGCTTGGGATGAGATCAGCGGGAACAAACATCTGCTCTGCCCCTTCAAGCACGATCTGCACGTCGATGAAACGGCGATGCGACTCCATCACGGTGCGCTCGCCAACCGGCTGTGCCTCAAAAGCGAGCATATTACCCCAAACCTCGCCTGCAAGATCGGCATCGAGAATCTCATGCCGCCCCGTATCCGCCCCTTTTGCAATCAGATCGAGCAAAAACGGCAGAGCGCGGTCAAAACGCGGATGCACACCGCGATAGTTTTCCAGATTTTCCAGCTTATCAAAAACCATCGTTTTTCTCCTTTTGTTCTGACAGTGTTCGGTCAACTGATCACTTCAAAGATCAGAGGACGCGGTGCAGGTGCAGTGGAACCGAGCTCGGTGGCGTGCAGGAGCGTTTGCTCCGCCGCGGCAAAGAGCTTGGGATCGGAGGCGTAAAGCTCTGCGATCGGTTCGCCCACCTCGACGTAATCACCCGTTTTAGCAAGGAGACGAAGCCCTGCCTTGTGGTCGATCGTGTCCTCCTTGGTGTTGCGCCCCGCGCCGAGCAGAAGCGCCGCCTTGCCGTAGTCCTCGGCGTTGACGCGCGTGATATATCCGCTCGACGGTGCCTTGACGGTGTGAGAATACGCCGCGCGCGGGAATTTTTCGGGATTTTTGACCCACGTGCGGTCTCCGCCCTGCGCCTCGACCATATCGGCAAGCTTCTCGAGCGCCTCACCTGATTCGATCACACGCAGAACCGACGCACGGCAGCTCTCATGATCGCCTCGCTCGGCAAGCACGAGCATTTCGGTGGCAAGCTCGACGCAAAGGTCGGTGAAATCCTTGGGACCCCTGCCGCGCAGCGTTTCAATCGCCTCCACTACCTCAACGGTATTTCCAACCGTTCTTCCAAGCGGACGGTCCATATCGGTGATCAGCGCAGACATGCGCTTCCCTGCTCGCTTGCCGATGTCCACCATCAGGCGAGCCAGCTCAATGCTATCCTCGGTGGTTTTCATAAACGAGCCGCTGCCCGTTTTGACGTCGAGCACGATGCAATCGTCATCCGCTGCAAGCTTTTTGCCCATGATACTCGACGCGATCAGCGGCAGGCTATCAACTGTTGCGGTGACGTCGCGCAACGCATAGAGCTTTTTGTCGGCGGGTGCAAGATTGGCACTCTGTCCCACGATCGAAAGTCCGCAACGCTCAACAACCGCTTCAAACTCGGCGGTGGAAAGGTCGGTGCGGAAGCCCTCGAACGCCTCGAGCTTGTCAACCGTGCCACCCGTGTGCCCAAGACCTCTACCGCTCATCTTTGCCACCTTGACGCCGAGAGCCGCAACAATCGGGATCACCGCAAGGCTGGTCTTATCGCCCACACCGCCCGTGGAATGCTTATCCACGCGCAAGCCTCCTGTGGGAGCCAGCTTGAGAATATCACCCGAATCGCGGATGGCAAGCGTGAGTGCTGCGGTTTCCTCGGCATCCATGCCGCACAGACGAATCGCCATGCAAAGTGCCGCCGCCTGATAATCGGGAATCGTCCCCTTGGTGTAGCCTTCCACAAAATATTCGATCTCGGCGGCGGAAAGCTTTTCTCCGTCGCGTTTTTTCTTGATCACATCATACATTCTCATCGGATCGGTCTCCCTTCTGTTGCAGATCGCGCGGAGAAAAGGACAACGGCAAAAGCTCACCCAGCGTCAGCGCGCGAATTCCCTTGGAGCTTCCAAGCAAGACCCGAAAATCGGCATTACAGAACTCCGCCATCACCTGGCGGCACACGCCGCAGGGGGCACAGAGCTCGCTGACGTCATCCCCTTGCCCCCCCACAATCGCAATCGCGCTAAAATCGTGTTCTCCCTCGCTGACCGCCTTGAAAAAAGCGGTTCGCTCGGCACAGTTTGTGGGCGTATAGGCGGCGTTTTCAATATTGCATCCAAGATAAACACGTCCCGAAGCGCTCAAGAGAGCCGCTCCGACGCGGAAGCCCGAATAGGGAGCATAAGCACGCGTTCTTGCCTCCTCGGCAAGCTTCATCAATTCCAAATCATTCATCATGCAGTCTCACTTTCGCACGGCGTCAAGAAAGCTCTCCCCGATACGCATCCTCGATTTTGCGCCGAGGAAATCCATCACAGTGGCGCCAATGTCGGCAAAGGTCGCCCTCGTTCCCAGGTCAACGCCCTCGCGTACCCTGCTACCGCAAATCAGCATGGGCGTGTACTCACGCGAGTGATCGGAGGAGGGGGTGGAGGGGTCGCATCCGTGGTCGGCAGTGACGATCAGAAGATCGTCTTCGCGCAGCTTCTCGCGCAGGGCACCGAGATGGGCGTCAAACGCGGTCATTGCTGCGGCATAGCCGTGCGGATCGTTTCGATGCCCGAAGGCACTGTCGAAATCAACCAGATTGACAAAGCAAAGCCCCTCGAAATCACGGTCGGCAAGCTCAAGTGTTTGACGCATGCCGTCATCGTTATCGACCGTACGGTGGCACTCGGAAAAGCCCCTGCCTGCAAAAATATCGTAGATCTTCCCCACCGCAAGCGTATCAAAGCGCTCCTTTTGAAGCAGGTCGATCATGGTGATATCGGTGGGCTCGATCGAATAATCGTGGCGCAGGGGCAAACGCTTGAAGGGATGCTCGCCCGTGAAGGGGCGTGCGATCACGCGCCCGACACCATATTTGCCTGTGAGAATTCCGCGAGCCATTTGGCAGTAGCGGTAAAGCTCCTCCACGGGAACAACGTTCTCGTGCGCCGCAACCTGAAATACGCTGTCGGCAGAGGTATAAACGATCAGCTTTCCGGTTCTCATGTGCTCCTCGCCAAAGTCACGCAACACCTCAATGCCCGAATAGGAGGCGTTGCAAAGCACGCCGCGTCCCGTCAGGGCTTCAAACTGCTCGATGATGTGTGTGGGAAAGCCCTCGGTGAAGGTTGGAAAGGGCGAAGCCGACAAAATGCCCGCCATCTCCCAATGTCCGATGGTGGTATCCTTGCCCATCGACGCCTCACGCATGCGCGCGTAGGATGCGTTGGGAACAGCAACTCCGCCACCTACGCCCTCGATGTTAAAGAGTCCCATCGCGGTCAGATTCGGACAGGAGAACTCGGGCAGATCGCGAATCGCGCCAAGCGTGTTGCTCCCCGCGTCTCCCCAAGCGGCGGCATCGGGCATCTCTCCGATGCCCATGCTGTCCATCACGATCAAAAATACACGTTTTCCCATAGCTCACACCAATCCGAGCGCAATTTCCATCATGTCGGTAAAGGAATTCTGGCGCTCCTCGGCAGTTGCGTTTTCCTCGGGACAGAGGAAATTATCGCTCACCGTGCAGATACAAAGCGCCTTTTTACCCGTCCACGCCGCATTACAATAAAGGGCGGCTGATTCCATTTCCACGCCGAGCACGCCCATTTTTGCCCACTCGGTGTCGTTGCCTGCGGCATTATAGAACATGTCGGAGGAAAAGATGTTGCCAACCTTATAATTGACCCCTTTCGCCTCACACAGATCGGCGGCACGGCGCACCAGATCGAAGTCTGCAATCGGCGCAAACGTACCGGGCATGCCAAACTGCGTGGCAAAGTTGCCATTGGTGCAGGCGCCCATTGCAATCACGATGTCGCGCACGTGCAGGTCGGGGTGGAAGGCACCGCAGGAGCCAACGCGGATGATCGCGTCAACGTCATAGAATTTGAACAGCTCGTAGGAATAAATGCCGATCGAGGGCTGCCCCATGCCCGACGCCATCACCGTGACGGGCTTGCCCTTGTAGGTTCCCGTGTAGCCGTGAACGCCTCGGATATCGTTGACCAGTCTGGCATTCTCCAGATAATTTTTGGCGATAAACTCCGAACGCAGGGGGTCTCCCGGCATCAGGACGGTTTTTGCGATCTCATCTGCCTTTGCGGCAATATGCATGGTTGGAACTGCCATCAGTAAACTCCTTTCCCGCTCTCGTCAAGACCCTTGACTGCCTTGACCACGCGACTGGTGCCGAGTCGATCGGCTCCCAGCTTCAAAAATTCCTCGGCATCAGCAAGACTTGAAATGCCGCCCGCCGCCTTGACTCTAACGTTTGCTCCAACGTGAATTCCCATCAGGGCAACGTCTGCCTGCGTTGCACCCGCCGTGGAAAAGCCCGTGGAGGTTTTGATATAATCTGCCCCCGCATCGGTGACGATGTGGCACATGCGGATTTTTTCGTCCTCACTGAGCAGGCAGGTTTCGATGATTACCTTCAGAATTTTATCTCCGCATGCCGCCTTGACGTCACGGATTTCCTCAAGCACCTCTCCGTCAAGTCCTGCACGTAGCTTGCCGATATTGATTACCATGTCGATCTCGTCTGCGCCCATGGCAATCGCCTCGCGCGTTTCAAAGCATTTGACGGTGGTTGTGTTATATCCGTTCGGAAATCCGATCACGGTGCAGATGGCAAGACGGTTGCCAACGTATTCCTTCGCCTGCCGCACAAAGCAGGGCGGAATGCAGACCGATGCGGTACCGTATTTGATCCCATCGTCGCAAACGGCACGGATCTCCTCCCAGGTGGCGGTTTGTGCAAGCAGGGTATGGTCACAATGCGACAAAATTTCTTTGTTATCCATTGTTATTGCCTCTTTTCCTTCTGTTTTTCCTTCAGTTTACTTGGTTCGCCGCCTCTCGGATACGATCGTTGATGCGTCGCATCTCGGAAAGGGGAACCTTGACGACCTTGCGGTCATAGGTGACAAGCCCGTTGATCTCCTCCTCCACGTCTGAAACCTGCGTGTAGATACAACCGCAGAGTCCGCGCGCGATCAGGGGCAACAATTTTTTCAAATAAAGCGTCTCCAGTGCCTTGACAAGCTCCGCCTGCGAGCGGAATTTTTTATATCCGAATTCGCGCTTTTCATCAAACACATGCCCCTCGGTTTTCATCGAGTAGCCGCCGAATTCACTGAGCACCACGGGGCGCGGATCGCGCGGAACACGGAGAGGCGTATAGTAGGTGTGCAGGCTTCGCAGTTCGGTTTTACCAACGCCCTGATCGTGCCAGCCGCTCACCGAGTCGATGATACGGGTTGGATCGGCGCGGCGAACACGCTCGGTGACCTCTGCCGAATCAAACTGCCCCCAGCCCTCGTTGAAGGGGCACCAAAGCCCGATGCAAACGCAGTTATAGAGTTGGGCAACCGTTTCGTCTGCCTCGCGCAGAAAATCGGCTCTTGCCGCGGCATCCTCGCGTGCGAAATAGCGATAATCGTGATCTCTATGATGAAATCCGAGGAACGGGAGCGCCGCAACGTGAGCGAAGCTATATTCTCCGCCACCGTTGACAAAATCCTGCCAGACCACAAGACCCAGGCGATCGCAATGGTAATACCAACGCATCGGCTCGAGCTTGATATGCTTGCGCACGGTGTTAAAGCCCATGTCGCGCAGCATCTTCAGCTCGTCATACGCCGCCTTGTCCGACGGATAGGTCAAAAGTCCGTCCGACCAATAGCCCTGATCGAGCACGCCGTTGAAGAAATAGGGCTTTCCGTTGAGGGTGAGGCGTGCGATTCCCTTTGCATCATGCGTCATACCAAAGGAACGGACCCCGAAATAGGAGCGGAGCTTGTCGCCCGATTGATTTGTGATCTCAAATTCGTAAAGATAGGGCTCCTCGGGAGACCAGAGCTTGAAAGGATGAGTGAGCGTAACCGCATCGGTATAGTCGGCGTTGAGAATCTCCTCACCGCCGTCAAAAACGCGCAGGTGCTGAAGCTCTCCAAAGCTATCCGACTCAATCCTGACGTTTCCCTGCTCGGCGTTTGGCGTAATTTTGAGCCCACGGATATAATGCACGGGCATGCTCTCAAGCCAAACGGTTTGCCAGATGCCGCTCTGTGGGGTATACCAAATACCTCCCCGACGGTCACTCTGCTTACCGCGTGCGTCACCGTTACGGGTTGCACGGTCGGCGCAAAGGACGCAGAGAGTATTTTCGCCCTCGCGGATAACGTCGGTCACGTCGCAGAAAAATGCGGTGAAGCCGCCCTTATGCGAGCCAACCTCCGTGCCATTGACAAAAACCCTGCATTCGCTGTCAACCGCACCAAAGTGCAGGAGCGTTTTTCCACGAAGCAGATCGGGCGTGACGTTGACCGTTCGGGTATATTCCAGCAGCTCATCATCTGCGAGAACAAAGCCCTCCCCTATTCCGCTATTGAGCGTCTCCGGCGAAAACGGAACCATAATGGAAGCTTCTTCCGTTCGCACACCGTGGGAGTCTATCTTGCGAAAGCTCCATTCACCGTTGAGACAAAGCCAGCTCTCGCGCTCCGCCTGCGGCATGGGATGCTCGGCATGCGGAATGGCGCCGATCTCATAATCGGTTTTCATATTCACGGCTTTTCGCTCTCCTTTCTCGTCTTTTTAGCGGCACGTGCCAGAAGCGGAATCACCGCAAAGAGCAGAATTGCCGTAATCGCGCCTGCCAGAAAAATCTCGGGCGCGGGGATATATTGGGTTGTCATCACGTCGGCGCTACCGAGGTCGGGAAGCGGAACCGCCGCGATGCGATTGATCGTGTTTCCGATCATGGGGCCAACCAGCATGGGAATCAGAACGCTGAACACCATGCGCACGCCCTGTAGCTTACCTGCGTTTCCGCTCGGCGTGTAATCGCGCGTGAGCGCACCGCAAAGTGCAGAAACGAAGATGTATCCCGTAATCATCACAAAGCCCGCAACGCCAAACAGAATCAGCGTGACGGTTTTGTTTTCAAATTTAGAGAGATACATGCCAAAGAGACCAAGCGCAAAAACACCTGCGGCAGGATAGAGCAGGCGCGCTTTATCATGTCGGTCTGACAGGTTGGCAAGATAAAGATTGACCAAAGCGCCAAGCAGAATGGCAACGCCGAACACGATGCTGTATTCCAAAACGCTGAAGCCGAGGTAGGTTTTCATATAAATGATCAGATACGGCATGAATATCTGGCAGGCAATACCGTAAATTCCAACGAGCAGGAGCGTCCAATAAAGCGTTGCATTGCCGCGGATCACGGAGGGGCGAAATCCGTAGACAATATCACGGAAGGTTCCGTTTTTTTGCAGGCCCTCGTGGTCGCGGATCGTAAAAATTCCAACGGCGCCGCAGAGCGAGATCACGGCACCAAGACCGAGAAAGAGCCCCTGATAGCCGATCAGCTCCACAAGAATACCAAAGCCGCCTGCCACGATGAGCATGGCGAGAAGCGGCAGGATGGAGAGCACGCCCTCGATCCGACCGCGGTTGTGCTCGCCCGTGTTATCGGTGACCCATGCGTTAAAGGCTGCATCGTTGGCGGTGGAGCCGAACACGGTCATCACGCAGTCGCCAACCACAACAACGGCAAGGGCAATCGAAACCGCTCTCGACAGAGAGCCTCCAAAAATCGCCTGCATATTTTCGGCACTCACAAGCCCAAACAGCGCAACCGTGACACCCCAGATCAGGTAGCCGATTGAAATGAAGGAGCGACGGTTGCCCGCGCGGTCCGAAAGGGTGCCTGCAACGAGCGTGGTGAGCGTTGCCGCAATGCCCGAGAGCTGCACCATGAGGGTTACGGTATCGAGATTTGGAGAGATCGTTTCAAACACGAACAGGTTGAAATACATATTTTCAACCGACCATGCGATCTGCCCCACGAGACCGAACAGCAACAGAACCGTCCAATTTCGTTTTCCAAAGAATTTTTGCATATCACGTCTCTCCTTTTCACATTCTATTCCATTCTTTATTATATCATTTTTTACTGCAAAATTCAATAGCATTACACAAAAAAGTGAGCCAAATGCGAAAAGGCATTTGGCTCACTCTGCCGTGTTAATATTCGATCGTAACGCTGTTTTTCACAGCCTTTCCGAGCGAGAAGGGCTGCCCTGCAAAGGTGCCCTCAAAGGGATAAACGTAGTAACTCGAGGTCAGCTCGTGATCGGTGATCACCAGATCGCGGAAGCCGCACATGGAGGTGAGGTTGCCGCACTCGCCGTAGGTACCCGTGAAAATCACGCGCTTGCGAGCGGGAGTGACCGCCTCGGGGAGCTTGACGATATTGGCTCCGTGGGTGTGTCCGCAGAACAGGCAGAGCACACGTTCGTCATTCACCATTGCCTTCACCTCGTCACTCTCGCCTGCGATGTCGAAATAATGCGAGCAAAGAATAATCTTGTGATTGGGATATGCTTCCATTTGCTCACGCAGATACGCCGCGTCAATGCGCGTGAACACGCCGTCATGGTGCTCGGTGGGATCAAGGTTCCCTGCAAAGGTATCGAGCATGATAAAGAGATATCCGTCGCTCTCAACCGTGAACTGACGGGAGCATCCCGTGATCTCGCGCCACTTTTCCTCGCCGTATTGCTCATGGTTGCCCGCGATCATGTAGTATGGAACGGTCAAGCGACTGCAGTATTTTTCCACAAATTCCTGTGTGTAGGAGCGTCCGATTGTGAGATAGGTGCCCTTCTCCTGCCATTGCCAATGATCGAGCGAATAGTCACCCAGCAGGAGGATCATCTCATAAGGATCGCGCTCGTATTCCTCGCGGAGTGCATTGAGAAAATGCTCCATGCGTTCGTCGGAGTTAACGCCAAACCAATCGCGCTGGCAATAATGAATGTCGGATGCAATAATAATTCTTTTTCTCATGATGTCACCTCATATTTTGAAAATAGTCTTGCCTGAAATGTTAAAATAAATAAACCTCGGCACTCCCATAGGTTGCACCGCAGAGGTGCCGAGGAATATGATCAGAAGGGATATTTTGAAGGATCCGGAATGAGGATCGGCTTATCGCGTTCGAATATTGCGTTCACGTCGGGTTGTCTTGCACCGCTCGGCGTGTAGGGGAAGCCGAACTCCTGCGCTTCGCCCTCGGCGGCGAGGATGATTTTCTTGACGTAGGTTGCATTCGACCAGATATAGGCGTTCGGGAATGCAGTGGTCACCTTCTCTCCTGTGCTCGGATCGGTTTCAGTCTGATTGTTCGACCGCGTACCCATTCCCCATCTGATAAAGACGTTGCAAATTGATCCATAGGACTGCTGGGTGCTGACCACGTTGATCGGCCAGATCACGGTGGGAGCTGCGATCGCATCATAAAGCTCCTTGCTTCCGCCTTCATATCCGTGGTGCGAGAACTGCACGATATCCGACTTGAGATCATCGTAATTGCCGCGATAGTTGTTCATGATGTATGCGGAAGCGATCACCTGCAGGTCGCCGAGGAACATCACGCGCTGGGTGGTCTCACCTGCATGAACGTCGATGCGGATCATTGCACTGCGGTTGTTCCAATTGAGCGTGCTCAGATTAAAGGTGGAGGTGTAGAGATCCTCAAGCGTGTACATCACGTTGATATCGATGCCGGGCAGATGGATCTTCTGACCGGTGTGCAGACGCGAATAGTGAATTGCATCCTGCCAATATGCGGTTGCCACGTCAAATTCGTGAGGATGGGAGGACTCAAAGTGATAGTAGAATGCTTTTACCTTGACCTTGTCGGCATACTTGGGTGCAAATTTTTGGATCGCTCCGATGTGGTCGCCGTGGGTGTGTGAGAAATACCATCCGGTAATCACGGGCTCGCCCTCAATCCCCTCGTCCGCGCAAATCTGCTTGAGGAAGGCATAAAGGTTGTCTGCCTCAGTGTCGGTGGGATAGCCACCGTCGATGAGGAAGAAGCTTCCATCGGTGAGCAGGAAAATATAGCTCATACCGCCGTTTTCGCGCGAGTTGATGTTGTCCACGCGACGCTGCCACATTTTGGGTGTATAGGTCTTCTCTCCCGTGTATTCCTCGTCGGATGGATTTGCGCGGAGTGCCGGTTCAGAATAGAGACGGAGTGTGCCGTCTGCCTTCAAATGCGTTGCAAAGAGATTCACAACTCCGTTGGAGGCATATGCATAGCGATTATCGCCGAGCTTGTTGTTGTGCGAGATCGTGTAGCCAATTGCCTGCACACCCGAAACAAATCGCTCAAAATCCTCGGCGCTCACGTTTGCAAATTCTCTCATGGTGGACACGTCATCGGTCTGATAGATTTCTGTGGGAGTCAGATTGTAGGAAGGAATGAGGAATTCCCAAGAATCCGTTACATCCTCCCCCTCATAGAACATCACATAGGAGGATCTCAGATCGTCATCTGCCTCGCCCTGCAGGTTTGTCAGAGGAGTGACCATGATCGTGGTGCCGGCATCGGCAGAAATACCGTCCAGAGTAACGGCGTAGAGTGCCTTGAGCTTTGAATGCAGCTCGGATGCCAAAACAGTTTTTCCGGCTGCCTGTATCGATTCGCGAATTTCGGTGGTGGTGTAAACCTTGTAGCTCGATCTGCCGCTCTGATCGGTGAGGAACACGCGGAAGCCTGCCTCGGTGCAGGAGTTGGTCTCCAATCCGCCAACGATTCGGATCGAGAAGGTATTGGTGGTTGGATCAACCTCAGTTTTCTGCACAAAGGTGGGGACGGGGGTAGTGGTTACGGTAACCGTAGCATTGCTGGTATAGCCGAACATGGGCTCTGTGGGATAGGTGCAATCGGTGTAGATGATATTCATGATCTTCTTGCCGCTCGTCCAGCCCGCGCGCCCCGCGATCTGACCAACCTTGGCACTGCTGTTCTTCTTGGTGATCGTGCCCGAGAAGGAGGAGTTTTTCACCGCGACCGTCAACGTTCCCTCACCGTCCTGCCAGGAGCTGCCGTAAAGACCGCCGATATCTGCCGCGGAATTGGCAACGAGCGAGAGGCTGGAATGGCAGTTTTCGATCAGGATCTCGCCGTTTGGCATAGCGCCCCAGTGCACCACGCCCGCGATCGAGCCGAGGTTGTCGCTACCGTCTCCAACGAGCGTGCCGTTGGTGAGGGTCAGGTTTTTCACAGTTCCGCCGGTAACCAAGCGACCGATGAAGCCAAATTCATTCGGAATGGGGCCCGAGGAAAGCCCGCTCGGCGCGTAGATACCGCGAATGCAATGCCCCTGCCCGTCGAGGGTACCCGCAAAGGAGGCAATTCCCTTCCAAATATTGGCGGGAGCAGGATCACCAACCGTCCAACCGGGGTTGAGGTCAATGTCGGCAGTGAGATAAAAGGTTTTGCCCTTCGTCACACTGTAGTCGGTGGATGAAGTTACCGCATGGGTCAACTGAACCAAACCGAGCAGATCGGCAGCGTCGCTGATATAGTAGGGACCGTCTCCTTGATACCAAGAGGTGTCGGGGGTAATGGTGTTCCCTGCTGCCGAGACTGTGAATGTGGGTAATGTGATCATGGACGCAAGCATAAGGATCGCAAGGAGCATAGAAAGAATTCGTTTCATGTAGTTCCTCCATTTCGAACACTTACAAAAGTCTGCACGATAGGGTACGTGTTTCATATTGTTTTGATATGGGTATCCCCCGACGGATTCGCCGGGGGAGTTTTTTTATTTTCAGAACGGGAAAAGAGATTTGTCGGGAACGAGGTTCGTATGGTCTCTGTTATAGATCGCTTCCACGTCGGGCTTCTTGGAGCCGCTCGGCGTGTAGGGGAAGGCAAATTCCTGAGCCGCACTCTCGCCGGCGAGGACGATCTTCTTGACGTAGGTTGCGTTCGACCAGATATAGTCGTTCGGGAAATTATACGAGACGGATGCGCCCGTTACGGGATTGGTTTCGGTCTGTTTGCTATCCTTTGTTCCCATGCCCCATCTTGTAAATACGTTGCACACGCTGCCGTAGCTTTCCTGCGTGCTGACCACGTTGATCGGCCAAAGCACGGTGGGAGCGGCGATCCTGTCGTAGAGTTCCCTGTCTGCGCCCTCATAGCCGTGGTGCGAGAACTGCACGAAATCGGCTTTGAGTGCATCGGAGTTGCTTGCATACATGCTCTTGATGCACTGGGTTGCAATTACCTGAATGTCGCCGAGGAACATGATCTTCTGAGTTTTACCGTTCGCGGTTACGTCCACGCGGATCACTGCACTGTAGTTGTTGCCGTTCAGATTCGTGAAGGAGAAGCCGGTCTTGTAAAGATCCTCCAGCGTGTAGATCACGTTGACGTCGATGCCGGGCAGGTTGATCTTCATACCCGTGTGGATGCGCGAATAGTGAACGGCATCGGGCCAATATGCGGCTGCACCATTAAACGCTTGTACATCCGCGCTATCGTTTTCAAAATGATAGTAGAACGCCTTGACGTCAATCTCGCTTGCATACCTAGGCGCAAACGCCTGAATTGCACCGATGTGGTCACCGTGAGTATGCGAGAAATACCAACCGGAGATCACGGTTTCCTTGCCTGCAGGGGTGTTATTCTTGAGGAACTGATAGAGGTTATCTGCCTCACCTGCGGTATTGTAGCCGCCGTCGATGATGAAGAAGGTGCCGTCGGAGAGCAGGAATACGTAAGACATACCGCCGTTTAGGCGCGAATTGATGTTATCCACGCGGAGCTGCCACATCTTGGGCGTGTAGGTGCCGCCTGCGGGCTCGGCGTCGGAGGGATTTGCGCGAAGGGCGGGCTCGGTGTAGAGACGAAGCACATCCTGCGACTCGATGTGAGAAACGTAAGCGTTCACGATACCGTTAGAAGCAAGCGCATAGCTGTTCTCGCCGAGCGTGTTCTCCTGCGAAATAGCAAAACCATTTGCCTTGAGCTGGTTGATAAATGCGGTGAAGTTTGCCTTGCTGACGTTGCTGTATTCCTTCATTGTGCAGTTGGCATCAACCGCATAGCTCTGCGATGCACTTGCGCTGTACTGAGGAATATAGGACGTCCAATCGTCAACGGCAACACCATCATCATACATCTCGTGGGATACGAGCGATGCGTTTGCAGCATGGCCGCCCGTGGTTCTGTAAGGCATCACGGCAAAGGTGAGACTCTCATCTGCGGGTACGTTTTCGATGGTCAAACCGTAGAGATACTGATAATCTGCATCCAGCTCGCTTGCAAGAACGGTCTTGCCTGCAGCCTGAATGGATTTGAACACCTTGGTGGTGGTGTAAACCTTGGAAACGGTGGTACCGTCGGCGCGCGATACTATAACGCGGAAGCCAACGTTATCCCAATGCAGATTGCTCAAGCCGCTCAGAATACGAACCGAGAAGGTGTTGTTTTCAACCTCGGTTTCCTGAATGAACACCTTTGCGGGATTGTTGGTGACGGTGCCACCGCCGGTTGTAGCGTATACCTTACCCGTAGAGGGATAATAGCAATCGGTGTAAGTAGCATTCATGATATTGCTACCGCTCACCCATCCCGCACGGCCTGCAAGCTGCCCAGCGTTACCGGCTCTGACATTTTGCTTCAGGGTGCCAACAAAAGAGGTGTTTGAAACAGTAATACTGATCGTACCTGTTGCACTCGTATAGGCAGTGCCATAGATGCCGCCAATATAACCGTCGCCCGCTTTTGTGTTTGCAGCAATGTGAAGATCGGAATAGCAACCTTCAATCGTAATGGTTCCTGTTCCAATGCCTCCGCAATGCACAACGCCTACAAAAGAACCGATATTATCGCCTTTTTCTTCGTATACATCCGGTTCATCCGAATCCTGAGTACCGTTTTGATTTTTATCTGTATAGGTTGTCTTGATCCAAGAATCACCGCAAAGATAGCCATTGGTGAGGTTGAGGTTCTTGATGGTGGATCCGGTGATCAAACGTCCGACAAATCCGAACTCATCGGCATAAGGACCGGAGGAAAGACCGTTGGGAGCATACATGCCCTTGATCGTGTGACCCTGTCCGTCAAAGGTTCCTGCAAAGGATGCAATTCCCTTCCAAACGTTTACAGGCGCGTTGCCCGTGTAGCTGCCATCAGCATTGAAAAAGGTGCCGGGGTTGAGGTCAATATCAGCATCAAGATAAATCGTTCTGCCGGAAGTAACTGAATAGGCATTTGCAAATTCATATTTAGAATATTTTGCATAGTTGTGCGTCATATCAACCAGACCAAGCAGATCTGCAGCATTGCTGATATGAAGGTCACCGGTAGATTTATACCAAGATGTGTCGGGAATAATGGGAGTGGGGTTTGCCGCCTTGTCTCCAAGCAACTGCATTTTTTGGAATCCACACCAGTCCCGAATTCCAGATTTGTGGGTTCCCTTTGCTGTACCGTCATTGATAATAATTGCGATACCCAGCGTATTTCCTGCCTGAGGAGTATACTCTCCATTGGTGTTATAGAGCCCCAAAATGCTCCACGGAATGGCAGTTTCCATCAAAAAGCCGTTCTCGGTGAGCATAGTTTTGGAGGTCACCGCATCATATCTGGTGGTGCCGCTGTTATAGCTGTAATCCCAGCCGTCAGTTGTGTTGTTTTCACCATTCTTGGCATCCTCATAGGTGTTGGTGGTATAGTATTTTGCACGACCGAAAACAACAGAGTCGACAGCAGTCCCCTGCTGTGTTGCGTTTCCCGCCTGCGCAAAGATCATGTTCACCGCACCGTTCTGCTTCTTAACTCCAGTATAGTTCTGCGGCGGCATGATATAGTATGCCGTGCAGTCTCCATGAGGAGCAGTCCAGTTATCCTTTGGCGCTGCTCTGTACGTAATATCATCATTGAATCGCTCTTCCAAAATGTAGAGATTCGTCGCATCCCACATATAGTAGATATTTGCCATCAATGTATTAGGATAATCGCCACCAGTGATTGCCTTTTGGGCTGCATCCAAGCGAATGGTGTATGCATCATCCCACTTGGACTCTTTTACACCGTCGATACTCGCGGTTCCATACTTTGCATAAAGTGTCTCTGCAGATTGATCGCACATATCAATCGTGTTGGAGTAGGTCAGTGCTGCGGTTGGAACGACCATTGCTGTAACCAGCATCACGATCACGAGCACCGCGGAAAGAATGCGTTTCATGTTAGAAATCCTCCGTTTCATGAATTGAAATATTTATTTTTGCGTTCTTCAAAGATCGCTTCGATATCGGGGAACTTGTCGCCGCTGGGCGTGTAGGGGAAGCTCATCTCAAGAAGCTCGTGCGAGAGGAAGATCTTCTTGATGCTCTCAGCATCCACCACGTAGCGGTTTGGCCAAGCGTATTTCTCATTCGGGGTGCGGTTGATCCATGCACCGATCACTCTTTGCGGAATGTCGAGAATGCGATTGCCGTTCTCATCCTTGAGCGAGTGTCCGTCGGGACCCATGACGTAGTATCCGGTTTCCTGGTAGCCTTCCACGTTCATCGTCCAGAGCACGGTGTGCGGGTCGATCTTCTGATAGAGTCCAACTGTTCCGCCCTCATAGCCGTGATGCGCGAACTGAACGATATCGCTCTTGAGCGTTTTGGGTGAGAGATATTTCTCCATGCAATCGGATGCCTGCCGCTGAATGTCGGCGAGGAAGAGAATTCTCTGCCCGTTCACCGTCATGCGGAGCACCGCGCTGCCATCGTTCTCGGTTTCGGGAGCTGCAGGGAGCAGGTCCTCTCGCGTGTAGAGAATCTGAACACATGCACCCGGGAAATTCCATTCCATACCCGTGTGGGGCTTTGCATAATGCACAGCCTCCGGCCAACGACCGGCTGCTTCCTTGATCGCACTGGGGAGACGCGAGTGGTAAAGGAAGCTCTTTACTTTGACATTCTCGGCATACTTGGGCGAGAATTTCAGCAGGGCACCGAAATGATCGCCGTGCAGATGCGAAATAAACCACATCGAAATCACGGTCTCCTTGCCCTCGGGGGTCTTTTCCTTGAGGAACTGATAGAGATTGTCTGCCTCTCGCTCGGTGGGATAGCCGCCGTCGATAACAAAGAAGGTGCCGTCGGCAAGACGCCAAACGTAGGACATACCGCCGTTTTCCTTGGAGCCGCGGTTATCAACCGGAAGCTGCCACATGGTAACGGGATATTCGCCGCCATCGCTGCGCTCCCCCTTTATGGGATAGGTGCGCGAGCCCTTGATCGCCGCATAAAGGCGAATCGAGCATCTTTGCGGGCTATATGCCACGTAAACAGTGGTGGTATCGTTTTCACGGAGGGTGTAGCGATTTTCCCCGAGCTCATAGTTCTCCACCACCGCAAAGCCTGCCTCGTCAAGCGCCTTGAGGTAATCTGCAAAGGCTGCCTTGGTGATGCCGCGATACTCGAAAATGCAGGAATGCTCCTCGGGGGTGTATCCGAAAAGCTCCTTGGTGGGATCGGGACGCGGAACACCTGCAAACCAAGTGTAGGTTTCGATGAAATCGCGGTTCTGACGCATATAAATCGCGTCGATATCCGCCATTCTGGGCCCCTCGGGGGTATACGGGAACTGCATCTCAAGCAGACCCTCGCCCTCCACGATGATCTTTTTGACGTTTTCATCTGCCATCACATAGCTGTTTCCGAACGGGAAACGCGACGTGGGCGCGTGATTCATCCACGCCTTGAAAACGTTGATAATACCGCCATAGGAGGTTTGCGTGCTCAAAAAGTTCATTGGCCAGAGCACGGTGTGCGCGCCGATCGCGCGGTAAAGCTCGGGGGTTCCACCCTCATAGCCGTGGTGCGCGAACTGCACGATATCGGCATGCAAAATCTCGTCGGTATGGTGTCGGAGCATCGTGCCCGAGGCAACCATCTGAATATCGGCAAGCAGCATCAGGCGCTGACCTGCAATGGTTGCGCGCAGAGCCGTACTGTGCTCGTTTCCGTTCTGACGCTCGGAGAGCGGATAGGTTTCGTCGTCGGGGTAATAGTCCTCCTTGGTGTAGATCACGTCGAAGGTAATACCCGAGAATGCGAGCTGCATGCCCGTGTGGAGTCTGCCATAAATCTTGGCATCCGGCCAATATGCAATCGCCGTTGTGAAGGGCACGCGGAACCAATCGGGCATCACGTCGAAGTGATAGTAGAAGCCCTTAACCTCAATCTCGGAGGCATATTTGGGTGCGAATTTGAGCAGCGCGCCGTAGTGATCGCCGTGCATGTGAGAGATAAACCACGCAGAGATCACGGTCTTTTCGCCTGCTGGCGTTTTTTCCTTGAGATGTCGGTAGAGATTGTCTGCCTCGAGATCGGTGGGATAACCGCCGTCGATCACCACAAAGGTTCCGTCACCCGTGAGGAACACGTAGGACATACCGCCGTTCTGCTTGGTGCCAACGCAATCGGTTTCCAGCTGCCAGAGCGTGGGACGGTAGCGCTCTTCCCCACCGAGCTTGCGTGCGGGGTAGTTGTTATGCCCCTTCTCCTCGGCATAGAGTGCGATCTCGTGGCTCTTGGCGCTGTAAGAAACGTAGACGGTTGCTTTCTCACCGAAGCGCAATGCATAGAGGTTTTCATCGAGGTTGTAATCCTCGCCGCGAGCAAAGCCCGCTTTCTCAAGTTCCTCCAGATATCTGCCGTAGCATTTCGCACAGCAATCGCCAAACTGCATGCGGCAGGATGCACCGTCGGGTGCAAACTCAAAGAGAAGCTCGCCTGCGTTTACGGGTGGCAACGTTTGAAACCATTCTGTCTTTTTGATGTTTTCCATAATAGAGTATCCTTTTCGCTATAAAAGAGACGGGATCCACCGTTGGATGGATCCCGCTATGATTTTTAAGGTCAATCCATCAATAATCGAACGTTAGGTTCTTATTTTAGAAATCGTAGCCGTTGGGGAGCAGCTCGGCATATACACGTCTGTACTCCGCATTGAGGTCGGGCAGACGTCCGTTCGTGCCGGACTGTCCGTTCGCGTAGGGCGTGGGCGTATAGGGGAAGGTGATCTCCTGCGATGCCGATCCGCCTGCAACGATAATCTGCTTGCAGTAGGACGCGGAGGTAGAGATATACTGGTTCGACATGAAGCCCTCGCCGCCGCTATTCTTGAGATACCATTTTGCAAATACGTTGCACACGCTGCCGTAGGATTCCTGGGTGCTGACGTAGTTCATGGGCCAGAGCACCGTGGGAGCTGCGATTGCGTTATAGACCTGTCTCGTAGCACCCTCGTAGCCGTGGTGCGAGAACTGCACGATATCACTCTTAAGGATGTCGTCGCCAATATACTTCATCATTCGGTTGGATGCCTTGAGCTGGATGTCGCCCAGGAACATCACTCTCTGCGTGGTGCCGCCTGCGGTAACGTCAACGCGGATCACGGCACTGTAATCGTTGCCCTCCTTGGGATAATCCGAATACTGATCCTCGAGCGTGTAGAGCACGTTCACCGTGATGCCGGGGAGCTCGATCTGCATACCCGTGTGGAGTCTTGCATAATGCTTAGCACCCGACCATGCAGCAGTTGCATTGCGGAAGCCGCTGGGGATACTGTTTTCAAAGTGATAGTAGAACGCCTTGACGTCGATGGCAGAAGCATAATTTGCCGCAACCGCCTGGATCGCGCCGATGTGGTCGCCGTGGGTGTGCGAGAAATACCAAGCCGAAACAACGGGCTTGCCCTGTCTGGGGTTCTTTTCAGCGAGGAACTTGCACAGATTCTCTGCCTCGAGAGGCGTGTTGTAACCGCCGTCGATCACAAAGAAAGTACCGTCAGCAAGAAGCCAGACGTAAGACATGCCACCGTTTGCACGCGAGTTGATGTTGTCCACACGGAGCTGCCAGAGCTTGGGCTCATAGGTGTTCACAGTGCCCTTCTGATCCTTGGCGGGATACTTGAAGGTGCCTGCTACCTCGGCATAGAGACGAATGGATTTGTTCTCATCGCTGTAAGAAACGTAAACGGTTGCCTTTTCGCCGTAGCGGAGCGCATAGCGGTTGCCGCCAAGCTCGTAGTCCTCGCCGCCCGTGAAGCCGGCTGCCTCCAGCTTAGCAACGTACTCGTTGAAGCCGGCAAGTGTAGCGTTCTCACGCTCAAGGATGCAGGAGGCACTATCGCCAGCGTAGCCGTCGATCAGATTTCCGTCGGTGAGTGTAGGAACAGTGAGGAACCAGGACTGACCCATAACCGACGAGTAGGACGCCGATTCAAAGGTTGCACTCAACGAGGGCGTGCCAACGAGAGTGTTGTTCTTGGCGTTGCGAATGATGATGTAGAGCGCGTTGAGCGCGTGAGAATACTGATCGTCGCTCGATGCGGCAACCGTGATCTTGTTACCGATCACAGCAATGCGGTAACCAAGCGCGTTAAGATTCTTAAACGCCTCGGTGCTTTCAGGGCGATTGGTCAAACCAACCAGAATTTCAAAGGTATTGCTGTCTGCGGCAACGGTGGTGTCGAGCGTGCAGTTGATCTTATCGTCGCCAAACAGAGCCTCCAGATCGTCGCGGAAATCCGAGGCATCGCCGCCAACGTCGGCAGAAGCGGAGCTTGCACGGATAATCTTGAAGGCAAACTTGTCACCGTCAAGGAACTTGAGCATCGGATCGGGAAGCTTCTTTTTCAGAGAGAGGTTCGAGGGCACGGAAAGTGCGCCATCTGCAGCCGTCCAGATTGCCATCAGCTCGTTGATCGCTGCGCAGAGTGCGGTATCGTTTGCGCCCAGAACAACGATCTTATCGCCGTTGACCTCGACGATATATTCATTTTCACCGAGCTTGCTCTTTGCCTCGGTGGATTCCTCGCGGTTGGTCAAGCCGATCAGAATCTCCTTGTCAACCTCGGGATTGATGTCGGTGTTGTCATAGTTGCGATCGGGCTTTGCTCCAACGACCTTCTGAATCTCGGTGCGGAGCGTGGCAGCCAGGTCGGATGCCGAAGAAGGGAGGGATTGCGCAAGAACGATGGCGTAGCTTGCCTTCTTGTTCTTACCGATGTAGAGCGGCTCTGCGGGGGCTTCGGTTGTGCCTTCGTTGCCACCTGTTGTCGCATTTGTCTTGTCATCTGTGTCATCGTTGGGGTTGGGGTTTTCCTGGCATGCGGGCATCAGAATGAGCATGAGCATTGCCAGAAAAAAGCAGAGAATCCGTTTTTTCATGTTTGTTTCCTTTCTTTGTGAAAAAATTTCGGAAAATCCTATTTATAAACCGCAAAAAGTTTTGATAAACTATTGCATTTATAACAAAAAAATGATATAATAATGTCGAATTTAAGCTCGCAATGCAAAAAATTGAAATTTTCGATTGTAACCGGGAGGAATAATAGAAAAATGAAATATTCTGTTCAAGCCGAGAACGAGGTTGGAAAAGACGGTTCAAAAAAGCAATACGACATTTTCAAAAATTACCATAAAGGCAAACAAATGCTGGGAAACGCGCACACGCACACCTATTTTGAGGTGACAATGGTGACCGAGGGAGAGCTGATCTATTGGATTCCCGATCACGAGCAGGTGGTGATGCATGCGGGAGATGTGATTGTTTTGCCGCCGCACGTGATCCACCAAACGCATCAGCCCGAGCAAGTGAGCGATTGTGGAATGCGAAGCATCGTGGTAAAATTTTCGCCAATGTTTCTCTACCCGATGGAAACCACGCAATCCGACGTGGACTGCTTGCTCACCTCGCCGATCTTTTGCGAGGATTTCTTCGTGTTTAAGAGCGGCACGCCGATTGCCGAGGAGCTCGGCTCGATCCTGCGGGCAACGCTGGCGGATCGCGAGCGCGAGGGGATTGGCTACGAGCTGGCGCTGCGCGGAAGGCTGACCACGCTCTACACTACCCTGCTCCGCTCCTGCAAATGCATTATTCCCACGCGACCTGCGGGGGCAGAAATGGAGGGCGGCACGAGCGGCACGCGCGAGCTCTATCAGATCATGATGTATCTGCGGGAAAACTATCAATACAACATCTCGATGCAAGAGGTTGCCGAGGTGTTTGGCATGAGCTATTATCATTTTTCGAGATTTTTCAAGAAGCTTACCAACAAGAAATTCAACGAATATCTCTTGGAGCTGCGGCTCAACTGCGCGCAGAAAAAGCTGCTTGAGGAAAACAAATCAATCTCGGAGGTGGCGCTTGAATGCGGATTTGAATACGTTTCGTATTTCATTCAGAAATTCAAGGCGAAAAACGGCATGACACCGCGCGAATTTCAGCGCAAATACCGCCTGTCAAAAATCGGGCAAGCACCGCGGGGGGATGGCTCGGAGGAGTCCTCGGCGAGCATGCCTGCCTGGGTGGAAATGCCCAAGGGTGAGGACGAAGAGGCTTGATGCGGCGAGCCGCATGACGGATGGGAGCTTTGGCTCCCGTCCTTTTTTGTTTGCTCGCGTTTTTTCGTCGCATTTCGGATCGCAAACGGGGGCTTGCGGTGCAAAAAAACTCCTAAAATCGGGGGAAAGGATCGGAATCCCTTCCCCCGTTCCTAAAACTCAAACCGTGCTATTTTGAAAAGGTTTGATATATTTTATACCTGTGCTGAAAGATCGTTGAAATCCCAAATCGCGGAGAGGCCGTCGGTTTCGACGGAGAGGGTCAAAATATCATTCTGATCAAGCAGAACGTTGATCATTTCGGGTGCCTGATAAACCCTTTTCATTGTAATATCCTCACTTTTCATTACTGCAGATCGCCGCCAACATAGGTTGCGGAGTAGGTGCAGTTGCTCTCGAGTGCAGCGCCGTCAACAACGCGGGTGATCTTCACGTCGATCTTCACGGTGTCGGTTGCTTTTGCGGGAACGTTGGTGAGAACTGCGCCGTAAGCGTACTCATAATCGCCTTCAAGAGTGGAAATCTCAATGTCGGTGCCGTTTGCTCTTACTGTCTTGTAAACCTTGGTAACGCCATCGAGAACCTTGGTTTCAAAGGTGGTTACGGTTGCAGGCGTGGTTGCACCGTTGGTGTAGGTTACGGTAACCTTCATACCAACGCTACCCAGTCCGAGTTCAGCCTCGTCGATCAGACCAAGAATGCGAACGTCGAACTTGTTTTCAGCAGCCTCGGTAGATTGGATGTAAGCCGCGTCGGATGCGAAGGAGATCACGCCGTTGGCAGCATCGGAGGTACCCGTGTACTTGGTGAGATCGGAAGCTGCATAGCAGTTTTTGAACACAACGTTTACGCATCCGCCGCCCGAGCCGTTTGCAAGACCGTAAGGAGCATACATACCCGAAACGGTGTAGCCCTGTCCGTCGAAGGTACCGCAGAATGCCTGAATTGCGCCCCAGCCGCTCACGGGAGCGTTGCCGGTCCAAGTGCCGTCGGCATGGAAGGTAGTGCCGGGGTTGAGGTTGATGTTCGCGCCAAGCTTAAAGGTTTTGCCGCTCGTGAGGGTGGTTGCATCGGCAGAGCCGATTTTGTCATTCAGGGTGTGGGTTTTGGAAACAGAACCGTGAATGTTGGTGAGCTCAACAAGGCCGAGCAGCTCTGCTGCGGTGGTGATGGTGAACTCGTTTTGGGTCTTATCGTACCAGGAATAGTCTGCGATCAGGGGCTGTGCAGTTCGGTTGGTGTTCACCAGCTTCATCCTCATGTAGCCGCCGTTATCGGATGCCCCCGCATTACTCCAGCCGTGGCCGTCGCCATTGTTGAGCGTGAATGCAAAGCCGATGGTGGTTTCTGCTGTGGGCGTGAACGCTTCGCTATTGTAGCCGTCGAGCAGATCCCACGGAATTGCGGTTTCGGTGAGGTAACCGGTGTCGGTGAGCATGGTCTTGGAGGTAACTGCATCGAAAGCGGTGGTTCCGTCATTGTAGGCATAATCCCAGACTGCGGGAGCGGTGGTTCCGTTATTGCCCTTTTGATAATATCTTGCTCTGCCAAAAACGAGCGAGTTGACTGCTTTTCCCTTTTCGGTTGCGTTTCCAACCGAAACATAAATCTGATAAACGGCACCGTCATTCTTTTTGGAGTCATCGCTGGATGCCTGCGGGAGTGTGATATAGTAGGCGACACAATCCTGATGATCGCCGCCGTCTGCCTTGCCGTTGGAGTCGGTCATGTTGTCGATGGGCGCATCGGTCCAGCGGTTCAGGTTTTCGTCGAAATATTCGGAAAGGATGTAGAGATTGGTGCTATCCCACATGACGTAGTAGTCCGCCTTCACGCTCATGTTGTAGGTAGCGCCGTTGAGCACCATGTGGCTACGGTCGAGGCGCATGGTGTAGGCATTTGCCCAAGCGGAGTCCTTCACGCCGTCGATGGTTGCGCTTCCTGCCGTTGCATAAAGCTCTTGCGTGTTTGCGGTCCAAAGATCGGAGGTGTTTGCATAGGTTGCCGCCGAAGCCGTTACGGTAGGGACCGCGAGCAGAGCCACAAGCATTGAGAGCATGAGAAGGACAGAAACAATTCGTTTCATGCGGGGAGTTCTCCTTTGAGTTCGTTTTTTCGCCTTGTTTCGTACCATGAACGAAAATTCGTGACACGAAAGAAGAAGAAAAAAGAAGAAAAAAGCTTTTGGAATTGGGGGGAAAGGACGGATCCTTTCCCCCGTTCCTAAAACTCAAAACGTGCTATTTTGAGAAGGTTTGATATTTTTATACCTGTGCGGAGAGATCGTTGAAATCCCAAACCGAGGAGAGACCGGCGTTTTCGACGGAGAGGGTCAAAATATCATTCTGATCAAGCAGAACGTTGATCATTTCGGGTGCCTGATAAACTTTTTTCATCGTAATATCCTCCCTTTCATTACTTCACGCCGCCAACATAGGTTGCGGAGTAGGTGCAGGTGCTCTCAACTGCAACGCCGTCAATCACACGGGTGAGAACAACGTCGATCTTCACGGTGTCGGTTTCGGCACCGGGAATGTTGGTGAGAACTGCGCCGTAAGCGTACTCATAATCGCCCTCAAGAGTGGAAACCTCAACAGGCGTGCCGTTTGCGCTTACAGTCTTGTAAACCTGGGTAACGCCCTCGAGAACCTTGGTTTCAAAGGTGGTTACGGTTGCAGGCGTGGTTGCGCCGTTGGTGTAGGTTACGGTAACCTTCATGCCAACGCCGTCAAGTCCAAGCTCAGCCTCGTCGATCAGACCAAGGATACGAACGTCGAACTTGCCCTCATTAACAGCAGTTTCCTGAATGTAAGCTGCGTCGGAATTGTCAGTAACGGTTCCTCCACCAGTACTTCCATAAGTTTTCAAAGTGCTGCCGGAGAGATCATAGCAATTCGAAATGGTAGCATTCATACGAGCAGCATGGTAAGTACTTCCAAGTACAATTTCCGTCCCAGTGTTATTGGTAATATTATTACCACCTTTAGTTGCTTCATCGCCGTCAGCATCTACACCGTTAATTTTGTCATTTTTGGTAACGGTATAATTAGAATTCCAAGCAAGACGAGAAGAAATTGCACCCAGAGTAGGAGTAGTTCCGCTCGAGGAAATAACACCTGCAAATACGCAATCCTCAATTACAATCGTGGCGGTGTTGGGGCTACCAACTGTATAACTATTTCCTGTGTATGCAGAACCTGCAATACCACCTACAAAACCGCTGTTCTTGGTACCCTTAACAATCATATCGGAGTAAACGTTGGAAATTGTGAGGGTACCTGCATTGGGCTTACCGTTGCCGTGAAGAACACCAACAACACCTGCGATGTCATCCTTGCCGTCTCCAATCAACAAGCCGTTTGTGAATTTCACGTTTTTAATGGTTCCATTGGGAATCATTCTGCCAATAAATCCAAGCTCATCAGTATGAGAGCCATTGGTAAGTCCCTTCGCTACATAAATACCCGAGATGGTATAACCTTGACCATCAAACGTTCCGGCAAAACGACCGATTGTTCCCCAACCATTCAAAGGAGTTCCGGTGTAAGTTCCGTCAGAATTAAAGGTGGTGCCGGGGTTGAGGTCGATGTTTGCGCCAAGCTTAAAGGTTTTGCCAGCAGTCAAAGTAGCCGGGTTATCCGTACCAAACTTGGGGTTGTTCTTAAACCATACAGCATAATTACCGTGAAGGTTAGTCAATTCAGCAAGACCAAGGAGCTGCTCTGCCGTGGTGATCGTGAATTCGGATTTGGAAACATCGTACCAAGAAAGATCCGGAACGATGGGCTTAACAGTGGGGTTTTCTACGCCTGCACCAAGAAGCTGGAGTTTCTGGAACCCAGCGGTATCTGAAGTATGCAAAAAGCTTGCATTTGTTTTGCGTCCGCCGTTCCAGCCAATACCGATCACGGTATCTGCTGCAGGAGTGAATGCCTCGTCGCAACGCTGATCAAGGAAATTCCACGGGACACGAGTTTCCATGATATAGCCGGTTTCAGTCAGGCTGGTCTTGGAGGTTGCTCCCTCCCAAGAAGTCGCATCGTCGCCCGCAAACACAGAATAATTTTGATCACCCTTGACAATAACTGCCTGTGCAGTACCAAGAGAAGCATCTTTGTACCACTTGATTCGACCGTTGATGGTAGAGTCACCGGTTGCGCCAACCGTGGTGCTTCCAAGAAGCGACTGCGCAGGAATGGTGTAGATCATTGCGGTACCACCGTTGTTGGTTGCCACCCCGTCATCGGTGTAATCGGAGGGAAGAACAACATAGTGAGCGGTGCCCTGGTTACTAAAGTTGTAGTAAGTACTATTTGCAATAATGGTTTCATTAAAACGCTCTTCAAGAATGTAGAGATAGTTCTCATCCCACATCATGTAAACATCTGCCATGGTGCCCATAGGAGCAGCACCGCCAAGAAGGGCGTTCTGGCTACGGTCGACACGATAGGTGTATGCCTTTGTCCACTCGGACTTGTCGCCATCGATCGTGGGGGTTCCCTTTACTGCGTAGCGAGTAGGAAGGGTGTTGCTATACAAGTCGGAGGTGTGCGAATACGTTGCAGCCGAAACGGTCATGGTGGGAACCACGAGCATCGTAACGAGCATCGCAACGGTGAGTAACGCGGAAATAATACGTTTCATAAGAGTTACGTCTCCTTATTTTATATTTTTCGTATTATTGGGGTCGCGATTTTGTGCAACCTCCACTATTTACTCGTTATGCCACCGAGCGATCTCTCGCGCAGTGGCTCTGAAAAAAAATAAATGATGGGAGGTTTCACTTGTTTTGTTGGTGCATCGGAACGTGTTTCTCATTCCAAGGCACCGTTTCAAATCCACTGCGCAATTTTTGCACGTTTGGATTTTGAAAGGAACGAGGTGAAACGGGCGATCCCGTTTCGAGTTTTTCAAAAATTCTGAACGCCGCGAGAGAACAACCCCTCCGTCAGCCGACAAGCGGCTGCCACCTCCCCTTACACATGGGAGGCTTGGGCGCCTTTTCCCAAGCGTTCGGACTCTTTTTTGAAACGGGCGATCCCGTTTCAAGATTTTTTGTGCCCCCCTTGCGGAGATCTTCCCTGCCGCGGCGAGCCGCGGCAGGGATTTTCCCCTTGATCTCCTTACAAGGAGGGCACTGTTTTCAAGTCAAATCAATCGACTTGCTTAATATTACCTTTTGGAGGTTGACTGATTAGTCTTCCTTCTTGCGGCAGATTGCAGGAACTGCTGCGAGTGCGAGCAGAGCTACAACTGCGCCACCTGCTACGGATTTACAACCCTTGGACTCATCGGGCTTCTTATCGTCGGTAGGAGCCGCGGTGGGAGCCTCGGTGGGATCCTCGTCGGTATCAGCTGCGGTGGTGCCTGCTGCGGTGGTATCAGCTGCAGTGGTGTCAGCAGCGGTGGTATCAGCAGCGGTGGTGGTATCAGACACAGTGGTATCAGGAGCGGTGGTCTCGTCAGCGCCCTGGGTGTAATCATCAGGATCGCCAACTGCGCATACGAGGTTGGTGGTAACAACGTTGGTTACGGTTGCGCCGTCTGCCTTAACGCCAGCAACACCGTCGGTGAGCTTGTCGGTCTCGGAGTCAGCGATGAAGGTACCCTCGAGGGTAACGTTCTTAATCGTACCGGTTGCTGCCAGAGTGGTTGCGAGACCCATCTCATCGTAGAAGCCCGTGCCATACATAGCGTCATTGTAGAGACCCTTGATGGTGTGGCCCTGACCGTCGAGCGTACCTGCGAAGTTGAGCAGACCGTACCAGATGTTGCCGGGACGGGTGTTTGCTGCGCCGGTGTAGCCGGGGTTCAGGTCGATGTCAGCGGTGAGCTTGAAGGTCTTGCCAGCAGTTACGAGAGCTGCGCCCTCTGCATCCTGCGCGATCTTTGCCTCGTAGTATGCGAGGTAAGGAGCACGAATCTCGGTGTTAGCCTCGTCTCTCCAGTCGCCGTTAGCATATCCGCCCGGCTTGGAGGGCAGGGTTACGCTAGTGTCAGCAGCTGCATAGCCGGCAAGCTTGTTCCAGGAGTGCGTGAGGTAAACGAGACCGAGGAGGTCAGCAGCGTCTGCGATCTCGAACTCGGTAGCGTCCTTGTTGTACCAGCTGTAGTCGGGCTTGATGTGCTCGGAAACCGAGTTGATCATCTTAACAGGAGCGTGGCCGGAGTAGTCGGAGGAGTTGATGGTGCCGTCCATGAGGAACTGGTTTACGTGGTAAACCTTCGTACCGGTATCGGAGTCATAGTTCATGTACATCTTGATACCGAACTCTGCGCCGAGCTCACCCTTGAAATCATCAGCCTCAACGTTGCCGTAGCAGAGGGTGGACCACGGGATTACAGACTCCTGGAGGTAACCGTCAGCGGTGATCGCGGTGAAGGACTTAACGCCTGCATACGCGCCATCCTTGCCGGTTGCCAGATCCCAAACGTATTCTTTGTAAACGCTGGGACGGTAAGAGGTGATCTGCATCTCACGACCGTACATAATGGAAGGAGCAACGGTTCCAACTGCCTTCGGAACAACAGTCTCAAGGCCGTCAACAACCTGCGTCTCGGTCAGAGCAACGGGTACGCAGAACATGATCTGGTGAGAGATCACATCGCCGAACTCGGTCATGGGAGCGGGAAGCATGATGTTGAAGTTGGTCTGGTCGCCGCTGGACCAGCAGTTGTCGAACTTGTCGTTTGCTGCCCAGTCGTAGGTCTCATCAAAACGCTGCTCAAGGATGTACAGGTTGTTCTCATCCCACATCAGGCGAATCTCAGAGTTGCCCGAGGTGGTGTTGGAGGTCCAACCATGACAAAGGTTGAAGTTCATTTTGATAGCTGCGGCGCCTGCGTCGTTGATGTAGGTGAATGCGTTAGCCCAAGCAGCATCAACTACACCATCAACAGTGGGGGTACCATTTGCAGCAAAGAGGTTCTCAACGGTTCTGTCGAAAAGTTCAGCAGAATCACGGGTTTCTACGCCCTCGGGAAGCTCGTCGACATACTCAACGCCGAAGGTCGAAACCGCCATTGTGAATACCATCACTACTGCGAGAAGAAGAGGAACAATGCGTTTCATGTTTTTTTCTCCTTTTTTATGTTTTTTTGGGGAAACAAATGTTAGCGCCGCGGTTTTTTATGCAGCCGCGCGATCTGCAGCGATCTTGTCAAGGTCTGCGTAGAGGTCACGCAGAAGCTTTCGCCATGCGCCTGCATTCGAGCTATATGCACCTGCCACCTGGTTGTCGGTTCCCTTACTGATGTTGGTCTCAACAAGGTTGGTCATGAGCGAATAGCAGGTTGCAAGGCAGTTGGAATATGCCAGCTCCCATGCAGGGTCGAAGGATTTACGGATCAGCTCAAGGGTTGCAACGCACTTGGGGTTGTTGAAGGACTTATACTTGATGGTTTCCTCATAGTATGCGTCGGTAACCTCAAAGTAGCTCACTGCGGAGAGCATCTCCACAACAACGCCTGCCATCTCGGTGTTTCCTACGTTGTAAGGAACGAGGATACCCGTTACGGTGTCGCGAACGCCGGTGTGGTAAGCGTCCTGCTGCTCGTTATACTTGGGAAGGGGCATTACGCCGTAGTCATCTCTGAGGACTTCCTTAAAGACAACTGCCTCGCCGAGCATCTGCGTGTAGAACAGTGCGTGACCGGTTTTGAAGATGTCATTCTGCTCGCCCGCGCCGTTGTTGCCTGCGAAGGAATAGTGAACCTGATCGGTTTCCTGCAGGAAATCTGCAACCTCCTGCAGCTTCGCCTCAACGTCGGCAGCAATCGCGGTGGTGTTGATCTCGTGCTTGCCGTCGGCATTCACGGGGATCAGGTCGATATCAAAGCCGCCGCAAGAGAAGTTGCGGAGCGAGTGACCGTTCATGAGCAGACCGTAGGTGCGGTCCTCAAGATCAAGATCAAGGTTGGTGGTAACCATGGTGGTGTAGGTCTTCATCTTGTCAAAGGTCCAATCGCCGTCGAGTGCCAGATCGTAGAAATCCTCGTCGATGCCGTAGTTCTCTGCAACCTGCGAGTTGAAGAAGACAACCATCATGTAGGAGTAAAGGGTGTAGGCGATATCGCCGTATGCGAGGTACTGCGCGCCGTTGTAGTTTGCGGTTTCATAGAACGCCTCGGACCACCATCTCTTGGAGAGGTCGACCACGGGAAGCTCGTTGAAATCCCAACCGCAACCCTCAACCGCAAGGTTGACCAGATATGCCTGGTGGGTTGCAATCAGCTCGTATGCACTGGTTTGCACGCGGCTGTTGTTACGAACGGTTTGCATAAATTCGGGGTTACCGCCCGTGGCCCAGTCACCCGGCTGCGGAATTACGATAATGTCGATGTTGCAGCGCTCCTCAACCTCAGCGTTTCGGTCGAATACTGCCTGCTCAACGCCCGAAAGATCGGCGGTGTCGGGAGCCTCGAACTCATAGGTGGTGGAGGATCTGGACAGGATTCTGTATTCCTGAACTGCGTCGCCCCATTTGTAGGTTTGCTGGAGGTGATCGGTGCTGATGTCATCCTCGCCGGTGGTTACGTCGCCGCCGGTGGTTTCATCATCGTCACCCGCCGTGGTGCCGTCGGTTGCGTCTTTATCTGCCGTTGTGGAATCATCGGTTTCCTTCGGCTCATTGGGCTTCGAGTTATCGTTACAGCCGGCGAACGCACAAATGATTGTGGCAAGAACGAGCATCAGGCAAAACACCCGTTTCATCGTGTTCATTTCAAACACTCCTTTCGTGTCAGATGATATAGTTAGCACTTTTGTATAAGCATTCATATTCTATCACATCCTCCGCTCAATTGCTATCATTTTTTTGCAGAAAAATAAGTATTTTTTGCTCGAATTATCAATTTGCACAATTCTAAAACCATCGTTTTGTACTGCTTTCACAAAGCGATTTTTCCAACCTAATATATTGTATGAAGAAAGCCAACGGCAGTTCCACGTGGGAACGCCGTTGGCTAAAAAATTATACTATCATTTTTTTGAAGCGTTCAAGCTCCGATCATGCCGTAGCACGCTTGTCTGCGATCTTATCAAGCATTTTGTAGAGGTCTCTGCAACGCTTGCGGTAGGTACCAACAGACGATTTGTAGTTGGTATTGACATCAACCGGAACGCCTGCCGAAACACTGGAGCCAACCGAGCCGCTGAACAGCGAGTTCGCATAGTTCATGTAGTACGAGAAAGACATCACGAAGGAGGGTGCGAAGGTGGTACGGATCAGCTCAAGGGTCTGCACGCAGAGAGGATTGTTGAAGGACTGATACTTCAGCTTTTCCTCGTAGTATGCATCGGTAACCTCCTGGAAGCTATACATCGAGAGCATCTCGGTGACAGTGCCTGCCATCTCGGCGTTCCTGCAGTTGTAAGGAACCATGATACCGGTTACGGTGTCACGGATACCGGTTACGTAGTTCTTCTGCAGATCGTTATACTTGGGGAAAGGCAACAGACCGTAGTTCTGCGCCATCTCGCCCTTGAGGTAGGTTGCGGAGTCGAGCGTTTGAGAATAGAACAGTGCTCTGCCCTCTGCAAAGATCGGGTCATGCTTCCATGCAGCGGTGGAGGAATCGCAGTCAGCCAGAACGTTGGGATTTGCGGTTACAAAGGAAAGGAAATCCTGCAGAGGCGTGGACTGCGAAACGTGCAGGCTCGAAGCAAACTCGTGCTGACCGTCTGCATTGATGGGAGCAAGGTCAACGCCCAGAGCACCCATGAAGGAGCGCTGTGCGTGCGAGTTGGTGAGGAAACCGTACTCACGGCTTGCCTCATCCGCATCGGGATTGGGGGTGATGAGCGCGGAGTATTCCTTCAGCTTTGCGAAGGTCCAGTCGCCGTCGAGTGCGAGCTCATACAGACCGTCGATACCGACGTCCTCTGCGAGCTGCTCGTTGAAGAAGATTACCTCGAGGTACTCGTAGAGCGTGTAGGCGATGTCGCCGTACATCATGTAGACCGCGCCGTTGTAGTTTACTTCATTGTAGTAAGCCTCACTCCACCAGATCTTGGAGAGGTCGATGTTGGGAAGCTGGTCGAAATCCCAGGAGTAGCCCTCGAGAACCGCACTTGCCAGGTATGCCTGGTGGGTTGCAACGAGGTCATACTGGCTCGTGGTGAGCGAGTTGTTCTCGCGGAGAGCCGCGGTGAAGGTTTCGAGGTTGCCCCAGTCGCCTGCAAGCGGAATTACCTTGATCTCAACGTTGCAGCGCTCTTCGGTTGCGGCATTGCGGTCATAGATCGCCTGCTCAACGCCCGAGAGGTTAGCGCCCTTGGGGGACTCGAACTCATAGGTCGTGCTCGAGCGCGAGAGAACTACGAATTCCTGCACGCCACCGAAATCGTAGCTGGGGTCAAGCGTGTCAGCCTTGCGAGGATCCTCGGTTACGTCGCCGCCGGTGGTGTTATCGTCGCCTGCCGTGGTGTCATCATTGCCGTTCTCGTCACCGTTACCTGCGGTGGTCGAGGTTTCGTCATCGGTGTCATCGGGATTCTTCTTCGAGTTGTCGTTACAACCCGCAAGAACACCAACGAGCATCGTCAGAACGAGCAAAAGGCACAGAAGTCTCTTGGTTGTGTTCATAGTTAAACACTCCTTTCGTTAAATAGGTAGTCACATTTTAGCATATTGCTCGTCGATTTTCTATTATTTTTTTGCTTGAAAATAAGTATTTTTTGCACGCATTGTTGTTTTTTCACAAAGCGTAAGCCTCCCAATTAGGAATTTGGAACAAATCGGCATTGGCAAAGCAAAGAGGGAGAGCCTGCGAATGAGAACAATGAAAGAGAGAGGGCTGCGCCATTGGCGCAGCCCAAAAGCTATTCGGTTCCTTTTTGTTTTTTATGCTGCGGCGCGCTCTGCGGCGATCTGATCGAGATCAGCATAGAGATCGCGGAGCTGTCTGCGCCAGGTTCCGATGCTCGTGCTATAAGCGTTTGCAACCGTACCGTTTGCGCCGTTCTTGATATTGCTCTCGATCACGTTTGCAACCATCGAGCTGGTTCCGGACAGGATCATACCGTAAACCGAGGTGAAGGTGGGGCTGAGGTTGACACGAACAAGCTCCAGAATCGGAACGCACTCGGGTGCGTTGAAGGACTGATACTTGAGCGTTTCCTCATAGTATGCGTCGGTAACCTCTCTCCAACCAACCATTGCGAGCATCTCGGTGACAACGCCCACCATATCCTCGTCATGGCAGTTATAGGGGATCATCACGGCGGTCATATCGTCGCAGTAGCCTCCGCGATACTCCTTCTGATTCTCATCGTATTTCGGGAACGGCATCACACCGTAATCGTCATTGGTAACACCCTTGAGGTAGGTTGCCTGACCGAGCATCTGCGAATAGAACAATCCTCTGCCCTCGGCAAAGATATCGTTCTGGTCGCCGGTTCCGTTGACGCCCTCGGTGGAATAATAAACCTGATCAACTCCGGTGGAAAGGTTGACAAGCGACTGTGCAACCGCCTCGATCGAGGCTTCGATCTTGGAGGGCATCGAATGCGTGCCATCTGCCTCTCTCACAGCCCAGTCCTTGTCGAAGCCGGTCATGAATGCGCGCATGGAGTGTCCGTTGGTGAGGAAACCGAAGGTGCGCATCTCAAACTCCTCGTCGGGATTTGTGGTAACCTTTGTGATGTATTCCTGCAGCTTTGCATAGGTCCAGTCGCCGTCAAGCGCAAGATCGTAAAGATCGTCCTTGATCTCATAGCGATCTGCAAGGGTGTTGTTGACAAACATCACCATCATGTAAGCATAGAGGGTGTGTGCAAGGTCACCGAACGCAAGATACTGCGCGCCGTTGTAGTTGCTCTGCTCGTAGAACGCGCCGCTCCACCATCTCTTGGAAAGATTGATGTAGGGCAGGTCTGCAAAATCGTGTCCCATGCCCTCAACGGCAAGGCTCATCAGATAAACCGAGTGCGTTGCAATCAACGAGTACTCGCTGTTTGTAAGCATCGAGTTATTTCTCACGGCTTGGAGAAAGACCTCACGGTCATTCCACTCGCCGGCAAGGGGCATAACCGACAGCTCAACGTTGCAGCGCTCCTCAACCTCGGTGTTGCGGTTGTAGATTGCCTGGTCCACGCCCGAGAGATTGTTACCCTTGGGGGTTTCAAACTCATAAGCGGTGGTGGATCTCGAAAGAATCACGAATTCCTTGGTTTCCATGGAGGGGAAGTAGTCCTCCAGATCGTCGCGGGTGAAGCCATCGTCATCGGTATCGTCACCGCCCGTGGTTGCATCGCCTGCCGTGGTAGCGTCGCCGCCCGTGGTAGCGTCGCCGCCCGTGGTGGAATTGTCGGTGTCCTGCGGATTCTTATCCGTCGAGCCGTTGCAGCCCGCAAAAACGCAGAGGCACATCACCAGAGCCAACATCAGACAGATCAGTTTTTTCATGGTATTCATCTTTTTTCTCCTTTTTCAGAATTGGAAATTTCTTTCCTTGTGTTCTTTATTATACCACGTTTTCGGAAAATGTCAATGTGTTCCGCCAAAATCCCCAAAAAAAATCCGCACCTCCCTGCCCCTTCGGGCAGAAAAGTGCGGATTTGGATATAAAAACGGTTACATGTTCATCTGACGGGTATCCTTGAGCTTCTTCTGACGGAGCTGCAGGCAATAGCTGCTCGACATGCCGTCGGTGCTCTCCAGCTTGAGCGTGATGCGGTCGGCATCGCACTTGGGCAGCACGCAACGGACGGTGGGACCCTGCTTGCTCGAGTTTGCCGATGCGTTCGACTTCCAATCCAGCAGATCAAAGGTTTCGTCACCAACCTGCAGGCTGATGTGAACCTCGCCCGAAATTGCCTCGGGGGTATCGTTGAGGAGCCAGATTTCCGCCTCGAAGGTCTCGCCAACCGCCCATGCAAACTTCTTGACGCGTGCGCTGAAAAGCTTGGGACGGAGAGCGGATTTAACGTATTCGTAAGCAGGCTTGGGCTTGGAGGGGAACTCAATCAGGCTGTTATTTGCGGCGGTCATCCAGGGCTCGTCGAAGCACCAGTTGAGCATCATACCGCAATGCGGCCACTGCTTGCGCATCTCCTCGAAGGCAGCTTGATAGCCTGCGCATTGGAGCCAATTCGAGCGCTCAACCGTCTGCTCGAGCGAGGTCGATTCGCCAAAGTAACGCTCCAGCGTATCAAGACAGGTCCAGGAGGCAAGTCCCCATGCGTTAAAGCCGTGGTGCGCGATCCACGCCTCGGTGGGCTTGATCGGGAACAGCTCGTCCTCGGGAATGATCTTTTTCAGGGTCTCCACGCTTGCAATCGACGGAACGCCAAACTCGGTGTAGGCAACGTCATGCGAGCGCTGGAATTCCTCAAAGACCTCCAGACCCAACGAATGCGAATAGAACTGATATCCGCCGTGTGCCATGCCGACCAACGGCGAGGTTGCCAGGAAGGGACGCGAGCGGTCGAGATCGTAGCAGAGCTTATTGAGCAGACGCAGCGGATGCGACTGATCGGTCATACCCGACCATCCGTTGAAGAGCTCGTTTCCGCCACACCAGAGTGCAAGCGAGGGATGCGAGCGCAGCGAGCGAATGATCGCGGTCGCCTCGGATTCGAGAACCGACAGGTAATGCGGCGTGTCGGGATAGTTGTTGCAGGCAAGCATGAATTCCTGCCAGACCATGATGCCGTAGCGGTCACAGAGGTCATAGAAGGAGCGCTTGCAAACAGAGGAGCCGCCCCACATACGGAGGATGTTCATGTGTGCGTCGCGAGCAAGCGTGAGAAGCGAATCGTAGCGCGCCTCGTCGGTCTGTCCCCAGAAAATATCGGGATTGACCCAGTTGGAGCCCTTTGCAAGGATGCGGCGACCGTTCAGCTCAACGGTTGCGGGAACTGCATAGCGCGATTTGGGGAACCCATGGGGATCGGTAGCACCCGTGTTGCGCACCAGACGCAGGCGGCGGAAGCCGATGTGTCCCACGCGCTGCTCGCGCTCGTTCTCAAGCTTCCAGGTGTAGAGATAGGGGGTTCCCTGTCCGTTACACCACCACAGCTCGGGATTTTTCAACGTGAATTCGCCGTCGGTGCCGCTATAAACCACGTTGCCCTCGGCATCGGTGAGCGTGAGGGTGCAGGGCTTCTCGCAATCGAAGGAGACGCGAACGGTGCCCTCGGTCAGATCCTCGGACAACTCGGTGAGAACCTCGGCGTTTGCGATATAGTAAGCGTCACGCGTTTCGATATACGCCTCGTCCCACAGACCCGAAATAACCAAACGCGGGTTCCAGTCCCAGCCGTAGGAAACGGGGGGCTTGCAGCTGCGGTCAGCCTCATCGCGCGTGCCGGGTCTTGCATCCTTGCGCTTGGGGTGCGGATAAATGTAAACCGTGAGCAGATCATCCTTGCCCGTGAGGTGATCGGTCAGATCGACCTCTGCGGCACGGAACATGCCCTCGTAGGAATAGAGCTTTTCGCCATTGAGCAGAATGTCGTAGCGATAATCAATGCCACGCGAAACGAAGAACACGCGCTCGCCCTCTTTTTTCTCATAGCGGAGGGTGGTGCGGTACTCCCAAGCGTCGTCCTCATAGGGAACGTACTGCTTGTAACCGTCGGCAAACTGCACGTCGGTAAATCCGCGCGCAACGCCGAAATCGTACTGAATGTTACCCGGAACACTCACGGGAAAGAGCGCGTCGGGTGCCTCGGAGCAGTTTCTGCCCTGCCAAACCTGATCAAATCTCATATTGCCTCCTGTATCTTCCGCCGTTGGCGGTTTTTTCAATTTGAGCAACTACATTATACCACAGAAAAAGCAGTGATTTCTATTACTTTTTTGCGCAATGATAGGAATTTTTTGTATAAGCTCTCTTTTTTCACAGCAGCGTCTGCCCGTTGATGCGCAGTCGGAAGGACAGCCCCAAGCTTTCGGCCGCCTTGCGGCAGAGGATCATGCGCTCGATAAAGATTTCAAAATAATCCATCACTGGGCTATACTGCGTTTCAATTTCAAGAGAAAGAAGAACCTCGTGCACGGCTGTGTCGACGGTTAACTCCGACGAGGTGACCGAATAGTTGACGCGATCGTGAATATCAAAGGTTGCAAGATCGCGGTTGCGCACGCGGCTTCGGCGCACGTCGGATTTATCGGCAAGAATCAACGCCGCGGCGACCGGATTGACGGGAACGCCCGTGCCCTCGTCATGGTTTCCGATCGCGGTAACAATCGTGGAGATATCGGTTGCAGCAAGCCCCAGGTGATCGAGCAGGCGAAACGCTATGATCGCGCCGCTCTGCGAATGGTCCACGCGGTTGACCAGATTTCCGATATCGTGCAGATATCCCGCCATCTGTGCCACCTCGATCTGATGCGCGGGATAATTGAGGCTACTCAAAATATATTTTACGGTTTCGGCAACCTTGCACACGTGCGCAAAGCTGTGCTCGGTGTAGCCGAGTGCCTCAAGCGAGGCGTCCGCCGCCTGAATATAGGTTCGGATTTCGGGATTTTTCCGCAATTCTTCGTAAGTCAGCATGGGGATTTCCTTTCCTGTTTGATAGTGACAGTATAACGCACCGCTGTGTCTTGTTTTTGTACGTCACATGAACAAATTGTTAATTGAAGCAATGAAACGGCGTTTTTTGCTCACTCAAAATGCAAAAAAGTGCGAAAAAATCTAAAAAAGTGGCACAGAGTGGCACGGAGTGGCAGAAGGTGGCACGGTTGAATGCGGTAGAATATCGTTGCACAGAGCAAGAAAGTGAGGTGATGCGCTTGACATGAGCGAGCAAGCAAAGAAGACAGACCGAAACGCGCTGATCGACGCGGCGCGTGACGGAAGTCTTCCGAGAAAAATCAAAAAGTATCTGTCGGCATGCCGTCCGCCCCCCGACGCCGATCCAAAAAAGGAGAGCGGGCGACTACCGACCCTGGCGGGCTTTTGCAGTATGCTCGGCTGCGGTCAGCAAGCCGCCGAGGAGCTGGCACGCGAGTTCCCCGTAGAGTTCGATTATCTCTGCGCAGTGCTGGAGGATGAGGCACTCAATTCCGCCCGTTCCCCCACTCTGATCAACACCTATCTGAAGGAACGCCTTCATTACGGTGAGCGCGGAGAGACGGTGCCATCCGACACGGTGGTGCAGCCGATCTTCGAGCATGACATTCTGGAGGACGGCTCGTGACGTCCGGAAGCGCAAAAAAGCTCTACATCAAGGGAAAGCCGAACGCCAAGCAGCAGGAGTTTTTCCGTTCCCGTGCCCGTTACACCGCCTACGGTGGTGCGCGAGGAGGCGGAAAATCCTGGGCACTGCGGCGTAAGCTGGTGGGACTTTGCCTGCGATATGCGGGTATCCGATGCCTGCTTGTTCGCCGCTCCTACCCCGAGCTGAAGGCAAACCACGTGCAGCCCCTCCTTACCGAATACGGAGGGCTTCTGACCTACCGTGAGAGCGAAAAAAGCCTCTCCTTCCCCAATGGAAGCCGTATTTTTCTGGGACATTGCGCATCCAACCGCGACTGCCTGCGTTATCAAGGGCAGGAATATGACGTGATCGCCATCGACGAAGCTACGCAACTGAGCGAATATCAGTTTTCTATTTTCAAGGCTTGTCTGAGAGGTGTCGGGAACGTTCCGCGGCGGATGTATCTGACCTGCAACCCCGGGGGAATCGGACACGCATGGGTGAAAAGGCTCTTTCTCGATCGGAAATTCCGCCCCGACGAGCGAGGCGAGGACTACCGCTTTATTTCGGCACAGGTCTATGACAATCCCGTTCTGATGGAAGCAGACCCCGCATACGTGCAGCAGCTGGAAAGTCTCCCTCCCAAGCTGCGCGATGCATGGCTGCTCGGCAGATGGGACGTGTTTGAGGGGCAGTTCTTTCCCGAATTCCGCCCCGACCTGCACGTTGGCAGCACCGCCGAATTTCCGCAACGTCTGCGAAAATTCGTGGCATTTGACTACGGGCTTGACATGCTTGCCGCATTGCTTGTCGGAGTGGATGAGCGAGGCAACCTCTACGTCTTGAGAGAAATCTGCGAGCCCAATCACACCCTGCGTGATGCGGCGGAGCGCGTAGTATCACTCTGCGTGGGGGAGAACGTTGAATACGCGGTGGCATCGCCCGACCTGTGGAACCGACGGCAGGATACGGGGCGAAGTGGCTTTGAGATCATGCAAGGCGTGCGCGGCATGCCGCCCATGTCGCCGGCGGACAACCGTCGCGTGCCGGGCTGGCGAGTCCTTCGGGAATATCTCAATCCAAGCTCCGACACACCGATGCTTCGGATTGCATCGACATGCCGCATTCTTACGGAGTCGCTCCCTGCACTACTCTGTGATCCCATGCGTCCGGAGGACGCCTCGGATGAGCCGCACGAGGTCACGCACGCCCCCGAAGCACTGCGCTATGCGGTGATGAGTCGCGCCGCCCCCTGGAGTGAGGATGAACGCCCCGACCGAAACTTCCACTTTCTCTCTAAAAGAAGGAGCACCTCCTTGATCTGAACGCCGCGGAGCAGCAAAATCCGCGTCGGCGCCGACCGAGTCGCACACCCCTGTTTCCCCTGCTCTGTGCATCAGGGGTGTATGCGTCCCCGTCGCGTGTCAATTCGGTCGAACGTAAACGAAAATTTTGCAAACAAGAAAGGAAAGGTCATGTAAATGTCCAAAATCAACCCCAAAAAAGCCTATGCCTCCGAGGTTTTTGACGGCTTTGGCGGCATCGGTATTCAAAACACGCTCGGTGGAAAAGGGACTCTCACCATGCAAAATTTTCGGATTTTGCCCGACGGCTCGATCCGAAAACGCTGCGGATGGGAGGCAGAATCCTACTTTGACAGCACCCTGCGAGGTCATTGGAGCGGAGAGCTCAACGGCGTATCCTATCGCTTTGTTGTTGCGGGATCGCAGGTCTACCGTCTGATCGACGGTGAGCAATACCATGCGTGCAGTCTTTCAACCGACACGGGCTCGGTTTGCTTTTTCACCTATTGCAACAACCTCTATCTGCTCGACGGACACACGATCCGACGCTTTGATCCCCTCAAGGCACGCTTCGTTGCAGCATCGGGCTACGTCCCGCTGTTCGGAAAAAACTGGAATCCCGAAACCTGCGGCGTGATGAACGAGCCGCTCAATCTGCTCAACAATCGGATTCGTCTGCACTACCAAAATCTGAACGGTTCGCTTGAATTCACGCTGCCCTTCTATGTTTCCAGCGTCGATCAGGTTCGCCTGGATACGGAGCTGACTGATGAGTTTATCGTGTTCACCACGGATGACGGCTTTTCGGTCAATCGCGTGGCAAAATCGGTGGAGGTCTGCTGCACCATTATGCTCGACAATGAGAACAAGGCACGTCTCAACGAAGCCCCTTTTGCCCTCTCCCACAACGACGGCATGCGCGAGCGACTGATGCTCTACGGCTCGGAGAAAAACAGTCTCTTTTTCTGCGCTGCTACGGTGGATGAAGATTCGATCGGCTTCTCAAAGGCAGCCTACCCCGACTCCGACCCACTCTATTTCACCTCCACCGGAATCCTGCCGCTCGGCGACAGCGAGCACCCGATCACCTCGGTCTGCAGCCACGGGGAGCGCTTTCTCGCGTTCCATAAGGACGGTGCCTATTCGGTGAGCATTGCAGAGAGCGGACGCAACGCCGAGGCGTATCCTCTGCTCCACGGAATGGGCTGTCGGGCGAAGAACGCGATCGTACGATTGGACGGAGACCCCGTTGTAATCAATTCAAACGGTGTTTTCACACTGCACGCTCCCGATTCCGACCCCGATGATTTCACCGCAACCGCGCTCTCTGACGGGATTTCGGAGCTATCCGATCGGGAGTTTGCAGATCGGGCGTTCACCGTGGAGGACCGCGGTCACGGAGAGCTTTGGTTTGGCGCCCCAAATTCTCCGATCTACGTATTCAACACCGCGCGACGGGCGTGGTACACCTTCAACGGGATCAATGCAACAAATTTCTTTACGCACGGAGACCGCGTCGGTGCCTGCATGTACGAATATCTTTCGATATTTGACGAGTCAAAGACCTCGGATAACGGCGCTCCGATTGTGGGAATTTTCAAAACGGGCTATCTCGCCTTCGATCATCCCGAGGTATCCAAGCGCTCGCTCCGCCTCTCGCTCTGCGCCGACCCGGGGGCGCGAGCTGTGGTGGAGGTAAAAAGCGAGAGCGGATCGGCACAAACCCTGCTGATCAGTGAGCGTGGAGGTGGCATTCCCGTTGTTTGGGACCGTCGCCTTTCGATCGGGCGCTTTCGCCTTTTGCAGGTCACGGTCAGCGACTCGCTCGGCGTCAATTCACGCTATTACAGACTTGCGCTCCACGCAAACGTCTGAAGGAAAGGAACAACATGAAGCAAAACAAAACAATGGCGTGGCAGGAATATGAGGCAGGAAAGGAATACAAGCGCCGCATCGGTCTATATGAGCGCGTTCGGAAAAACGAGCGCTTCTATCGGGGTGACCAATGGTACGGCACCGACTCCAACCTCCCCCGCCCCGTCTTTAATCTCATCCGAAGGATCACCGACTATCTCGTTTGTGCGATCGTTCCGGGTGATATCAACATCCACTACGATGATGACAGACTCCCCTATCTCGAAAACGAAATTTTGCGTCAGCGTGTGCACGAGGGTATCGAAATTCTCAACCGCAACGCCTCCTACCGATGGAAGCGAAACGGCATGCAGTCTTTGGTACATCAGGCGCTGCTCAACGCCGCGATCTCGGGGGACGGTGTGTTTTATTGCTGGTGGAACCACGAAAAACGCAACGGGCATCCCTTTACGGGAGACGTGCAGACCGATCTGATTGACAGTACCGATCTCTTTGTTGCGGACGTCAACAGCACCGATCTGCAATCGCAGGAATATATCATTCTCTCGGGACGCGCAACCGTTGCCGCACTTCGCCGCGAGGCAATCCAGGCAGGCATGAGTGAAGCGGACGCCAAGACAATCGTTGGCGATGGCGAAGCCGAGTTTACCTCGGGAGACCTTGCGTCCTTTGAGCTGGAGGGTGCGGAAAAAGCAACCTTCCTCATTCGGTTTTCCCGTGAGAACGGCGAGGTCATCTTTGAAAAATCCACCAAGGATACCGTAATCAAGCGTGTGAGAACCGGTCTGCGCTATTACCCTGTTGCCTATTTCAATTGGCATCCCGCAAAGGGGTCCTTCCACGGAAGTGCACCCGTGAGCGACATGATCGCAAACCAAACCTACATCAACACCGCCTATGCGATGGTCATGAAGCACATGTACGATACGGCGTTCTCCAAGGTTGTCTACGACAAGTCGAGAATTCCCGAATGGTCGAACGAGGTGGGTGAGGCGATCGCGGCAATGGGCGGCGGCAACGTTGCGGACGCGGTTTCGGTGGTTGGAGTTGGCAAAATGCAGGAGGGCTACCCCGAGCTCATCGAAAACGTCATTGAAACCACCAAAAACATGATGGGAGCAACCGAGGCGGCGATGGGCGACGCAGCGGCAAACAACACCAGCGCGATCCTCGTTTTGCAGGAGGCGTCGAAGCTTGCCTTGCAGCTTGTTGCATCCAATCTGCGCCGCTGTATCGGCGAGCTTGCAACGATCTGGGCGGACATGCTCTGCGCATATTCACCGCTTGAGCGCGCGCTTCCCGTTGAGCTTGAGGGCGACGTGCTGGCACAGAAGCCCGACTACCGCCTGCTCCGCGAGGAGCTCCTGCATGCCACGGCAACCGTGAGCAACATCAGCACCTACACCCCCGCAGCAACCGTTGCGCTGCTCGATAAGCTACTCGAGAACGGACACCTGTCGGTGGAATCCTATCTGGAGCTTCTGCCTGCGGGCGCGGTTCAGGACCGCGAAAAAATCCTGAACACCATCAAATCGAAAGGAGCCTGAAAAATGAATGATGAAGATCTGGGTTCAACGAATGCGCTCGAAGCGACTCCACCGTCGGACGATCCGTTTGCTGCACAAAATGCGGAAACGGGAGAATCGGCAGAAGAGGAGACTGCAAAGGGCGCTGATCCGTGCCAACCGATCGCAGAATGCGCAGTCTCCGAGGACGGTGGGGAAACGGTTCCTGCACTCCATCCTGCGCTTTCTGATGATCCTGTGTCGGATTCTGATCCTGTTCTTCCCGAAAATCCTGATTCGTCTGAAGCGCAATCTCTGGAGCAGCTGCGAGACGAACTGAAGCATCTGCGGGAAGAAATCCGTGAGCGCGAGGACTTTTACGGTCGTGTGGGACGCGAGTACGAAGAATTCCGCACGCTCTACCCCGGGGTCAGCCTTTCCGATCTGCCCGACGGCGTTTGGAAGGACGTGAAATGCGGAATTCCGATCGCAGCGGCGTATGCGCTTGCCGAACAACGCCGACAACGCCTTGCAGAGCAGGCGGATGCCGTCAACCGCACGAACGCGGCACGCTCCAGCGGCTCGCTCTCCGGTACCGATCCCGAAATTTTCACCTCTGCGGAGGTTCGGGCAATGACTCGCGACGAGGTACGTCGCAACTATCAAAAAATCATGAACTCCATGAAAAAATGGAACTAAAAAAAGAAAGGAATTTTTAATATGTCTGTTACCGAATTTATCCCTACCATCTGGAGTGAAACGCTCCAGCAGAAGCTCAACAGTCAGTACGTCGGCGTTGCAAACTGCAGCCGCGAATTCGAGGGTGAGATCAAGGAATGCGGAAGCATTGTCAAGATCGGCAGACTCGGCGACGTTCAGCTCTACAACTACACCAAGAACACGGATATGCAGCCGCCCGAGGAGCTCGACGGCACCGTGCGCGAGCTCAAGATTGATCAGGCAAAGTATTTCAACTTCCAGATCGACGACGTTGACCGCGCCCAGGCTGCACCCAATCTGATGGAGGCGGCAATGAAAAACGCAGCGATCGCACTCGCCAACGATGCCGACACCTACGTTTACAGACTCATTCCGTTTGCCGGCAAGACCATCCTGCACACCGCAATCGACGAAACCGAGATTATCAACATTCTGCTCCAGGCACGCACCGAGCTGCTTGTGAACAACGTCACCGATCCGAGCGACATTGTGATTGAGGTTTCCCCCGAGATCGCAGAGCTGATCCTCAAGGCAAAAGCAAGTCAGATCGTGACCTCCGACATTCTGGAAACCGGCTATCTGGGCACGATTGCGGGCTCCAAGATCTACGTTTCCAACAACATCTTCAAGCAGGAGGACACCGACGGCTCGGTCTACCACAAGTGCTTCGTTCGCACCAAGCGCGCGATCGCGTTTGCCGAGCAGCTCTCCGAGATTGAGGCATACCGCCCCGAGCATCGCTTTGCCGACGCGATGAAGGGTCTGCACCTCTACGGCGCAAAGGTTGTGTATCCCGAGGAATTCGTCCTGCTCGACCTCGCGCCTGTAAGAGAGGAATAAGATCGACACATGACCTACCGTGAGATATTCAAGTCTGCGGTGGCGCTGATTGCAGAGGACGTGAACGGCGATACGATTGCTGATTACGAGGATCGTGCGCTCTATATTCTCGCAACCTTCTGCAATCAGACGGCGGCGATCGACGCACGCTATCGCACGGCGAACGGATGCATTCCGTCTGCCTGGATCGGGGCAAGCACGGTCAATATGAACGCGATCTTTGCGCTGCACGAGGTTTTTGTCCCCGTTGCTGCCTACTACCTTGCCTCGGCTCTTGTGCTCGATGAAAATGAGGAGATGAGTGAGCATCTTTTCGCACTCTACACAGACGCGATCGCCTCGATTGTTGCCTCGCTTCCCTGCTCAACCGCACCCGTTACCGATGCCTACGGTCTGATCTGACCGATTTTCCCTCTTGGGGCTGTGCCGACGGCACAGCCCCTTTTTGTGATGTGAAACGAAAAGGCTCCTTTTTTGAAAAAAACGGAACGCGGCAAAAAAAAATGACCGATTTGCCCTTGACCTTTTCTGTGAGAGCATGGTATAATGAAAATGAGCATATTACAAAAAAAGTATTGCAAAATGCCACGCGATATGATATAATATGCTCAACCCATAATTTTGAAAGGAGTATTTTACCATGCAAACCATCAAAAAAAGCTTCTGTTTGATCCTCGTTCTGGTCATGTGCCTCGGCGTATTCGCGGGTTGTAACAACACCCCTGCAAATAACGACCCGAAAGACACCGACGACGGAACCGCAACCACCGCAGGTGACGAAAACGGCGGCGATGATGACACCACCGCAGGTGATGATGACAGCACCGCAACCGAGAATCCCAAGGAAAGAATCGATCTTCTGGACGAGTACATCTTTGAGGGAAAAACGCAGGAATTTATCATTCTCTCCCGTGCAACCACGGCGTATGAGTTTGAGTCTCCCACAGGCGAGCTTGCAGGCGTTGAGCAGGCAATCTTCGACCGCAACGCAGAGGTTGCAGAGCGCTGTCACATTGAGATCTCCATCGTTCCGCAGGCAGGAACCTGGGATGACAGAGACTCCTTCATTGCAACTCTCCGCACCAACAGCCTCCTTCCCGTGAGCCAATACGATCTGGTTTCGACCCACCAATCCTACCTTGCAACCGCAACGCTTGATGGCTACGGCTGGGACTTCACCAAGCTCGATAACATCGACGTGAACAAGGCATGGTGGAGTGAGGTTTACTACAACGAGTGCAACTATAACGGCGCGATCTACATGATGTACGGCGACATTGCCTACACGCTCTACGAATATCTGCAGGTGTTCTTCTTCAACGAGCAGGTTGCGGAGGATCTGTCAATCGAGGACCTCTATGACCTGGCGATCGACGGCGATTGGACCTTTGCAAAGCTCAAGGAATACACGGCAAAGGCAACTACCAACCTCGACCTTGCCGAGGAGGACCGCGAATACGGTCTGCTCACCGGTGCACATGCAAACCGTGCGTTCGGAACCTCCTTCTACTGCGAGCTCGCTCCCCTGAACGCCGAGGGCGTGCGTGCCTTCCACAATCCCAGCTTGAGCACCGACGTTGCCGAGCGCATGCAGGCAGTTGTTGACTTCGTGGTGGAAACGCCCCAGGTTCTGTGCGACATGACCTACACCACCGCAGCAGACGCGCTCAATCCTGTGTTCTCCGCAGGCAGATCGCTCTTCTACGCGCAGATGCTCGGTCAGGCATCTTACTTCACCGAGAACATGAAGGAGGCTTACGGCGTCCTTCCCTACCCCAAGTACAACGAGAATCAGGCAAAATACCGCACCGAGGTTTGCGACGAGGTTTCGGCAGTGATGGCTCCCCGCAACTGCAAGCTCCCCACCATGACCGGAACGGTTGCCGAAATGATGTCGATGATCAGCTACTTTGACGTAATCACGGTATACTACGGCGAAAAGCTGCAGTATCAGTACTTCAACAACCCCAAGTGCGTGCAGTCGCTCAACATCATTCGCTCAAGCTTCGCCCCCTCGTTCACCATGGTTTACTCCTACCCGCTCAACTTCATCAACTCGATGCTGCCCGGCGCAGTCGGTAGCACGGTTTCCACCGGCTCCTCGGTCGCAGTTGACGGTAGCTACAAAACTGCGCTTGGAACGGCACGTAAGCTCCTGCGCGACATCTTCCTCGATCTTGATAAGATCGCGGCAAAGGATGCAGCGGCGCAGTAATTGCTAACCCTTAAACAAAATCAGGCGGTGTCCCGATGCTGATGCATCCGGGACACCGCCTATGTTTTTTTCGGAACGGCAGGTGCGTGCCGTTCTTTTTTTGTTTGGAATAAGGCTCCACGCAGCCTATTGCGATCAACCGTCAGTTGCGCGGTTGGATTAGGTCTCGCTCTCCTTTGCAACGATCCGCATCGCGCCTCGGATTTCTCCGATCGTGTAACCGTAACGTCCGAGAGAGGCAACCATGCGGCGCTCCTCGCTCGGTTCGCTCGGGAGCACGCCGTAATGCTTGCGGATCAGCGCAGCGCAGTTGGCAGAAAAATCAACGTCCCGCAAAATTTCCGGCAGGGCTGCCATAACCTCGCTCTCAAAGCCCCGACTCCAAAGATGCGCCCCGATGCGCTTGGCGCCCCAGAGCTTGCGCAAGCATTTTTCAACCTCGCGCCGCATATCACCCTGCTCGTCGATCAAACCGCGCTCCGAAAGCTTTTGTGCCGCTGCGATGGCAACATCACGTCGAAAGCCGTGACGCGCGATCTTTTGCGCGAGCATCTGTGTGGAATTGGAGCCGTAGGAAAGCAGATTTTCACCGCATCGGATCGCGCGGCAAAGGTCGGATGCCGCCTCAAGACGTTCAAACAGCTCCTCGTCGATTACGCCCCTTGTGGGTCGCAGCTCGTAATACTGCTCGGTGGAGAGAATGAGATTGCGCTGCTCCCGATGTTCCCCATCCTCGAAAAGCACGCTCACCAGAATTTCCGCTCCCTCGTGCTGGGCACGCAGGCTCTTGACCGTGATCGTGAGTGGCGTTGACGTCGGCACATCCGAGAAGCCGATCATTCGTCGTCTCCGTCGTCAGAGAGGCGAAGATCGAAATCGTCGTCCTCGTCCACCTCAAATTCCTGCTCGATCGCAGAGCCCGCCTGCTCGCTCATTGCGCGCACCTTTGCCTCGATCTCTGCCATCAGCTCGGGATCGCCCTCGAGCAGCTGACGAACCTTGTCCTTGCCCTGTCCGATGCGCTCACCGTTATAAGAGAACCACGAGCCGCTCTTTTTGATGATATCAAGTGCGATTGCGAAATCAAGGATTTCGCCACCGGCAGAAATCCCCTTACCGTAGAGAATATCAAACTCCGCAACGCGGAAGGGGGGCGCTACCTTATTCTTTACAATTTTACACTTGACGTGGTTGCCGTAGACGTTATTACCGTCCTTGAGCTGCTCGGTCTTGCGCACGTCGATGCGCACCGATGCGAAGAACTTGAGCGCACGTCCGCCGGGAGTGGTTTCGGGGTTGCCGTACATCACGCCAACCTTTTCGCGGATCTGGTTGATAAAGATCACCACACAATTGCTCTTGGAGATCACGCCCGAGAGCTTGCGCATTGCCTGCGACATCATGCGCGCCTGCACACCCACCATCGACTGTCCCATATCACCCTCGATCTCCTGGCGCGGAACGAGAGCCGCAACCGAGTCGACCACGATCGCGTCAACCGCACCCGAGCGTGCGAGCGCCTCGCAAATTTCGAGCGCATCCTCACCGCAATCGGGCTGCGAAACGAGCAGATCGTTGATATTCACACCGAGAGCCTTGGCATAGACGGGATCGAGCGCGTGCTCTGCGTCGATAAATGCCGAGGTTCCGCCGATCTTTTGCACCTCCGCCAGAATATGAAGTGCAACCGTGGTTTTACCCGAGGATTCCGGACCAAAGATCTCCACGATGCGTCCGCGCGGAACACCGCCGATACCGAGCGCAAAGTCGAGCGAGAGCGAACCCGTGTGGATCGCCTGCACCTCCATGCGCGTGTTTTCTCCGAGCTTCATGATCGAGCCCGCGCCAAAATCGCGCTCGATCTGCGACATTGCCGTTGCGAGCGCTTGCTTCTTGCCCGCGTCATCAAGACCGGTGGGAACGGGGTTCTTCGTTTTCTTTGCAGTTGCCATTTTTTCGTCCTTTCCTCGCTCCGCGATCGGAGCGCGCTGTTCATTGACATTATTATACAGCGTTTGCCGCTGTTTGTCAAGAGGTTTTCAAAATATATTTTTCCATTTTTGGAGTACATTTTTTGACTATTCGTTTTTTTGTATCACACAATATTGCAAAAGTTCCAAAAGTGATTTTCCGATTATGGAATTGACGGCTGCAAAATATGAAAGAAAATTGCAAAAAAATAAAAAAATTTTGCACTTTCCGCTTGCAAAAGCGCAAAAAAGATGTTATACTATAAAATGGTATATTATCCGCAGAAAGGAATTGAAATATGACAGATCCAAAAAAGAACTCCGCGGAGGAAAAGCGTCCCGCTCCCAAGGCAAATGCGCCCGAGAGCCTGTTGGACGAGTACGTCCCCGCGAAAAAGAAGGCACCGCCCTCTCCGCCGCCTGCCGAGGTCAAGGCTGCAGCTCACGCGGGTGAGGAAACTGTGACCGAAAGCACCAAGCCGACCCCTGCACCGAAAAAGGCTGCAGCCGAGCACAAGGAGCCCCCGAAGCCAAAAAAGGACGGCGGCAAGGACGGGATAAAGGCAGACGACAAATCCGAGCGTAGCTCGGGCAAACGCTCGGAGTCCAAATCCGACACGAAAAAGGTTGTGAACCGCGAATCAAAAAAGGAAAGGGAGGCAGAGCAGGACGTGCATGCCTCGACCGCCGATAAAAAAGCCACCAAAGCAGGGAAATCCGCATCTGCGGAGACCGCCGGAAAGACAAGCAAGAAGGCAACGGACACCGCAGACGCAGAGCTGCGTCCACGCTCGTCCAAGCCCGCGCATCGTATCATGCCCTATGTTCTGATGCTGCTCGCAATCTTCATCGGTGTGGCGCTCATTCTCAACCTCATCTGCAACCGCAACAACCGGCTCGCAGAAAATCCCTCCGAGCATCTGATGGGCATCGTGGGATATTACCTCTGCTACGGGCTTTTCGGCACGTTCGGTCCCGCAGTATTCGTTCTTCCCCTGCTTCTACTCAACCTCGCCTTCTTCTGGAAGCGCTATATTGACCACCGCGTCACGATCGCAAAAATCACGGTGTCGCTGCTCTTTCTGGTTGTGCTCAGCGCGGTAATCCACGTATTCTGCCTGGTTGCCCTGCCCTCCGATAAGCACGTCATGTCGGCAGCACAGCTGCTGCTCTATGGCTCGAGAATGACGGGCGGCGGCGTGATCGGCGGCTCGCTCGGCTATCTGTTCTTCCAATATCTCAACGTTGCGGGCTCGATCATCGTGGGCTTTGCCCTGCTCGCCGTTTCGCTGTTCTATTTTCTCGGCATGACGCCCGAGCGCCTGTGGGCTTACGTGCGCACACGCCGCGCCGATCGCGTGGCACGCGCAATGACCGTGAGCGAGGAGGACGCCGAGGAGGCGAAAAACGAGGCAGAGATGCAGGAAAAGATCCGCCGCGTGACCGCAAAGCGCTCCACCTCCGATCCGCAGGACGAGACCGACGGTGCAGTGACTGCCGTGGACCCCGTGCACAAGAAAAATCCCGAGGATCGCCTCGCGCCCATGCCCCTGCCCCGACTCGACCCCAATGATGGCTCC
>ERZ780157.457-NODE-457-length-54415-cov-12.883775_pt1 | contig 54415 bp, 43 predicted proteins | sample MGYA00511169_ERZ780157 | MGnify/ENA primary metagenome ERZ780157 (study PRJEB29588, sample SAMEA1965149) | human gut metagenome | biome: human gut; feature: human-associated habitat; material: faeces | place: Denmark | collected 2008/2010 ...
CTTAGCTTTACTTCCTTTTTTTTGTTTTTATCGAAAAACGTTTAGGACAACATTGATACAAGCCAAAAGAAAAATAACGGAGCAATATGCTATAATCCTGTTCGTTGATACTGAAATTGACTACATGAATAGCTAATTCTTCAATAGCTTCTGCCAATTCAGATGCGGAAACTTTACGCTGTGAGTATTCCGACAATAGTCGGAAAAATCCCTGTTGTAATATTTCTTTCATATGTTATAAAAAATAAATTATTCTGTTTAAAATGCTTCTGCAAATTGAAATACAAATCCTGCGGTTTCTTTCCCAAAACCATAATCAATACGAATATTTACATTATGCTTAAATTCAACTCTTAGCCCTAACCCGTAGTTGGGTAAGATATTTCTCGTTCTCAACTTCTCAAAAGATGGAAAAACAGTTCCACCGCCAACCCATGCAACACATCCGACACGGCTATAAATGTGTTGTCGAAGTTCTAATTGTGCAGTAATTTGATTGTTATCCATGTAGCGCCCTGCATAATACCCACGCATACGGCTTGTACCGCTGCCTAACTCTTCACGTAAAGCCCAAGGTATGTTTCTACCATTGTATTGACCGTATAGGTCAAAGGCGAATACGCTGCCTTTCCATGCTTTTTGATAATAGTCGAAAATTACGGTTGTACCAAATATATCTTTATTATGTGTACTTACGAATTTAGGATAATATACTTCCCTTATCATAAAATAAATACCACGTTTAGGATTCAATATGAAATCACGGCTGTCGTATGATGCGGAAACTCCGATTCCGGTAAAGAAATAGGAATCCCTCTGTCCCTCTAAATAGGCTGGGGTTATCACATTTGAAGCTTTAGTATAATTCATATTGAATGCTGTACCTAAATGGAAGTTCTTAGTCAGTTTATATATATAGTCCGATTCCCATTTTATCATCTGTCGCTTATAGCCCGAAATGGGATTCTGGTTACATGCGCTATATGATACTCCCCAAAAGTCCAAGTTTTTGTTTTGGAATTGTAAACGATAGGATAGGCGGCTTTTATTTCCTTTGAAATGATTGTTTCCTTTAACGGTTATCCCGTAAAACCCCTTGATAGTAGCACTGCCGGACAAAGATATGTCAGAGGGTTGCATGATTGAATCTTTGCGGTCTAAGCGGTATAATCCGGTTGCAGCTCCACCAATACCGAAGCTTCCTTCACGGGTATAACAAGGAGCTACAATATAACTCATATCAATTTTCTTTTCAAAAGTTTTGTCTATATTTCCGTTTACAAGGCTATTCCAATATCTTTTGAATCTTTTTTCTTCTGTTTCTTGCGAATGTAGGTGAGAAATGCTTCCTAATAATAAAGCAGTTATAATTAAAATTTGTTTCATTGTTTTTTGTAAGGTTTAGTATTTTATTTTCTAAAACGATAAGCCACTCCTACGCTTATGGCATAAGGATACATTTTTATTCGGCTACTGTTTGCATCAAGTAAATTGCTGATACTTGCTTTATAGCTTCCGTTAATCTGAAAGCCGGAAATAAATTCATATCCGATTTTTATTCCAAAGCCTGTATTAGACTCTTGCAAAACCGGAAGTCCGGTATTCCCATCTTTTTGATAAAGGTCAGCTTTTATTCCCTCATGTTTGAACTTTGCATCAAAACCGAACTCAGTGTAAGGCCCTACTCCTATATGTAGGCGGTTGCCTTTTGGAAAGACGTAATGATACATGGCGTATATAGGTATTTCTATTCCCCAATAGGAGAAATCACCTTTTTGAGTACCCCATTCAAATTCAGAGTTCTTACAATGAATCTGCATTTCTCCCTGTACGGAAAAAGACTGTGTAATGCCTAAATTCAGAAAGCCACCGACGCTGAATCCTGCTTTCATTATACTGCTTCCGTTCTCTACTCCTGAATGGAAGAAGCCGGACACGTTACTTTCCAATGTTGCCCCACCGGTAAATACAATCTTTTGCTTTTCTTGAGATTGCTTTTGAGAATTGGGAACTTCTGACGATTGGGCATAGGAGGTGTAAACACAGACCAATGCGAATACAATAGTGATAATTCGTTTTTTGCTCATTTTGGTAATTTTAAAACGGTGCAAAAGTAGGGAGTTAGCCTGTTTGAATAAAGGTCTTTTCGTTGACTATATTGGACAAATCTTTAAATTTGGGGTAAAATATCAATATATTATCCTATTTTTGTGTTCTAAAATTGGAATTATGGATAGGATAGCATTATTGGATTTGCGTTTAACGGCACGTGATAATCGACTTGTGCAATGTATAGACGATGACTTTTTTATATATGATGTAACAAAGAAAGAAACTTCTCCCGACCCGTTCAAAATCAATATGTATATATGTTGTATTTGTCTTTGTGGTGAAAGCAGGGGCAAAATAAATTTGCTATCTTGCAATATGGGAAGTAATACGATGTCTATCAACATTCCCGGGCAGATAGTGGAGCAAGAGTTTATGAGTGAAGATTACCATGGTATCTGTGTATTGATGTCTGAACGGTTTGTCAGTGGTTTGGGGCTTCCTTATAATATTCAGACTTATATGTCATTGCAAGGATGTCCCATTCTTCAACTGACACCGGAACAGGTAGAAGCTGTACTATCATATTGTACAATGGTTCGTAGATTGTTTGAGGTGGAACATCCAAATAAGACGGAAATAATAAAGCATTTAACTTGTGCATTTATGTATGGAATGGGATATTATTTTCACCAATTTGTGGAGAATAAGAACCTTTCGAAAGAGGAAATTCTCATGCAAAAGTTTTCTATGGAGGTTGGGAGGTATTATAAAAGGGAAAGAAAAGTCCTTTTCTATGCAGATTTGTTGCATTTGTCTGCCGGATATTTATCTACAATAATAAAAAAATATAGTGGAAAGAGTGCCGCAGAATGGATTGATGATTTTGTGATATTAGAAGCGAAAGCTTTGTTACGTTCAACTAATATGACAATACAGCAAGTCAGTTACGAATTGAATTTTCCTTCCCAATCCTTCTTTGGCAAGTATTTTAAACGGCATACGGGTATGTCTCCGAAAGAGTATAAAGAGAAATGAAGCTGTAAAATCACTTTTTAATAGTGGGCTGGGATGCAATATGAGATTTGAGGGGTATGCTTCTTTGCATATTGAGTAATGGTTTTCTTACATAAAGTTTAGTTTATGTCTTTGTCTATATAGCCAAAACGAACTAAACTTATTCCTATTGACAGCAAAGTATATATGCTGGCGAAAAGAAAAAGACTATTCTTCTTTTCGCCAGTTTTTAGGTTTGTTGTTCTAATAGTTTGAAGAAGAAATGAACTCCTTTATTTCTTCCTCTGTTGGAAGCTCTATCCTATACTTCTGCACAAAAATATTCGGGTCTAACCCAGCAGTGGCATACTTTACTAATGTATCTCCCTTTTCAGTGCAAAGCAGAATACCGATAGGTGGATTATCATCCGGCTGCATCACTTCCGCTTTGAAATAGTTCAGATACATATTTAGTTGCGAAGCATACTCATGGTGGAACTTGTCTATCTTCAATTCTACAATAACATGACATTTCAAAATACGGTGATAGAACACAAGGTCGGCAAAGAAATAATCTTCATCAATCAAGATGCGTTTTTGCCGGGCTTCAAAGCAGAAGCCATGTCCCATTTCCAATAGGAAGCGTTGCAAGTTGTCAAGAATGGATTGTTCCAAATCGTTTTCCGTCACTAATGCACGTTCATTCAACCCTAAGAACTCCAAAGTAACAGGTGTATTGATAACATCTTTAGGTTGTAATAAGGTTGCTTGTTGCTGGACTAAAGCGGAGAGGGCTTCTTTGTTTTTGGATAGTCCGCTACGTTCGTAATATAAAGATGCGATTTGTCGCTCCAACTCCTTTACAGACCAGCAGCCACGAATGGTTTCCATTTCATAGAAAGCACGTTTTACCGGATTCTCAATTCCCGATATGGTATTTAGATGGGTGGAAGATAATCTGTTGAATAATCTATCAGCCGGAATCATCCACGTTTCGGTTTGTGGGTATTCTGTTGATAGTTTCCAAACGTCATTTTCAGATTCGGCGGTCACCAACCGCCAAATTGGTTCAGTAAATTCGGCGGTCAATGACTGCCGAATTTGAATTTGTGATGCAATGTATTGTGTAACAGGTTCTTTTAGTTGTGGATAAACAAGGTACAACCGTCTAAATTCCCTGAATCTACGTTCATTCAGACCTTTTGTTTTCAGTCGTTGTTCCAGTTTTTTCAACAATTGTTCACCGTAGGCGGCACGGTCTTCTCCGTTCTGCTCAAACTCCACGATATAGCACCCCATAAGCCAGTTACGGGAAGTAAGGGCAAGGTTTACAGCGTGTGCGGCTTGTGCCTGCAACGTGTTCTGTATCGTGCTGATATGTTTTACTAATGCTTCAAAGTTCATAGTTACAAAGATAAGTCTTTTATGGTTAAAACTTTAGTTCGGGCAAGCTGTTTATTGCTTCCTCTTTCAATTTATCCACCGCACGGGTGTACTTCTCCGTATGCTTCAATCCGCTATGCCCTAAAAGGCTGGCTACGGTTTTGATATTTGCCCCATTGTTCAGAATGTTCACGGCAAACGAATGTCGGGCACAATGCCAGCTTATATGTTTGTCTATTCCGGCTCTTTTTACCCAACGCTTTACAGACTTACAGCAGCTTTCGTATGAGGGCAAATCAAATATCAGGCAATCTTTGTCTGCCGGAGCTTCACCAATAATGGATAACAGACCGTCATTCAGAGGGATAACCACACCGCTGCTGGCTGAATGTCCTTTAGTCTTGTTTTGCTCGAACTTCAATAATCTATTGGCATAGTCCACGTTCTTATAAGTAAGGTCTTTCACATCGCAGAAGCGCAGACCGCAATACAGGCAAAAGATGAAAGCCCGTCTGACTGTCGGATTTTCATTATCATAATGGCAAGCCACCAGCTTTTGTATTTCTTCGGGAGAAAGTACATCTTTCCGAAGAATCTGACTATCCACTTTGCAGGTAACGCCTTTGCAGGGGTCTTTCAGCATAACATCATGGTCTATCGCATAGCGAATGACTTTCTTGAAACGCTGGAAAATGCTTTTAGCACCCTCGCCCACACTTCGAGATTGCAGATAGGCTACAAACTGTTCCATCATTTCTTTAGTAATGAATTCCGGTTTGATACTAAACTCATTCATTGGGTATTGCTCTTTTAAGAAGTCCTTAAAACGGCTAAGCGCAATTTGCACCATGCGAATATCTTTCTTGGTATAGCTATTGATATAGGCTTGAAAGTAGTCCAAGAAATTAACAGCCCTGTCTTTCTTTAAGCGGTAACCCAACATGCTTTCTTTGAACTCTTGTTCACGTTCCGCACGTATACGCATGGCGAGTTCCAAAGTTTCCTTGTTCTGTTGCCGTTCCACAGGAGTACGGGGTTTGTCTATCAGATACAGACTAAGGTTTTCTTTTCGCCTGTTATGCTTTACTGCAAACTTGGGCTTGCCTTGCATTTTCCCACTATCGTAATACACCTGATTACCGTTTTCATCCAATACGGGCTTTTCCTCTCTACCTAAATAATACTCTAAGTAAAGGCTTATTCTACCGTCCGAGAGCTTATTTTGCTCCAACTTGGGGTTCTCTTTCGTTTTATTTTCTAACTTTGCCATTGTTTAGAGGTTTTATCCCGATTTAGGTACCATAACCGGGTGATTACGCTAAATAGTTGATTTTCTTTTGTTTTCCGATATTGCAAAGGTACAAAAGAAAATGATATTTCAAAGTGTACTAAAAGTGTACTGAATAACGGAAAATGGGCAAAATATGGCAAAAATAGAGAAAATAGGAAATATGCAAATTGTTGATAATAAGGAAGATAAATTCTTTTGCTTTCCTATGATTTCTATACCTTGTACCGGGTCTGGGTACAAGGAAAAAGTCAAACGATAACAAAAATCGTTTGACTTTTTTCGTTTTTCAGGAGAATCTCCCAAAAACATCCCGTTTTCATTTTGCCGGGAAGCAAAAACTACGTATTTTTGAACCGGAAACCCTCAAAAGGCATTCAAAACAACTCAAATATAATCATACCATTTATGAGAAAAGCATTTATCTTCCCGGCACTTATCGCTGCCGGACTGGCTGCGCAAAGCTGCCAACAAAAGAATCAGGAAAAAAACATGGCGGAAGAGGTCACGGCCGACACTACGGCGGTTTCCGCCAAAGTAGCTTCCTGCAACGTCCGCATGGATGGCATCACTTTCACGGGTGCACTCAACGGGGCAGACACTTGCGTCACCGTGAAAGACGGACGTGCAATAGAATTCCGTTGTACGGAGAAACTCGATTTCTTTTGCGACCCCAACGGCGGACAGTTGAGCAACACCACCCTGCCTATCCTGCTCACGGAAGTGGACAACACCCAACCTTTCACGCTCACGGCCAAAGTGACGCCGGGATTCACCACGGAGGGGACGTACAACGTGGCCGACCTTTTCGTGTATGCCAACGACACGTTGTGGCAGAAGTTCGCTTTTGAACAGGACGAGCGCGGAAACCACCGTATCGTCACGGTGCGCACCCAGGGGACTTCCGATGACAACAACCATGAACGGCTCACCGTACCTTCCGTCTATCTGAAGATTTCGTCGGACACGCGCACAATAGCCAGTTATTATTCCCTCGACCAAAAAGAATGGCAGATGGTGCGGCTCTATAAAAACTACTATCCCGGCAAGATATGGGTAGGCATCGCCAGCCAGTGCCCCCAGAAGGGCGAGTGTACAAGCCTCTTCGAGGAAGTCTCGCTGCAACAGACTGCCGTGAGCGACTTCCGTATGGGAGAATGACGGGACAGCCGTTTTCATTCTGTCGCCGTTCGCCGTGACCGACATGTCAAAAAGTCAGCCCAAACGGCTTCTTACGGAATCTTCCCAAAGCGGAAACGGACAGGATAGGAACGCATGGCTGCATAAATATTCACTTCAAACGGCATATATGCGGAAAAATATCGCATATATGCCGTTTATTCTCATGAGAATAAAAAATCATTCGGCTGAAAGAAAAAAATCATTCTCAGCAGATTGAAAAAATGAAATGACGAAAAACGGGAAAAACCTCTCCCAATCCGTTTTCCAAACACCACAAAACGTACTTTTTCCTCTATTTGAACCTCTCCGGCTTGTCTAAACAGACTGTCAAAAAGTAAGGCTAAACCCACCGACACCGACAGGCCGTCCCGAACCATACGGACCATTCCAGGCGTGCCGTTCTTTTATGACAGTCTAACGCCTTTTCAGCTATCTTCGTGCATGCCTGCCGAAGCCCGAGATTGCGATATTTCCTGTCACTCCAGACCCTACGCCAAATACGCGAGCCACGCACAGGTTGGAATGACATTTTGACAAACGGTATTCACCCTCTTTCGGGCTGCACGAGATAGAAACAACTTGTACTGAAGAAATTACGCACGTATGGCAGGACGGAAAGCGAGCCATGAAGCTTACGGGGCTTCAGGCCGAATTTCGTTTCGTAATGCGGATTGATGAAATAGAGTTGCCGGTCTACGACCCGATAGCCGGTGGCATACAATGCCGCCTGAAACTTCTCTATGGGACAACGTGTGTGCTTGATGTTCATCAGTTCGCGGATGGTCGGCTCGTTTTCACCGGCTGCGGCCAACACGCCCTTATAGAGCGGAGAAGGCAGAAGATGAAGGAACGGAAAATGAGACACCACCTTGCTGTGCGCTATTTGCTGGTGGCCGCCGAAAGGCATTTGCCATGCTGGAAAGGCTATAAACACCACGCCGCCCGGCGCAAGATAGCGTTTCAGGCCTTTCAGGAAACCGGCCTTGTCGTCGATATGCTCTATCACATCGTGCACCAATATCAGGGAGAATTTATGCTCCAGTTCCGTCAATTTGAAAATGTCGGATGCGATAAAAGTACCTTCCGCCCCTCTCTCGGCAAAAAACTTACGGGCCTCGGCAATGCGTCCGGCTGCAATGTCCACTCCCGTCACCGAACAACCCAACTGCGCGAACGAGAACAGGTTACCCCCTTCGCCACAACCCACTTCCAACACCTCTTGCGGAAGTTCCGGGCAACATTTACGGATATAAGGAATATAGTATTTCTCTGTCGTACGGGCCTGCTCGTCAAAATAACGTTCGCGGTCGGAATGGCGCTCTTGCATGTTAAATTCTCATTTTATTTGCGCCAAAGTTAATAAAAAACTATTATATTAAAGAGGCTGTCCGGATAAAATCTTCCAGACAACCTCTTTTTCCACCTTACCGTTCAGGCTCCACGGCGGGAACCGGACTGGTTCAAAGGTTCCTTCTCCCTTTTTTCTCCAAATATTCAATCAACTCTTCCGGACGGTCGGTCTGTATGACAGTGGCCCCGCGATCGAGCACCCAGCCCCAGTGGGCATCGGGGTCGGACAGGGCTTTCTCGTCTTCATGGCCGCCGCACAGGCTCGCCCACAACGTATTGATCCAGACACGGCAATCCGATGCGGCTATCACCGGCAAGTAGGACAACTTGGCAAAACGGTCTGTCTTGAAAATAACCTCCACGGCCTGCGGGCGGAATGCGGAAAGGAACGAAGCGACGTAGGGTATCGCGCCCTCACCATCGAGATCCACCACGGGCATATAAAGAATGTCCTTGTAGCCGGAAAGCTGCCGTTCCACCTCCTCTACCGTGCCGCGCCCCTTCAGCACCACATGGTCTTCCGTACCCGTCTTGCGGATAATCGGCGCAATCTCGGACAGGTAATCTCCGCCCTTGTCGATGTTCACCAGCACCGCCCCCTTGCAAGCCGTCAGGGCTTCCTCCAGCGTGGGTATGGTCTCGTCCGAAAGACTTCCGTCCGCCCGGCGCAGGCGGAAACGCTTCAGTTCCCCCACCGTGTAATCTGCCACGTTGCCTTTGCCTTCCGTCGTGCGGTCGATGCTCCCGTCGTGCATCAGCACGAAACCGCCGTCCTTCGTCCGTTGGATGTCAATCTCCACCATGTCCACCCCCATGTCTGCCGCCCCTTTGATGGCCGCCACGGAGTTCTCGGGCGCATGCCGCCAGTCGCCCCTGTGGGCCACGACGAACACATAATCGGAGCGGCTGTCTTGCAGTTCCGCCCTCAACCGGCTGATATGCCCGGCTGCCTGTACGCACAGAGCCAGACACCACAGCCCAACCGTAAAAAGAATCTTTTTCATTTCCCTTTCATGTTTAACTGGAGTAAAAGTAGTCCTTTCCGTGGGAAACGCCGGAAAAGATTTACGTCTAAGATTGACAATCTTGTGTTTTTGGGACGCAAATCAGAAAACACGTACCAGAAAATGGCCGAACCACACGGCCAACAACCCCAAAACAAAGCTCAATACCGCGTATGCGGCAAACGACCAGAACCTGTCTGAAAGGAAAAGGATGTAGTTCTCGTGTACGAACGTGGAAAAGGTGGTAAACCCTCCGCAAAAGCCCACCGTGAGGAACAAACGCCACTCGGGGGACAAGACATCCGCCCGCTCAAACCAACCGTACAACAAGCCGATGAACAGGCAACCCGCCACATTGACGACCATCGTCCCCAACGGGAGATGAGTAAAATTGCCCGCCGAGACCCACCGGGTCAGCCCGTAGCGGGCTATGCCACCCACGAAACTACCGGCTCCGACGCACAACAAGGTCTTCCACATTTGCCGTCCTCCTGTCATTGCCCCAACGAGGAACGCAAAGCCAAAGCCTTGTCTTCGGCCGCCTCCATGATTTCACGTTCGCCCGGCCCCTTGTCGTTAATGCCGCAAAGGTGCAGGATACCGTGTATGATGACACGGTGCAGTTCTTCTTCGTAGGTTGCCCCTACTTGCTCGGCGTTGGTCCGCACCGTGTCGAGACTGATGAAGAGGTCGCCCGAAATCACGTCACCTTCGCAGTAATCGAACGTGATGATGTCCGTGTAATAATCGTGCCCGAGATACTGGCGGTTCACCTCCAGAATCTTCTCGTCGTCCACGAAGATGTAGGCAATCTCGCCTACCCTTTTGCCGTAACTCGCAGCCACGGCTTTCACCCAGGCCGTGTTTTCGCGTTTCTTGATGGAGGGCATCTTCACGCCGTCCGTATTGTAAGTAATCATCTCTTTCCTGTGTTTTAATCGTCAAACAAACTGCCTTGCAGCTCCGCCGTGAAACGGCTGCGCCCCAAATGCTTGTAAGCCATGTCCGTCACCTCCCGTCCGCGCGGCGTGCGCTTGATGAACCCTTCTTTAATCAGGAAAGGCTCATACACCTCTTCCACCGTTCCCGCATCTTCCCCGATAGCCGTGGCGATGGTCGTGATGCCTACCGGTCCGCCCTTGAACTTATCGATAATGGTAAGCAGAATCTTGTTGTCTATCTCGTCCAGTCCGTAACGGTCGATATTCAGTGCCTCCAACGCATAACGTGCGATGGCCATGTCCACCCGTCCCGTGCCGCGCACCTGGGCAAAATCGCGCACGCGGCGCAAAAGCGCATTGGCGATACGGGGCGTTCCACGGCTGCGCCCGGCAATCTCCATGGCGGCATCGTGCTCGATGGGTACGGAAAGGATGTGCGCCGAACGTTCCACGATGCGCGAAAGCACCTCGGCGTCATAATACTCCAGATGCAGGTTGATGCCGAAACGGGCACGGAGGGGAGCGGTAAGCAGACCGCTGCGCGTAGTGGCACCCACCAAAGTAAAGGGATTCAAGTCGAGCTGTATGCTGCGTGCCGACGGGCCTTTGTCTATCATGATGTCTATCCGGTAGTCCTCCATGGCGGAATAAAGATACTCCTCCACTACGGGACTGAGCCGATGGATTTCGTCGATGAAGAGCACGTCGTTCGGCTCCAACGAAGTCAGGATACCGGCCAAATCGCCCGGCTTGTCCAATACCGGGCCGGACGTGACCTTGAAACCCACGCCCAGTTCGTTGGCTATGATGTTGCTCAGCGTGGTCTTCCCCAATCCCGGAGGACCGTGCAACAAAGTATGGTCGAGGGGCTCGCCCCTGTACTTGGCAGCCTCGACGAAAACTTTCAGGTTTTCCACCACCTTCAACTGTCCGCTGAAATCCCCGAACTGGAGCGGACGCAAGGCATTCTCGAACTCGCGCTCGGCAGACGAGTTTGAGGAACGGCGTATGTCGAAATCTTCTTCCATTGTGCGGCAAAGATAGCATCTTTTCTGCACAAAACAGGCATGCGTCCCATTTTTTATGTAACTTTGCCTTTCAATCATGTAACGGGAGATTTCTATGGTTCTGAATTACATTTGGGTGGCATTCTTCGGCATCGCATTCCTCATCGCGGCGGGGAAGTTGGTATTCGCAGGCGATGCCGGCGTGTTTCCGGCCATCATGGACTCCACGTTCAGTTCCGCCAAGACGGCTTTCGAGATTTCCCTCGGCCTGACCGGCGTACTCTCGCTTTGGATGGGCATCATGAAAATCGGGGAAAAAGGCGGAGTGGTCCACATTCTGGCACGCGGTCTCAGCCCGCTCTTTTGCAAGCTCTTCCCGGACATTCCCAAGAACCATCCCGTCATCGGAAACATTTTCATGAACATCTCTGCCAATATGTTGGGACTGGACAATGCGGCCACGCCGTTAGGCCTGAAAGCCATGGAAGGCCTTCAGGAACTGAACCCGAAAAAAGACACAGCCAGCAACCCGATGATCATGTTCCTCGTGCTGAACACTTCGGGACTGACCATCATCCCTGTCAGCATCATGGTTTACCGGACCCAAATGGAAGCGGCACAGCCCACGGATGTGTTCATCCCGATTCTGCTGGCAACCTTTGCCTCCACGCTGACGGGTATCATCGTCACCAGCCTTTATCAACGCATCAACCTGCTGAACCGGGTGGTCGTACTGGCATTGGGAGGAGCCTGTCTGGCCGTAGCCGGCATCGTGTATGGCTTCAGCCGGTTGGACAAAGAAGAGATGAACTTGTGGAGTACGACTATCGCCAACGTACTGCTGTTCTGCATCATCATCGCTTTCATTGCTGCCGGTGTCAGGAAACGCGTTAACGTGTACGACGCCTTTATCGAAGGAGCAAAAGACGGTTTTACCACAGCCGTACGTATCATTCCCTATTTAGTCGCCATCTTGGTGGGCATCGGGGTATTCCGTGCTTCGGGGGCCATGGATTTGTTGACAGACGGCATCGCCGCAGTCGTCAAAGCCTGCGGCGGCGATGCAGACTTTGTCGGTGCACTGCCTACCGCACTGATGAAACCGCTGAGCGGCAGCGGGGCGCGCGGCATGATGGTGGATGCCATGGAGACCTACGGCGCAGACTCTTTCGTGGGACGGTTGAGCTGTATTTTCCAAGGCGCGACCGACACCACCTTTTATATATTGGCCGTTTACTTCGGCAGTGTAGGCATCACCCGCACGCGGCATGCCGTGGCTTGCGGCCTGTTGGCCGATTTGGCAGGTATAGTGGCCGCCATCGGTGTGGCTTATCTCTTTTTCGGAGCATAATAGAAACAAACTGAACGAAATATGGCAGAATTGAAATCGGTGGCCAAAGACACCGCCATCTACGGACTAAGCAGCATCATCGGAAAGTTCCTGAACTATTTGCTGGTCCCGCTCTATACGGCCAAGATGACCGTGGAAAGCGGAGGCTATGGCATCGTGACCAACATTTATGCCTACGTGGCGCTTTTGATGGTCATCCTCACGTTCGGCATGGAAACCACGCTGTTCCGTTTTGCCAACAAAGAGGGGGAAAATCCGCAAACCGTCTATGGCACGACACTCACCATGGTGGGCAGCCTGTCTCTGCTGTTTGCCTTGCTCGTACTGGCTTTCCTCCATCCGATAGCTTCCGGCATAGGCTACGCAGACCATCCGGAATATGTGGGAATCATGGCGGTCACGGTAGCCTTGGATGCCTTTCAGGCCATTCCCTTTGCCTGGCTGCGCTACCAGCACCGTCCTATCAAGTTTTTCGCGTTGAAGATGCTGTTCATCGTGCTCAACATCACGTTGAACATCCTTTATTTCGTCGTGCTTCCGGCATTGTACGTCCGCCACGCATGGGTGGGCGCAATTTATGATCCGTCTGTAGGACCGGGATATGCCTTCATCCTGAACCTTGTCTGTACATCGTTCATCACTTTCTTCTTCATTCCCGAACTGACAGGATTCAAATATCGGTTCGACACCCGGCTGATGAAACGTATGTTGGGCTACAGTTGGCCCATCCTGATTCTCGGTATTGCAGGCATCCTGAACCAGACGGCCGACAAAATCATCTTCCCGTTGGTGTACGGCGACGCGGAAGCGGCCAAGTCCGAACTAGGTATCTACGGTGCTTGCGTGAAGATTGCCATGATAATGGCCATGATCACCCAAGCTTTCCGCTATGCGTATGAGCCGTTCGTGTTCGGCAAGGCTAAGGACAAGAACAGCGGAGAGACCTACGCCACGGTCATGAAGTTCTTCATCATCTTCACCCTGCTGGCCTACCTTTGCGTCATCGGTTACATGGACATCCTGAAACGAATCATAGCTCCGGACTATTGGCCCGGCTTACGTGTCGTCCCCATTGTCATGGCAGCCGAAATCATGATGGGGGTTTACTTCAACCTTTCCTTTTGGTACAAGCTCATCGACAAGACGATTTGGGGGGCCTGGTTCTCGGCTGCCGGTTGTTTGGTCCTCTTTGCCGTCAACATCATCTTCATCCCGACGTACAGCTACATGGCATGTGCCTGGGGCGGTTTCGCCGGATACGCCACGGCCATGCTCCTGTCCTACATCGTGGGACAGAAGAAAAACCCCGTCCGCTATCCGTTGAAATCCATCGGCATCTACGTACTGATTGCCGGAGGCTTCTACGCCATCATGGCCTATACGCCCGAAGAATGGCCCGTATGGACACGACTGAGTATCAACACGGTGCTCATCCTGCTCTTCGTCGGACATATCCTGAAACACGACCTACCGGTACGAAGCCTACCGGTCATCGGCAAATATTTTCGTAAACCTCAAAAGTAAAATCATGGAAAATAAACCCAAAAAACAACGGAGTTACCTCAACCTGTTTATCCGCAGACTTTTAAGCATGAAGGAAGATAAGGCGCCGGAAGAAGAAACCATAGCCTCTATCAAGGCTGGTATCGACTTTCGCGGAGCCAATCTCTGGATCTTGATTTTCGCCATCTTTGTGGCTTCCCTGGGCCTGAACACCAACTCTGCCGCCGTCATCATCGGTGCCATGTTGATTTCTCCGCTCATGGGTCCGATTGTCGGCATGGGACTGGGCGTGGGTATCTACGATTTCGAACTGCTCAAACGGGCGTTCCGCAGTTTTGCCACCGCCACTATTTTCAGTGTGCTCACGGCAACGTTCTATTTTGCCATCACACCGATAGACGAGGCTCAGTCCGAACTGCTGGCCCGAACCTCACCTACGATTTACGACGTGCTCATCGCGCTCTTCGGCGGACTGGCCGGCATCGTAGCCTTGTGTAGCACGGGGCAACGCGGAGGTAACGTCATTCCTGGCGTAGCCATAGCCACAGCCATCATGCCTCCCCTCTGTACGACCGGTTTCGGACTGGCCACGGGCAACTGGCTTTACGCCGCCGGAGCCTTCTATCTCTATCTCATCAATTCCATTTTCATTGCTTTGGCCACGTTCGTAGGAGTGAACATCCTGGATTTCAAGAAGAAGGTATTTGTGGACAAACAGCGGGAAAAGCGAGTGAAGCATATCATTATCACCATAGCCGTGCTCACGATGCTACCTTCTGCCCTTCTTACCTATACGCTGGTTCGGGAAGACATCTTCATGAGTAAGGTCAATAATTTCGTAACACAAGTCGTCACGTCCGACCAGACGCAGGTCATTACAAAAAAGGCAGACTACCGCACCAAAGAAATCCGCCTCGTTACCATCGGGGAAGAGATAGCCGAAAAAGAATTGGAAAGGATGAGAAGCCAGATGGAACGCTTCGGATTAAAGGACGTCAAACTGTCCATCGTACAAGGTACAAAGAATCTCAGCACAAACGAACTGAAGTCGATGCTGAACGATCCGGCCGTCAAACAGGCAGACAAAAGTGCACAGTTGTTGGCCAATGAACAGGAACGCGGGGACCGGTTGCAGAAAGAATTGGACTTTTACAAAGCTACTGAACAACAAGCCCAGTCCGTCAGTGCGGAAATGGCGACTCTGTTCCCCGAAGCGGCACGCGTCAGTATCTCTCGCACCATTTCCTATACTGTCGGCGACAGTACGAAGAAAGACTCTTTGACCTTGGTAAGTCTTACTCTGAAAGAAAAGTTATCGGCTCAGAATCGGGAGAAGATGGAGAAATGGCTCAAAGCCAGACTGAAAGCCCAAAACATGAAACTCATTGTCGGAACAAAGATAGAAAACAACAAAAAATAACCATTTAACAGATAAATATGAAGAAAAAGTTTTTAACGTTACTCGCCTTCGTTTGTGGTCTCAACGGTATGAAGGCCGATGAAGGCATGTGGATGCTCAGCCACATTTCGCCCAAAAGCATGAAGGTCATGAAGAATTTGGGACTGCAAATGAGCGAAAAGGAATTGTATAATACGAAAGGCACCTCGCTGAAAGACGCTGTGGTCAGTTTCGGTGGCTTCTGTTCCGGTGTCGTAGTCTCACCGGACGGTTTGGTCTTTACAAACCACCACTGCGGCTTCGGCAACATACAAGCTTTGGCCACACCTGAAAACGACATCCTGAAGAACGGATTCGTAGCCCGTACACAAGCGGAAGAACTTCCGGCGAAAGGCCTTTATGTACAGATCCTCCAAAGGACGGAAGATATCACCAAACGGGTAAACAAAGCTTTGGACAAATACTACAAGGAACATGCCGCCGAGATGGCCAAATTGGGTGAAAATGCCAAAGAAAAAATGCGTTGGAACAGTGTGGACTCCATCTGCCTGGCCATAGAAAACGAATATGCAAAGAAATATCCGGAGTTGATTTGTGAAGTCAGCCCCTATTACACCGGAAACGCCTTCTATGTCAACGTATATAAACAATACGACGACATCCGTCTGGTATTCGCACCGCCTCAAAGCTTAGGCAAGTTCGGCGGTGAAACGGACAATTGGATGTGGCCGCGCCAAACCTGCGACTTCAGTGTCTTCCGCATTTATGCCGACAAGGACAACCAGCCTGCCGAATACAGTGCGGACAACCGCCCGTTGAAAGCCGAACGTTATGCAAAAGTCTCTTTAGAAGGTTTCAAGAAAGGAGACTACTGTATGACCATCGGCTATCCCGGACGTACCAACCGTTATCTCTCTTCTTACGGAATCGTGGAACGCATGGAGAATACCAACGAATCCCGAATCAATGTACGTGGCGTGAAGCAAGGGATATGGAAGAAATGGATGGACAGCGATCCGAAAATCCGTTTGCAGTATGCTTCCAAATATGCCAACAGTTCCAACTATTGGAAAAACAGTATCGGCATGAACAAGGCGCTTAAAGAGTTGAAAGTCGTAGAACAGAAGAAAAAACAAGAACAACAAATCAACGAATGGGCACAAAAAAGCAAAAAAAGACAAGAACGCTTCGGTAACTTGGCTCCCGAACTTGAAAAAGCGTACGCAGCCCGCAAAGACGGCAACCGCGCCATCGCGTTCCTGAACGAGTCTTTCCTTGGAGGTCCTGACCTGATGCGTATCGCTTTCTACTTCGACAACTTGCAAAACGCAGGAGGAGAAACGGGCAAGGCAACTTGGAAAAACCGTCTGCGTCAACAATACAAGGACTGGAACGAGGAGGTCGACAAGGAAACGATGACGGCCTTGATAGACAATTACGCCAAGCAAGTAAAACCCGAATATCTGCCGGACTTCTATCAGACGATAGAAAAAGAATACAATAACGACATCCGTGCCTATGTGGATGCCATGTTCAAACAGTCGGTCCTGACCGATACAAACTGTGTCAATCTGACGCTGACCCAAGAACAAAAAGATAATGACATGGCACTGAAATGCCTGAAGAGTGTGATGGAACTTGGCGGAAAAGTATCTGACCAAATCAGTCAGTACAACATGGATGTGGCAGAAAAGGAAAGACTGCTTTGCGAAGCCATACTTGAAATGGAAATGGACCAGCCGCATTATTCGGATGCGAACTCGACCATGCGCCTGAGCTACGGTTTCGTAGACGACTACACCAGTGCTGCCGGACACCAGAACTACTTTACTACCATGCCGAGTCTGTTGGATAAAGTAGCACAAAGCGACAGAATAGATGAATATAAAGTGGAACCGGAAGTCAAAGCTCTCTTCGAAAAAGGCGACTTCGGCCCTTACAAAGACAAGGAAAGCGGCGAAATGCAACTCTGTTTTCTTACGAACAACGACATTACCGGCGGAAATTCCGGCAGCCCGATGTTCAACGGCAAGGGCGAACTTATCGGACTGGCTTTCGACGGTAACTGGGACGCCTTGAGCAGCGACATTACTTTCACACAGGATTTGACCCGTTGTATCGGTGTAGACATCCGTTATGTACTTTACATCATCGACCGATGGGGTAAGGCGGAACGTCTTATCCAAGAAATAGGTGCACGATAGCTTTCGTCCCGAACCCATTATCCAGCCGGACCGTCTTTAGTATATTAAGGACGGTCCGGCTGTGTTATCAACCACATGCTTTGCAGATATTTAACATAAGTTTCTGCGAAACAAAATTGTATTATTGGATACTAAACTATAAATTTGCGAACAGTTTATAACTTAATTTCAATTTTGAACCGCAACTATATACTTTATTGTACCAACGGTTTTGTATAATTAGAGTTTTCTCTTTAGTAGTACAGTTACTGTCTCGTTACAAAATCGTTGGTATTTTCTTTTATCCAAAACAGAAAGTTTTTTCCTCCCTTGTCCCATTCAAACCTTACAAGAAATTCATTCACTACATCCGTCTCATAAATAGTAGCAAGTCCTGATTCCAATTCCATTTCCTTAATCAGCTTGCAATCCCGTTCAAGATACGACATGACTTCACCCCATATCTCGCTGTCATAATCCGCAGTATAGGATATTTCATTATTGCCGTAGTATTCTTTGAGAATGTCACGGAGTTCTGGAATTCCTATCTTGTCGGAAGTACACGAGGATATAGGGTGAAGCCCTATGGATTCAGTAAGGATGTAGTGTTTCATACTCTACCGTTTTTGATATTGATAGAATATGTATTACAGAAAATAAATGCGTACTATAATGATTTTTAACATTTGAAATGCAAATTCCGCATGATTGCGAGTATAATTCACTATACAAAATTGATAAGTGAATTAGTTCCATGAAACCGTTGTCATTCAAATCACTCAAGCAGATGCTTGATACCTTGCGAACCGAAGAGGAATGCAGGGTATATCTGGAGACTCTGCGTTGGAATGGCAAGCCGGTTTGCCCGCATTGCGGTTCTATCTCTGAACATCACTACAAACTGACCCAAAACGGAGAGTTCAAAGGACTCTATAAATGTCGTGACTGCAAGAAGCGTTTTACGATAAGGCAAGGAATAATGTTTGAAGATTCCAATCTTCCTTTGAGAACATGGTTTCATGCCATTTACTTGGTGTTTATAAGCAAGAAAGGCATAAGCAGTTGCCAACTTGCACGGGAACTCGGAGTGACGCAGAAAACGGCGTGGTTTATGTTGCAACGCATCCGCCATAATATGAAAGACGACGACATTGATTTTGACGATACGACACAGGTCGATGAAACCTATATTGGTGGCAAGACCAAAAGAAACAAAGGCGGGCAAGGACGCAGCACGAAACAGAAAATTCCCGTAATGGGATTGCTTTCGAAAGGAAAAGTGCACACACGGGTCATTCCAAATGCTGGAAAAGACACTCTACAAGGTGTAATATACAATCTTATCAAAGAGGGTGTGACTGTGGTTACTGACGGCTGGAAAGGTTACAGAGGACTTGGAAAGAAATACAAGCATAAGGTTGTCAACCATTCTAAGAAAATATATGTTACCAAGGCTGGTTTCCACACAAATGGCATAGAAGGATATTGGAGCATTCTAAAACGTGGCATTGTTGGTGTCTATCACCTTGTAAGTGCGAAACACCTGTCTAAGTACCTCCAAGAATTTGCATTCCGCTATAATACCCGCAAACAGACAGATTCCGACCGTTTTAACGATTTCTTGGGAAGTTTCACGGAGCGTCTGTACTACGGCGAACTTCTGATGAAACCTGAATGGAGGGTTATAGGATTGGTATAATTGAATAAACAAAGGAACTCCGCTCGTGTGGCGAGTGGAGTTCTGAAACTTAGAACAACTGATGTATGATTAGACTTATTATCAGTTGTTCTATGAAATTGAATATCATCAATTTCATTTTCTCTTTCGTTTCTTTTTTCATAAACTTCATTTTTGAAGGTTAGAAAATTTACGTAGAGATTTATTTTCAATTGGATAGTTCGAAAATCAATGATTTAGGACTATCCTTTTAGCATTATACAAAATCCATATACCCGAATTTCACCGTTTGTAATGGACTAATGTTAAACTTTCTAAAGTTCAATCATGCTCATGTATGGTTGGACTTTTTATGCTTATAACTTATATATGTAGGGCATTGTTCCTAAATTTGTTCGGCAGTCTGCGAATTGTCTCGGAATTCTTTGGCTAATTCGCTCTTTTTCTTTAGTTTTGTAACCGAACCAAAGTAAAAAGGAGGTTAGAAACAGACATAAGAAATTAGAAGACATATTGCAAGCGACTTGTAGACAAGTTATTTGGCTTAGCTGAATCTGGTAAATTTACGTGAAGTTCCAAGTAATAAGTCGAAAGGTAGGTTTGTACCCTGCAAAGGGCGCAGACTGCTTTTCCTTATTTGAACTTCAAGGTTTTACCAGAACCCAGCTAAGAGAATGAGCGAAAAGGCAAGGCTGTGTCCTTTTTCTTTTGCTCCGTTTGCAAAGAACAACATCATGGTATAAACCTTATAAGTTCAAAGATATGGATTACAAGTTGGAATATATGGAACGTCTGTTTGCCAAGATTGGCAAGAAAAAGACGGAATCCTATGTCATAAGCAGAATATGGCATCAGTTGGACGATGACCGTGTGAAGTTTGTCGTACAACAATACATCAAAAGAACACAAGACAAGTATGCACTTGCTGACTTGTATCTGCCCCAACTCAATATCTTCATAGAGATAAACGAGCCTTTCCACAAGCACAATGTGGAGGTTGATAAAGTCCGTAATATGGAAATTCTAAGTGTCACACACTCCAAACCTATCGTCATAGATTGTGATTGCAATATTCAAGAAATTCATCGTCAGGTGACAGATGTCGTAAAACTTATCAGACAACGCATTTCGGAACTCGGCGAGGACTTCAAGCCGTGGGATGACGCAAATACCCTTTCCGTAGAATACCACCGAAACAAAGGCTATCTGAAAGTAGAGGACAACGAGTGTTTGCGTACTACGGAGGACGTTGCAGCGGTATTCGGTACGAAAGCTAAACATCGTGGTTTCCTACGCGCTTCGGGCGCTGCGATTCCGAACAAGAAAAACGAAATAGTTTGGTGGCCGAACACGGAACACCGTCTTTGGCACAACGAACTTTCGGAGGATGGGATGTTTATCTATGAATATCCGAAAGCAGAAGACAAACGTGCGGCACATCTGAAACAATGGCTTTCCGCTTCCGAAGAAACAAGAATAACATTCCTGCGGTACAAGGATGATTTGGGCTTCTGTTTCTACCGCTTTGTAGGAGTGTTCCGACTTAACAGGGAGAAATCTGAACAAGAAAACAAATGTGTCTGGGAGCGTGTATCGGATACTTATCAACTTAACATCCAACCTCATGAGTAAAGAATACTACAAGAAACGAATAATAGACCTTCGAGCTTCGATAGCTAAGGAACGTGAAGCCAAGAAAAAGGACAATGCCTATTATGCGGACTTGATAAAAAGGGCTTCTTCTCCATCAAGCAAGGCTAACTATCGAAAATCCAAGGTTGACAGAGCCGCTTCTCATGACAGACGTATAGAAAGCCTTAAACGGGACATTGAGAGTGCGAAAGCCTCTCTGAAAAGGAGTAAATAAACAATCTAAAACATAGCATCAATGGGAATCATAAACAATTTAATCAACTCTATAAAAGACAATTTCACTATGGCAGAGTTTAGCATTAATGGCCGCATGACGGTCAAGAGTCTGAGAAAACAATTCAAGGACGCATTTGGCGCAAGTTTGCGCGTGTACAAAGGAGCAAAGTTCGCACCCGAAGATGCCACCCTTGCATCTATCCGCAGCGGAGAAAATGTGAAAGGTGGAGAACTTGTATGTAAAGGCAATCTGCAAGTCGGCAATTTTGAAGCCAAAATGAAAGAAATGTTTGGCATAACTGTAAAAGTAGCCAACCCTGACAATACAAAGTTGGCAAGTGCAAATATGACTATTGCAGCCGCTGGACGTGAAGCTGTAGCTACTGACGATTGGAGCAATGAACAACTACAATGTTATTTCTGGGACACCTTGCAAGATTTGCTCATCGCCAAAGGGTATAGCATTGAAAAGAAAAACTTTGCCCAAGACGTAGAAGACTACTATAAAAGTAACCGATACAAACGCTACGGTGTAACATTCGATATCTACCAAACGAAGAAAAAGAAAAATGTTACATTCACTATATATGCACTGGAAAAATATGTTTATGGTATAAGGTATAGTGGCGATTTGGCAAAAGACAAGGTATTGGAGGAAGCGATAGATGGTGTAAGTCCATTAATCACTCTTAATGAGAATTGGGCGGGTTTCGGTGGTCCATCTTCGCGTTATGAACTGAACTTCAAAAAAATGGACTCAGAGGGAATCGACAAATTAAAGAATCCGACATCGAGAGCCGCATTCATGAATGGTCTTGCCAATGAAATAGACGCACTGATAAAGAAGTTAGTGGAATCATTCAAAAAGAAAGGACTGTAATGTAGCTTATGAAACTTGGTAAATGGGGATGTTTAGCCCTCATCCTATATCTGTGCAGGAACATTCTCTATGTTCTCTTTTGGGGACTGATAGCATTTATATGTTACGCATTAGCATATTGGATTTTATGAAAATACGTGGATTAAGTTTCTCTTGGAAAAGAGCGGTTGGCATAACGGCAGCCAAACAGAAGATTAGCCGAAAGATGGGAATACCCACGACCAAACAAGGTTTGGAACGTAAAGTAGGCAAAATAATTCTCGATGCCATCTTTGGTAAAAAGAGATAACTTTGTAAGAGCAGCGGAAAGGAAACACTTTTCCGCTGCTCTTGTGTAATTGGTTACCTATTTATTCTGTATAATTCAAAAACATAAATTTGAGTTATATGGGAAAGATTGCAACAACACAAGAAGCATATGAAAGAAAAGGTAATGTATTAGTAATAGCACCAATAGAACCTAATAAATGTTGCACCAAGAAACAAGCTGATGATTATAAATGTAATGTATTGGGAGAATATACAGAAAATCAACTTGTCCAGTTAGATGATTTGGGCACTCCCAAATTAAGAAACTCTATTACATTACAGCAAGTAAGTACTTCCGGAGGCGGAGTAGTTTATTTTAGGACTATACTTAAAGCGTTATATCCTGTAACATCCAAATTGACTATAACGGTTTATGTTGAACCGGCAGATGGTGTTATGGGTAGTTTCGGTCAAAAAGAATATACTATGAACATCGGTAACGACACCGTTATCTTGGGAAGTATTTCAGATGTAAGTCCTACAAAATCAAAAATTATATCTGGTACACCAGCCGAAGATGATACGTATGAGTATGTTTACGGTATGATGATAATAGGTTGATATAAGAACTATATATAATTGTAAGAAACGAGGCTGCCCAATTTAATTTTGAGACAGCCTCGTTTTCGTTTTCCAAAAGCAAAACTTTAATTAAAGCGCATCAGGTAAAACAGTAATTATACACAATGCTTGGTACAATAAAGTATATAGTTGCGTTTTGAACAAACCATTCTAAACAAAAGCATCATGAAAAACAAGTTTACTCATTTCCTGATGGCCGGAGCTTTGGTCTGCTGGAGTTCCTACACGTTACATGCACAGACTGAAGTCACAGACACTTACTTAAAGAATCCAAGTTTTGAAAGCAGCTTCACGGACTGGGATAATGCCGGATTGCAAACCCAAACGAATACCTCTTTTTCCAAAAAAGACGGTAATACTTACGTCGAACAATGGGTCGGACAAGGTAACAAAGTAGCTGATGCCCATGTCAGTCAAACGCTGACCTCTCTGAAAAACGGGGTTTACAAGCTGACCGTAGCCGCACAAAACATTCAGCAAAACAGTTCGGCCACACAAAGCGGAGCGTATGTCTTTGCGGATAATGAACAAGTTTCTGTCGGTGCCATCAATGACTATTCCCTGACCTTTACGGTCATCGAAGGACAAGCCACCGTAGGTTTCAAAGCAGAAAACGCCACCGGCAATTGGATCGCCTGCGATAACTTCCGGCTGTATGCTGTCAACAATGATTTAACAGAAATACAAGAAGAACTGCAACGCCGTATCGAACAGGCACAAACATTGGTTTCCGAAAAAATGCAAAAGGACGTGCTCTCGGAACTCAATGCCGCTATTCAAGCCGCTCAACAGGAAGTGGGAGCATCCACCGACGAAAATATAGCCGAGGTTGCCGTCCGCCTGCGCAAAGCTACCACAGAAGCTCAAACGTCCATCGAAGCTTACCGAGAACTTCAAGCCGCCATCGACAAGGCACTTGAAGCATACGGTGACGGTAGCCAAAGCGGAGCAGAAGAATTTGCCGCAGCCATCCAGTCGGCCCAATCCACAGTAAATAACTTAGAAGTCAGCCTGGAAGATCTGGCACTTGCCGTCACCCAACTGGAAACAGCAACTTTGGCGTTTTCCTTGGCTAACGCGACCGGCACGGCTCCTACCGTAGTGACCGACACACGATATGCACGCGGCTCCACGATGGCATTCGGACGAAGCACCATATCCGGCGTGTCCACATCCGATTTATTGGAACACGGTTTTTGCTGGAGTACTTCTCCCGACCCCACCGTTCTGGATCATCGTACAACCGAATACCTGAACAACAACGGTTACATCTACTGGATGAAAGATTTGGAACCGTCTACCATTTATTACATACGTGCCTACGCCATGACCAAAGGCTACGCCGTAGGCTATGGAGACGTAATAAAAGTAATCACGTTACCGGAAGGCAACATAACATGGTCTTACAATAACGGTGGACCGGCCGACGCCAATGCACGCATCAATGCTGCCGTAGGTTCTGCCGTGGACTACTGGAACAATCTGACCAGCATACAAGGACTACATTTAAATGTCAATTTCGGTGCAGGGACTCCCACAGCCGACTGTAGCTATGGAGGGTGGATGAGAGTCGGCCCGAATGCCAGCTACCAACGCACCGGTACTATCATGCACGAGATGGGGCACGCCATAGGAGTCGGAACACATGAAATATGGTGGAACGGCAACTTAAGGGCCAACGGTGACCGGGGCGACTGGTTAGGCGAACGAGCCAATGCAGTCCTACGGTTCTGGGACAACAATCCGACAGCAGTCATGACCGGAGACAACACACACATGTGGCCTTATGGCATCAACGGCGCACATGAAGACACAGGAAGCGAAGTGCTGTATATAGGCAACGGCTTGATTACGCAGGCACTCGGAGAAGACGGACTTCCCCCAACCGGAGGATTTGCCACCCCCGCCTACGTATTCGAGCAGGAAGACCACGTAAAATACTATCTCAAGAACGAAGACGAAACAGCCGGCCTCTATACATCTTATTTAGTGGCTGCCCCCAACAGTACCGCCATCACATGCGAAGAAATGACCGCTGCCGAAGCTGCGGCAAACGACAATGCGGCGTGGTATGTCACGTTTAACCCGAAGACCTGCTATTATCAGCTTCGCAACGTGGGAACAGGACAATATCTGACATACAATACATCCAGAAACAAATTCCTCACCACCAATAAAGAAACTCCGACAACGACTGAAAGCTTCCAGTTCATGCGCGGACGTACAGATGTCAATATCGGGACAGGCAACACTGCTGTCACAGCACGGGGTTATTGGATTATCCGGCCGGAAAAAACGCTCAATCCCCCATGTATGGGTTCTAATGCCAGAGGAAGAATAACCAACGAAACTTTCAACATTGCCAACTCGGCTAAAGACCAACGCTGGGTCATATTGTCCGGCGAAGAGCTTCAGGCATTCGACACCGCAGTAAAGGACGAACGCAAAGCTGAACTCGAAGACATGCTGCCCCATATTAAAGCATTGGCAAATACCCCGCATACCGAAGACGTAGCCGGCACGGATGCCACGCTGACGGCCAAACTCTCGGAAATCGAAGAGAAGATCCGCGACACGGAAATCACTTCAGAGGGAATCTCCTCTCTGACGGAAGAGGCCCTGGCAGCCGGAATGGCATTCCTGGCCGGAGCCACCCCGAAAAGCGTAGAACAGCCTTTCGACATCACATTTCTGATGTCCGATGCCGAACTCACGGACGGCGAAGGCTGGTCCTCCAAACCGACCATATCATTCTCTTGCGGCGAGTTCTTCGAGAAGACATTCGACTTCAACCAGACTGTCACCGGGCTTCCGGCCGGAACTTACCAATTCAAAGGCCGAGGATTCCAACGCCCGGGAACCACAGCAGATGTGTATAAAGCTTTTATTGCCGGACAAGACGATGTGAATGCCACAATCTATGCCGGTGACAAAGAAGCCAAAATACAAAATATTGCAGCAGAGGCACAAACCAAGAAACTGGGCGGAAGCGAAACGGCCGTAGGCTCCAATCCGACCCGCTACGTACCGAACAACATGCAAGCTGCAAGCTTATATTTTGCAGCCGACCTTTATGACAACGGCGTAGTCACACAGTTGACAGAAGACGAATCCAAGCTGAAAGTCGGCATGCGCTGCAGTGAAACAAGCTCTAACTATTGGTGTATATTCGATGACTTCCGCCTGTATTATTACGGAAGCATGTCTCCGGACTTCGTAACCGACATCCGTCCGGCTGTTACCGACAAGACACAAGCAGAAGACCTTTTTGCCACTCCTTCGGATGTGTACAGCCTCAGCGGTGTTTGCGTGCGTCGGCAAGCCACGTCGCTCGACGGTCTCGGACGCGGCATCTACATTGTGAATGGCCGGAAAGTCATCGTTAAATAAATCAGAAGTCTTGCATTCGGAATAAAAAAATCTCCCGGTTACGTTTAGGTTCGTAACCGGGAGATTTTTCTATCTTATTTTTTCGGGAAACGACGCGCCCATCCTTCTTCCGAGAAGTCCGGCTCATCACCTACCAAGTCCTTTCCGTCTTGCGGCTGGAAGAACTGTTTCCAATCGTCTTTCGTATATTTCTTACCGTGCGGTGCGGTGTATCCCCGTTCCTCACGAGACGGTTTGGCTGCTTTGGATAATTTGCTCCCACTCGGCAGACTTCGAGCAAGCTCGGTCTGCTCTCGCTTACTCGCAAATTTCCGTGCATTATCCTTGCCGCCCATATCCTTACCTTTTTTGCCCTTTCCTTTGCCGGACATGGCCTCTTCGTAGGTTTTTCCTCCACCATGTTTCTTACGGTCGCGACTGCCCTTTGCGTCACCCCCACTCCGGCCATCACGACCGGACCGACGGCTCGACTTGCCTTCTCCGGCCTCGTGAGCCTCTCCGGTAGCCACTTCCACGTTGACTTTACGTCCCTTCACCTGCACACCGGAAAGCCCGTGCAACACACGGTCGGCCTCACCGTCGGGCACCTCAAAGAAAGAAAAGCTCTTCATCAGGTCGATACGCCCGACTTCTACCTTGCCTTGCACATGGTCGTTCACCAGTTTCATCACCTCTTTGGCATAGAAACCGTCCACCTTACCCACGTTAAGGAACAACCGGGTGTATCCCTCTTCGGGCTTGCGCCCGCCGCGTTGGCCTTTCTTGCCGCCTTTCTCCCCACGTCCCGTCGGTTCGCTGATTTCAGGCGCGTTGGCATAGTATTGCAGGAAACGTCCGAACTCCCGGCTCACCACACGCTTGATGAGGTCTTCCTTGTCGAGCCATTCCAACTTGCGGTACACTTCGGGCAGGAACTGTTCGATTTCCTCCTCATCCACTTCCACGCGCTCGATGTCGTCTATTACCTTATATAATTGTTTGGCGCAGATTTCCTTGCCACTGGGCATCTCTCCCTTCACAAACTCCTTGCCGATAACCTTTTCTATCTCGCGGATTTTGGAACGTTCGCGCGTGTGAACGATACAAATGCTCGTCCCTTTCTTGCCTGCACGCCCCGTACGCCCACTGCGGTGCGTGTAATTCTCGATGTCGTCCGGCATACCGTAATTGATGACGTGCGTCAAGTCTTCCACGTCGAGTCCTCGCGCCGCCACGTCGGTAGCCACGAGGAACTGTACTCGGTGTTGGCGGAATTTCTGCATCGTCAGGTCACGTTGTTGCTGCGAAAGATCCCCGTGCAACGAGTCGGCATTGTACCCATCCTGTATCAATTTATCTGCCACTTCCTGCGTTTCCAAACGCGTGCGGCAGAAAATAATGGCATAAATCTTGGGATAATAGTCCACGATGCGTTTCAATGCCAGATATTTGTCCTTGGCATGCACCATGTAATACACATGGTTCACCGTTTCTGCTCCTTCATTACGCGAACCTACCACGATTTCCTTGGCATCGCGCAAGTATTTCTTCGAGATACGCTCTATCTCACGGCTCATCGTGGCAGAGAAGAGTAATGTGTTGTGATTTTCGGGCACTCCGGCCAGAATCTTGTCGATACTCTCCGTGAACCCCATGGAAAGCATCTCGTCAGCCTCGTCCAACACCACGTTTTCCACATGCTCCAGCGAAGCTGCCTTGCGCTCCATCAGGTCGATCAGACGGCCCGGCGTAGCCACAATGACCTGTACGCCCTTCCTCAGCGTACGGATTTGCGGTTCGATGTTCGCACCGCCGTACACCGGCAACACGCGCACACCGGGCAAGTACTTGGAGTAGTTCTCCAAATCATCCGCTATCTGCAAACAAAGTTCTCGGGTGGGACTTAAGATCAAAGCCTGCGTTTCGTTCCGGCTAGCATCCACTTTCTGCAAAACAGGAAGGCCGTAAGCCGCCGTCTTCCCTGTACCGGTCTGCGCCAGTGCCACAACATCGTTATTCACTCCCAGTAAATAAGGAATCACTTCCTCCTGTACCGGCATCGGGTGTTCATACCCCATTTCCTCAATAGCTTGTCTGATTTCCGCAGAAACACCAAGCTCCTCAAAAGTTTTCAATACGTTAATTATTAAATTAATACACCAAAGGCAGCGCACGGCGCATACTACATACAAAAACAACCCTTCAGTGTATCATCACGCCTGAAAACCGCCTTCCCTAAAAATTAGGTGCGCAAAGATACGACAAATCTTCGTTTTTTTCACTTTTTTCTACGACTTATTCCACTTTTTTATCGTATGTTTGCATTCACTTGTTTCTAAACTAGACATTCATGCGCAAAGTCATTGGGATGGGCGAAACCATCATGGACATCATTTTCCACGGGGAACAACCCACGGCAGCTGTACCGGGAGGCTCGTCGTTCAACAGTATTATCTCCATCGGACGGGCAGGCATCCCGGCTGTTTTCGTCGGCGAAACTGGACACGATGAAGTGGGACGGCGCATCGCGGATTTCTTGAACGCCAACCATGTGGATGCCAGTTTCCTGCGGATGCGCGACGATATCCAGTCTGCCGTGTCGTTGGCTTTCCTCGATGAACGGAACGATGCCCATTACATGTTCTACAAACAACCGCCACGTACGTTGAAGGGCTTCATCCACCCCACGGTGGAGGCCGATGACATCGTGCAGTTCGGTTCCTACTATGCACTCAATCCGCACATCCGCCCGCAGGTCAAGGCTTTTTTGGAATACGCGCACGGACAAGGTGCCATCTTGTATTACGACCTGAATTTCCGACGCACATACCAAGACCGCATAAAGGAACTGCTTCCGGCCATCCATGAAAATTTCCGGTTAGCCACTGTGGTACGCGGTTCGGCCGACGACTTTGAGGTTATGTACAGCCTACGCGACGCGGAAGAAATTTACCACCGCCATATCGCGCCCTACTGCCCGCTGTTCCTCTGTACCTGCGGTGCGGAAAACATCATGCTGTGCACCCCAAAAGGGAGTTCCCGTTTTCCGGTACCACCCGTGCGCACGGTAAGCACCATCGGAGCCGGTGACAACTTCAATGCCGGATTCATTTACGGATTGATACGCTATGGCATCCGCCGTACCGGTTTGCCAGACCTTTCCGAAGCACAGTGGGAACACGCCGTGACATGCGGCATCCGGTTTGCAGCCAACGCCTGTGCCAGCATACATAATTCCATTGACGAAGACTTCGGACAGCAAATGTCCCGAAAGATGCCATAACGGCAAAAAGAGGTCTCCGGAACAAGATAAATCAACATAGTTACCATCATTTTCAACATAATTGACATGCCTTAGACACTTTAAAAGCTAATTTTGCGTACAATATTGAGACTTTATTCAAACCTGTTCCAACAATCACACCAGGAAACAGGATATTATTATTAACTTAAATTTCTGTGGAATGAAAAACAGATTCTTCCATCTCTTGATGATTGGGACTTTGGCTTGTTGGAGCCCCCAACCGATTTTCGCACAAACGGATGTGACGGAAACCTATTTGAAAAACCCAAGTTTTGAAAACCAGTTCACGGATTGGGAAAACAGCGGCATGCAAAGCCAGACCAATACCTCTTTCCAGTTAAAAGAGGGTAACACGTACGTGGAACGATGGACAGGACAAGGCGGCCAAGTGGCCGACTGCCATGTCAGCCAAACTCTGACTACGCTGAAGAACGGAGTCTACAAGTTGACTGCGGCTGCGCAAAACATCCAACAAAACAGCCCTGCCACACAAAGTGGAGCGTATGTCTTTGCCGGCAACGCACAAGTAGCCGTCGGAGCCGCTAACGATTACTCCCTTGAATTCACGGTCATCGAAGGACAAGCCACCATAGGTTTCAAGACCGAGAACGCCACAGGCAACTGGGTTGCCTGTGACAATTTCCGGCTTTACGCACTCAATAACGATTTGGCTGAAATCCAAGAGGAATTGCAACGCCGCATTGAAAAAGGCCAGGCACTGGTATCCGAAAAGATGCAAAAAGACGTGCTCAAGGAATTGAACGCGGCACTCGAAGCCGCACGTCAGGAACTAAACAGCACTACGGACGACAATATGGCTCCCGTAGCCATTCGCCTGCGCCAAGCCACCGAAGCCGCGCAAACCTCTATCCACGCCTATCAGGAATTGCAAGCCGCTATAGACAAGTCACTTGAGGCTTACGGTGACGGAACCCTGAACGGGGCGGCTGAATTCCACGCCGTCATCCAAGAAGCGCAAGCCTTGGCTGAAAACTTGGATGCAAACGCGGAAGATTTAGCAACAGCCGTTGAAAAATTAGGGACAGCCCTTTTGGCTTTCCGAATAGCTAACCCAACCGGTGACACGCCTGCCGTCGTGACCGACACGCGGTATGCACGCGGTTCCACCATGGCATTCGGACGGAGCACCATCACAGGGGTGCCTGAAACAGAACTTGTAGAACATGGTTTCTGTTGGAGTACGGAACCTGAGCCTACCATATTGGACAACCGGACCACCGAATATATAGAGAACAACGGACACATCTACGTATTGAGGAACCTGACCCCTTCTACCATTTATTACATACGGGCGTATGCCTTGACCAAAGGGTACGCCGTGGGTTACGGCGATGCCATCAAAGTCATCACCATACCAAAAGGAACCATTACGTGGTCCTACAACAACGGGGGAGATGCCAAATCCAATGCACGCATCAACGCAGCCGTAGGTTCCGCCGTAGAGTACTGGAACAACCTGACTAGCATACAAGGATTGCATTTAAGCGTCAATTTCGGGTCGGGCACTCCCACGGCAGACTGCAGCTATGGAGGATGGATGCGCGTAGGCCCCAACGCCAGTTACCAACGCACAGGTACCATCATGCACGAAATGGGACATGCCATCGGTGTAGGGCAACACGCCATTTGGCGGGACGGCAACATGAGAGCCAACGGTAACCGGGGCGACTGGTTGGGAGACCGCGCCAATGAAGTACTGCGCTTCTGGAACAACAACCCCTCAGCTGTCATGACGGGAGACAACACCCACATGTGGCCTTACGGCATCAACGGTGCACACGAGGATACAGGCAGCGAAGCACTTTATATCGCAAACGGCCTGATTACGCAAGGACTCGGAGAAGACGGATTGCCACCCACCGGAGGATTCTCTACCCCCGCTTACGTGTTCGAACAGGAGGACAACGTAAAGTACTACCTCAAGAACGAGGACGAGGATGCCGGCCTATATTCCTCCTATCTGGTGGCCAACCCTAACACGACGACCGTCAAGTGCGAGGAAATGACAGCTGCCGAAGCCGAAGCCGATGACAACGCGGCATGGTATATCACTTTCGACCCGAAAACCTCTTATTACTCGCTCCAAAACGTGGGGACAGGCAAGTATCTGACCTATAACGCTTCAAGAAAGAAATTCCTCACCAAGGAAAAAGACCTTCCCGCCGTAAACGAGAAATTCCATTTCATGAAAGGGCGCATCGACGTCAACATCGGCACCGAAGGCCATGCCCTCACGACACGGGGATATTGGATCATACATCCGGAAAAGGTGCTCAACCCGAATTGCATGGGTTCCAATGCCGGAGGAAGAATCGTCACGGAAGCATTCAATATCAGCAATTCGTCCAAGGGGCAACGTTGGGTCATACTCTCCGGCGAAGGGCTTCAGGCATTCGACCAGGCAATCAAGGACGAACGCAAGGCCGAACTCGAGGAAATGTTGGCACATATCAAGGCATTGGCAGAAACCCCACACACGGAAGACGCAAGCGGAACGGATGCCGCGCTACAAACCAAACTCTCGGAAATAGAGGAAAAAGCCAACCAGGCTGAAACCACCACCGAAGCCATCGCCACACTGACCGAAGAAGCCTTGGCTGCCGGTATGGCATTTCTGGCCGAAGCCACCCCCAAAAGTGTGGAGCACCCCTTCGACATCACATTCCTCATGTCTGATGCCAGCCTCAAGGACGGAGAAGGATGGTCCACCAAACCGGCCATCTCTTTCTCCTGTGGGGAATTCTTCGAGAAAGCATTCGACTTCAACCAGACCCTCACGGCACTACCGGCAGGAACTTACCAGTTTAAGGGACAAGCGTTCCAACGCCCGGGAAATACAGAAGACGTGTACAAAGCTTTCACCGCAGGACAGGACAATGTCAACGTAGTCATCTATGCAGGCGACGAAGAAGCCAAAATACAAAACATCGCCGCTGAGGCACAAACCAAAAAACTGGGCGGAAGCGAAACGGCTGTAGGCTCCAACCCCACCCGTTACGTGCCGAACAACATGCGAGCCGCCAGCTTTTATTTCGCAGCCGAACTTTACGATAACGGAGTCGTGACGCAATTGGATGAGGATGATTCCAAAATGAAAGTCGGCATGCGGTGCGAGGAAGTGCAGGCCGCTTACTGGACCATTTTCGACAACTTCCGCCTGTACTATTACGGCACCATGTCGCCCGACCAGGTGACTAGCATTCGGCAGACCGTGGCCGACAAGGCACAGTTGGACGGACCTTTCGCCACTCCAGCAGACGTGTACAGCCTCAGCGGAATCCGCGTACGCCAACAGGCCACTTCGCTTGACGGACTGCCACAAGGCATCTACATCGTAAACGGATACAAACTCGTTGTAAGGTAGTAAGGCCAAAAGATGCAGGCATAAAAATCTCCCGGTTACGCAACATACGTGACCGGGAGACTCTTTATGTCCTCCCGCAAAAAAGACATAAAGACCTAAAAATAAAATCGCAGTCCGCCTGTCACGAAGAAATGGAAACAACCGTCCAACCCTTCGTGTTTCCCAGAATCGCCTAGTTCGCCCAAGCCGTCATCGGAGAAGAACTCCCTTGCAAAGTCTTTACCGGGAAACCAACCCAGTACGTACCCTCCGTTCACCCCAACACCGACGTGCTCGGCCAGACGGTATTCCAGTCCCAACTGGAAGTGCCCGCCCCAACCGTCCAGACCGTAATCCAACCGCGAGTTCCCGCGCACCTTTTCGCGCGAAAAGAATGCCCCCAAGCCCAAACCGGTCTTCACAGACCAATAATCACTGAAAAACAGCCGGGCTACAAATTCCGGCCCGATATAGAAGAAGTTCATGTGGAACCGTTCGTCTGCCAACTCCAACGGCGACTCGATTCCATAAGCCCGGGAATGGTAGGCCGAGAAGAACAGGCCACCGCCAAGCCCCCTCTGCCCCACCCAGTCCCATCCGGCCTGCACCTCCGTGCCCCGGCGCGGATGTCCCCATACGCCCACCCCTCCGGGCGTGCGCAACTCACTGGTAAGGAAACCTCCCCCTGCATTCAGGTAAAGCGTGCTCGTGCCGTCTTTCTCTTCATCCTGCACGACCTCATGGCCCGTATCCGTCCAAAAACGATTCGCGGCAAGCCCGCCCAACGCCAGGTCCACTTCCAGACGCGTACCCGGGAAACGTAACATGTAACCATCCATCCTGCACGACCGTCCCATGAAAGACGAAGATTTTTCCTTCACGGCAAAGGCGTTGCCACCCACCTTGGCCGTCTCCACCTTGACCATGGTCTCAACATCGCTTTCCGTACCCTTCTCCACAGAGGCACGCCCCAACACCTCGGCCACGGAAGGCAAGGTATCCTTTGCCTCGAAAAGCCGTACGTCGTATGCCCGCGTGACGGGATAAGACTTCACCACTTCCGTCATCACTTTCGGACTACATCCCGCGATGAAAAAAGACACACACCCAAAAACAAAAAACGTATTCTTCATTGCATTTTGTTTAACCGTTATACATTAGCATGATTCTCCCCTTGGAAGAAACGGACAGAAACGATTCCCTATAAATCTCCCCAAAGGCCGAAAGCCAATGCCCAAATTTATCATTTTTATTTTTAAGGAACAACATCATACCGCACTTTTAGGCCAAACGGTAACAAAATGTCAGCCTTTCTTTGTAAAAAGGGAATGAAAAAAATGAGTTCCGGAAGCAACCGGAAAGACTTTTTGCATATTTATGCGCATAGTCCACCGATTTCCACCTAAAAAACTGCATATATGCAAATCAATCACAGGCGAACGATTTTTCGTTTGGCTGAAAGCGAAAAATCGTTCGCCGCATAACTTTCCGAACCTCACCGCAGAAAAGGGGAAAGAACCCGCGTGAACGGAAAAAAGAGGTCTCGGAAAAGCGGATTTTTCATCTATTTGCCCTGCCTCAGCCTACATAAAATCCCTGCCACATCTCCATGAAAATCCGCATGATGCTTACCCATATCCTCACGGTATGCCATACCACGGCTTTCCCTGTCCTCCGGAAAGAAAGCAAAAAAAGGAAACGGGTGACATTACGTCAAAAGGGAAACCGCCATGGTTGGCGTATTCGCGGGCAAAGCCTTGGCCGGAACGATATGAGCCATTCTCAGAAAGCCGGATTTGACACTTTGGCAAAAAGCCAGTCCGGCCTTTTACATCCTTACCATGGGCTTCAAAAAAACTACGCCAAGACGGCCTGGAGCTCTCCCCACGAACGTGCCACGGCAAGGTATTGCCCCAAGGGAACATTGACGAAGCCTCGCCGGTCCATCTCCTGCAACACCGCAACCAACCCGTTCCAAAATCCGTCTAAAGCAAACAAAACCACTTTCTTCCGGTGATAACCGATACTATTCGCAGCCATCACGGTGAACACCTCGTCCAACGTCCCGATACCGCCCGGCAAGGCCACCAACACGTCGCTACGCTCCACCATGATGGCCTTACGGTCGCTCAAATCATGACACGGCACCACCTCGTCCACATAACGGCTCACGCGCCGGCGCGTTTCCAAGACAGACGGTACAATGCCCACCACATGCCCACCGGCATCTTTCACTCCGCGTGCGGCGCTCTCCATCAGACCGGAATCGGCTCCGCCATACACCAATGTCAGGCCGCGCTCTCCCACGAAGCGGCCAAAAGCCCCGGCCAAGTCATAATAGCTTGCCTCAAGCCGGTCCGAAGCGGCACAAAAGAGTCCGATATGTTCCATGTCTACCTAATTTAAAGAAAAGGCATTCACCCTTACAGTTTCACATCTTCCAAGTTAATCAGCCCGTTTACAATCGCATAAATGGTCAACCCTGCGGGAGAATGAATCTGGAGTTTACGGCTAATGTTGCGGCGATGCGTCATCACGGTGTTGACCGATATATACAACTGCTCGGCAATTTCTTTGTTCGACATGCCTTTCACCACGCAAACGATAACTTCTTTCTCCCGGTCGCTCAACGCATCATTCGCGCTATCCTCCCCGTCCTGTTCCTCTGTCTGGGGATTTTCCTCGCGGGCCTGTTCCTGGCGTTCGTCTTCCAACCGCACCACGGCTTCCAGAAACAAGGTGTCCTCCAAATGGCAATGGCTGAACAGGTCTTCTTCCGTCATGAAAAGGTCTATCAACACGTCGTTGAGCAACTGCGCGTTGCTACCCGTGGGATAGTACTTGATGATGATGCTTTTCAGTTCGGACAGGCTTTTTTCGAGCTGCGCGTGGTTGTCGTGATGCTGATGGGACAGCTTGTGGATGTTCACGTCCGGACTGGTTTTCACGCCCTTCATCAAATCGGTCACATACGTATGGATATGCTTGTCTTCGTAATCCATGTGGCGCCCGACTTCCGAAGCGAACTCGTCGTAAAACTTCAGGATGAGAAATGCAATCTGGTTGCGTGCCGAACAGTCTATCGCTTCTATCAATTTGCGCCGGATGGCCGGCAAACGGAACTTCACAAAGTAATCATGGGAACGGCGAAGGTAGTTCATCAATGCCGTGAGCGACAAAGACTCCACAATATCGGACAGATTCGACACCCGCCCGTTGGAACGTATGAAATTCACCACTGCCAAAAAAGTGGGGGCATCTACTCCCGCTGCCAAGCAGGTTTCGCTCACCGTATGGTCGCCAAACCCTAACGTAAGCCCGAACCGACTAATCACCTGCAAGATGCGGTAATCATCGCAAATGATATCCCCCATCCGGTCGGTCTCTTTATATTTTTCAGACATGATACCTTAAATCGTTAAACTTCTTGCAAAGAACGGAAAAAAAAACGACCCTGACAATCGCTATAATTGAGTATTATCAAAAAATATTAGGTAAATACCACCTCATGTAGGTATACCGCCCTAATCACCCCTCAAATGAAATTGCCCATTTTTGTGTATTGGTATTTTTTAACCAACCCGGTAACTTTGCAGCGTCAAAACAAAGAAAAGGGTAAAAAGATAGAAAAAACAATAATAAGATGAACCAAAAGAAAAATCTGCTGACCGCCGCATTGGCCGTCCTGACAGCCTTTAGTAGTGTTTCGGCCCAAGGAGGCGAAGACGGCGGCAGCACTTACGAGAAATTCCGCGTGGGCGGATATGGTGAAATGGTGGCTAATTTCAAGGATTACGGTATCAACCGGTATTGGGGCGGCAACTCTGGAAACGAAAAGACGCACCGCAATACCATCTCCATTCCCCGCTTCGTGATTGCTTTCGACTATAAGTTCACCCCCAAATGGATATTGGGAGCCGAAATCGAATTTGAAAGCGGAGGGACGGGAGCCGCCTATGAGTTGGAGAACACCGAAAACGGCGATTATGAAACGGAAATAGAGAAAGGCGGCGAAGTGGCTTTGGAACAGTTCCACATCACGCGCCTCATCCTCCCGGAGATCAACGTACGCGTAGGACATGTCATCGTACCGGTAGGTTTGACCAACTCCCATCACGAACCCGTCAATTTCTTCGGTACGAGCCGTCCGGAGGGGGAAACGAAAATCATCCCCTCCACTTGGCATGAAACGGGTCTTGAATTGTTCGGTACGCTGGGTAAGGGATGGGCTACGTTCGACTACCAAGCTATGGTAGTGACCGGCCTCAACGCCAACGGTTTCGACCGTAAGACTTGGGCCGGAAGCGGCAAGACCAGCATCTTCGAGTACGACAACTTCACTTCACCGGCTTACGTGGCCCGCGTGGACTACCGTGGAGTACCGGGCCTGCGCGTGGGAGCTTCATGGTATTTCTGCAACAATATAGCAGCCAACTCGGACAAACGGACGGTTTACTCGCGCTACGGTGACATCCCGGTAAGGATATACACGGTGGACGCGCAGTACATCAACCGCTTCCTGACTTTCCGTGGAAACTGCATCTTCGGCAACCTCGGCAAAAGCGACAAGTTGAGCCAAGCCAACCTGAACTTAGGAAACAACAGTCCTTATACCCGTGCTACACCTATCGCCAAGAAAGCCGTGAGCTACGGCGCGGAACTGGGCTTGAACCTGCAAGGCATCGCAGGCACCCCCAAATGCCCCGCCCTTTACCCGTTCGCGCGTTACGAATACTACAACCCGCAGGAGAAGGTGATTGCCCGTCAGGGCCCTGATGACCGCGAGAAGGTAGGCATGTGGACGGCTGGCCTGAACTGGAAAGCCTTGCCGAACTTAGTGTTCAAAGCCGACTACACGACCCGTAAAATCGGCGGAGGAAAATACAACAGCGAAAACGAGTTTGCCATCGGCGTAGCCTACATAGGCTGGTTCTGGAGCAAATAACAAGAGAATATATCATTTCAAATCATTCATAAAAAAACAAAATCATGAAAAAGAAATTTTTCTATTCAGCCTTGTTCCTGATGGGAATGGCCTTTACAGGTTTCACCGCTGCTTCTTGCAGCGACGACGATGGCAACAATGGCGGTCCGAAGCCTGACGAAAAGTTCGACGCTGCCGCAAATTTGAACTATACTCCGGAAAACGCCGCCAGTTGGCGCAACTACTCACTCCAAGTAGCCAAGCTGTTGCAGAAGGATGCCACGACCCTCTATGACAGTTGGGAGACTTCGTTCCAAGGCGGAGAAGCTTTCAAAAAGACTTTCATAGAACACAACGGTGGTACTTACACTTCCGCATTGAGCTGTATCGAACAGATTATCGACAAGTGCGTGGAAATCACGGACGAGGTGGGCAACTCCAAAATCGGCGACCCCTACAACAAATGGACGGCCGGACAGCAGACCGAGGCCCTTTACGCCGTGGAATCTTGGTATAGCTTCCATTCACGCGACGACTACTCCAATAACATCCGTTCCATCCGTAACTCTTACTTCAACAGCATGGACAGCACGGTTAGCCAGTACTCATTGTATAACTTGGTACAAAAAATCAATCCTGCGTTGAACACGAAGATTGCCAACGAAATCGAAAGTACTAAGAATGCTATCCTTGCCATCCCGCAACCGTTCCGTAACAATATCGGTGATGCAAAGGTACCTGTGGCACAATCGGCTTGTGTCGCCTTAGGGATAACGCTCACCCAAGAATTAAAAGGTGCCATTCAGGCAGCATACGCAAACGGAACCATTACCGACGCGGAAATGGACAGCGTAGTCAACGGCTTTGTGAACAAGGTGGTGTTGCCTACTTATAAGGACTTGAAAGAAAAGAACACCGCCCTCTGCGCTGCCGTCCAGAACTTCTACAACAATCCGAGTGATGCCACTTTCGAGACAGCCTGCGATGCTTGGTTAGTCGCACGTACTCCGTGGGAACAGAGCGAAGCTTTCTTGTTCGGTCCGGTAGACATCCTCGGTCTTGACCCGAACATGGACAGTTGGCCTTTGGACCAGGTTGCCATCGTCAACATATTGGAGTCTGGCAATTTCGACGACCTGAACTGGGAAGACGGTGACACGGAAGAAGAAATCACAGCCTCACAAGAGGTAAGAGGCTTCCACACCTTGGAGTTCCTGCTGTTCAAGGATGGTAACCCGCGTACCGTTGCCGCACAGTAAACCCAACTCATAACCGCACTGTATAAGTGTAAAAGTGGAGACAGTCCTCACAACGGTTGTCTTCACTTATGTGGTATAAAAAAGACTTATAAAAAACAGACATATCACAATGAACCATACTGTAAAATATTTAGCCCTGTTCTCCTTAGCCTTTAGCCTCGCCGCTTGCGACGACGACGGATTGGACGTGAGGGACGTGGAAATCCCGCAAGGTTACGCCCTTTCGGCCGGAATCTCTACCATTTTCCTCAACAGTTCCGTGGCCTATGACACGCAGGCCGACTGGATTGATGCCGACCCCGATTATGCCATGCGCTTCCGCGACGGCGACGGGCTGTACGACGACACGCGTACCATCTCGGGAGGTCTTGGTCCGGTCTATGCAGGATATTCCTGCGGAAGCTGCCACCGCAATGCCGGGCGCACGAAACCGGAGTTATGGAACGGTGGAGGCAGCTTCGGCGAAGGGGGAAGCGGCTCTTACGGTTTCTCTTCCATGTTGGTGTACATCAGCCGCAAGAACGGCGCATTTTTCCAGAACTACGGACGCGTACTTCATGACCAAGCCATTTACGGTGTTAAACCGGAAGGCAAGCTGAACGTCAAATGGCATTACGAAAAAGGGGCATTCCCCGACGGGGAATACTACGAACTATGCTATCCCGAATACAGCATCAGCGAATGGTATGCCGACAGCATCGCGCCCGAAGACTTGTTCTGCACTGTCAGAATCCCGTTGCGCCATGTCGGCATGGGGCCGATGATGGCCATCGACCGCCACGAAATAGAACAACTGGCTGCGAAGAGCAACTACCCGGAATACGGTATCAGCGGACGCGCCAACTATATCACGGAAAAAGGGAAACTGCAATTAGGGCTGAGCGGCAACAAAGCACAGCATGCCGACCTGACCGTGGAGCTTGGCTTCAGCAGTGACTTGGGCGTCACGAACAGCCGCTATCCGGAAGAAATCTGCGAAGGACAGCTCCAGATGCAGGACGGAAGCATGATGGGACTGACATACGACCAGTTGGACATCAGCGCGGAAGAAATGGAGGATGTGGACTTATACATGCAGGGGCTTGGCGTACCGGCCCGTCGCGACGTAGATGACCCGACGGTAAAACGCGGGGAAGAGATGTTCTACCAAGCCAAATGCCACTTATGCCATACCGTCACGCTGCATACCCAACCCCGTGGTTCCACCTTGCTGTTAGGTACGCAACTGACATGGTTGGGCAGCCAGACCATCCACCCTTACTCCGACTTCCTGCTTCACGACATGGGAAGCGAAATCATGGGTGTAGGATTGAACGACAATTACGTAAGCGGGCTGGCTCGCGGCAATGAGTGGCGCACCACCCCGCTTTGGGGTATCGGGCTACAGGAAAAGGTCAACGGTCACACTTACTTCTTGCACGACGGACGCGCCCGTAACTTTACCGAAGCCATTTTGTGGCACGGCGGAGAAGGGGAAGCCTCGAAAAACCTGTTCAAACAGATGAAGAAAGAAGACCGTGCGGCACTCATCCGATTCCTGCAATCCTTATAACAAGACGACGAAAGCCTCTTGACAGAACAAGCATCAAACAAAGAAAAAAACAGAAAACAATGAAAAAAATATTTGCGATGACCCTATTGGCGACTCTCCCTCTGGCCGCCATGGCACAATATGAAGAGGGCAGCGAAAACGGCGTGGTGTCCCTGGCCGGACGCGAAGGGTTCTCCATCCAAACGAAGAAAGCCGACTTTGTGTTCAAACCTTACCTGTTGGTGCAGACTGCGGCTCACATCAATTGGTACGACGACGAAGGCCTGGACAAGGCTTACAACCAAGACAACTTGGCTAATTCGGGATTTGCCGTACCGTATGCCGTACTCGGATTTACGGGAAAAGCGTGGGGCAAGGTATCGTTTAACCTCTCTATCAATGCAGCAGCCAGTGGCGGAGCCATCCTTCAGCAGGCATGGATCGACGTGGCCATGAAAGAAGCTTTTGCCGTACGTATCGGTAAATTCAAGACTCCCTTCTCTCACGGTTACCTGACGACGCTGGGCGAAACCATGATGCCTACACTCCCGACTTCGCTGACCGCGGCGGTCATCATGCCTTATTCGTTGAACGCCGTCACACCGAACATCGGGACGGGATTCGATCTCGGTGTGGAAATCCACGGTTTCGCAGCCAATAAGTTCGGATATGAAATAGGAATCTTCAACGGTACCGGCGCATCGGTCAACACGGCTACGAAAACCATCAGCGACGACTGGCACATCCCGTCCCTGCTCTACGCCGGACGTTTCACCTTCATGCCGAAGGGTATCATGCCCGCCACGCAGGGTAACCCCGACCGCCTGCACGAAGACAAATGGATGTTAGGCGCAAGCGCCAACCTGAATGTGGAAAGCGAGAGTGAAAGCACCAACGACACCCGCGCCGGACTGGAGTTTGCCATGCTGAAAAACAAGCTTTATATCGGAGCCGAAGCCTACTACATGCATGTGGGATTCACCGACCGACAAAAGATAGACAAGACTTACGATTTCTTGGGCGGCTACGTCCAAGGCGGTTATTTCGTGGCTCCCCGCGTACAGGTTGCCGCACGTTACGACTTCTTTAACCGCAACGGCGTAGACACGAATGGTTTCCTCAATATGCCGGCCGTAGGATGCAATTATTTCTTCAAGAACTGTAACCTGAAACTGCAAGCCATGTATCAGTTCATCGGACGCACCGGACACGACACGCAACTCGACCGTGACAACGACGACCTTGGGTTGGCCAAGCACTCAGGCACCATACAGTTGCAATACTCTTTCTAATATTCGTTAATTCAGCCGATAAAGAATTTACAATGAAAAAAAACTATGGTATATTTGTTCTCCTGTCTGTAGCAATGGGACTCACCGCCTGCGACGACGGCTCCATCCCACGGAAGGAACACACGGCTACGCACACCGGATTTGCGGCCAAACTGACCGGACACATCACCGGTGCGGACAGTTGGCCGGAATATTACCAGCTTGTGTTGGCCGGGTTCGGAGACAGCGAATACGCGACTACGCAAGTGCTCGTCAGCCCCGATGCGAACAGCAACGTGAGCCTCACCCTGCCCAACATCGGGAGCAACGTGAAAACCATCGAGCTATGCGTGACCAACCGGTTGCGCAAACGTGTCCTGACATATCAAAGTCTGGATGTAGCTTCGATTTCGGGAGATACGCTCTACATGGATGCCGGACAGGTGGATGCCCACATGTATGCAGCCATACAAGAGAACATATTTGACAAAACCTGCGCACAGTGCCACGGAGGAAGCACCTCTCCCGCAGCCGGACTTTACCTGACGGCCGACAAGAGCCATGCCAGCCTTGTAAACCAACCGTCTACACAGGTCGAGGACGGCATCCGTGTCATTCCGGGCAACGCCGAAGAAAGCATCTTGCATAAGGTTATCAATCCTGGCAATGTACTCGGCTTAGGTTTCAGTCACGAAAATATGATAACTTCATCAACCGACCTGCGGCTTATAGACGAATGGATCAACGCAGGCGCCAAAGAATAGGAACAACATGGATAAAAGCAAAGTTTTTTGGGAAGATCTGGGTGTAACGGCGGAAATATCCGCTTTTACCCCACAAGATAAGATAGAAGAGTTCCACGTCATGTTGCATGTGGAGCCGAGAGCCGAACTCTTCGACGGACAACTCAAACGAATTTACGAAGGAGAGGAACGGCTGTTGCGGTTGCCGCAGGTCATGGGTGCCGACGTCATCCTGAAGCGATACTTTCTCAGCGATTCGACCAACCAACAGCCTCTGATGAAGCAGGAAGCGGACTGTTCCGTATCCGTCATCCAGCAGCCACCGCTCGACGGCAGCAAGGTGGCCGTGTGGCTGTATCTGCAAAAAGGCAGCAAGGTAGCCAACGTGAACGGTGTCATCGTGGCGGAACACAACGGTTACCGTCATTTATGGAAGATGGGCATGCACGAACACAAGGGCGACTCGGCCTGGCAAACGGAATCTCTGCTCATCAGTTACGAGGAAACCTTACAAAGCTTCAACGCCACGCTGGCAGACAACTGTATCCGTACGTGGTTTTTCGTACGCGATGTAGACACACAGTACGCCGGCATGGTGAAAGCACGTAAGGAAAACTTCGCCGAACAAGGACTTACCGAACAGACCCACTACATCAGCAGTACGGGCATCGGCGGACTGCCCGCAGACACACGGGCCTTGGTACAGATGGGAACGTATGCCCTCACAGGGTTTGAACCTTCACAGCAACGCTACCTGTACGCTCCCACCCACCTGAACCCTACTTATGAATACGGGGTTACGTTCGAGCGGGGTACCGTCATGGAATACGGCGACCGTGCTCATGTATTCCTCAGCGGCACGGCCAGCATCAACAACAAAGGAGAGGTGGTGCATGTGGGCAACATCGTGAAACAAACCGAACGCATGTGGGAAAATGTAGGAGTCCTGCTTGAAGAAGGCGGCGCATCATTCGACGATGTCATGCAAATCATCGTTTACCTGCGCGATGTCTGCGATTACCCGACCGTGAAAGAGATGTTCGCCCGACGGTTCCCCGACACTCCGAAAGTCATCACCTTGGCACCGGTATGCCGACCTACATGGCTTATCGAAATGGAATGTATTGCCGTGAAAAAACGTTGCAACGAAAAGTATCGCGACTTTTAAGGACTTATCCGGTACATTCCCTCTACATCATGAAGTCAGTTCCTTTCATACTACTTTTTTGGGCTGCCGCAGGCATCGGTATATCCACGTTTGTGGAAGATGCCCACGGCACGCCTTTTATCCAGACCTACGTTTACGGCACCTGGTGGTTCAAACTGTTATGGACCGCCGTCGTGGTCACTTCGGCCGCACTTTTCGTACGCCGTAAAACGTGGAAAAACTTTCCGCTTCTCGTCCTTCATCTCAGTTTCGGCGTGATATTCGCCGGAGCGCTCACCACCGCCTTTACCGGACATAAAGGAATATTGCACTTGCGTAAAGGCCAGCCTACGGGAGAATATGTCAACGAACGGAAACAAGTGGCACGCCTGCCCTTCATGATGCGTTTAGACAGCTTCCGCATAGCATATTATCCGGGCACGGAAGCTCCTGCCGACTATGTGAGCCAAATCTCCTGCCAGCATATCGACGGCAACATCTTTGCCCGGCCAATTGTTTCCATGAACCGGATTTTTTCTGCACAAGGGTACCGTTTTTACCAGTCTTCCTACGATGAAGATTTGGAAGGCAGTTGGCTTTCGGTAAACTATGACCCTTGGGGGACGGGCATCACCTACACCGGTTTCTGCCTGATGGGGTTGGGTTGCCTGCTCCTGCTGTGCGCCCGGGACGGAGGCTTCCGCCGTCTGCTAAGGCATCCGCAGATCCGGAAAGGCGGACTGTTCCTAATAGCTTTGTTTGGGGGCTGTCAACTGAAAGCCGACCCGGCCTTGCCCGTAGTCAAGCGGGTACAAGCCGACAGTCTGGCTATCCAACAAGTGGTCTACAACGACCGCGTCGCCCCGTTCAACACACTTGCACGGGATTTCGTACAAAAAATATACGGACGACCATCCTTCCACAGAATCACCCCGGAACAGGTGGTGAGCAGTTGGATGCTCTACCCCGAAGAATGGAACCGCACTCCCATTATCCGTATCAAAAATCAAGAGTTGCGCACCGCTTTAGGCCTTAAAGAAGAATATGCCTCGCTCAATCATTTGTTCGACGGGACACAATACAAGCTACAGCCTTTATGGCAACGCGAACAAGGTAACCGGAGCAAACTGGCCCAAGCCATACAGGAAACAGACGAAAAAGTAGGACTCATCCTCATGCTCCGGCAAGGCACGCTCATCCGTCCGCTACCGCCCGACGTTACACCTCTCAGTACCCAGAAAGTCAACGCCGAACTGTGGTACAACCGTATTCCCTTCAGCAAAATCCTGTTCATGGTCAACCTCACTTTAGGCTTTGCCGCCTTCGGATTATTCATGTTCAGGATGCTGACGAACCGTAAGGAGAAAGCCGTAAGCCGACGGGTATGGGGCACAGCCCTCTGCCTCACCACCCTATTCCATGCCACAGGATACGCCTTGCGCGGTTACATCAGAAGCGGTTTCCCCCTGAGCAACGGATACGAAACGATGCAGTTCGTCGCTCTGGCAGTCCTCCTGACCGCCTGTCTGCTTCAACGGAGGTTCCCTTTCACCCGGCCTTTCGGTTTCCTGCTTTCCGGATTCACTCTGCTCGTAGCCTACTTGGGCGAGATGAACCCGCAAATTACGCCCCTCATGCCGGTATTGGCATCCCCGTGGCTGAGTTGGCACGTGTCGCTCATCATGATTTCATACGGCCTTTTTGCTTTCACCTTTCTGAACGGCATCCTGGCCTTGTGTCTTATAGGGAAACAAAAAAACACGGCTTCGCCGATTACAAGAGAACAAATCGAACAACTCACCTTGTTGAGCCGTCTTCTGTTATATCCAGGCACTTTCCTGTTGGGCACAGGCATTGTGTTGGGAGCCGTATGGGCCAACGTGTCGTGGGGCAGTTACTGGTCGTGGGACCCGAAAGAAGTGTGGGCACTTGCGGCGTTCATCATTTACGGCATCTCTTTCCACCGGAAAAGCCTGCCCTGTTTTCAACGTCCATGGCTATTCCATGGCTATATGATCTTCGCTTTCGCCGTAGTCCTGATGACCTACTTCGGAGTCAATTATCTGCTCGGTGGCATGCACAGCTATGCCAATTCTTAACAAAATCACTACTATCAGGTATTGCACAAGCCGGATTTTGCAAGTAATTTTGCACGCTGTATAATTATATATAGGTAGTAATGATGAGATTATCGGATGTCAACACGAACGAAACCGTGATGATATCACACATAGAAGGCAGCGGAGCCTTCAGAGCCCGCTTGAGTGAAATGGGGTTTGTCACAGGAAAAACCGTCAAGAAACTGTTTACTTCTCCTGTGGGAAATCCTATTGTTTTCGAACTGATGGGAGGACAAATCGCCCTGCGAAAGAGCGAAGCTGAAAAAATACAAGTCACTGTTTCGGGCACGGCTGACGCTCCATCTACGACACCGGAAGCGGACATCCCTGCCCCATCCACAGACATTTCCACAGACATTCCGACTCAAAAGCATCGTTCAGACCGGCATCAACGAAGAAGCGGAAGCGTTATGCCGCCATCTCCACACCCGGGATGCCCCAGTTGCGGTCCTTCCGGACGTCGCATCACCACCGACACGCCGGCCGAAGCCGGAGTGATTACAATAGCTTTGGTCGGTAATCCGAATTGCGGCAAGACCTCACTTTTCAATGCAGCCTCGGGGGGACACGAACGTACCGGTAACTACAGCGGAGTGACCGTCAGCAGTGTCGTGGGAGAAATGGTCTTCGATGGACGGAAAATCCGTTTGGTAGACCTGCCGGGAACCTACTCTATCCGTGCTTTCAGTCCGGAAGAGGCGTATGTGGCACACGAACTGGAAAGCGGCCGGATAGATGCCGTCATCAATGTGCTCGACACAACCAATCTGGAACGGAATCTGTTGCTCACCATGCAACTGAAGGAACGGAACCTTCCGCTCGTCGGAGCCTTGAACATGTATGATGAGTTTGAAGAAAGCCAAAGTACACTCGACATCGAAGAACTGAGCCGTCGTTTGGATATGCCTCTCTACCCTACCGTAGCCCGTAAGCGCATCGGTATCGATGCCTTGCTGAAAAAAGCCATCGAACTGGCCGACCAACATATTGCACTTCACCGTGCAGGCATACAAGGGCATACCCACGAGGCCGCTTGCTGCAACGATCCGGAGCACTGTACCCACTGTAGCGGAAAAGGAGCTCATCCGGAAGATATGGACGCAGACAACGGAAGCGACACGGCCTGTCCGTGCCCCGAACGCGAACACGAAGATGTGGAACGCTATTCCCATATCGGACAAATGCTCGACGGCATTTACATTAAAAAACACGGACGCAGTCATCAGGTCACCACAACGTTAGACCGACTGCTGGCCAACCGCTGGATTGCCTATCCGTTGTTCGTGGCCATCATGTGGTTCATCTTTTGGGTCACGTTCACCATCGGACAATACCCCATGGACTGGATAGACAACGGTGTGGCATGGCTCACCGCCCTCTGCGAGAGCCAAATGCCCGAAGGCACGCTGCAAGCTTTGGTTTGCGACGGCATATTAGGCGGCGTGGGCAGCGTCATTGTCTTCTTGCCCAACATCCTGATTCTTTATTTCTTCATCTCCATATTGGAAGATTCGGGCTATCTGGCACGTGCCGCCATGTTGGCCGACCCGTTGTTCAACAAACTGGGACTACACGGAAAATCCTTCATTCCCATGCTGATGGGTTACGGATGCAACGTACCGGCCGTCATGGCTACCCGTACGATAGAAAATCCCAAAAGCCGTATGATTACCATGCTGGTCACTCCGATGATTTCATGCAGCGCACGCATTCCGGTGTATGTAGTATTTGCCGGGGCATTCTTTCCCCAAAACGCCTCCACCGTCATGCTCTGCCTTTACGTGTTCGGGACGGGTATGGCCTTGTTTGTAGCATGGGTATTCAGCAAGATCTTCATGCGTCGGTATGAAAGCCATTTCGTCATGGAACTCCCTCCTTACCGTCTGCCCAGTTCGCGCGGTGTTTGCCGCCATACGTGGGAGAAAGGACGCCAATACTTACGTAAGATGGGAGGCATCATCTTGGTGGCCAGCATCGTGATTTGGGCTTTAGGACATTTCCCCACGGGAAACGGTGAACTGACAGAAGCCGAACAACAGGAACAATCCTACATGGGCCGGATAGGCCATGCCATCGAACCGGTAATCCGTCCGTTAGGTTACGATTGGCGAATGGGCGTAGGTATCATAGCCGGTGTCGGCGCAAAGGAACTGATGGTCAGCACACTCGGAGTGTTGTACAACTGCGCGGCCGAAGACGCGGAACCGGAAACCACCGAAGACGCTTCGCAGACCCGCCTGGCGCAAATACTAAGCCAGCACACCACACCCGAAGCCGCATTGAGTTACATGATCTTCGCACTGCTTTATTTCCCTTGTCTGGCTACGATTGCAGCCGTCAAAGGAGAAAGCGGCACATGGAAGTGGGCCATTTTTACGGCGGCATACACTACCCTATTGGCCTACGTGACGGCTTTTGCCGTCTACCGCATGGCATTGCTCTTTTAAACAAAACATAAAACTTTCCGGCAAGGAGGTCTGAGCGCAAACCGCCTCACCGGAAAGTTTTTTTATCACTTCCAACGAAACACTACATTTTATGATTCAAAAACTTTTCGCACAGAGCGCATTCCTGCGCTTTGCTTTTTGTACGTGTGCCACAATGACTGGCATGCAGTCTCCACTTTTCTGCCAACGGGTAAAATGGGAAATCTCCGGAACGACCGAAGGACTGTGGAACATCACCGACGGGAAAACCGGCTGGTGTAACCTGCTTGAAGTCTCGGCAGAAACCGGACTATGGAAAAACGCACAACTGGAAACCGCAGCCATTTCTACTTACAATCTGGGGATTCCGGTAGCCGGAGACTTACAAGCATTCAGTTGTATAGATGCCGGTCCGGACAAGGCCTTCCGTCTCATCGAAGCGGGAATCCGGCAAAACATCGGTGACAAGGGTTCCGTATATGCCGGACTGAGAAATATCGACATGGACCACTTTACGACCCCATTCACAGCTCTTTTCACCAACGCCTCGCACGGAAACTTCCCCATCTTGTCGGCCAACTTCCCGTTAGCCACTTATCCTTTGGCAGCCCTTTGCCTGCACACGGAATTCTCCCCTTTGCCAGGTCTCACCTTTCGCGAAAGCCTCTACAACGGCGTGGCCAGCGACCGTATCAACCGTCAGTTCCGTTTCTGCCCCCGTAGCGACGGGATGTTCAACATCGGCAGCCTGTCCTACCACATCGGCGAAGAAGACCGCCATCATGGATATTACGCCGTAGGATATGCCCTCGGCTCCAGTCCGTCCGAAACATCCGCCGACAAAACTTTCAATTACGCTTTGTGGACCTTGATAGAACAACCCCTCCTGCATGTCGGCGAAAGCCATTTGGGAGCCATGTGGCAGGGTGGCACGTCGCCGGCTTCACGCAGTACATGCCGTCATTACTGGGGAGCGGGGCTTATCTGGAGTAACATTCCGCCCCAGATGACCCAAGTGGGATTGGTGGTCAACCGTGCCCTCTATGCCGACGGCCGGGAAACCGACGTGGAACTGACCGGAAGCTTTCCCGTATGCAACCATTTCACCCTCCAGCCGGCCGTACATTGCATCAACACCAACGGGAACTACACTGCGGCAGCACAACTGCGGGCCATATTGGAATTCGGAAACTGAACTGGGTCATAAAGGAAGATTGCCACGTCCGGCTCTCATCTACTAAACATCAAAAACAGACAGGCAAAGACGGACAGCAAACGGAATAAAAAGAAAATCGCGATTAAGCGAGCGCAGACCGAGCTTGCTCGAAGTCTGCCGAGTGGGAGCGATTTATGCAAATAACGGCCCATTTCCTTTTCCTTTCCCGTGGTTTGCAGTAACTTTGTGCGGCTAAACACAAAGCATAACGACATGACAACAACATCTCCCGCTTCGGCTGTTCCCTATACCCATACCCTTCCCTGCGGCATGCGCGTCATCTGTGCCCCTTCTGCCACGGATGTGGTATATTGCGGCATCGCCGTCGATGCCGGTACACGCGACGAACTGCCGGACGAAAACGGGCTGGCACACTTTTGCGAGCACCTGACTTTCAAAGGGACGCACCGGCGCCGCTCCTGGCATATCCTGAACCGCATGGAAAGCGTAGGAGGGGACTTGAACGCCTACACGGGCAAAGAGGAAACCATTTACTACACGGCTTTCCTGAAAGAACACTTCGCACGTGCTGTGGATCTGCTGGCCGACATCGTGTTGGGCAGCACCTATCCCCAAACAGAGATGAACAAAGAGGTGGAGGTGGTCATCGACGAAATAGAAAGCTACAACGACTCGCCTTCCGAATTGATTTTCGACGATTTCGAGAATCTGATTTTTTGCGGCCACCCTTTGGGACGTAACATCCTGGGCGAAGCCGGACGTTTGCGGGGATTCCGCAGCGAGGACATCCAACGTTTCGCCCGGCGGCTGTACCGTCCCGACCGGATGGTTTTCTTCGTCTACGGACGCATCGAACCGGCATACGCCTGCCGGGAAATCACCAAAGCCCTGAAACGGGTGGCTTCCTCCTTGCCCGAAGGCCATCCTTTCCAGACGCTCCTCCAAACCGACGCTTCCCCTGCCCGACCTGACAGGAACGATGCCGGACGCACGGCTGTACCGGAATACCGCCCCCAGACCGTCACACTGCACAAAGACACCCATCAGGCACACGTCATGATAGGCGCACGGGCCTACAGTGCCCGCGACCCGCGCCACCTGAGTCTCTACCTGCTGAACAATATCCTGGGAGGCCCGGGCATGAACTCACGCCTCAACCTGAGCCTGCGCGAGAAACACGGCCTTGTATATACAGTGGAAAGCGTCATGACCACTTACACCGACACCGGCTTGTGGAACGTATATTTCGGCTGCGACCCTCACGACGTGGCACGTTGCCGTCGGCTCGTGCTGAAAGAACTGCGGCGGCTGGCCGAAGCCCCGTTAGCTCCCCATGCGCTGGAAGCCGCCAAACGGCAAATCAAAGGCCAGATAGGCATCTCTTACGACAACTTTGAAAACGTGGCGCTGGCCATGGGAAAGACGTTCCTGCATTATGACCGGGCACGCGACCTGAACCGTCTGTACCAAAAGATAGACGGGTTGACAGCGGAAGACCTTCATGCCGTGGCACAGGAACTTTTCCGTCCCGAAAACTTGACATTCCTCATCTACCGATAACCCTTGCCAAAAGGCCATAAATCATTCTCAGCCGAACGTAAAACGAATCTCAGCCAAACGAAAATTCAATCGCCTGAGATTGGTTTTTCATTTGGCTGAGATTGATTTACCTCTCTCCTGAGAGTAATCAAGCACCCTTTTGAAAAGTGCTTCAAAGAGGGTTTAACCTGCTCTTTTACTTCAAGATAACCTTTCGCACGACAGGCGTTCCGTCCCCTTCGGTCTCGCAGACGACAAGGTAGAGGCCACGGCTCATCCCGGACACATCAAAAATACATACATTTCCTTTGGGACGGGCAAGGGCGGTCTGCATGCCCCCCACCGTCACGAGACGCACCTGTTCCAACGGAACGGACGACTGCACCACAACGCGCCCTTGTGCTGTCCCGACCGTCACGTCCGGTATCATCCCTACCGTTTCCACGCCGGAAGGGTCATACATCAATACGGCGGCTTCCGAATCGGAGGTCTCGCCGAAACGCCCGATAGCCCGTACGGTATAAATGTTTTCACCGGCAAGCGGTTCGGCATCCGTAAAGGTCACGTCCGGCGTTTCGCCTAACTTTATTCCGTTGCGGTACACGGCATATCCTTCTACCATGGTTTCCGAAGGAGCGGAATAAATCTCCACGTCGTCGATTTGCCACCAGTAAGACAACCCGACATCGTTTGTGTCGTAAGCATGGAAAGCCACGCGCATGCGGTCGGACTGGTATGCGGAAAGGTCGATGGTGATTTTCACATATTGGTTCAGCACATCGCAGTCTTTGATTAAGTCGTATACCGGTGTCCATGTTTCCCCACCGTCGGTACTCACTTCCACATAATAGTATTGATCCTTGACGTTTTTCTGCGGAGCAATAGACTTACTCCAGAATGACAATTCACGGCCATAAGCGAACACGGGAGAAGTGAGGCGTTCGTCCTGATGCGCATCCTCCCACGCACTCTTCATGTACATGGAATAATTCCCGCTGTAAGGCATATAGTTCTTGGCAGCCTCCTGCCACGTCCACCCCCTGTCACCGGCATTTTGAATGACCCAACCGTTGGGATTGGCCGTATCTTCAAAACCGTCTGACAACACGGGAGTACCCTCTTGCGGAGCCGTCCATGCCAATTCCGCCTTCCCGTCCTCCGTCACGCGGACGGACAAGCCGGACGGGGGCAGAATGACATTAGACTGTTGATGTACGGTCAATATGGTTTTCAGTCCGGCATCCGAAGGCGAAGTGAAGGCCAGTTCCGCCTTGCGCGTCTGTGCCGTGGCGTTTTCGGTCAGGGTTTCCAACGTGACGGTGGTCTTTCCCGCTTCTCCCTGCTGCGGTGCCAGTTTCAACCAATCGGGTAAACCGGACACAGTCCAATCTACATCAGCCTCCACCGAAAGCTCGAGCTTGTCGCCCGCCGCACCGCCAAGCGTTACGGCTTCTTCGGACAGTTTGATCTGATGTCCCAGGTTCTCCAGATTGAACGAAAGGGTTTCGCCACACGATGAGATATGCGTCAGGGCAAAGCGTGCCACCGTACCGTCGCTGTAAAAAGGCTTCACTTCCGCATCGCCTCCAAAAGCCGTACGCCCGCTCTCCTCGCTGAAAGCCGCTTTTTCTATGTTCCCATCGGCAGTTGTCGTACCGCCCGGCCGGAAAACGTATACTTCGTCCAGACGGGTTGTCCCGTTGTAGTTCACGTTACCGCCCGTATAAGCCGGATTGATGCGGTAAACCAACAGGCCGGATTCCGGCAGCCCGCTGTCGAACGTGCTGCCCTCCCTACGGCGGTATTCCACCACAAAATATTCTTCGGAACCGATGGGCCTGATTTTATAAGCCACATTCTCTTTCTTCTCTCCCCCGACCGGATTCAACACGTATGTGCCCGGTTCCGAAATCTCCGGAATCTCGTCTATCCAGCCGCAATAGCGGTACTTCGTATAAGCCGACATCTGCTGGGGGACAAGCAGGTTGTCGGACATCAAATCCCAGACACCCACAGGATTCAGGTCGTCGTTCACGTGGTAGAGGTCGTACGTCCCCAAGGAATGCGACATTTCGTGGCAAATCACTCCGGCGTTCAACGGCACGGGTTCCAGCGACGCCCAACCGTTCGCATCATCGAACACCATCAGGTAACCGACCAGTTTCTTACCTTTTATATATATGGCCTTTTCATCGGGCAGAGCCAGGTCGGAACGGTGCGGCCACAACAAATGGCGGTTGCTCAACTCCGAACGTCCGCTCAACACGATACACATGTTGTCTACGATGCCGTCGCCGTCCGCGTCCAACGACGCGTCCTCCGGAAGCGCATCGGAAAGCCAGGCCGCGACTTCGCGTATGAGGGCTTGCTCGCGTGCCGCCTTGTCCACGTCGTCCTCATAACCGAGTTCATTAATCGAGCTTTTCTCCTTATAATATCCCCTCTCCCGGCTGGCACGATAGGATATGACCCGGCCGTCCACCGCTTCCGGGAAGAAACTGCTCTTCCAGGCAAGTTGCCCGTAAGAAGCCTCGCGGAAATAGTTATATACGGAGTTCGCCCCCTGCGTGTCGTCATTAAACAACTGTTCGTACGCAGAAAAAGGACGCTCGAACATCTCGTCGTTATCTTCGTCTAAGAAACGTACGAAACAAACCAAATTACTTAAATCTCCTTTGTTCTTTTCCGCCCAGACCGGAATCAGGCCACACAAAGCCAGAAACAAAAGAAAAAACCTACAAGAATAAACTTTCATCATAACCGTTCGGCATTTGATTGATACTATCCGCAAAGATATTCATTTTTCCATACGATGCCGTGATTTACTTTCTTTTTTTCTATTCCGGGGTGTAAAAACGGCTCCAAAAGTCCTTATTCGCATAAACCGGATACATTTCGAACAGTTTTGTCCTTTCACCATACAAGTTGATTAAGAGAACATTGAAAGTCTATCTCTTAGTAAGAGAGCGACATTTCATTTACAACAGGCAGTTACACTTACAAAATGAAGAGTCAAATGCTTATTTGGTGAACTTAATTATAGTCTTTGTTGCATTAAAACAGGCATTTTGTTTTGCGGATTTCGTCCTTTTGCTTATCTTTGAGGGTGTTATAGGATTGCATAATTATGCAATCGCTCTCTTACTAAGAGAGCAACCGGTTCGCAGAAAGAATAAAAGCGGACAAAAAGAGGCTAAAAACTATTTTCTAATTAAAAACAAACGTTTATGAAGACAATAGTTCGTTAAAAAATAGCCACGCCTAAGCGGCTCTGGCAGTAAATAAAA
>ERZ780157.484-NODE-484-length-52537-cov-10.108837_pt1 | contig 52537 bp, 53 predicted proteins | sample MGYA00511169_ERZ780157 | MGnify/ENA primary metagenome ERZ780157 (study PRJEB29588, sample SAMEA1965149) | human gut metagenome | biome: human gut; feature: human-associated habitat; material: faeces | place: Denmark | collected 2008/2010 ...
GTGTTCGAATCATCGGCTATCCCGAAATGGATGCCGACATCGACGGTATGGACACTCTGCGCTACTACGTATCCTGTGCGGAGCTTTCCATCAATGTGCTTGAAGATTGATTCATAATATTATTTTCTGATTTTCAAACAATTTAAGTAAACAAACAAAGAGGCTGAGTCAAAAGCTTTTTAGAAGGCGATTGACTCAGCCTTTTACTATGTAAATTTTAAGAATCCGTTTTTGAACGCACAATATGTTCCGCCATCGACAATGAAGGGCTTTTCACCTACTTTGAATTTTACGGTAATATGCGTTGCGGCTTTGTCAACCTTTATGATCTCTCCGTCGCCAAAGACCTTGTGATGTACGATTGCGCCAACCACCAGCTTGGATTTGTCAACAGCAGGCTTTTCTGCTTGCTGCTGTTGAGGAGCCGTCTTTGGAGTCGTCTCGGCAGGTGTGGGAGACGCGATACCATACGCTTTTGTAACCAACGGAGGAACTGCTTTTTGGGTAGGTGCTTGCGGTGTCACCATCACGGGAACGGCAACAGGCTCAAGCTCTTCTTTTTCCTCCACAAACTCCTCGCGCTCGGGCGCATCCATCGTTGCTTGCTGATTGAAGAACAGCTTTTCGTATTCCTCGCGGCGAATAACAGTATCCCAACCACCGATATCCTCGCCTTGATGCTTGTCGATACCCGTGTAAGAAAGACTCGAGTCCTCATAACGCTTGAACTTAAAGATTGCGTCATTCATAAGACTTGCATTAAATACACCGATAGAACAAAGCAAATTGAAATCCTTAACATCAAGTCCCGTAACCTTTTTGAAGAGTCCCGGCTCGAGCTGTGTGATCACGTCCTTGAGAGAACGCTCACGGTAATCGGTCAGATACATAAAGATCGGCACACGGGTTGCAAACTTGATCAGCTTTTCCTGAATCTGCTTCCGCATGGATTTATATTCCTTCTCCTCGTCGGAAATCTCTTTCTTCTCCTGCTTGCTCTTTTCCGCGCCGTCCTTCTTTGCCTTTTTGACCGCCTCGGATTTGTTTATGATCGTTTCAATATCCGAGTTGAGGCTGCGGAAGCCTTCAATATGCATCAACGCGTCAAGCGCCTCCTTGTTGTTCATCAAGCGCGTCAGCGTATCGTTGTCAACGTTGACAAGGAGAGCAGATTCCCAACGCTTTGCAAGGAGCGTTGCAGACGTTCCCGCCATGGCAATATCAAGAATATCCTGAGCATTGATCTGCTTCATCGAGCTGCCGTCATAGGCAAGAACGGGCAGGAAATTGATAAACTCGGCAACCTTCTTTTCGGGGTTGCTTTCTTCCACGTTCAAACGGCAGGAATAGTCCGAGATCTGGCGGAGCGCGCGGTCAAGCGCAAAGTCAAAGACGTAGCACTCCTGCTTCATAATCTGTCGCTCGCCCTGATCGCCGGTAACCTCCCACGGCGATTGCACACGGAAGGCGGTTTGGAAATAGGTCTCGGGAGATTTGAGATTACGGAGCATAAACACACCCGTCCACGGCTTTACGGTAACACCAGTGGTAAGCTTGCCGCAGGAAAGCGTAATCGTCTTGGTTTCGAGAGGATTGCCCATGGAATTCTGAACGGGTGCAAGCGCATTCAGTCCAACACCCGCGCCGGTGCCCGCGCATACGTTGATCCTGTAATCGTGATAGAAGGTATTTTGCTTTTGTGCAAGCAAATTTGCCATAGCCTGGCAGGATGCCACGTTGGGCAAGAACCAAAGCGTATGCGAAAGCACGTTGAGAAGTCGGGTATCGGAATACGGCATGGGCGGACGTTTATCCTGACCGAGCTTCATATCGTCAACCGAGGACGGCAGATAGGCACCGCGAATCAGATCGAGCCATTTCTGCACCTCGTTCTCATATTTGAATTTTGCCTCCGCCCCCTTGCCCGTAGCCGAGAAGAATACGTTCAGATCAAATTCGTCAAACTCACCCTGCATCGCAATCTGTCGGATACTATCGGGAATGCGGTACGTAAGCATCACCATACGAGGAAGCGAAAGATAAGGGTTATTTGCTCCAAGCCATTCTGCCTTGGCGCGTTGCTCATCGGAGTAGGTCCAGTTGTAGATCTGATCCTCGATAAATTCGCCGGAGTTGATGGCACGGAAAGGTGTGCCCGACAAAAACAGATAGTAGTCGGTGGTAATGGGAAGGAAGGTTTCGTTGTATGCGTTTCCTGCCTCCTCGCGCTGATACTTTTCTACGTCGAAATCGGCATCTTCTTCGTCGGGATTCTCAAAGAGCTTTTTAGCGTTCTCTCTCCATGCGCCAAAGTGATATTCGTCAAAGATGACCATATCCCAATGGTCTGCGTGGATAAACTCATTCTTTGCCTTGATACCGCCATTTTCATTTGTACCGAGAAGGTCTTGGAACGAACCGAAAACAACGATCGGCTTTGATTTGTCGGCGTTTGCGTATTGCTCGTCGATGTTGAGATGGTTGTCGTGAGCGTCCTTGTTGGAAACAAACTGCCAACCGTCAAAATCCACGTGGGTGAGCAGATCCTCGCGCCAGGCAGACTCCACCGCGGGCTTGAAGGTCAACACCAAAACGCGCCGGAATCCCATCTTTTTCGCAAGCTGATAGGATGCAAAGGTCTTACCAAAGCGCATTTTTGCATTCCACAAGAATTTGGGAATACGGTTTGGCTCGTCTGCTTTGGCGGCGGCAAAGTATTCCATTGTGCGCTTGACAGCCACCTGCTGCTCGGGGCGCATCTTAAATCTTGCGGTACGGTTGCCGTCCGAGAGTTTCCCTGTGCGTACCTCCTCAATAGCGGAACGCACCTGATTTACATTACAGTAAAACCACTCGTTTTTATCCTCTCCCGCATGCAAGCGGCGAATGCCACGGCGCGAAAGAACGGCGTGAACGTCATGGTCGGAAAAGCAAGAGCCGTCGGAGCGCATAGCTGATTCTTTGAGCAAAATACGGTATTTGACTCCGCTTGTGTGCATCTGCTCCCATACACGCGTTTCCACATCGCGCTCGGTGTAGCCGACCTTAACGTAGCCCTTGTGTGTGCCAACGTCCACAAGCTCGTAGGCATAGATCGTGGGATTGATCGACGGGCGTTGAATGAAAAATTCTTGATTAGCCATTTTGTGTCTCCTCTTTAGAGCTATACTCCCGCACTATGGTAGAATCACATTGAATTATTGATAATAACCCTAATGTAGAATTAATTTTGATGGCATTAATTTTTGAGGTTGTAATCTGTTGTACTCTATCATCAATTGCTGTATCACAAAAAGCATTATATTTATCTTTAATTTCGTTCAACATGTCATTCAAATCAGCAATGTTAATACAAATTTTACTCTGGCAAACATCTCCATGAGCAATTGACATTTTTCGTATGTTTGTTAAATCAGAACAAATCGCATCATACCTTGAAGGCAGGTTGGGTGATGCCTTTTTCCCTATTTGAGTGTTGCGCATAAAGTTGTTTAACCGGTTTAGTGTGTTTGCTTTTGGGTTTTTGTCTTCGCAAATCTTCCATACGCTAAGAGCCAAATCGCTTTTTATTAATTCTGTGATATGAACAAGCACATTAAAACTTCGCTTTCCAAAACACTCGTTGTTCTTTTCAATACTTTTATTGCAAAGCTCAATCGCTTCCAACAAAAACTTGTCAGTATATGCCTTGAGAATGAGATAATATAAATTATCACATCTTACAAAATAGTCATCATTTCGGTTTGTACACATTTTTACTCCATAGGTCTAATCATAGATTCTACAAAATCAATTTCTTCTTGTGTGAGCTTGTATTTCGCATAGAGTTCTGTATCCGTCCATGGCTTAGAAAAATCCTGCATAGGAACACAAGTATATGCCTTTTGCATAGTATTTTGAGTTATTTTCATTACTGAAACCATAATGTGAAAAAACTTTGTCTGTGTATAACTAATTGCATTTTTGGCCTCTGATTCCGAAGCAAACGGTCCAATAACAAGATATGTTTCCGTACAAACCGAGGGAGCTTCAACCATAAATGGATTTATCCAATCTGTTTGTATATTTCCTGTCCCCCAGGCTTTTGCAACCAATAACTTACACTTGTCAATCAAGTCATGCCCTTTGCGAATACTTGATCTGTCGACATATCCAACCCCATCTTTTCTCCAACCATTGTAATAGAATTTTACCGTATCGTCCTTGGCTGTTAAGGAGAACGAAGGTTTAACTCGCTTATAACTGTCCGAAACACGCACATCGTATCCAAATGGGTCGTTTGCACTAATTAATTCTGAAAAACTCTTTTCAGAATGAGATTGTACCTTTTTTAGAATAGAAATCATTTCATTGCTTCTTATAAAAGTTTCCATTCCATTTTCCAACAGAGGACGAACCGCAGAAGAAACTACTTGTTTTCCGTTATGTGATGAAACTCGGCAATCCCCCTTACTATCCCTATCCCACAAAAAATAGCATACTCCGCCCTTTATTTCTACACCCGGAAAACAATCTGATGCGTTGGGAAAGTCATGCAACTCTTTTAAAGAAGTATCATGTAACATCTCTTCTCGGAATTCATCAAGCCCACGCCCTCCCGAGAACCAACGCGACGGAATAATCATAGTTAAAAATCGAGGTCTAAGTTTCTTTGCTTGCTGAACAAATTTTTGATATATCGGCATCGCACTTGAACCCATTCCACCGCCATCACTCAACTGATAGGGCGGATTTCCTATAATCACATCAAACTTCATTTTGAAAATATCCTCCGGTTTATTCGTGTGTATCAACTCATACGCGTGCGTTTCAAGCTCCTCACCGCGCTCGTACTGTTCTGCGGATGCCCCGCAGTAAATACATTTGCCTTTTTGCCACGTATGAGGAATACGCTTATACCGAATGTTTCCCTCGGCAGTATCGAACTGCGTTACCGAAAACTCGCTTTGCGGATACTTGGAGCAATAGACCCCACGGCGGGAAAGAAGGCTTGTTAGCTCGGTGATAGCAATGCCGTAAAGCTGATTGTGGAAGATATGGTCGATGCGCTCCTGCAAATCGGGAATCTGCCATTCAAGACCTTTGATCAGACGCTTGGCGATCTCTCGCAGAAACACGCCCGTCTTGCAGGCGGGATCAAGAAATTTGGTGTCGGGATTGCGAAACAGCTCCTCGGGGAGCATATCGAGCATCGCGTTGACCACCTCGGGAGGCGTAAAGACCTCGTCGTTGGAGAGGTTTGCCAAACACGATAACACGTCGGGATTATATACGGAATTGAATAAACTGTCAGCCATGCTCTTGAACCCTCCTGTAATGCGAAATATATTGCTTTAAGAATCGTCCTTCTTCGTTCGGCGCCTCACCCGCGAACATCGACATCTGATCGTCGTTTTGTTCGTCTTGCTCCTCTGCACGCAGCAGCTCGTCGAAGGTATAATCCTTGCGCTGAAGATTGAAACCCGTAATAAACGCCCATTCCGAAAACACGATCGGCTCGTCGGTGTCATTGCCGTTTTCGTCCACACATTTGAGCGACAGGGCGTTTCCGCACACGATATTGCGCTTGAAAATAAACTTGACCGCCTCGCGCGTGTCGTCATTACATTCCTTTTTGCATACGCTACGGTATTCTTTATCCCAGATTTCAAACATACGCTCACGGCAGGCGATTACGTTGTCGATGAGAATATCCACACCGTAAATGCTGGTCGCTGCAAGAACGGCGTTCTTCTCGTAATCGAGAGGACTTTTCTTATATTTCTTTTTTACAATCGCCATTTTGCGCGACAGAATCTCTGCGAGAAAATTACCATCACCGCAGGCGGGCTCCAGAAAACGGCTGTCGATCCGTTCTGTTTCCTGTTTCACCAGATCGCACATCGATTTTACCTCACGCTCGGCGGTATACACCTCACCGTAATTGGCAACGCGCTGCTTGGATTTAATCTGTTTTGCTGCCATCGTTTAACCTCTGAAACCACCACATAATCTTAATTATGTGGTAAAAAATAAAAATTCGTTGCCAATATTATACCATACATAGCGAAAAATGTCAATGAAATTGAAAATTCTATGCTATGCGTGACTGTATTTCTTGACTTGATAACTTATTATAGCTTAAATTTTCAAAAAACAAAATCATTAAATTGCATTTTCATTAAAAATTTGCATATCAAAAACAGACCAAGTCTTTTTTGAAAAATGACGTTGGTCTTTTCGGCGCGCCTTTGGTGCGCTTTTTCTTTTTGCTGACAAGATAAACCGTTGTTTGTCGGATTTGGTCTACCACATAATTAAGATTCTGTCGTTAACATCGCAAAAGCCCTAATCGCTCGATCTGGCGGCGATGAACGGCTCCGGTTTCCATGGTATAAATGCGCGTTGTATTGATACTCGAATGTCCGAGAATATCGGCGAGACGCACAACGTCCTTTTGCAAGCTGTAAAAGGTACGGGCGAACAGATGCCGCAGGTTGTGTGGAAAGACCTTTTTCTCCGACACGCCCGCCGATTTGCAAAGCTTCTTCATGTCACTCCAAATATTCGATCTGTCAAGCGGATTGCCGTTCTTCGTCACGAAAACGGCTCCGCTTTTTCGTTTTTGCGAGCGTAAATACTGACTAAGCATCTTCCTCAGTTCTTTTGGCAGAAACACTTGCCGACGCTTGCCCTTGCAGTTGATCTCCGCAATCCCGCGATCCACTGCCTCGACCGTGATAAATCTCAGCTCCGACACGCGGATCCCCGTGGAGCAGATCGTTTGCATGAGCAAATAGAGACGTTCATTCTGTTTCGACTTTGCCGCTGTCAAAAGACGCTCATACTCCGCTTTCGTCAATTCCTTATCGCTACTTGCAAACATTTGCCTCTGGATTTTGAGATTTTTCACTCGCAAATCATGCCGTCCGCAAAAATCAAAGAACCGATTCAGCGAAGACAGCGCAGCATTGACACTTGCGGGTGCATGGTGTTCGCAGAGATCCGCCTTATATGCCAATACGATTGTTTTTTCTAAGTCACGTGATCCCAACCATTCGGCAAACACCGTCACGTCGTGCACGTATTTTTCGACCGTAGCAGTCGCCTTTTCTTCTTCGATCAAATGTTTTCCAAACGCTTGTATTCTTTCTTCGTTTATAAAATTCATAGCCAACACCCCTTTCGCCAATATTTTACCACGGCAGGCGAATTGGTAATCAGGATATTGCAAATTTCATAGGGAGTTTTGTTCAATTATAGATACATTCCAAGCGAACCTCTCTGCAACAAAAAATGCACTCAACCACGAAGGTTAAGTGCATTTTAGATTATAAAAAGTTTGTTTTCAGTTTGGATCAGCTCCAGCAAATTTGAATGCCTTTTCTTATTGTTTGATATAAAAGAGCTTTTAAAAACTCCAGTATATTTGAAAGGAAATGTTATCTAATTTTTAGAGAACTCCTCCAAATTTGAAATAGCCACCATAACGGTGGGGCTGTGCTTATATCAATTCAGTTTTTCAAGAATTCTTCCCATTCTCTATGCATGTTGAACCATTTTTCACTGTGTGCACCAAGTGCGCCGATCTGTCGCGGGTGAGCGAGCGGTAACACCTTGAGTGATTTTCCGTTGATTAACACCTCGCTCGTATTACCGTAACCGTATATATCCACATATTCGCCAAGAGTAGAATACGGAACGTCTGTAACCTTTTTGAGATACTGGGCTATTGGAATATCACCGAGTAGCACAAGCAGTTCAGCTTGTGATTCGGTCAGTTCCTCCGTGATTTCAGCACTTCTTTTGGCATCGCAGAAGGTAGAGGGGCGTGTGGGAATCGTGACGGGGTTGAGCGAATATTCTTCAACCAAGGGGTTATACTTTTCCTTCAAAGCCTTAACTTGACTCGGGTTCAAACGAGTTTCGGGAAGGCAGTCGCAAAGCCATGCATCTTTTCTTGTAAATCCAAGCGGTGCAAGAATGTTCTCGTCAAGCACTTTTGCAGACGGTCCATTCAACTGCTTTCCAGCAGGCTCAAGATATCCAAGATCGGTCGGAATGGCAATTTTACTTATTATTTCTTTTGCCTCTTCAATATTGCCGTCCCAAAAGATTCTTGGCTCGGAGGCAACCGCTAAAGCCTGACAAATAATTTGTCCGTCCAATTTCCAACGTGCGTGAACTGCGCTGGCATACACTCCAAGAACAAATACCTTTTTGGGAGATCTGTCCTCTTGAATCAGCGGGTGTAGTTCCTGTCCAAAGGGAAATAAATATGCCATTTGATTACCTCCTAAGAATGGTTGTTTTGTCGAAAAAAGCCCCGAAAATTCGGGGCTTTTGGCGGAGGGAAAGGGATTCGAACCCTTGTGGGCGGGTGCCCAAACGGTTTTCAAGGCACAATAACCCATCGGAAAATGACGGATTTTGCGCGAAGATAACAGACGATAAAAGAAGCTGAAACCCCAGTGTTTACAAGGGTTTTCGGCTCTTTTTTGTTCGAACCTCGAAAAATCCCTTACGCCATAAGGGATACCGATTTCTAAAAATATTTCTAAAAATTTTTTAGAAATTCTTTTAGAAATGAACCCCCGTTTGTGTAGCCCCTGCCACCGAGTGACAGGAACCGCCATGTGCTTTTCTGCTGATATTATAGCATAAAATCGTGAAATCTTCAAGTAGGTTTCGTCACATAAAGTGTACAATATTTGTGACAAAAAATTGCATTCGTCGGAATTAGTATGCAATATATCCGACGAGATGATGATATTTATGGAATATTTTGCAGCTCAAACAAGCAAAATGTTCCCTAATTTATCTACTCACAAGAATTAAATTTCCGTTTTGCTTCGACCAAGATGGTTGCTTTTTGAAAATTTTATCTAAATTTTAGATATTTTGTTGATTTTATCGTTTTTATGTGTTATAATAAATCAATTAGATTTTTAATTCATAGGAAGGAGCTATTTATGGCTGTTTGCTACAAAAAACTGTGGAAACTTCTGATTGACAAGAATATGAACAAAACCGAGCTGAGAATGGCGTCGGGCATCACTACCACTGCCCTCGCAAAACTCGGCAGAGATGAGAACGTTAATACCGAGGTTCTTGCAAAGATTTGCAAAACGCTTGATTGCAAGATCGAAGATATTATGGAAATGGTTCCGGACGAGGAGGAGAAATAACAATGGCTGACATCAAAAGAGATGCAGAGCGTGAAGAGCTCTTCAGAACGATATATAAAATAGCAACCGACCTCGTTCACGCAGGTCACGTATCCGAGTGGGATTTCAAATCCTACGTTCTTGGCACGATGTTCTATCGTTATATTTCCGAGAACTTTACCGCATACATCAATGCAGGTGAACACGAAGCCGGAAACACCGATTTTGACTACACAAAGATGAGCGATGCCGATGCAGAGATGGCACGCGAAGGCTTGATTCAGGAAAAGGGATTTTTTATTCTTCCTTCTGAGCTCTTCTGCAACGTCCGTACCCGTGCGGACAAGGACGAAAACCTTAACGAAACCCTTGAGCGCGTATTCCGCCATATTGAGGAAAGCGCATCAAGCGGTGACGCTGAAAATGACTTCGCAGGTCTGTTCGATGATTTTGACGTCAACAGCAAATCCATTGGTGAAACCGTTGCCAAGAGAAACAAGGTGCTGGCAGAGCTTCTTAACGGAGTGGCGCAGATGCCCCTCTTTGCTACCGAGGGTATCAATCCCGACCTGTTCGGTGATGCCTATGAGTATCTGATGGGTATGTACGCTGCCAACGCAGGTAAAAAAGGCGGTCAGTATTTCACCCCTGCCGACGTCTCCGAGCTTCTCGCTCGTCTCGGTACGATTGGCAAGACTCGTATTAACAAAGCATACGACCCGGCTTGCGGCTCGGGATCTCTGCTTTTGAAGGTTGAGAAGGTGCTCGGCAAGGAGAATGTTGAGCGTGGATTCTACGGTCAGGAGATCGACCTTACTACCTACAACCTTTGCCGTATCAATATGTTCCTCCACAATATCGAATTCGATAAGTTCAACATTGTGCGCGAGGACACCTTGCTTTCTCCCATGCACTGGGATGACCAGCCCTTTGAGCTGATCGTATCCAATCCTCCTTTCTCCGTTCCGTGGGAGGGAGATAAGAATCCTCTCCTCATCAATGACCCTCGTTTCTCTCCCGCCGGAGTGTTGGCTCCTGCATCCAAGGGAGATATGGCGTTTATTATGCACAGTCTTTCTTGGTTGGCAAACAATGGTGCGGCGGCAATCGTATGCTTCCCCGGCATTATGTACCGTAGCGGTGCGGAGCAGAAGATCCGTAAATACCTCGTTGATAATAACTACGTGGATGCCATCATTCAGCTTCCGTCGAACCTTTTCCTCAACGTTACCATTTCGGTTGATATTATGGTGCTTCGCAAGAATAAGACCGATAACTCCATTATGTTTGTAGATGCTTCGAGGGAGTGTGTAAAGGTCACGAAAAACAACCGTCTTGCTCCCGAAAACATTACGAACATTGTTTCCGCGGTTGCAGAGAGAAAAGATATTCCCCACTTCTGCCGTCTTGTACCCAATGCCGAGGTTGGCAGCAAGGAGAATGCTTATAACCTTTCCGTTTCTACATACGTTGAAGCCGAGGATACGCGTGAGGTTGTGGATATTGTTAAGCTCAACGCTGAGCTTAAAGTAATTGTTGCAAGAGAGCAAGTATTGCGCGAGGAAATTGACAGAATTATTGCGGAGATTGAGGGATAAAGTATGCGCGAATGGGAACTTGCAAGGTATTTAATTGATGCTAAAAAGAAGATAGATACCTTGTGTTTTATAAGGGATTTTCAAAATCGCCTTTGCAATTTCAATTTGCGCGAAAAAATAGCGTGGACTTGTCAGCAATTTTATATTAACTGCTGCGTTGTGTTGGATAAATGTTTTCCAAAGGATAAAAAGAAAATTATATCGGATCCTATCATAGAGAGAATTTACTATGAGAGAGATAAGAATGCTGCTCATAAAGACGAATCATATAGACAACAGAAGTTCAACACTCCCGACGAGTTAATTGACATAATGAAAAAACAGATTGAAAAAGTTAAAGATTTATGCGCGGACTTTCTTCCTTCTGTGCTTACATTGAACTATGTATCACACGATAAAGAACTGTTTCGTTATGTCTATCGTATAACACCTGATATAGAACAAGATATTTTCAAAATTAAGTATCCACAAAGCACCTTTCATTCTTATCAATTATCCCAAGAAGGTCAGCACTATTTGCGCAGATTTAGCACAGAAGAACGGGATAGAAGAACTGCACAAATGTTTGGGTATGATTACGATAAAGTTTTAGAGCGTGCCATACTTGATAGTGTTGATGATATTCGTGAACTTTCTGAAGAAGAAAAAAATCGCCAAGCAGTAATGATTGAAAATGGACTAAATAGTAAAGAAGGCTTGCAGAATAGGCAAGATTCTTGTATTAAAATCAATGTATTGTTTAATCAGAATATATGGGTTACACCAAATGAAAACAGCCTAAGAATAATTGAAAGTTTACAGACTCTTGGATTTTTGGATGAATTTGAATTGGTAAATTGGGAAGCAATGGAGAACGAGGAAAATAGGCGAAAAATCCTTGAGATAATGGAGAAAACGAATGACCAAACTTGAACAACTTATAAATGAGCTTTGCCCAAATGGCGTGGAATACAAGACACTTGGCGAGATTGCTGTTGATGTATTCAGAGGTGCGGGCATAAAGCGCGATGAGGTAACGGAGGAAGGAGTTCCTTGCGTTCGTTACGGTGAAATATATACTACTTACGGTGTATGGTTTGACGAGTGTGTTTCTCACACCGTGCTTGAAAATGTCCCTTCACCGAAATATTTTGAGCATGGAGATATTCTTTTTGCCATCACTGGGGAAAGCGTTGAAGATATTGCTAAATCCTGCGCTTATGTCGGATATGAAAAATGTTTGGCAGGTGGAGATATTGTTGTGTTGAAGCACACACAAGATCCCAAGTATTTGGCTTATGCGCTCTCTACCACAGAAGCTCAAATGCAAAAAAGCAAGGGCAAGGTAAAAAGCAAGGTGGTACATTCAAGTGTGCCTGCAATAAAAGGAATTGTTGTCCCTGTACCTCCCATCGAGGTTCAGCGTGAAATTGTTCGTATACTGGACAATTTCACGGAGCTTACAGCGGAGCTTACAGCGGAGCTTACAGCGAGAAAGCAACAGTATGAGTATTATCGTGAATCCCTATTGACACAATCACTCCAAACGGAAAACGTCCCTTTGAGTGAATTGGCTAACTTTACATACGGATATACCGATACAGCCAAGGATGAAGGGGATACTCGCTTTATTAGAATTACCGATATAACCGATGATGGTTGCTTAAATCCTGATAATGCTAAATATATTACACTAACAGAAGACAGCAGAAAATATTTGTTGCGTAAAGGCGACCTTTTATTAGCAAGAACCGGTGCAACTTATGGAAAAACCCTTTATTATCCTAACGATGAGCAAGCTGTTTATGCCTCATTTTTGATTAAAATTACGCTTGATAATTCAAGAATATTGAACAGATATTATTGGCATTTTTCAAAATCCGGTTTGTATTGGAAACAAGCAGAAAAATTGGTTTCCAAAGGCGGGCAGCAGCAATTTAATGCGAATGCCGTTGAGAGAGTTGTTGTGCCCGTTCCACCCCTTGAAGTCCAAGAGCGCCTTGTCCGTGTCCTCGACAACTTCGACACCATCTGTACCGACCTCAATATCGGTCTTCCTGCCGAGATAGAAGCACGTAAAAAACAATATGAATATTATCGCGATATGCTCTTGAGCTTTGCAGAAAACGGCGGTTGTTCACAGTTTGCTAATGTAGAGAGAGAGAGAGAGAGAGAGAGAGAGAGAGAGAGGAGCGGACGAAGCGCTGATTAAGCTTTGTCAGTATGTGTTTGGTTACTTTTATGTAACTTTGAACGAAATTTCCGAAAACCACGATAGCAAGCGTAAGCCTGTAACAAGCGGAGACCGTGTAGCAGGAGAGTATCCCTATTACGGTGCTTCCGGTATTGTTGACTATGTGGACGGATACATTTTTGACGGTGATTATTTGCTCGTTTCGGAGGACGGAAACAATCTTCTTGCGCGCAGTACACCTATAGCGTTTTCGATTTCAGGCAAGAACTGGGTAAACAACCACGCCCACGTTTTGAAATTTGATAATTATGCTACAAGAAGATTTGTGGAGTTTTATTTGAATTCCATTGACCTTTCTTCGTACATTTCCGGCGGAGCACAGCCCAAGCTGAATCAAAAACAACTGAACAGCATTCCCATTTCGCTTCCGCCCATCGCAGAACAAGAGCGTATCGTTACCATTCTTGACCGTTTTGACACACTCTGCACGGATATCACAAACGGACTCCCGGCAGAAATAGCCGCAAGGCAAAAACAATACGAATATTACAGAGATAAATTACTAACTTTTAAGGAAAAGAAAGATTAATGGCTAAAGAACGAAAAAAGAAAAATTCTCCGCAATCGACCACACCGATAAATGTGTCTCTTCCCGTCGGCATGAGTGCCGAAGAAATGCAATACGTTATCGCAAAAGCTCTGGTTGAGGCAGAGGAGCTGAAGGAACAAAAGAAAAACGAACAACGAGAGAAAGAGCACGCAGAATGGCGCAAAGATATCGGATATAAGGATTACTCCGATAAAACGCCGTTTAAGAAAGGCATTCTTACCTTTTTCAATCGCCTGTTCTGCTTTTTCAAGGTGATGTTTATTCCTGCGAAAAAGGTCAAGGGCGATATGGCATCTTTCGGATTGCTGCAAATGAGCGTAAGTGCATGCTTTTCTTTGGCAAAGTTCATTTCCTTCCTTGCGTTTATACTTCTGTTCTTTGGTGGCATAGCATCGTTCTTCATTCCGTTGGAAACAGCGATCCCTTGGACAACAAGTGTGTGGTGTATCTTTATTGGCTTTGGATGCTTCATGTTTTCACGTATGTTCAGAATGGCAAGCATTGAAATCCAAAAGATCGAGGATAGAAATTATCTGTTCGGCATTTTCGCATCGCTGGCGTCCATCGTTTCTATAATCATTGCAATTGTATCAATTGCGAAAGGAGGCTAATATGAGTTATTTTAATATCGTTGCCCAAAGTAGCGAGAGCACTGTTGTAACTGAATATAAGCCACAGGACAAGCGTTCTGACGCTTATCAGAGCGAGGCACAATTGGAAGCGGAGTTTATACGCCTCCTTGTTGAGCTTGGGTATGAACGCCTTACCATACATAAAGACAAGGATCTGATTGAGAACCTCCGTCTTCAGCTTGAAAAACTGAACGATTATCAGTTTACCAATGACGAGTGGAATCGCTTTTTCGGTGAGGTTCTCGCCAACTCCAAGGACGGCATCGTTGAAAAGACACGCCTTATTCAAGAAGACCACGTTCAGGTTTTGCGCCGTGATAACGGAGAGAGCAAGAACATTATGCTGATTGATAAGAAGTGCATCCATAACAACAAGGCGCAGGTTATCAATCAATATGTTGTTTCTACCGAAGACGGAGCGAAGCACGATAATCGTTACGATGTTACGATTCTTGTAAACGGTCTCCCTCTTATTCATATTGAGCTCAAGCGCCGTGGCGTTCCGATTCGTGAGGCATTCAACCAGATCAACCGCTATCAGCGAGATAGTTTTTGGGCGGCATCCGGTCTTTATGAATTTGTGCAAATATTCGTTGTATCCAACGGCACAAACACAAAATATTATTCTAATACAACTCGCTTCAATCATATTAAGGATGCGAACTCCAATAAGGCAAAGAAGGAAAAGACAAGCAACAGCTTTGAGTTTACTTCCTTCTGGGCAGATGCCAACAACCGCATTATTCCCGACCTTGTGGACTTCACAAAGACGTTCTTTGCAAAGCATACGATACTGAATATCCTTACAAGGTACTGCGTATTTACGGCTGAAAATATGCTCCTGGTTATGCGTCCGTATCAGATCGTCGCAACCGAGCGGATTCTCAACCGCATTGAGATTGCCAACAACTATAAGAAGTACGGTCACGTAGCAGGCGGCGGTTACATTTGGCATACTACGGGAAGCGGTAAGACCCTGACCTCCTTCAAAACGGCACAGCTTGCGTCCAAGCTCGACTATATCGATAAGGTTCTGTTTGTCGTTGACCGTAAAGACCTCGACTACCAGACCATGAAGGAATATGACCGCTTTGAAAAGGGTGCGGCAAACAGCAATACCTCTACCGCAGTTTTGAAAAAACAGCTTGAGGATGATAATGCTAAGATCATTATCACCACCATTCAAAAGCTCGCTACGTTTATCAAAAAGAATGCAGGTCATACTGTTTTCGATAAGCGCATCGTAATTATTTTTGACGAGTGCCACCGTAGCCAATTCGGTGATATGCACCAAGCAATTACCAAGTATTTTAAGAAATATCATCTGTTCGGCTTTACCGGAACACCTATTTTTGCCGTCAATGCAGGTGTGAGCAAGAATCCCACGCTTCGTACAACCGAGCAAGCTTTTGGTGACCAGTTGCACACCTACACCATCGTAGACGCCATTAATGATAAAAACGTGCTTCCTTTCCGTGTGGATTATATCAAAACGATGGATATGGAGCCGGATATTGATGATAAAGAGGTTTGGGACATCAATCGAGAAAAGGCGTTCCTCGCTCCCGAGCGTATTCGTCTCGTAACCGAATATATCCTTGCCAATTTCGATAGAAAAACCTATCGTGGCGACAAAACCTATACCTTTAACGTTCTGCAAAATATCGCTGACGTTGCTTCCGCAAGCGGTAGACAAGCTATAGAGGAAGTCAAGGCAAAGCAGAGAGTGAGCGGATTCAACTCCATTTTTGCAGTTTCCTCGGTAGAAGCAGCTCGGCTTTACTATGCGGAATTTATGAGGCAGATGGAAGAGACTCCTCAAAAACGTCTTAAGATAGCGGTGATTTACAGCTATGGCGCAAACGAAGAAGAGACGGACGGAATCCTTGACGAGGAAAACTCCGAGGATGCAAGCGCACTTAATGCCACAGACCGTGACTTCCTTGAAAAAGCTATTGCCGAGTATAACGCTATGTTCCATACGAACTATTCCACCGACGGCGATAGATTCCAAAGCTATTATAAAGACGTCTCACTCCGTATGAAGAACAAGGAGCTTGACCTGCTTATCGTTGTCAATATGTTCCTTACGGGATTTGATGCTACAACGCTCAATACTCTGTGGGTCGATAAAAACCTCAAGATGCACGGCTTGATTCAGGCATATTCCCGTACAAACCGAATTCTCAACTCCATCAAAACCTTTGGTAATATCGTTTGCTTCCGTAATCTGCAAAAACGTACCGATGACGCTATTTCCTTGTTCGGCGATAAAGAGGCTGGCGGTATCGTTCTAATGCGCGGATATAAAGATTATTACGAGGGCTACGATGATAACGATAATAAGCACCACCCCGGTTATGTGGAAATGATTGACGAGCTGGTTACAAAATTCCCGTTGTCCGAGGAGCGTATTACCGGGGAGCAACGCCAGAAAGAGTTTATCGTTCTGTTCGGTGCTGTGCTTCGTATGCGTAATCTACTGACTTCTTTCGACGAGTTTGCAGAAAACGAAATTCTTTCCGAGCGTGATCTGCAGGACTATCTCGGCAGATACCAAGACCTTCGTGATGAATGGAGAAACAAGAAAACCACGGGCGACAAAGAGGATATTACTGATGATATCGTATTTGAAATCGAGCTGATAAAGCAGATTGAGATCAATATCGATTATATCCTTATGCTCGTGCAGAAGTATCATGATTCGCATTGTGATGATAAGGAAGTCCTTATTACTATTCGTAAGGCTGTCGATGCAAGCCCTGAACTCCGAAGCAAAAAGGCGCTTATCGAATCCTTTATTGCGGGTATCAACGACGTTTCCGATGTTATGGTTGAGTGGCGTTCTTTCGTTGCAGAACAACGGGAATCCGATCTTCAGCAAATCATAACAGAAGAAAAACTCAAACCCGAAGAAACGAGAAAGTTTATTGAAACAGCTTTCCGCGATGGTTCTGTCAAAACCACAGGCACGGATATCGATAAGCTGATGCCGCCTATGACTCGTTTCGGCGGTGGCAATCGTGCCGAAAAGAAACAAGGCATTATTGCAAAGTTGCTTGGGTTCTTTGAGAAGTATTTTGGAATTGGATAAAATCTGTTTGAACAAATAGGAGAAGTTATGGCAGGAAAAGGCGTTATATATATTCTCACAAACCCGTCCTTCCCTCAATATGTAAAGATCGGCTATGCCGACGATGTGGAAACTCGTTTAAAAGATCTCAATAGAAGTGAGTGCATCCCGTTTGCCTTCCGCATTTATGCTACATATGAGGTTGAGGAGCGTTTGACGGACTTGAAACTCCATGCATTGATAGACCAACTCAATCCAAGTCTGCGCTCCATTGATGAGGTTGGCGGTAAAAAGCGTGTACGTGAGTTTTATGCGATGTCGAAGGAACAGGCATATTCTATCCTTGAAACGATTGCTATTCTCGGTGGTCGCAAGGACAGGCTTCACCTGTACGAGCCTACCACGGAGGAGAAGAAGAACGAGAATTTGGCACAGGAGATTGAGGAAGAACACATCGAGCGTCTTTCTCCGTTTGCATTCTCCAAATGCAAAATCCCCGTGGGTGCAACAATTACGTTCATTCATCAGGGCAATGCCAACTCCGGCGCACAATGTACTGTAGTGGATGATAAAACGGTTGACTATCAGGGGCGCAGACTATCCCTCTCCGCCCTTGCAACCGAGTTGACAGGAAGCAAATGGGGCGTTGCCGGACCGCGCTATTTCAAATATAACGGTGTATGGCTGAACGAGCTCCGTGCAAAAGAAGAAGGCTGGAAGGTGACCTCTCGCCTCGATGACGTGTGGATCATTCCTTGCAATCCCAAGTATTACGATATCGTCACTACATTTGATAACCTTGATGTAATCGAATGGAGTCAATCTACCAACACGACCGTTGGCGATACTGTGTACATATACGTCGGGGAGAAATACAAGTCGATTATGTTCAAATGCGAGGTTATCGCAGCCGATCAGTATGGTAACAGGTCTACCGATGATTATCCGTACTACAAAGAGTTGGCGAAAGATCCCGATGCACGATATATGAAGCTGAAATTGGTTGAGAAATACCCGGTCGGGCAGTATCCGCTGAAGGAACTCAAAGAAAACGGCCTTACGAGCGTTCAAGGACGGAGCAAAGCAACCGTGCAGCTAATGAAGTATTTAGAAAAATAAAAAGGATTTTTAAATGGTACATCTTTCTTTTATAGAAAAACAAACGATTTATCGTCTGTTTGGAATTTCCGAAGGATTCATATTTAAGTATTGGAGTGATAGGGGCTACCATAGCAAGAACAATACCAAAGACATTATACTTGAAGCATGCGGTATAAATATTTACGAGCACCCCGATTACAAATCTTTATCACAGCAAAAGTGTATAGAAAAAATATTTAACAATTGTTCACCTCATACAATTGCCAAATTATTGGACACTCTATGTGAGTATTTTGCATTCAAAATGGGAACAGATTGCTGGTCATCAGAGGATGGTTATGATTACGAAGAGGTACAAAAAATCATTAAGCGATTGAAGACCGAATCCGTTGTTGATTTGCCGCAAAATAATAATATTCCAAATATTAATCTGCTTTTGGATGATATTAAATCAAACATAGAGAAAAACACTCCCGAAATGGCTATAGATCGTCTATATACATTTTCAATAGAATTTTTCAAAGAAATATGCACAAAACACAATATAGCGCTTCAAGCGGACAGGAACGGCAACTATACGTTGACTTATTTGGCAGCAACCTTAAAAAAATGGTATGAGGAAAATAATTTTTTTGAGTCTGATTTTGTTACAATAGCTATAGGACATTCCTTAAGTTTATTCGACAAATTCAACTTCCTCAGAAACAATAAGAGTCCAGCGCATGCCAACATACTTCTAAACAAGACTGAATCTGAGTTTGTGGTTAGGCTTGTTGCGGATACCCTAATGTTTATACACAATGTGGAGAATTGCTCCAAAGCCACAAGCAATGTTGTGCCATGGGATGGTGGCTTTTTGTTCACCAACTTCAATGATGATGACCTACCATTCTAAAGCAAAGGAAAACCTCAATGACAAAAAAATCTTTTCTTGAATACTGCCTCAATACATACGGCACATCGCCGGACTATCCATTTGACGAGGATTTTGAAACGGCGGTGCTCAGGCACACGGACAACCGCAAGTGGTATGCGATAGTGATGAAGGTATCACGGCGCAAGTTTGGTTTTGATAGCGACGAAGTTATCGACGTTGTGAATCTCAAACTACCGACCGAAATGTTCGGCTCATTCGGCACAGCGGACGGTGTCTACCCAGCGTACCATATGAACAAGCTCCATTGGATCTCGCTGCTTCTTCCCGATGCGCCTGATGATGTGGTTCAGTTTCTTACAAATGTCAGTTTTGAGGCGACGAAAGCCAAACCCAAACGCGCAAAGCGTTGTGATCAATAAATATAAACGAGGTAGCGATATGAACGCCAATCCAACCGAAAAGGAAATTGAATATATCCGCGTGTCGCTCTATGATTTTAACAAAAAGATCGTAGGCGATGATGGTCACACACCACTGAATATCGTTGAGTATGACGATCAGGGGAATATCATTGGCGGCATTCTCGGTGGCACGTATTGGGGCTGGATGTACATCGATATTTTGTGGGTGCAAGAGGATTATCGTCACAAAGGAATTGGATCAAAGCTTCTTACAGAAGCCGAAAAAGAGGCGGTTCGGCGCGGATGCCATCACGTGCATCTCGACACGATGAGCTGGCAAGCCCCCGAATTTTACAAAAAGCAGGGGTATGAAGTGATTGGTATTCTCCCCGATATTCCAAGCGGAAATCAAAAATATCTGCTTATGAAAGCTTTATAAAAAATTAAATTTGTAGAGTTAAGAAAAATGACAAACCAAGAAATATTGATGATTGCAATGGCGCAATCTGCAAAGGATTTATGTGCCGATGCGGGAGATTTTGAAAAGAAAGAAAACGTTATTGTTATTTCGAGGGCGAGTGATGACGCAAGAAAGTATTTAAAGCTACCATTTTCCTGTCAACTCGTTTCCTATGGCAACAACGTGGTGGCATCGGTATCTGATGAATTTCGAGATATTACCGAATGTTACATAAACAAATATCCCGCGGAGCACTTATTTGAAACACCGAATCTACACATTCTGAACGACGCCTTGATGACGAAAGGACAGAAGATATGCTTTATGGCAGAGTATTTTCTGCCCGATATGAATGCGCTCCGTGCGCTTGATTGTTCTTATGAGCTTCGTGTACTCACGCAAAAGGATTTTGCCGATCTCTATTTGCCCGAATGGTCGAATGCTCTTTGCGAGGGCAGAAAGCACCTTGACGTGCTTGGCGTTGGCGCATACGATAATGGAAAGCTGATTGGTCTTGCGGGCTGTTCTGCCGATTGCGATACGATGTGGCAGATTGGAATTGATGTACTTCCCGAATATCGCAGGCAAGGAATCGCATCAGCTCTCACAAGTCAACTTGCCATCCAGATCCTTAAGCGTGGAAAAGTTCCGTTTTACTGTGCCGCTTGGTGTAACGTAAAGTCGGTTCGTAATGCAATAAAAAGCGGATTTCGCCCCGCGTGGGTGGAAATGACGGCAAAATCATGTGAGACAGTTGATAGCATGAATAAGTAAGAAATGTTGGTGAGATAATGATACTTTTAATTACAGGTGCATCGCACGTTGGCAAGACTGCTTTGGCTCAAAGGCTACTTGAAAAATATCAATATCCGTATTTGTCGATTGATCATCTCAAAATGGGATTGATTCGCAGTGGGAACACCGATCTTACACCAATGAGTGACGATAAGGAGTTGACTGTATATTTATGGCCTATCGTCCGTGAGATGATAAAGACCGCCATTGAAAACAAGCAAAACCTGATTGTTGAGGGGTGTTATATTCCGTTCGATTGGCAAAAGGATTTTGATGCCGAATACCTTGATAATATCAGATATTACTGTCTTGTTATGAGTGAGGAATATATCAAAAATCATTTTGAAGATATAAAGGCTTATGAGAACGTGATCGAGGCTCGCATCAACGATGACTGCACAATAGAAAGTGTGCTTGCAGACAATGCTCAGATCTTGACATTGGCGCAAAAGCATAATGTAAACTATATTCTCATCGAAGATAAATACGAAATTGACATTAGATAAAAAAGAGGCAAACGAATGATTGATTACGGCTTAAAAGATAGGGTTGCGTTGATTACGGGCGCGAATAATCCCTGGGGTATTGGAGCGACCACGGCGATGGCTTTTGCACGTGAGGGCGCAAAGGTTGTCTTGGTGTACAAGAAGGTGGACAGACCCTTTGATGCGACCAAGACTGGCAAAAACGGTGTTGACAGGTACTATGCCGCCAATGCGGGCGACACTTCGGATGTCGAAGAAAAGCTCAAGAAAATGGGCGCGGACTATCTCGTTTTGGAAAGCGACATTTCAAATGAGGATGCGGTCAAAAAGATATATTCGACCATCCTTGCCAAGTACGGCAGGGTGGATATTCTCGTCAACAACGCGGCGACCGATGACGAAAACGGCTTTGATACCATTGAGAAGATCACGCAGAAGGTGATCGACGACACCTTTGCGGTCAACGTGCGCGGTAGTCTTATGATGACGCGCGAGTTTATCAACCACCGCGTCGATTACGGAAGAATCATCAATCTCTCCACCGATGCCGCGCAGGCCTTTGCAGGGCAGATCACCTACGGTGCGAGCAAGGCGACTCTTGAGGCGCTGACTCGCAGTATCGCCCTTGAGGTGGCGCAGTACGGAATCACCGTCAACTGTGTTGCTCCCGGTCCGACACAAACCGGATGGATCGACGAGGACTTTGAAAAGGTAGTTACGCCTCTCATTCCGATGGGCAAACTGATTCAACCCCAAGACATTGCAGAAACGATCCTGTTCCTCGCAAGCGAGCAGGCTCGAATGATCACGGGACAGGTCATTAAGGTGTCGGGTGGTAAGGCGATTTAAATTTCAAAATAACGCTGGACTTATGCCAATTTCTGTGGTATCTTGTGTGTTACCCAAGAAAGGAGCATTAAAAATGATTGACAGAAGAATAAAAAATGCGGAAATATTCCGTGACACGGAACGGCAGTACACGACCGATCAGGCATTGGCACAGGCTGTTCAAAAATCAACCGAAGCGCAGGTGTTCATTGCGGAGAGTTCAACTGTAGATGTTCCTGCGCCGAGCAAAACTGAGAAAGCAAAGGTGATTGTCAGCGGCAAACGTTCACTTGAAGCAGCCGAGAGTTACGCAAAGCAAGGCAAAAAGGTTTGCGTGTTGAACTTCGCCTCTGCGACCAACCCCGGAGGCGGCGTTGTGAACGGTTCTTCCGCCCAAGAAGAGTGCTTGTGCCGTTGTACGACACTTTACCCATGCCTCAATAATGACGCGCTGTGGGAGGCTTTTTACGCCCCACACCGCAAGACGGCAAATCCTCTTTACAACAACGATTGCATTTACACACCAGGCGTACGTGTGTTTAAAAGCGATACCAACTTCCCAGAACCACTCGTTCAAAAGGACTGGTGGAACGTGAATGTTCTCACTTGCGCGGCACCGAATCTGCGAGAGCGTCCAAGCAATGCGATGAACCCTCACGCTGGTGATAAAGCGGCAAAGATAACGTCAGCGGAGCTTGAAAAGCTGCTGATGGCGCGCATTCGACGTATATTCGAGATTGCCGTCGCAAATGGTAACGAGGTCTTAATTCTCGGCGCCTTTGGATGCGGAGCGTTCAAAAATCCGCCCGAAATCGTAGCAAGTGTGTTCAGCAAGGTGATGCATGACTACCTCTGCCATTTTGAAATAATCGAATACGCTGTGTTCCATACCGAGCGCGAAGTGGCAAACTACGAAGCCTTCTGCAAGGAGATTCGTACATGAGGAAAATTGTAAAGAACGCCATTCAGTGTAAGCTCTGCGGTGAAATTATCGAATCCACATACCGACATGAATATGTGGAATGCAAATGCGGTGCATGTGCTGTGGACGGTGGTCACGATTACCTTCGTAGATGTTTTAAGGATAAGGGGTGCTACACCGACCTTTCAGAAACGGTTGAAATTTCTGAAAAAGATTCAAAATAACGCTGGACTTCTGCCATCTCCTGTGGTATTGTATTGTGCTACAGGAGGTGGCAAATTTTATGGATATTATCAAAGAGCTATGGTACGGCAACGTCGCTCCGTTTGAGCAATGCACACAGGGTGACAAGCAAATGAAGGAACTGTTATCCTTGATGGCTCGGAACCGCGATGAACTTGGTGAAGGGCTTACGGAAAAGCAGAAAGAAACGCTCGAAAAGTTCGAGGAAGCGCTCAACGAGATGCACAGTATTGCCGAACGAGATGCCTTCTCATACGGGCTACGGTTGGGGCTCAGGTTGATGGCAGAAGCTTTCCTGCAGCCGTTGTGTGAGGACTAACAAAAAGACCGAAGATGAAAAATCTTCGGTCTTTTTCTCGTAAATGGGGTGCCGAACACCCTTAAAAATGGGTATAGGTGAGGGGATATATAATTTTTTGAAATATGGGTTAGAAAAGAGTTATTTTTTAGGCTATATAAGTAGAGTGAGCTAAATTTTGTAAACAAAATGTAAACCTTTAGCCTCAAGGGTGGAAAATCGCCGCTTTTTTGTCCTATTAGGTGAGATGCTTGTTGCTTTTGTAAACAAGCTGTAAATCATTCTCGCCAATACCCCGCCAAAACAGCATTTTCGTGGCTATATAGTGAGAGGATAAATTTTTTGAAAAAAGCCTTAACTTTTTGCAATTTCCGTGGCTATTAAGTAGAGAGTGTCCCTGGTCTGTAAATAAATTATAAATTTTCAGTGGAACACCCTTCAAAACGGCTATTTTTTGTCCTATTAGATGAGGGGTATTGATTTTTGTAAACAAAATGTAAACCTTTCATCGCAAGGGGTGTATTTTGCCACTTTTTTGTCCTATTAGATGAGGGAGCATTGATTTCTGTAAACAAATTGTAAATTAGCTTTCAAAGGGGGTGTACTTTTGCTTTTTCTGTGGCTATTAAGTGAGAGGATATCTAAAATCCGTAAATAAATTATTAATTTTTGCGGAAACACCTCTCCAAAACGGTACTTTTTTCTCCGTATAGTGAGGGGGGATTTTCTTGGCGCACCTGCTTCTACATAGCTAACCGACAGAATGTCGGCAAGCTCGCGCGTGTGCCCCCAAGAACGCGCTGTGTGGCGTTTTGATGCGCGCGGCGGGTATCCGTGGGGGTGGCGTGAATCAGGGCGAATTTGGGCGCGTTTCGGGGCGACCTTTCTCTCTTTGGAGATGGCTCACCGAGTGATCAAAATGAGCACTCGGTCAGGGCACGATCAAAGCGACATTTTGTCGCTTTGATTGGATCAAGACCTCAAAATGAGGTCTTGATTTTCGGGAGCTTATGATATGCAGAGATCAACGCCTCAAAATGAGGCGTTGAAAAGGAGCTTTTTGTTAAAATCAAGTCCTCACAATGAGGACTTGATACATATCAAAGGCAAGGATCAAACCCTCAAAATGAGGTTTTGATTTTCAGCGGTTCAAGATTCCCAAGGATCAAGGCCTCAAAATGAGGCCTTGATATTCGGTCGTTCTTTGTTTGGAACGGCATTTACATACGAAAAAACAAGCCCTTGTTTTTTCGATATGAGTTTGGGCGAGGTGCGCAACTCGTTACCCAAACAAAAATATTCTACGAAAGGAGGTTACTAATGAACAGTAACCCTCATAAGCTCACCGTGATAGACGGTGAAACACTCATGGACAAAAGACTTCCGCCCACGAAGTTTTGCGTCGACACACTACTGCCCCAAGGGCTCTGCGTCCTTGGTGGCTCACCCAAGGTAGGCAAATCGTGGCTGGTGCTTGACCTCTGCGTCCACGTCGCCCAAGGAACGCCCTTGTGGGGGCTTGACGTGGCGAGGGGAGATGTGCTCTATCTCTGCCTTGAGGACTCCGAGCGTCGCATTCAGGAGCGCCTCAACATCGTCACCGATGACGTGCCTCCCGGACTTTATTTCGCCACCGGAAACACCTCCATCGAGAGCGGGCTCTGTGATTTTATCCGCAAATTCAAGCAGGAGCATCCCGACGTGACCTTCGTTGCCATCGATACCTTCCAGCTCATCCGTACACCTACGCCCGACGTTTCCTACGGGGGTGACTACGCAGAGCTTCGAGTCCTCAAAGAGCTGGCGGACGAGCTTGGTATCTGTCTTCTGCTCGTCCATCATCTGCGGAAGATGAACGATAAGGATCCCTTCAATAAGCTCTCGGGTAGTACAGGTATCTCGGGCGCGGCGGATGCCATTTTCGTTCTGGATAAGAACGAGAGAATGGAACGGTTTGCTATGCTCCACGTCTCCGGTCGTGACATCCGTGACCGAAAGATACAGCTTGAGCTTGACAAAGACACCTGCGTTTGGACTCTCATTGCCGACAGCCTGACCATGCCCGAAACCCTGCTTCCCGATGAAATGGCATATCTGATTGGCTTCGTTTGGAGATCAAAAATCCATGAATTCGTCGGCACAAATACCGAACTGGCTCATCATGTTTCCGAAGCGTTAGAGAAAGAGGTAAGCCCAAAGAGGCTCAAGCAAATGATGAACCGATACCGTTATCAGCTGGAAGACATCGGTGTTTTCTTTGAGAGCAAAAGGAGCAACGGACAAAAGTACGTTGTGGTCAAATACCGTCCTCCTTCTGACGGTGACCCAAGTGCCTCAAGTGACTCTACCTCCTCTGCCGTCGAGAAATCCGTCTCTTCCGTCCCTTGCGTTCCTGAAAATGTTGAAGAGGAGTGTGAGGATGAGGAGTAAAGCATGGATTTTCGAAAGTTCGATTTTGAAGCGGGAGAAAGCACTGGCGCCTTTTGTCGCCATTGCCCCTCAACTTCGGACGGCAGAGCCGACCGAAAACCCGCATGAAATCGGGCTTTTTGGGCTCTTGGGTAGTTGTGTTTTTGCTGGTGCCAGTTACGCCACCTGGCGCCTTTGCTGGCGCCTTTTATTCGAAAAAACGCCGAAAAGCCCCGTGTTGTCGGCATGTTTGGCTGGTACCAACCCCGGTACCAGTGGCGCCTTTTGTGGCGCCAATCCTAAATTTTGTGAAAGTGAGGACTAAAATGACCAAAATCAGACCCGAATTTGCGAAAATGTTTCGCATGTATCCCGACGCGCTTAATCGCAAGGAACTTGCCTCAATGCTCGGAATTAGTGAAAAACAAGCCTCAAAGCTCCTTCGAAGCGGCGAGATTCCATCGATCAAGATCGGTCGTGAGTACCGTATTGCCAAGGTCAATGCGATCAATTTCTTGATGGGTAGGAGCACCGCTGAAAAAACTTATGTTGTAAATGTAACTTCGAACCCACAGGGCTGGACTTCTGACGATAAGCGTGGTATCTTGTGTGTTGCCGCAGATCAAAAGGAGGTAGTTTAATATGGCAAACAAATACAACAAGGGCGTGTCCGGCAGTGTCCAGGAGAAGCGCGGAATGCTCTATCTTGTGGTCAGTTACAAGGACCCGATCACGCAAAAAGGCAAGGTAAAATGGATCGGACTCGGCATCCCATCCGGCTCACCAAAATCGGTGATCAACAAGGCAAAGCGAGATGCCCAGATCAAGTTTGAAAACGAGTACAGAAGATTTCTTGACGGCTACGATGACCCGTCCAAATATCCTCTTCTGCCGTTTCTGAATGACTGGCTCGACAAGGTTCATATTCACAAGATCCAAGAGTCTACGTACTACGGTTACAAGAGCCGCGTCAACGGAAAAATGAAGAAATATTTCAGCGATCGGATCACGCTTGCCGACTGCAAACCTCGTCTTATCCACGGATTTTACGATTATCTTCGCGAGGACGGTGACAGTGAGCAGACGGTGCTTCACTACCACAATCTGCTCCATACGGCGTTCGAATATGCCATCCGTCAAGAGATCCTTGAGGTCAATCCGATGGACAGAGTGGAGCGTCCTCAAGTGAAGAAATTCGTGGGTGCATTCTACTCGGTGGACGAGGTCAAGGAGCTGCTTGAAAAGGCAAAGGAGGACACGATTTATATCCCCATTGTCCTCGCGGTGTACTGCGGATTGCGACGGAGCGAGGCGCTGGGTTTATCGTGGAGCAACATCGACTTTGAGAACGATAAAATCTTCATCGGACAGAAGGTTTTGGAGGTGGTGCGCGAGGGCAAAATGGTGCAGGTGGTCAGCGATGAGATGAAGACAGAAAGCTCCCGAAGAAGCTTCAAAATGATCCCCGAGGTCAAGGAAATTCTGCTGGAGCACAAGCAAAGACAAGCCGATTTTCAAAAGCAATTTCGCAAGGCATATTCCAAAAAGCATCTCGATATGGTGTGCGTCAATCCCCTCGGTGAGCTGATCAAGCCGAGCTATATCACGGCGCACTTTCCAAAGCTCCTAAAGCAGTACGGAATGAGAGATATCCGCTTCCACGATCTGCGACACACATGCGCATCGCTTCTCGTATCGCTGGACGTGAACATGAAGGTCATTCAGAGATACCTCGGGCACAGTAATATGAGCACCACGGCGGACATTTACTCCCACCTTGACGCCAACGCAACTGGTGAGGCGGGTATGAAACTTGGCAAACTCCTTGCCGATGACGAGGAGGTGAACTGAGGTGTTAAAGGACGGAGAAATCTCCTTGGAGCAGCTCTATAAAATGCTCCACATCAGCAAACGAAAGGCGGCTTGGATGCTGCAAAATGGCATCATTCCGTGCGAGATAAGACCGACCAAAACACACCGATACGTGATCCAAATGGAAGACGTTCAGGTCTATCTGCGAAAGAAAAAGTCGGTAAGACGAAAGGAGATCCCCGTGGGGATCTTCAACGCCAAGCCGACCAAGCAAACGGTGGTGATCAACAATAATCGCCCGATGGATACCGTGGAGATTGCCGAGTGCTTCGTCACTATTTCGGACGAATCCAGGGACGATTTCCGCACCCACGTTGAGAGGCGGCTTCGATACTTTCCCGATGCCCTCACCGCCGACAAAGCCGCCGAGATCATCGGCTATTCACCGCACACGGTGCTCTCATATATTCGTCAGAAGCGCATCTTCGCAGTTCAGATCAGCGGAAAATATATCCTGCCCAAGACCGCCCTCGTGGACTTCCTTGTCGATGACTTCGCCTTCGAGATCGTCCATAAATCCACGTGGCATATGAATACGATCCTGCTCTTTGTAGAGAAGGAATAAAGCAAAAAAGCCTTGAAATTTGTACGTTTCAAGGCTTTTTTATTCAAGATCGGACAAGAGTTATTTGAATCTTAGTATTTATATTTGTTGTCTGCAAGGTATTCTATATCTATTAGCTCGGCTGCTTCAATTTCTTCGCGAGAGGTACCAAGAAGTTCAAGCAATCCGTCAAGGGTAATAACTTCAATATTCCTGCCTTTTTGTATCTCATCTCTTACATGTTCTCCACGCGAACAACGGCGCAGATTTCCATCCTCGTCTAAGCAATCGAAAGTTGCGAAAATATCTACCGATGAGGCTTTGAGTATGTATTCACCTCCGGCAGCTTTGACCAATCCGGCAAGACGTATCATTTCCTTGAAATGCTCAGTTTCATAATTCATAGAAATGCTAACCTTCTTTCCGGCAAGCTTGTCACTTTTTTCGCCAATTGGATCTCCAAAATCAAGATATCTAAGGAAAAGTGTGTGATTTCTTCTGCCGCGTAGCATCACGTTATCGTCCTTTTCGCCCTTAAATCCGCGTTCACGTAAGCGACGGTTTGCGGACATAGGCGGTGTATAGTCCCAAGAGGCTTGTCCGTGTTCGGTTTTTCCAGAGCATTTGTCGGTACTATCTCGATAATCCTCAAAGCTCATATTGGTTTTTGCCAGGAGCGACTTTAACAAAAGCATAGTAGCTCGTGCATCCTCAACGCTCTGATGATATCTGACCTTTTCATTCAACTCGAAAGCCACAAGAGCGTTTTCAAGTGAAATGGAATGTCGATCTCCAACAACTTCTCGGTACATCCTTTGTGTATCAAAATACCGAAAGCTCAGTGGTTCTAATTTGTATCGCGCACAGGCTTTGTTAAGATATGTAGCATCGTCGTAGACAGAGTGTCCAACCACATAATACTCTTCGTTTTCAACGAGAGCCTTGATTTTGTTATAAAAATATTTGAAGTTAGGGGCTCTCTTAAATGTTGCAATAGGATACGCGAGCTGCAGATCGGGACGACCTTCTCGACCGGTCAGATTAAATTTGCTCTCGGGGTTGATTACGACATCCTCACGCTTAATAATATTAAATTCCATATCGGCTATCACGTAGCCGAAGGAGCAGATGGTGGCTTTGCCACCATCTGCACACTCTATATCAAAGAACAGGTATTTCATAGCCGCTTAATCTCCTCTCTGAAAGAACTTCAGCACTTGCCATCTGAAGTCAGGATCAGCCTTAAATTTCTTTTTCATATTTGCGTACTCACGAAGAGTCACAACATCCGGGTTGTAATTACGTTTGAAATAATAATCGAAAATGATGTGCTCGATCCTTTCCGTTTCTTCCCGTAAACACTCTTCAACCGTTACTTCCATTACGGTAACATCGTCAATCGTGTTGGACGGGAAATCGCTTGCAAAGCTTTGTATTTGACTCTCCAACTCATTGCTGTCATTCACAGCAATGTAGTCGTATGCAGTTCCGTCTTCGTCTGAAATCAATAACTTGTAGTAATACATAGGCTTTTTGTTTTTCCTTTCTTGGTTTGTGACTACATTATATCACCTTCAAAGAGAAAGCAACAGGACTGCTTTTGCCCTGTTGCCTTTTCTTATAGAAGCCTTGTTTCAAGAAAATTGTCGGATATGTTATACTTTCGCATTGCAGCCTTGACTCTCGGGATAGTAACTCGTCGGCAAATATCACTCTCGTTATTGGTAATCAGAATAAATCTGCGATTGCCACCGTCCTCGTAATTGAGATCGAGTGTAGCGTGCCCCGTCGTGCCGCTTCCGGCAAAGAAATCCATCACAAGCGCATCTTTCTTTCCCGAGGAACGGATAAATTCCTTTATCATTTTTACGGGCTTCGGAGTGGCAAAAACGTTTTTTTCACCAAGCAGCTCAGCAAGCTCTTCCTTTGCAGATGTAGTCGTTCCCATAAAATCCACAATAGTTTCAATCGGTTGCAAGCGTTCTTTGATGACGTTGCCATCCAAGTATGGCTGCATTATAGGAGCAAGCGTTGTGTTTGCTCGATCCTTGAAGCATACTACAATGAATTCGTGCGTTCTGCGAATTCCGCTTTCAAGCGGCTTTTCTTTTCTGTTTGCATCAAAGAGCGAATTGGTCTTTTTCCAAATCATAGACATCAAATTGTGCGCACCAAAGATATCCGAACAAAGCAACCAAAGGTTTGGAAACTCGCACTCATCGATATGAATGAACATCACACCCGTGGGAGAAAGCAAACGATAAGCCACTTCAAGGCGAGGGCGCATAAACTCCGCCCAACCGTCCGTATAGCCGCTATCTTTATACCCAATATGTGAGATATCGGTATTGTATGGCGGATCAATCGGCATTACATCAATCTTTCCTTCGTATTCGGGAAGAAGCTCTTGCATTGCAATTAAATTGTCGTTTTCAATAATCAGATTTCGCATTATTCTCTCCATTCAATTTGTGCCGGACATTCGTTGAATGCGTTTTTATCTATCTTCGTAGCTTGGCTGACGCTTACTCTTTTCAAATTCGTGCAGTAAGCAAATGCCCATTCGCCTATATAAGTCACGCTATCGGGGATATATAGCTCTTTCAGTGAAGTACAGCACGTAAACGAGCTTTTATCAATATAAGTCACTTGGTTCAAGTTGATATTCTCCATATCAGTGCAACCGCTGAAAACGCCTCGTCCTATATGCGTAACACCGTCGGAAACGCAGAAATGCTTACCCACCGCACGTCCCGTGGCACACAGGATATGTGTTTTATTTGCATTGTATATCACGCCATTCTCACAAGGAAACATCGACGACTCACTCTCAAGCCAAAGGTTCTCACATCCGGCAAAAGGGTTATATCCAATTCGATTGACATTTTCCGTGATAACGATTTTTTTAATCCCTTTGCAATTCCAAAAGGAATTTCTGCTAATAAGAGTGACGCTTTCGGGGATAACAAGACGGTCAATTTTTGTTCCGTTTAGACATCCAATAACCGTAGTTTTGTACTTGTTATAGATGACGCCTTCCTCAAAATGATAATATGGGCTATGGTTTTCAACCGATAGCTTGGTGCATCCCGAAAAAGGATTGTTTTCCATACGGATTATGCTTTCTGGAATGATGATTTTCTCCAAGTTATCGCAAGCAAAGAAGCAGTGCTTACCAAGGCAAATTACCGAGTCGGGAACGGCAAATTCCTTGCCTGATTTAGATATCGTATAGTGGATAAGATTGGTTTTGTTCTTGTCATAAAGCACGCCGTTTTCAAGAGTGAAGTAAGAACTTTCATTCCGAAGAACAAGCTTTGGGCATCCCGCAAAGGGATTGTTGCCCATAATACTAACCTTTTCGGGAATCGTCACTTTTTCAAGACTCGTGCAGTAATAGAAGCAATCACCGCCAAGTCTTTCAAGAGTGCTTGGGAGAACAACCTCTTTTACGTAGGTGTTGTTCCAAAAAGCCGATGCACCGATGGAAACGATGCCCTCGGGAATGTGTACAATAGCTTCTTCACCCTTATAGCTCACAAGCTCGTCACCGATGATTTCAAAATCGCCACTTGCACTGATGTTTTCTTTGGTCTGAACACCAAAACCAAATTCTCTCGTTACACCGTTCTTTGAGTAAGCACCTTTATATTCAAGCAAACCGCTGACAAGTCTTGATGTGTACGTTATCCCCTCGCCGTGTGTATCGTGACAATAATCATCCCATGCGACACAATCAATAAAGGTTTTGCCGTCAATTTCGATATCGTGGTCTGAACCTAAAGTAATCTGCTCAGGTAGGTAACCATCGGTTAGCAAGCGGTCAACGCACTCCAAAACAACAAAGGATTTGTGAGAGGTCAACGGATATCTGCCATTACATCTGATCTTACCGCCAAAATCCACCAATTGCTCCTCGGCATATATCGTTATGTTGTACCCATTATAGCTCTTCGTGTGAACGTCAAGCTCGGTTTCCACAAATCGCAGCGCCCAATAAAGAGCCGTGTATTTCATATCCTTACTGATGCCCATTCAAGCCCTCCCTTCAATTCGCTTCATAATCAGCTCTACCACCTGCTCGGGACAAAGCTCACTCGTGTCGATGACCATATATGGCATTTCATATTTTTCGCAGAAGAAAACCATCTTTTCGTACTTTTCCTTGGCTTTCTTTACCTTGTCAAGGTCGCTATCATTCTCGTCGCGGGAACGAAGCCTTGCAAAGAGCGCCTTTTCATTTGCATAAAGAATGACAGTGAGTGCCGGGAAGCCGAGCTTCTTAACAAGAAGGTCATACACCTCAATGTTATTCTCCGTGCCGCTCCAAGCAAAGTTGGAAAGGAAATGGCGGTCGGTGATGATATTTTCATCCTTGAATTTTGAATAGAGATAGACGTTTCCAAGCCCGTAAAACCAAGATGTAAATAAGCGGTCGCTATCCGCGTTCACCTTGTCACGGATGCGAAAATAGTTATCATATCCGTCATTCTCATCGAAAAGAAAACGAAGATTCTTCTCAACGAATTTATATCCGAGCTTTTCCGCAAGCAGACGGCAGGTTGTAGTCTTGCCAACGCCGTCCATGCCTTCAATAGAAATGTGTATCAATTCAGTTCGCCCTCCTGTGCTTTTCTTCATTTTTCTTGCCCGTGGTGAATCCGTCAAGGATTTCAAGATATCCGCTCACGCGGCGAATTCTTGTGATCTGCTTGCTTCCGCACACGGGGCAAGTGTCAAATACGCCCGACGCACCGCACTCGTCGCACACATCCTTGGGAAAATTAAAGCCGAGATAATGAGCACCGCTTTCGATTGCACATTCAATGTATTCTCTGAGTCCCTCATCGTTGGCAAGCGGCGCTTCGCCAAGCTCGGCATAAGTAATACAGCCACCGTTACAGATCTCGTGAAAGATTCCTTCAAGCTGAATCTTTTTGAATGCCGGGAGGTTGCTGTCCACATTTACGTGGAAGGAGTTGGTGTAAAAGCCTTTCTCGAAGATGTCCGCTGCGGTATCAAATTCCTGCGCATCCATATCAATAAATCTTCCCGAGATCAGCTCTCCGCTTGTTGCAAGAAGCGAGAAGTTGAGCTTGTAGTGACCTCTAAGAAAGTCACAGTATTCGCGCATATGCTTCACAAATCCAATTGCCGCCATATAACACTCGGCATCTTCGTAAAAACGCTTGCCCGAAAGCACCTCAATGGCTTCGGAAAGACCAATAAAGCCAATCGAAAGTGTTCCGTGACGGAATACCGATGGGATATTCTCAAAGTCCTCTTTCCATAGGTGATGCACCTTGTTAATCGGAAAATCCTCACTTGTTCTCTCGCAGACCTTACGATAGCGGTCAAGCAAGATATCCTTTGTCAGACTCGCAACCTCATCCCACTTTGCAGAAAATGCACAAATCTTTTCTTCAAAGGTAGCCTTTGGAAGCTCCTTTTCAGTAATCAGGGCAAGACGCGGAAGGTTGATAGAAATATTATCAATATTGCTTCTTCCAACAGAAGAATTTTCACCGAACAGATCGGCAACAACGCGCGTTCTGCATCCCATAATCGCAAGCTTTTCGGCATCCACATCCTTGTTCGGCTCACTATCGCAAAGAACGTAGGTAGGGATCATTTTCTTTGCACTGCACAGAAGCGAAGCCTTGAAAAGGTCGTAATTAGGATCACTTTCAAAGCGGTTAACTCCCGCCTTAACCTTGAAAATAATGTTCGGCTTGAACACAAGATCGCCGGATGCCTCAAATTCATCAATCAAAGTCTTAGCAAGAAAGCGCGCAAGCTCGGAATTTGCAAGACCGATATTCAGCGAAACGTAGTAGCTCGTTTGCCCCATTCTCGTGTGGGTGTGGTTGCACCAGTGGATAAGCTGATGAATCGAATCTGAAATGATCTCCGCATTCGTTTCGTTAAGCTCCACACCGAGCTTTTGCAGAATTGTAGCAATATCATTATCGAAGTTGGCAAGCGCCATCCCGCCCGATTGCTCGTTTCCAATATCGCAGAACAGATTTTTGAGATACTCAAAGGTCGCAATGATCTTTCTCGTTTGGCTCATTCCCACAAAGCTATCGTATGGAAAGTCACGCAAGATATCAAAGGTCAAGCAATTATAGGTAAGACCGTAAGCATCAAGATCGTGGATATGGATAAATCCCTTTTCGTGAAGCTCTCGCCACTCCTTAGGCAAAGCGGAAAGAATCTCCTTTTTCTTCGCCCTTTCGCCAAGCGTATATACCTCGCCAACATAGCTGTAACGGTTGGCAGCGTTCTCATTGCACTTTTGCATTATCTTAACCTCCTGAATTCTTGATTCGTTGAGCCAACGAATGGCTTTACGGTAGTTTTAAACTCTTCCTTAAACGATCCTGTTTTGATATAGTTGATGCGCTCAAGCAGCTCCTTGGGCACGTCGAAAAGCTCGTGCCCCGTATAGACTGCGATATCGAAGCCTTCAAGCAATTTGACAAGCTCAATTAAGCCCTCTGTCTGCATCAAGGGTTCACCGCCCGAGAAGGTGATCTTCTTGTTGCACACCTCTTTTTTAAGGAGCATGGCAAGCTCCGCAACCTCCACCTCTGTACCGCTTTTCATATCCCAAGTGGATTTATTTTGACATCCCTTGCAGTGTAGGTCGCATCCTTGAAAGAATACGACCGTTCGCACGCCGGGACCGTCCACAAGACTGCGATTGAATTTGATAGAATTGATATAAACCTTCACGCGCATTCACCTACTTTCAAATAACTTTTCAGTGCAAAATCTGCTTCGTATGTAGCAAGCTCGACAAGCTTTCTACGGAAGCTCTTATCGGTTTTCTTCTCGGCTCGAAGTTCGCACTTGTCATCCACAACGCGCTTGTCAAAATCGGGGATTTTTCTCTGCTCCTGCACGTTCTTGCAGTGGAGATACGGATCGGCATCATTTGCCGCCTTGATCGCGATGAACTCTTCGAAGGAGATTTCCTTGACCGAACCGATCGCGTCCTTGTGATCGTGCTTCACTCTTTTGAAGTCGCGCACCTTTCTTGCGGCTTCCTTGCCGTTATCCGCCGCGGTGGCGAATGTGATCCATATGCACTTGCCGTGTCCTACGTGTCCGCATTTTGCTTCAACCTTGAAATATCTCTTTGTCATTTTTCTGTCCTCCGTTTTCCTTTGTGACTACATTATCTCACATTCAAAGGAAGGTTTCGAGGACCGCTTTTGTCCTCATCCCATCTCCCTCTGTTGTGATTTCATTATCTCATAACGGAGAAACAAAAAACAGGACGGGTTTTGCCCTGTCCTGCGCGAAATATATTGAATTATTCATAAAATTGTGATATAATGTTGTTGTTTCTGATAGAGATCTCTGGAGCATTGCTTCGGCTAAGCAAAGGAGGTTGATATTATGAAACAACAATATCAAAGCCTCAGCTTAGTTGCCGGGGCGAATTTAAAACGACTGATCAAGGAAGCGAATATGACACAGGAGGAAGCAGCTGAAAAGTTGCTTCTCAGCGAAGGAAGCTGCATTCGCAGACTCGTTCGCAACGGCATCACAAAGATTGACGAGATTCAAAGAATCGCCGATATCCTTGGCGTTCCGTTCTCTGAGATGATAAAGCTCCCTGATTAAGCCGTTTTCACCCCCTCAAAATTCTTCGAGGGGGTGTTTTCATTCAAAAAGGGGCGAAAATCGCCCCTTTTGTTATTGTAAATTGTTTCTCTTCATAAAATCCTTCAAAAGATGATATTCGATATCATTTTTATCATCCACGAAGTGCAATTGATAACCATAAATCGTATTATCTTTGAATGGCAACCACAGTACGGAACACAAAATCATCATCACGTATCCCGCAATTTTCCAAAATCCTTCAAGGAATATGAGCATTTCTGCTCCCAAGGCAATGGGAATTAACCAAAGCACTATTCTAAGTGCAATAACCCACCATTTGTCTTTAGTTGAACACACGATATCATTGTCGTCCAATTCTGCATATTTCCAAAATGACGGTATTTGAGAATACTGCAATTCATATTCGCTTGGCTTCATTTTCAAAATCTGCAAAATCGCCTGTCCAATACAAGTAATGCAACTAAATATCGGCAAAATCCATCCCAATGGCTTTGTTACAAAAAAGAACGGAATGATAAGATATATCGCAAGCAAAAAGAATGCAATAATACTTCGCTGCTGTTTTTTCTTATTTCTTCGTTTTAACTCGCTTTTATCTCCGCAATATCTCCAAACTCGCTTTGCGGTTTTCACAAACTCAATCACCGCTGGATCGTCGTTCGCCAATTGTTCAACAAGAGTACGCGGCTTATTAGCTTCGTTAAGCTTTTCTTTTAATTCTTCAAGCTGCTCATAAACGTTTTTAGTATCAGCCATTGTTTATGCTCTCCTTTGCTTTTTCAACGTATGCCTTGAACCTCTCACTTCCGCAAATGGTATCTCCTACCGCATAGGAAACGGCGCGATTTTCAACTACCGATTCTTGCAAAGAGAGAAGCATTTCAATAGTGCGGTTAAGCTTGTCCTCCATCGAAGAAAGCTTGATATCCTTTAGCTTGCTGATCTGCTTATGAAGCTCGGCGTTTTGCTCCTCCAAAGACAACTTATCAAGCTCCGACTGAGAAAGCAAGCCTTGATACGTTGCAATATCACTATCCTTCAACTTGCCTTCTTCTACAGATGTGGCAAGCTCTTCTTTTAATTGCTGCATCTCGCATCGAAGCTCGGTGTTTTCTTTTTCAAAGATACCGAAAATGGATATGTAGTAGCTTGCATCAAATCCATCTGCATCCATAGCCTTGCTGTTTGCATATGCCGAAGCTGCATTATAAAATACGCGTAGATAGTTGACAATCGTTTCTATCTGAACCGTCTTTTCTCCCTTATGCTTGTGTGCATTTACCTTGAGCGTATAATCCTGCATCTTGTTGTAGGTGTACTCGTCGATCTGCAAGGTTTCCATAAAAAATGCTCGCACTTCCGCCTTGCGAAGGATTGCGCCACAGGTTTCTTGAACCTTTATCTCAAAAGCCTGCTCCGCTAAAATGAGCTTAACAAAATGTTCCTGCAAGTCAAGATAAGCATCGTAAAACGAATTGCTTCGAGCCTTGATATTGCGCTCTAAAGTTAAATAACGCTCATATAAGTTGTGGTCTATTGAATCTAAAAAATTAAACATTTAGATTTCCTCCATAACGTTCTTCGATAATTTTATAAAGATTGGTATAATCAACACGCGGAATAAACGGAAAGGAATTAAGCTTTTTATAAAGAACAACCGATCTTACCACATCAGGCAATGATGAAAATCCAAATGTTTCTGACACTCTATCCATAAACAACGCGTTGCAGTATTGTACCTCTTTTCCGGTTAAATGTTTCACTTCGTAGATGTATTCGTCATCCTCGTGATATTTAATTTGAGGTGGTGTTTGTGGCAACACGTATCGCGCGTTATTAGGGTAATAAAGTTCTTCGTTTACGAGCTCTGTTAAATAAGTTAAAGGAGGCATCTGATATCTGAAGTGATACATTTGTCTAAACTTATAGAAGGGGGCAATTAAAACAATCATGCGCGTTGCAGAAATCGGAAACATTTGAAAATTCTCGTGAAAACTGCTGGTCATATTCATAACCTTGGCAATTTCGTTTTTCATCGTCGGGTCATTTTCGCGCGCGAGTAACTCCGCCAAAAAGTTGGTCTTCTTTGTATTATGGACGGTACTGCCATTCCATCCTAATTCGTTTTCCGAGGTCATACCAATATCGGTAATAACGAATTTATTGTTTGTATCGGTTGTATCCCAAAACGCAAGGTATCCGGCGTTGATTATTTGCGCCCAGCGGTGGGCAGGGTACGTTGCCTTGGGGTGTTTCATGATTTCTTCGGGAGAACCATCTGTTTCAAGAATAACATCTAAGGTTCTCATCCAGTACTCAAAGGTCGTTTCTCCCTCAATTTGAAGCTCATTAAACGGAGGATTCATGTCGGCTAAACCTTGCTGAGTTTCTTCTAAAGTCATCTGTTTTGCTTTTGCGAATCTAAGCCAATAATCCTTCAGGTTGTCATAGAATCGTTTTTCCTTTTGTAAAAAGGCCTCACTTTCAATACTCCGAAGAACCGATATCAATAAGAATTTTTTTACCAGTCGTAATTCTTTTCTTTTGAGAATCACCTGATTTTCACACTTGGTAAGCTTATTATAAAACAAATTGGCAAATTGCGATTCGATTTTTCGATTGAGTTTGTCCTCTATGTCATTCGTGTAAAAGTCTTGCTGAGAATATGCCTTCTCAAGTTTGATATCTTCCTTCAATATGCCACTTTTGATATTGTACAGGCAGACTTTTGATCCAAAATTTTTCAATATAAACTTTGAAACATAATGAGAATTCATAAGTCCACCTCCTTATCAAAACCAAAATTGGATTGATTGCTAAAAATTAAAACGCCATAATAATTATATCATAAAAAGATGAACTTTTCAACCGAAAAAGAAAAATCCGAAAGCGGGCGCTTTCGGATTTATGGCGGAGGCAGAGGGATTCGAACCCCCGTGGGCTTTCACACCCAAACTGTTTTCAAGACAGCCTCGTTATGACCGCTTCGATATGCCTCCATATATGAAACTGCTTTCGCAGAAATCATCGGATTATTAAATTTTTTAGAAATATTTTTAGAAATGCGATTTTTGATTGCTTTCAGAGTGCCCGAAAAGTCAGTGTTTACAAGGCTTTTCTGCGTTTTTGCGACCGCTATGCTCGCAAATTTTCAAGACCGCCTCGTTATGACCACTTCGATACCTCTCCGTATAAAACTATTAAATTTTATATTTGCGAATTTTTTAGAAAAAGCTTTAGAAAAAATAATTTTCTGCTTTGGTTGGAGTGCGAAAACATCAAGCGTAGCAAGGGATTTTGGACATTTGCAGAAATTCGCGACTGCAAATTTTCAAGAGCCATACTGAGGCATGTTTGAATCAAACGATCCTATTTGCACACCGATCGTGGCACGTCCCGTATATTTTACCACAATCGGGCGGGCTTGTCAAGAGGTTTGAAAAAACAAGACCTCCTCATTTTGAAAAAAGCGGATTTGTCGGGTGTCTGTATCAGCGTAGGGGGGACGTGGAGTGGGGCGGGGGAGTTACGTTGTGCTCTCGCCGTCGGAGTCGTTTGCGGGTTCATATTTCGAGGGGGCAACGCCCGTGTGCTTTTTGAAATCGCGTGAAAAATCATAGAGGCTGGCGTAGCCGAGCGAGCGCGCAAGGTCGGAGAGCGATCCGTAGTCGCTTCGGAGCATTTCCTTTGCCCGTTCAATGCGCAGAGCATGCGAATAGGCGATTGGAGAGGTGCCGATGAGCCGCGAGAAAAGCTTGCGGAAATAAACGGTCGACATCCCCGTGAGTGCGGCAAGCTGACCGTTTGTGATGGAGGTGTTGTAGTTTCGGGAGATGTACTCGAGCGCGGGGGCGATCCGTGCCTGCATTTCGGTTGGGAGATAGGCGTCGGAGGCGCTATGCAGGATGGCGAGCAGGATCGAGTAGGTGTCGCGGATGCTCTCAAGCTCAAGCGTGGTGCTTCGCAGATTGCGTTTGTATTCGAGCTCCTTGAACAGTCTGAGTATCTTCTCGCTGCTTTTGACCGCACACACGATCGGCTCGTCGGCAGACACCTCACTCTCAAACTCGACCGTGCAAAAATGTCCCGCCTTCGTGCAATGCCATTCGTAGGAGCAGCCCTTCGGGAGCAGCACGAGATGCGTGGCGTCCGAGAGATGACGCCTGCCGTTTGAGGTGTACACCGTTTCTCCCTCGTATTTGATCAGAACCGCCCACCGCGAGCGGTTGCTTCGCTTGGCGCCCTTTCCCTGTGGCGAATACATTGTAGATGCCGAGATCACCTTTGTGATGACCAGATTTGACAAAAGCTTCGTGTTCATTTTTGGTTCTCCTTGGCTTTTTAAGACTATTATAACATGCATCTTTGGAAAAATCAACAAAAACAGTATCAAAATTGACAAATGGAGCAGAATTGCTATTTACGGCATTCGTTGTTTGTGGTATACTCTTTTTTGGAGGTGATTACATGAAGCAGAAAATTACACAGCTCAAGTCTCCCGCGATTGCAGGTGTGATCAATCAGAAAACCGTGGCGGGCGCTATATCCAAGATCAAAAACTGTATTTTTGCAGGTGCCTCGATGATTGATCTGCATTTGGAGTGTCTCTCGTATGAAGGGGAGGCGGATCTCAAAAAGATCATGAATAGCTCAAAGCTCCCCGTTTTGGCGCTCAATTATTCCAAGGAGATTCCCGAGGACGATGAGCTCTTTGAGGTGGCACGCACCGAGAGCCTGCTTGAGGCGCTCCGTTCGGGTGCGGCGGGAATCGACATGCAGGGCTACACCTTTCACCGTCCTTCAAAAAGCGGATTTTACGGGGAGGATCGCTATTCCTTCACCAAGGGAAGTCCGAAGGAGGTTGTCACCGACGCGGCGGTGATCTCCAGGCAGTGCGACCTGATCGAGCGCGTGCATGCGCTGGACGGCGAGGTGCTGCTCTCCTGCCACCCCGATATTCCGATGAGAGCAGAGGACGTGGTGGAGCTGGCGCTCTTTTTGGAAGAGAGACGCCCCGACGTGCTCAAGATCGTCACCGTGGCAAAGACCGAGGAGGACCTCTATGAGAGCATCCGCGCGATGCTCCTGCTCAAAAAGGAGGTTCGCACGCCCATCACCTATCTTGCAACCGGCGCGGCAGGCTCGCTCTCGCGCATCGTCAATCCGCTGCTTGGCGCACACATTGCCTTTTGTGTGGATCGCTACGAGGAGCAGACCTTTGTGGGTCAGCCGCAGATCTCTGCCATGCGCGATATCTTTGACAAGGTAGAGCGAAATACGTAAGGGGGAATACTGATCATGAAGGAATTTGCAGGACGCACCGCGATGGTAACGGGTGCGGGAAAGAATATGGGGCGCGAGATCGCGCTGGCATTTGCGCGAAACGGCGCCAACGTGATTGTTTGCGACTATAACGGGGAGGCGGCTGCCGAAACGGCGGAGGAAATCCGCGCACTCGGTGTGGAGGCTCTGGTTGCGGTTTGCGACGTACGCGACCGCGAGCGGATTTTTGCCTACGTTGCCGAGGCGGTGGAGCGCTTTGGCAAGGTGGACTATCTGGTCAACAATGCGGGCGGCAGCGCGGGTCTGCTCGGAAAGCTCACTGATTTTGTAGATGCCGAGGAGTCAACGCTCGATTTCGTGATCGACACCAACCTCAAGGGCTCCATGCATTGCACGCAGGCGGTGCTCCCGTCGATGATTGCACAGAAGTACGGCAGGATCGTGAGCATTGCCTCGATCGCCGCTGTTTGCGGTCTGAAAAAGCGCGTTGATTACGCCGCCGCCAAGGCAGGTATGATCGGTATGACCCGCGCGCTTGCGATGGAAGTTGGAAAATATAACATCTGCGTGAATGCCATCTCGCCCGGCGCGATCAGGCGTAACGGCAAAGTCACCGAGCACATGACCTTTATGGGAGAGACGGGGAACAACCATTCTCCGGACGTCATTGCCGACACAGTGCTGTTTTTGTGCCGTCAGGATTACATTACGGGCGAGAACATCGTGGTGGATGGCGGACGCTCTCTGGGCACCGGTGCACGTTAACACAACAGGAGAAAAGATAGATGAAAAAGACAAAACAGATTATATTCACCGCGGTGCATCGCGCGGAGCTGCTTGAAACCGAGCTGCGGGAGCTGCGCGAGCACGACGTTTTGGTGGACATGGAATACACGGTTGTCAGCGGTGGCACCGAGCGTGCCAACATCATGGGCATGCCGAATGCGGGCGGCGACAACTTTCCGAAAACGCTGGGCTATTGCGGCGTGGGTTACGTCATTGAGGCAGGATCGGCGGTCACAAGCGTTGCCGTTGGTGACCGCGTGCTCGTTTATCACGGTAAGCACTCAAAATATAACATCCGACCCGAGCAGGACGTCACGCTTGTGACGCAGGAGGAGCTTTCCTCGCTGGATGCGTCGTTCGTGATCATTGCCTCGATGGGGCTTGGCGGTGTACGCAAGCTCGAAATTGAGCTGGGTGAGAGTGCGATGGTGATGGGACTGGGGCTCCTTGGCATCTTTGCGGTGCAGTTTTGCCGTTTGAGCGGAGCGTATCCCGTTATCGCCGCTGACCTCAACCCCGATCGCCGTGCGCTGGCACTTCGTTTGGGTGCCGACTATGCGCTCGACCCCTCCGCGCCCGATTTCGTTGAGCAGGTCAAGCGCATCACGGGGGGCAAGGGCGTGAATGCCACGGTGGAGGTCACGGGTGTGTCCGCTGCCATGAAGCAGGCGCTCGAATGTGCTGCCTGGACGGGACGCATCGCCCTGCTCGGTTGCACGCGCGTGTCGGACTGCGCGGTCGATTATTATACGCAGGTGCACAAGCCGGGAATCCGCCTCATCGGTGCGCATAATCTCGTGCGCCCGAAGGTGGAGTCCTATCCGCATCATTGGACGCATCAGGACGATTGCAAGGCAATCCTTGCTCTGCTCGCGGCGGGCAGGGTAGAGGTGGCGCCGATTGTCTCGCGCGTGGTTTCCCCCGAGGAGGCACCCGCGGTCTACGATCAGCTCTGCGATGATCCCGCATTCCCGATGGGAACGGTATTTGACTGGAGAGAGACAAAATGAAAAAAATTAAAATTGGTCAGATCGGCATCGGTCACAATCACGCGGCGGAAAAAATGACCACCGTGCGCAGATTTCCCGAGCTGTTTGAGGTGATCGGCTATGCTGAGGAAAATGAGCGTTGGATCGAAAAGCGCGGAGACCTCAAGGCATACGAGGGTCTGCCGAGGCTTTCGGTGGAGGAGATCATCGAGCGCTCCGACGCGATTTTGGTGGAGAGCGACGTGTGGGATCTGACGCAGTATGCGCAGAGGTGCATCGACGCGGGCAAGCACATCCACCTGGATAAGCCCGCGAGCGGCACGCTGGAGGAATACAAGCATCTTCTGGATACGGCAAAGGAGCGTGGGCTGGTGGTTCAGCTGGGCTACATGTACCGCTACAATCCCGCGATCAAGAAATGCTTTGAGCTGATTGAAAACGGCTCGATCGGCGAGATTCATTCAATCAATGCCGAAATGAGCACCCTGCACAAGCCCAAATACCGCAATTGGCTGAAAAATTTTGGCGGCGGCATCATGTTTATTCTCGGCAGCCATTTGGTGGACCTGATCGTTTATCTGATGGGAGAGCCCCAAAGAATCACGCCCTTCCTCAAATGCAGCGGCTATGACGGTGTGGAGGTGGAGGATAACAACCTGGCGGTTCTGGAGTATTCCGGCGCGCTGGTTCGCATCTTCGTTTCCTCGATCGAGGTCAACGGATGGGGGCGCCGTCAGTTTGTGGTGGCGGGAACAAAGGGAACCGTCAACATCATGCCGATGGAGCGCGATTGTCACATGACGTACAGCGATCTTTCGATCGCGGTCAAGGGCGGCATCGACATGAAGGAGGTCGTGGACCTGCCTCCCGTTTCTGCCGACGTGCGCTATGACGAGATGATGCGTGATTTTTATGATTACGTGATGGGAACCAAGCAAAATCCCTTTACCTACGAGCACGATTATCTGGTGCAAAAGGTGCTATCCGAGATTGTGGGAGGAATTCGTTTCCATGGCAAAAATATTGATTAAAAACGGACGTGTGTGGGACGGCGAGCGCTTTTTCTATGCAGACGTTCTCACCGATGGAGGAGCGATCGCCGAGATCGGCGAGGGGATCACCGCTCCCGCCACCTTTACGTATGATGCAAGCGGCGCGATCGTGTCGGCGGGTTTAGTTGACGCGCACGTGCATCTTCGCGGGATTTCCTGCGAGAAATTCGGCACGCAGGCAGAAATGAGCAGCTTTCCCTTTGGCGTCACGGCGGCGGCAGACGCCTCGGGCGAGCGGGGAGACGTGTCGAGGCTGGAGGCTATGATGCTCAAAAGCGTGGTCTTTGCAAAGGTTGAATTTTGCTCCAACCGTGCGGATTTTACCAAAACAGAGGAAACGCTGGCTCGCTTTTCGGAGCGCGCCGTGGGTATCAAGGTCTATTTTGACACCACCATGTCGGATATTCGGAATGCCGCTCCGCTACGCGAGGCATGTGACTTCGCGCATGCGAGAGGACTGCGTGTGATGGTGCATTGCGCACACGCGCCAACTCCGATGACGGAAATTCTGGATGCGCTCGGCAAGGGCGACATTCTCACGCATTCTTTTCACGGGGGAGAGAACAATGCCGCCGAGGACGGATTTGCGAGCATGCGTGCGGCACAGGCGCGCGGTGTTGTGATCGACGTTGGCTTTGCGGGGCACGTACACACCGATTTTGCGGTGCTTGGCGATGCACTTCGGAGCGGCATTACGCCCGACGTGATCTCAACCGATATCACACGCTTGAGCGCCTTTACGCGCGGCGGACGTTACGGCATGACCATGTGCATGAGTATGGCAAGGGCGCTCGGCATGCGCCAGGAGGATATTTTCAGGGCGGTTACTGCCGCACCTGCTGCGGCGCTCGGAAAGGGCAACGCATGGGGACGGCTTTCGGTTGGCGGCAGCGCCGATCTTGCCGTTTTCGATCCCGACGCCAACGAGCCGTTTGACCTGCTCGACAAGGCAGGAAACCGTCTCTCGGGGGCGCGCGGCTACCGTTGTTTGTTGACGGTTGCCGACGGAGAGGTTGTGTACAGATATTGATTGACGTTAAATCGAACCGAAAGGAAAGCAAACGAATGAAAGCTGTATTGGTTTTGGGCGCCACGGGTGCGATGGGGCGATATCTCGTTCCCGAGCTGACCGCGTTGGGATACGGCGTCACAGCGGTGGCACTTGACGCGACCTCACCGTTTGAGAGCGGTGTGGAATATCTCACGGGCGATGCCTTTGATCGCGCGTTTCTCGAGTCGCTTATGGAGCGGCGCTTCGACGGCATCGTCAACTTCATGGATTACGGCAAATACAGCTTTGCCGACTACATGGAGCTGTTTCTCAAAAACACGGGGCATTATATTTTTCTCTCCACCTGTCGCGTCTACGCCGACGAGGAGGTGCCCGTTCGCGAGACCTCTCCGAGGCTTCTCGACGTTTCCACCGACGAGGCTCTGCTTGCCTCGAACGATTATTGCATCCACAAGGCAAAGGACGAGGATCGCCTGGCGGCGTCCGCCTATGACAATTGGACGGTCGTGCGCCCCGCAACCACCTTTTCCACCATGCGTCTCCAGCTCGTCACGCTGGAGTTCAAGCATAGCGTCGGTCGCGCGCTGATGGGCAAAAAGGTGGTGCTTCCCATTGAGGCAAAGGATAAGCCCGCCACGCTTTCGTGGGGCGGCGACGTTGCCAAAATGATCGCTCGCATCCTCTTTCGGGAGGAGGCTCGCCGCGAGACCTACAACGTCTGCTCGGCGGAGCACCGCACCTGGAGTGAGATCGCCGAGTATTACCGCGAGCTGGTTGGGCTTGAGGCGGTTTGGGTCGACAAGGAGGACTATCTGCGTATTTTGAGTCCTGAAGGTAAGATCAACGTGCGCTGGCAGCTTGAGTATGCGCGTCTGTTCCGTCGCATCACCGATAACTCCAAGGTGCTCGCGCTCACGGGGCTGCGCCAGGAGGACATGATGCCGCTTTTCGAGGGGCTCCGTCTCGAAATTTCGCGCATTCCTTCCGATTACGTACCCGTGCAGGATGCACGCGGCGATCGGATGGACGAATATCTCCAAAAAAATCAACTGTGAGGTCTGAAGTATGAAAGCAATGTTAGTGGATGAAAAGAAAAATCTTGTTTGGTCGGACGTGCCCGATCCCGTGATCGGTGACGAGGACGTGTTGGTCAAAATATACGCGGCGGCACTCAACCGCGCGGACCTTTTGCAGCGTCAGGGCAAATATCCCTCTCCCGCAGGCTGCCCCGAATGGATGGGGCTTGAGATTGCAGGTGTGATCGAGCGAGTTGGCAAGGATGTGAGCTGTTGGCAGGTGGGCGACCGCGTGTGCGCGCTGCTTGGCGGTGGCGGATACGCCGAATACGTTGCGGTGAAAGAGGATATGCTCATGCCGATCCCGCGCGGACTCTCGATGGTGGAGGCAGCGGCACTCCCCGAGGCATACGCCACGTCCTATCTCAACCTCTTTCTCGAGGGACATCTGGAGGCAGGGCAGACCGCCTTTATTCCCGCAGGGGCAAGTGGGCTTGCCTCGGTTGCGATCCCGATGGCAAAGGCATTCGGAGCACGCGTGATTACCTCGGTTCTCTCGGATGAGATTGCAGAGCGCATCAAGCCCCTCGGCGCCGATCTCGTGATCAATTCCACCACCCAATGTGTGGAGGAAATCCTCGCGGCAGAGGAGCAAAGGGGCACGCCCGTCAACGTTTCGATGGATTGCCTTTCGGGCGATACGCTCGGCAAGAGCCTGCCCTATATGGCTCGCGGCGGCTATTGGATCGTCATCTCCACCCTTGCGGGGATCGAAACCACCGTTCAGCTGCGTCCGCTTCTGACCAAGGGGCTTCATCTGGTTGGAAGCATGCTGCGCAACCGCACGCCCGCCTTTAAGGCATATATCCTCTCCGAGCTGGTGAAAAACGTGTGGCCCAAGCTTGAGGACGGCACGATCAAGCCCTCGATCTGGCGCACGCTCCCCATCACCGAGGCAGAGGCGGCACACGCCATTCTTGAGCGCGGCGAGAACGTTGGAAAGGTTGTTCTCACGGTTTGCGGGGAATGAGTTGAATTTGATCGAAAATGCTCTCTCTTGCGGCAGGTCCGCGTGGGGGAGCATTTTTTTGAAAAATCTATTTCAACCTCTTGCATCGAACGGGCAATTGTGATATAATATTTTTGGTTGTCGCAGGGGGCGAGCGTCGCCTCCCGATGGCAGTTGAAAGTCTTTCAAACGGAAAGAGGGCATGGAATATGCAGATCAGAATCGGTATTTTCGGGTACGGTAATCTCGGCAGAGGCGTGGAGAACGCAATCCGCCAGAATTCAGACCTTTCTCTCGTTGCGGTCTTTACGCGTCGCGACCCCACCACGCTTCAGATCAACACGCCGGGAGCCGTTGTTTGCGCGGCGTCCGAGGTTGAGTCCTATGTTGGTAAAATCGACGTGATGATCCTTTGCGGCGGCAGTGCCACCGATCTGCCCGAGCAGACTCCCGCGCTTGCCAAGCTTTTCACGGTTGTGGATAGCTTTGACACGCATGCCCGCATTCCCACACATTTTGCAAGCGTTGACGCGGCTGCCAAGGATGGCGGTCACGTTGCCATGATCTCGGTTGGCTGGGACCCCGGCATGTTCTCTCTCAACCGCCTGCTCGCCTCGGCGATCCTGCCCGACGGCGAGGACTACACCTTTTGGGGGAGAGGCGTGAGCCAGGGGCATTCCGACGCGATCCGTCGCATCGACGGCGTGCTCGATGCAAAGCAGTATACCATTCCCGTTGAGGAAGCACTCGAGGCGGTCAGACGCGGAGAGGCACCGAGGCTGACCACGCGTCAGAAGCACCTGCGTGAGTGCTTTGTGGTCGCCGCACCCGACGCCGACCTCGAGCGGATCGAGCGTGAGATCGTGCAGATGCCAAACTATTTTGCCGATTATGACACCACGGTGCATTTTATCAGCGCCGAGGAGCTGCGGCGCGATCACAGCGGAATTCCGCACGGCGGTTTTGTGATCCGCAGCGGCAGAACGGGTCGCGAGGGAGAGAATCGCCACGTGATCGAATATAGCCTCAAGCTCGATTCCAACCCCGAGTTCACCGCATCGGTGATCATCGCCTATGCGCGTGCCGCATACCGCATGGAGCGCGACGGTGCCCGCGGCTGCAAGACCGTGCTCGACGTGCCGCCTGCATATCTCTCCGCACGTCCCTACGAGGAGCTACTCGCCTCCTTGCTTTGAATATTTGAATTTTGATCGGTGGGATAGCGCGAACGCTTGGCGGTATCCCACCATTTTTGAAATGCTAAAAAAGGAGACACATGATGCAATACACCAAACGCGACCTGCAAAAACAGCTTGAGAAAATGGGGATCACGCGGCGGGATTCCGTTCTGATCCACACCTCCTACAAGGCGGTGGGAGAGGTGGAGGGCGGACCCGACGCCTTTCTCGATGCCTTTTGCGAATATCTCGACGAGGGGCTTTTCCTTGTTCCCACGCACACATGGGGTGTTGTGAATGCGGGGCATCCGATCTATGACGTGCGAGAGACGGTTCCGAACATCGGTCTGATCCCGCGCATCGCGGCATTCCGCCCGGACGGCGTGCGCTCGCTCCATCCCACCCATTCGATGTGGGGACATGGAAAGGGGGCGGCAGAATTTCTGCGCGGTGAGGAGCATGCCGAAACGCCTGCACCCGTTGGGGGCGCGTGGTGTCGGCTCGGGGACGTTGGTGCCAAAATCCTGCTCATCGGCGTTGGTCTGAACCGCCATACCTATATTCACGCGGTGGACGAGCTTGCCGCGCTGGACGATCGTCTGCATGAGAATGCGTGGGACGTCACCGTGATCGACCGTGAGGGGAATGCCTGCACGCACCCCTATCGCAGTCACCACAACACGGGAAGTGAAAATTTCGGCAATTTCGAGCAAATGCTCACCGAGGGCGGTGCGATCACGCGCGGCAGACTCGGGAATGCCGAGGTCAGGGTGGTCGACGCGCGCCGTTGCCGTGATCTCCTGCTCGGGTTTTACGGACGCACGCGCGAAAATCTCTGTCATGAGTCTCGCCCGATCCCGCGTGCGCTGTGGGAGGACCTGATCTGAAAAAAGGGGCTGTCTCGGGTTTACACCCAAGACAGCCCCTTATATTTTATCTGTTTTCCTTGCGGAAAACGGTTTTGATGATGTTGGTGAATTTCGGAGGCATGCCGTAGAGCAGAACGCCCACACGGTAGATTTTTGCCGAGAGCACGCCGATGCCGACCACCGATCCGATCAGGATCGCAATCGAGATCACGATCTCATACCACGCCACCGTTCCCATTGCGATGCGCGTGAACATTGCCATCGAGGAGGTGAAGGGAATGAAGGAGCACACCCGCATTGCCATATTGTCGATCGTGCCGCTGCTCATGGAGAACACAACCACCATAAATGCGATGATAAAGAGAAAGGTGATCGGGAGCACCGAGGTGTTGATGTCCTCCAGCTTGGATGCCGTGGAGCCGATCGCGCCAAAGAGGAAGGCGTAGATCAAAAAGCCGAGGATGAAGAACACGATCATATAAAGAAAGAGATCAATCGGAATATCGAAGAACATGGCGAGGATGGGGGTGGAAAGCTGCGCCTTGTTGAGATTGTAGCAAAGAAGCGCCGATCCGAACACCAGAACGAGCTGAGTCAGTCCCGCAATGCAGGAGGCGAGCACCTTTCCAAACATCATGCTCGTCGGCTTTGCGCTGGTAACGAGAATTTCCATCGCGCGCGAGCTCTTTTCGGTTGCAACGTTGGTTGCAACCATCTGCCCATAGAGCAGGATTACCATGTAGAGCGCAAAGATCATGATGTAGGTATAGAAGAAATTATCCATCTGGCTCTTGCCGAGCGCGGTGGTGCTGCCCGTGATCTGTACCGACAGAATTTGTGCCGCCTGCTCAGGGGTAAGTCCACCCTCGATCATTGCCATCACGCGGTAGACCTCGCGCAGCGTCTCCTCGGCGATCTCCGCGTTCATATCGTAGAGCGAGAGATTGTTGACGTAGTAGGTATATTCCGAAGCGCTCTGCATCACAAAGGCACATTCGGCATCACCCGAAAGGATCTGCTCCTGCACGTGCTCGGGGGTGTCGGCAGTGAGCACCACGCGATAGGAGGGGAACGCCGCCCCGAAATAGCTGCTGACAAGCTCACCCAGCGTCGCGTCCGCTGCCTGCACAAGCATCACGGGGCGGTCGGTGTCGGAGGGGGGCTGCTCGTCTCCGTCCTCTGTGTCAAGCGATGCGATGATGTTGGGAATAAAAGAGGCGATCACGATTGCGATCACGAGAAAGAGCGTGATACCAACGAACATCTTGTTGGTGAGGTAGCCTCGCAGCTCAAACTTGAGAATTTTTCCAAATTGCTTCATTGTCGCACCTCCTTTATACACGGTCGCCCGCATATTCAACGAAAATATCGTTGAGCGAGGGCTCGAACACGCGGATTGCGTCCACGTCATAATGATCGGTCAGCCGCTGCATGGTTTCGCGCTTGTCCTCGGGACGCGCCATGCGGATCAGAAGTGAGCCGTCCTCCAGAGGCGTGCAGGCGTCGCCGAAATCGGCGCGAATGCGCTCGGGTGTGGGGGAGGAAACCACCAGGCGGTTGCGCGGATAGTTGCGCTTGATGGCAGAGAGATCGCCGTTGATCGCGGTCTCGCCTGCATTGATGATCGCAATGCTGTCGCAGAATTCCTCAATATAGCTCATCTGGTGGCTCGAGAACAGCACGATCTTACCGCGCGCGATCTGCTCCTTCACCACGTCCTTGAGCAGCATGGCGTTCACGGGGTCCAGACCCGAAAAGGGCTCGTCGAGGATCACAATGTGCGGATCGTGCGCGAGCGCGGTAATCAGTTGAATTTTTTGCTGGTTGCCCTTGGAGAGCGTGTCGAGGCGCTTGTTGCGGTATTCGGTCATGCCCAGGCGCTCGAGCCAATAGTCGATCGACTTAACCGCGTCTCTGGCGCGCATGCCCTTGAGCTCGGCAAAATAAACGAGCTGATCGAGAATGATCTTTTTGGGGTACATGCCACGCTCCTCGGGGAGATAGCCGATGCCGATCTTATCATAGTCGACCGGCTGCCCGTCGAGCAGCACCTCGCCGCGATCGGCTGGAAAAACGTTCATCAGAATGCGGATTGAGGTGGTCTTGCCCGCGCCGTTTCTGCCGAGCAGACCAAATGCCTTGCCGCCCTCGGCGGAGAAGCTGACCCCGCGAAGGACCTTTTTCTCGCCAAAGGATTTTTCGATATTTCGTAGCTCTAAAACCATGTTTGTTGCTATTCCTTCCTATGCCATTGCGGAACGGCGTGCCTGTCCTGTGCAAATTCCGCGAGGTTATTATATCATGCCGCACAAGGGGATGTCAAGTCCTTTATGCTCCGATCAACCAAAAGATGAACGTGGGGAGATCACGCGTGCTTACAGGACGATTACAAAAAAGAAAATTTTTTTGAAAAACCTCTTGACAAATTCACTCTAACGTGTTAGACTATATATGCACTCTAACGGATTAGAGAGAAAGGAGGAGATCGGATGGAAACACCGAAAATTTTTGAAAGTGAGTACCGTTTTTGCCTGATTCTTTGGGAGCATGAGCCCCTGAAAAGCAGCGAGCTCGTGAAGCTGTGTCGGGAGCAGCTCGGCTGGAAGCCGACCACCACCTACACCGTGATCAAGCGTCTTTCCGAGCGAGGCGTGCTCAAAAATGAGAACACGATCGTCTCGGCACTTGTATCAAAGGACGAGGCACAGGCGGCAGAGATCAGCGAAATGGTGGAAAAGACCTTTGAGGGCTCGCTCCCTGCCTTTATTGCAGCCTTCACCAAGCACCAAAGGATTTCAGGGGAGGAGCTTGACGCGTTGCAGGCGATGATCGACCGCTATCGAAAGGGGGAGGAGTGAGATGTCGGAATTCTTCCTTCAGGTTATCAATATGAGCATTTCGGCAAGCTATATCGTGCTTGCGGTTCTGCTTCTGCGCCCCCTGCTTCGCAGGGCTCCCAAATGGATCAACGGGATTCTTTGGGGCATTGTGGCGGTTCGTTTGATCTGTCCGTTCTCGGTGGAGAGCATTTTGAGCCTGATCCCGAGCGCGGAGGTCGTGAGCCCCGATATCATGATGGATCAAACGCCCTCGATCAATTCGGGCATTCCGATCGTCAATGAGGTGGTCAATCCCATGATCGGCAGCTCGGTTGCGCTCAGCATCTCGGACATTCCCTGGGGCGGCCCGACCGGCTCGGTCATCGTCGGCTATGTGGACGGCGAATATATCATCAATC